>ERZ869936.1864-NODE-1864-length-13751-cov-5.594845_pt1 | contig 13751 bp, 10 predicted proteins | sample MGYA00520876_ERZ869936 | MGnify/ENA primary metagenome ERZ869936 (study PRJEB32218, sample SAMN09650985) | biofilter metagenome | isolation source: enrty point of leading RO module | place: Saudi Arabia: Thuwal, RO plant located on Red Sea | collected 2016-02-17 ...
GCAACAGCAACTCCGGCTCGGTGACCAGAACACGAGCGATAGCGACGCGCTGCATCTCGCTCATGTTAAGGCTGGCGCCGCGTCGGTCCAGAAAATCATTCAGATCCAGGGTTTCAGCAATTGCCGCGACACGGCGACGCCGCTCAGGCCGCGGGACGTGCTGCGCTTCGAGCCCGAAGGAGATGTTGGAGGCGACGGTAAGCCGGTTGAACACGGCATAGTCCTGGAACACCAGGCCGAAACGCCGCTTCTGTGGCGGCAGGCCGTCGACCCGCTTGCCGTCGACCAGAATTTCCCCTTCGTCGGGGTTCAGAAATCCGGCAATCATCGAGAGCGTGGTCGACTTGCCGCAGCCAGAGGGGCCGAGCAACGAAAGGAATTCGCCGGCCGCGAGCCCTAGCGATATGCCTCTGACCGCCTCGACCTCGTCGAAGCGCTTGACGATGTTACGGAGTTCCAGGCGCGGGTTCATGGCCTACCGCTTGACCGCGCCGAAAGTGAGCCCACGAACCAGATGGCGCTGAATGATATATCCGAAGAAGATCACCGGCAGAGTTGAAATCGTGCCCATCGCTGCTTGCACGCCGTAGAGCTTTCCGGAGGACGCTGAGACGTAGTTCGCCACCTGCAGAGTCACGGTGATGACCTTGCCGGAGGTCAAAACCAATGCAAACAGAAACTCAGACCAATTGAGTATGAAGATAAACAGCGCGGTTGCCAGAATGCCGCCGCGGATCAGCGGCAACGTGACCGTAAGGAAAGCACGGAACTGACCCAGACCGTGCACCATCGCCGCGCCTTCGAGCTCCATCGGCACCTCGTCGATGAAGGAGCGGATCATCCAGATGGAAAACGGCAAGGTAAAAGCAGTGTAGGCCAGGATCAGGCCAAAATAGGTGTCGGACAGCCGCAGCAGCGAGAACAGCGCGACAATGGGGACCACCACGGCAATCGGCGGCATCATGCGCACGGTCAGAAACTGGAACGGGTAGTTGTCGCCGCCGGTGCGGAAGCGCACTACCGAATAGGCTGCGAGCGTGCCGAAGGCGACCGAGAAAATCGTGGCTATGGTCGATATGATGGCGGAATCCTGGAACGCCTTCCAGGCACTGCCCGAGACCTTGTAGTCGAGGGAGCCCTGCTGCTCGGCCGCGAATGTGCGCGCGGCTTCGGGAAAGAACACGATGCGATAGTTCTGCAGGGTCGGATTGTCGGTCAGCCAGACTGGTGGCCAAGCCGCCCACTCATCGTAGGGTTTGAGCGAGGTCGCAATCAGCCAATAGATCGGAAAGAAGGCGAAGACCATGGCGAGCACGACGGCGCTTCGCTTCAAGGCAACGGCAACTTTTGACTGACTATCCACCGCCCGCTCCTAGCCGTGCCGCTTCAAGGGCTTGGACAGCGCGATGCAGATCGAGATAACAACCACCAGCACGATCAGCGCCGCCGCCGCGGTGTAGCCGAAGCGGAAATACACGAAAGCGCTATTATACATGAACATCGAGATGGTTTCAGTCGCGCCACCCGGCTGACCGCGGGTCAGGATGTAGACCGGGTCGAAGATCTTGAAGGTTTCGATCGAGCGGATCAGCACCGCGATTGCGATCACCGGCGCCAGCAGGGGCAGCATGATGCGAAAGAAGATTCGCACCGGCGAGGCGCCCAGCACCACCGCGGCACGAATCTGGTTCTGCGGCAGGCTGGTCAAGCCGGTAAGGACAAGCAGGAACATCAGCGGCGTCCACTGCCAGATCTCGGCCAGCATGATCGGCAGCATGGCCCAGGTCGGATGGGACAGCCAGGAGAATTCGTAAGGCTGGCCGATCGCCAACGAAATCAGGTGATTGATCGGCCCCCGCTCGTTGAACAGCATGAAGAAGGCATTGGCCGCATCGACCGGTATGATCATCATCGGGAGAATCACCACGCTGACCGCCAGCTTCTTCCAGGCCCAGTCCTCAATGAACAGTAGCGCCAAGCCAAGCGCCAACACCAATTCGATGGCAATGCACGCGGCAACAACAAAAAGCGTGCGCAGCACGGCGTTGACGAAGCGGCTATCGTACCAGAGATCGTAGAAGTTCCAGAACCAGATCGGCTCCGCGTGATACCAGGGTACGGCTTGGGTCGGCTGCCAATCGGTGATGGCCAGCCATAGCACGATGAGGGTCGGAACCACCACCACGACCATGACCGTAAGTTGTGCCGGAACCACCAGCGCAATGTTGAATGGAATGCGCAGAAGACCGCCCGAACGTGGGGTTCGGGCGTTGGTCTTGCTGTCGAGCGCGCCTTCCGTCATGGCGGTATCCTGTTGCGAGCTGCCGGGGCGCGCTTACGTGGTCGGCGCGCCCCGGCGTTCTCGTCCTACTTCAAGCGACTCCTTATATTCGCAGGATAGCTCGATTTCAGGAAGTTCCATTGCACCGCCTGACTGCGCTTTCCCATGCGCCGGGTAATCCGCTCCCAGGAGCGCGCGGTATCGTCGAGCGCCTGCTTGGCTGTTTTGGAGCCAGCATCAGCCGCGGCCAAGTTGACGCGCAGCTCGTCGAAGTACTCGCCTTGGCCCTTCAGATACAGGTCCGGGATCGAGTTACGCATCGATTCCTTGTGCACCTCCAGGAAGGGACGCGAATAGGTTGCCTCGATCTCGCCGTCCTCGTAATGCGCGCCGCGATAGGGGTCGAAATATCCGCCGGGGTCGCGCACCGCGATGGTCGACATGGCCGGGCTGCACGCATAGAGCGAGTAGAGATAGGCGATTTCCGGCTCTGACGACACGCTGGAGACGACGTAGTTCCAGCCCCAGTTGAAGTACGGCGTGCGCAACAGTTTGTCGCCGACCATGCCACCCGGCATCGGGCCGAAGGCCATCTTGCCCTTGAGCTTCGATTTGTCGGAGTTGAGGAACTTCTGCGTGCCGCCCCAGCCGATATTGGCGAATTTGTCGCCCTGACCGAAGGCCTCGAAATTCTCGAACAGGCCATTGGTCTTGGCGCCGGGATAGAGATGTTGCGACGCCTGGATCAACTCCTCGAGCGCCTGCACGCCCGCATCGTTGTTGATCTGCGGGTTGAGATCGTCATCTAGAGGGTAGAAGCCCTTGGCGTGGAAGCGACCCCACCATTCCCAGGCGATGAAATATTGCGTGCGGAACAGTGCGCCGCCGTACATGCCTTTGTCCGGCCGATGGAACCAGGCCATCATCGCATCGAGTTCTTCCCAGGTGTCCGGCACCTTGAGCGCCCAGCCGTGCTTGTCGGCAAAGCCCTTGCCTTCCACGTCGTTGTTCAGCCAATCCTGGTTGTAGAACATGACATAGGTGTCGCCATCGGTCTGATAGCCGTAAAGGCTGCCTTTGTAGTAGTCGCCGATGGTGTAGAGCGCGTCGTCCTGGAAATCCTTCGGTTCGTACTTGAGCGCGTACTGGTCGAGGTTGACCAGAATGCCGGATTCCGCCAAGTCGGGGATGCCGAAGGTCGCCGGCAGCGCGAGATCGAAGGAGCCGCTTTTCGATACGGCTTCCAGCAAAATCTTTTGTGTGATTTCGCCAAGCGGCACTTCGAGATATTCGATCGTGACACCGGTCTCGGCCATGAAGCGGTCGGCCACCGGCTTCACGTTACCGAGCGAACCGGACGGCTGCATGATGGTCAGCTTCACGCTGCGTCCCTCGGCCAGTTTCTTGGCCGCCTCCGCCGCCGTCTTGTGCACGTTCGCCAAATCGCTCGACTGCGCCATACCCGGCCGGGCCAGAAGACCCGGCGCCATGGCGAAGGCCGTGGCACCCATGGCTGACCGCAGCAGAAAATCCCGCCTGGTCGGTCCAAATCTTCTTCCGTTTTGACTCATCTTTTTCCTCCCATTTCGATCGCCGTTGTCATTATTGCCGACTTTTCTCTGTCTTGCTTCATGCGCCCGCCGAGTGGCGGTCTACTTCATAACCTTGAACTTGCCGCGGTCCTGGCCAACCAGCACGGCCGCCACCACCACGGCGCCTTTGATCACCATCTGCGTGTATTGATTGACGCCCATAAGATTAAGCCCGTTGTCGAGCAGGGCGATAATCAGCACGCCGATCAATGTGCGGTGCACGCCACCGACGCCGCCCGACAGCGATGTGCCGCCGACCACGATAGCGGCCAGCGTATTGAGCAGAAGGTCCTGGCCTAAAGTCGGCCCGGCCGCGCCCAGACGGGCCACAGCCAGCGTTCCGGCCAAACCGGCCATCATGCCGGACAGCGCGAACGCATAGATCTTGTAGCGCCGCACCGGAATACCGGCGGTGCCGGCAACCGCCTCGCCGCCGCCGATAATGAACATGTAGCGGCCAAAGCGCGTCTTGAAGCCGACCACCGCCATCAGCAGCCAAGTCCCAAAAGCAAAGAGCGCGATGTTCGGAATATGCGGAACGAGCTGGCCGATGGCCAGATCCTCGAATGACGCGGAAGCGTAGCGCAGCGCCCGGCCCTGCAAGAGCTCCCAGGCGGCCCCTGTGAAGATCGAGAGTGTACCTAGCGTGACGACAAAGGAGGGAATGCGGCCAAACGCGAAGATCAAGCCATTGCAGGCACCCAGCATCGCACCGAACAACAGCCCGACTAGCAGCGCGGCCGCGCCGATGTCGGCGACGTTGATCACCTTGACGGTCAGCGCGCCAACCAACAACACGATGGCGCCGACCGAGAGGTCGATGCTGCCCATCAGGATCACGAAGGAGGCGCCCAGGCATGCGAGCAGGAGTGTGCTGGCCTGGCCCGAGATGCCGGTCATGTTGCGCAGCGTGAGGAAAGCGTCGCTGGCCAGCGAAAAGAATACGAACAGCGCCAACACTGCGGCGATCGGCAGCCACATGCCGCCGGCCAAGTCTGGCCGCCACGGCACGCGCTGCGGGGCTGGTGTTGCGATGATCCCGTCGTTGGCCTGGATCGCGCTGTCCTTGCTCATGCCGCAACCTCGCCGCCGCCGCGCGTTTCTTGACCGCCGGATGCCGACAGCATCAAGGCGATCAATTCCTGTTCGCTCGGCTTGGCAGCGGGCGGCGCTGGCATGATAGCCGCTACCCGGCCATGTTTCATAATAACAATGCGGTTCGACAGGCCGATCAATTCGAGCAACTCGTCGGTAATTAGGATAATCGCAACGCCTTCCGCCGTCAGGCGACGAATCAGGCCGTAAATCTCCTCCTTGGCGCCAGCGTCGATCCCGCGCGTCGGATTGTCGAGCACCAGGACGCGCAAGTTGCGGCACAGCCAGCGGGCCAGCACCACCTTTTGCTGGTTGCCGCCCGACAGCGTCCAGCAAGGCACCGCCGGGCCCCGCGCACGGATACCCAGACGCGCGATGAAATTGGTCGTCGTCCGCGTCTCGGCCGCCGAGCGCCAGACCCCGAACCGGTTGGAGAACAGATCAGCGCCGCTGGCGAGCGACAGGTTCCAGGAGACCGGGAAGGCCGTGATCATGCCTTCGGCATGGCGCTCGGCCGGAATATAGCCGAGCCCCTGGTGGATCAGACGACGGATCGCTGGCGCCTCCCAGGCGCCGCCACCGATGCGCACTTCGCCGCGTTCGGGCGAAATCACACCGGCTGCACCCTTGCCCAGCTCCGACTTGCCGGATTCCAAAAGGCCGCCGATACCCAGCACTTCCCCCTCTCGGACCGCGAGCGTCACCCCATCGTACAGGCCGCCGTGGCTCAGGTCGCGCAGTTCGAAGACAGCCGGCCGCTCGGCCGCGTCCTGCTGCTCCTCTTCGTGATAGTAGTCGGCATCGCGCTCCCGCCCGACCATGAAACTATGCAGGCGCCGCTCGTCGGTCTCGGCCGGATCGAGCGTCTTTACCGACCGTCCGTCCTTCAGAACGTGGATCACGTCGCAACTCGCCAGCACTTCGCTTAGGCGGTGAGACACGAAGACCAGCGAGCCGATCTGCCGCATGCGGGCCATCAGGCGGAAGAAAACTTCCTCGTCCGCCCGTTCAAGCGAGGCGGTCGGCTCGTCGAGCAAGATCACCGGATGCTCGATGCCCAGGATGCGCACCGGCACCAGGCAGGCCCTGACGATTTCGACGAGTTGGCGGGCCGAAAAACTCAGATCCGAGGTGCGCCGGGTTACGTCGATCTCGACGCCAGCTTCGCGCATCAACTCCCGGGCAATGGCAATCATCTCGCCGCTGCGCATGACCTGGCCATAGCTGATGTAGCGCCCTTCGTGCGACAGCAGCAGGTTCTCGTAGACCTTGATATTGGGGATCAGCGCCTGTTCCTGGAACACGCGCGACAGTCCCAGGGCATTGGCCGCGGCATAGTTGGCCGGCGCGGCCGGCCGGCCGTTCAAGGTGATCGTTCCTGTGTCCGGCTGCAGAATCCCGGACAGAATATTGAGCAGAGTCGATTTGCCGGCGCCGTTCTCGCCGACCAGTCCCACGACCTGATGGCGGTCGATCGACAGGTCGACCGAATCGAGCGCCAGGCTGGCGCCGAAGCTCTTCGACACCCCCTCGACCGTCAGAATCGCATCGGCTCCGCTCATGGGTCGCACGCTCGCCTTGTTGCCGAGATGGGAGCGGGCTGAAGGCAGCATGACCTCCAAGCCCGCTCCAGCCGAACTCAACCCTTCTTCATCGGCGAGGGGCCGAAGAAATCGATCTTGTAGTGCTCGGCATACTCTTTGCGGACGGCCTCGGCCTCGCCGTTGCTGCGCGCTTCGGCGTATTCCTTCGGATAGTTCCAACCGTCCGGCTTGGCGATGCCGCCCCATTCGAGGTCGATGTCCATGGGGAACAGCTCGGCCTGCGGATCCCAATCGTTGGGATGCTCGACCTTCGACATGCGCTTGTAGTCGTAGGGCTCGACATCGCCGTTATCGACATAGCGCTCCAGATAGGCGCCGAGGTTGTCCTTGGTCATGGCCACCGAGCGCCAGTTCATCATCCGCTCGGGCGCCCGCGGCCGCCAGCCGTGCAGCACGTCGTAGAGCCGCGTGGTGAGCAGCGCGCCCATGTATTGCGGCACATTGGCGCTGGTCGTCAGCAACTGCCCGGCCTTGATCGACTCGGCGCCACCGGTCGTGCCGTCGGCACCCGAGATGAACACGTCCTGCCCTGGCCGAAAACCGGCCGCACGTAGGGCCGCGATGCAGCCGTCGGCCACGTCGTCGTTCTGCGCGATGACGCCGCGGATGTCAGGATGACGCGAGATCAGGTCTTCCATCGCCTTCTGCGAATCTTCCCGGTTCCACTTGCCGGGCAACTCGCCGACCAGCTTGACCTTGGGGAAATCTTTCAGCGCATCGTTGCGGCCGCGCGAGCGGATCAGGTCGGTGGAATTGCCTTCCACGCCGGTGACGCCGACAATGTCGCCGCCGCCGAACTTGTCCATGACCGCCTTGCAGACTTCGACCGTCACGGCGCGGTGGGCCGAGAACTCCTCCGGCACGGCGTACATAGTGTAGTACTCGCCGGCCTCGAAGGGTGTGAACCAAGGCAGTGTGCCCCAGGTATTGTCGAGCCACACCTTGTTCTTGTTGGCCAGTTCGGCGATACGGCGGATCGAGCCGCCGCCGGGCGCGTGCAACATGACGGCTTGCGCGCCGGCCGCCATCTGCTGCTCGAACTGATTGAGCTGGCGCTCGGAATCGAGCTGACCATCAACCGAGGCGATGCTCATGCCGAGCGCCTTGGCGGCCGCATGGGCGCCGGTGTCGGCGTTGGCCACGTACTCAAGCCGTAGCGTCATCATGAGGTGCGCCATCTTGCCGCCCTTATCGGCTAGGGCGACCGAGGGATAGCCCAGCGTCAGCCCCGTCGCCGAAGCAATGGCGCTGGCCGAAGCGAAAGCCAGGAACTCGCGGCGCGATACGCCATGCAGGTCGAGCCGCTCCATGTGTACATCTACCACCCGCCGCTTCTCGAAATCCGGGAACCAGCGGGGATCTAGTTTCTTAGCCATTTTTTCCTCCCCAGGATGTGTTGTCGTTGTCGCGGGACCGGCCAGGCGTTGCACACCTAACCGAGCTGCCGCAGCTCTTCTTCACGGGCCGCCAGGGCCACCTCTTTGCCTTTCTCCGTCGATACGAACTTGACTTTGCCTTGCTCTCGCACGCGCTCGGCGTTGCCTTTCTCGATGTGCCAGAGCAGATGGGTCTGAATGCAGCACTCGGCGTAACAGCGCCGCATGCCGAGGCCAGTCGAGACGGCGTAGTCGAGATCCGACTTCACCGGTAAGACTTCGGGCACGAGATCCATGGTGGTGAGCGGCCGGGCCTCGCGCTGCAGGACGAAGATCACCCGATTGTGGGTGTCGGTCTGCTGCTGCTGCATGTGCAGCAGGCGGCGTTTGGAACTGTCGGGCGAATAGACCGACATGCCGTGCCCTTCGAGCAGCATCTGCGGCTGGTATGACAGGCAGCGCTGGATCGAATTCCAGTGCGCCTTGGCGTCGCCAATCGGAAACGGCCCAAGCGGCGTCGGATAGTGCAGCAGGTCGCCGCTGTAGAGGATGCCGGTGTGCGGGTTGTACAGTCCGATATGGCCGGGGCAATGGCCCGGCAGGTGCACCACTTCGAGCTTCAGCCCGCCGAATTCCAGCGTGTCGCCGTCTCTGACGTCGACGTCGACCTCGACCGGAAAGTTCCAGTACTTCCGGATGATGTCCGGGTCCGAGAGTCCCAGGCTTTCGCCCTCGCGCAGGTTGAAGTCCTCGAGCATCTCTTCCGGCGTAACGCCGAAGCGCGTGATGTTCTCGCGCCGCGTCACGATCAGCGGATCCTCGATGATCGGCTTGTCGAGCGGGTGCGCCACGACCTGCGCGCCATAACGCTCCTTCAGCATCTTGGCGTTGCCGGTGTGATCGTAGTGGAAATGGGTGATGACGATGTATTTGAGATCGTTCTTTTCCTTGTCGAGCAACTCGACGAGGAACTCGCCCATGCCGTTGTTGTATTCCGGCAGAGTCCAATTGCCGGTGTCGACGAGCAGGTTCTCGCCCTGGCCGCGAATCAGGTAGACGCCGCTTTGGACGTAGCCATCCAACTCGTCCTCGGCCCAAGGGCCGTGAATGCCCGGGATCGCCCAACCGTCAGGGGTCTCTGCCCAATAAAAGATCATGGCTCCATCCCTCCCTTTTCCGTCGGGGTGCCCACGGTCGCCTCGTTAAGCGGCGCATAGCGGTGAAAGCGGACATCGCAGGTGATCCCGTGCGCGATCATCCCCTCAACTTCGCAAACCCGCGCCAGAGGCGGCGCTAGCCGGCGGCTCGCCTCTTTGGTGAGGCGCTGATAGGTAACGGTTTTGATGAACTTGCCGACCCAGAGGCCGCCGGTGTAGCGAGCGGCACGGCCGGTCGGCAGCGTGTGGTTGGTGCCGACGCCCTTGTCGCCATATGCGACGGTGCTTTCTTCGCCGACGAACAGGCTGCCGTAGTTGCGCAACCGCTCCAAATAATAGTCGTCGTTCGCCGTCTGCAGTTCCAAGTGCTCGGGCGCATACTCGTCGCTGACGGCAATTGCCTCGTCGTCATCCTCCACGACTACGATCTCGCCGTGATCGCGCCAGGCGGGTTCCGCCATATCGCGCGTAGGCAGGTTCACGAGCTGCCGGTCGACTTCCTTGAGAACGGCACAGCCCAGGGTCTCGGAGGTGGTGATCAGCCAAGCCGGACTGTCCGGACCATGCTCGGCTTGACCGATCAAGTCGGTTGCCACCAGCGCGGGATCGGCGGACTCGTCGGCGATGATGCCGATCTCGGTCGGACCGGCCAGAAGATCGATGCCAACAGTGCCATAAAGCTGGCGCTTGGCTTCAGCGACATAGGCGTTGCCGGGCCCGGTAATCATATCGACCGCATCCATCCCGACGCAGCCGAAAGCCATGGCGGCCATCGCCTGGACCCCGCCGATGCAGAAGATCGCGTCGGCCCCGGCGGCGTGAAGGCCATAAAGCGTCGGCGGAAAGATGCCTTCTGGGCCGCGCGGCGGCGCGCAGCCGAGGACACGGTCGACCCCGGCCACCCGGGCGGTGCCGACGCTCATGATTCCGGCGGATACCAGCGGGTATTTGCCGCCTGGGATATAGCAGCCGACCGAGGAGACCGGGATCAGCTTCTGCCCCAGGGTGATGCCAGGACTGATCTCGGCCTCGAATTCCTGCATGGAGTCGCGTTGCCGCTTGGCGAAGTCCTGCACGTTGGCCATGCACAGGGCGAAGTCTTCCTTGAAGGTCTCTGGCAAACGCTTGGTCACCGCCAGGATTTGATCGTTATCGACCTGAAAGCCGTCCTGTTCCCAGCGGTCGAGGGTGCGGGCGAAGCGCCGTACCGCGGCATCGCCGCCTTCGCGGATTTCAGCCAGCATGCGGCGGACCGTTTCTTCGACCTCGGTCCTAACGGATTGGCCCTTATCTGGCGCGCGCTTGATATAGGTCCGCATCGGGTCTCCCTGCCTTTTTTGCACTTTTTTGTGTAATGTAATCGCTTACATAATTGCATCTAAGCGGGCGGTTTTTTGGCTGCGCACGCCAATAACGTATCGCAGATTTTGAGCTCAAGTCAAACGCCTTCGCAGCAGTATTGCGTATTGCTCGTGCAAAATCGCATTAATATTGCTAAATTGACGGAACAATGGTGTATTAATTTCAACCGATGCCCTCGCCAAGGAACCTGTGAAAAAGGACAGTTTATGTAACCGTTTTCGCAGCGCACCCAAAAATGCTAGAAGGCCGGGATGATGAGCGACACAATTCCTGGAAATTGCCGAGATGAGTAAGAGAAGACGCCGCCGAAGCGTCGCGACAGGCCCGGACGGCACCGGGCGCCGCCTGACCATGCGCGAGATCGCCCGGGAGACCGGCGTATCGATCGCCACGGTGTCGCGCGTCATCAACCAGCCAGAGATGGTGACCGAAAAGACTCGCTTGGCTGTCGAGCAGGTCATCAAGCGCAATCACTACGTCTCGCACGGCATGGCCATGTCGCTGGCCTCCAATCACTCGTCTACCCTGGGGTTGGTGATCCCGACGATCACCAACTCGATCTATGCCTCCTCGACTCAGGCAATCCAGCAGGTCGCGCAGCGAGCCGGCTTTACCGTGCTGCTCGGCGTCTCGGAATTTTCGCCGGAACTAGAGGAAATGCTGATCCGCCGCCTGATCGAGCGACGGGTCGAGGGCATGATCCTGACCGGCGGCGAACGTCCGGAGGACCTCTATGCCCTGCTTGAGCGCAATGGCGTGCCCTATATCGTGACCTGGAAGCTGATGGGCAGCGGCGTGCGGCCATGCGTGTCCTTCGACAACTACGAGGCCGGCCTGATCGCAATGAAGCATTTGACCGACCTCGGACATCGCCGCATCGGCCTGGTATGCGGGCGCAGTGGCGTCAACGACCGGGCACGCGAACGGCGCCGCGCCTATGAAGACGCCCTGGCCCGGCTGGGCATCCCAGTCGATCCAGCCCTGGTGTTCGAGCGCGATTTCGAGTTCATCGAAGGGCGCGCCGCCATGCACCGCATGCTGCAGGACCAGGAACCGCCGACTGCCGTTTTCTGCGCCAACGATATTCAGGCCATCGGCGCTTTGACCGAATGCCAGGAGGCCGGCATCCGCGTGCCACAAGATATGTCCATCATCGGCTTCGATGACCTGCCTGTGGCGCAGCACACCCACCCACAACTCACCACCATCCGGGTGCCGGCCAAGCGCATGGGACACCTGGCCGCGAGCAAGTTGATCGACTGGCTGAAGCGCGGCGCCGAGCCGACGATGGAGGAGCTGCCCGTCGAACTTGTCGTGCGCGCCACGACTGGGCCCACACAAAGGGCCTTAAAACGTTAAGGCATTAACACCCCTGAATAGTTGGCTGCAGCGGATAAGGGAGTTGTCGAATTCCTTTAGCGGTTTCAAGATTCTCTCTAACACAAAATGGACTCGGATCAATGGACAGTTCTGCATGCCGAAGCGATTAAGGAACTGGATCTGTATAACTTGTTGGATTTTGCGAGTACGTCGAGTGACTTTGCGAAGAGACAAGTGCGTGTGAGCGGGCATTGTCAACCTAACGCGGTTTCGGCTGGATACATAATGCTACGCCATCGACGATCGCCGCGGAAATCGGGCGAGATCAGCTATCTTTAGTTGAAAGAATTTTTCGCCTGTTTTTTGGCCTGACAACACCAGTTAGAACTCTAAACTAGCCTGCGGCATCAAACGCGGCGGCGGGTCAGTTTGCCGCCGCCAAAGCCGCCTCAGAAAGCAAGGCAATAGGACAAACATCATGGCTTATGACCGCTTGAAGCAGCGCCTTGACGATGGCGAGATCGTCATCCTAGACGGTGCCACCGGCACGGAGCTTCAGAGCCGTGGTGCGCCCATGGATCCGGCCGCCTGGTGCGGTCCGGCGACGCTGCACAATGTCAAGCTGCTGACTGAGGTTCACGCCGACTACATCGCCGCCGGTGCCAATGTCATCACCGCCAACACTTTTGCCTCATCGCGCCTCATGCTGTCAGGGGCTGGCTATGGTGCCCAGGTCGAGGATATCAACCGACGCGCCGTCGAGGCGGCCCTTCGAGCGCCGGACAAGGCACCAGGAGGCGCTCAAGTCGTGGTCGCCGGCTCTCTGTCGCACATGGTTCCGGTCGCTACGGGCACTGCGGTCGTAGATTCCACAAGCTTGCCAAGCGATGCGGAAATTGCTGCGGCCTTCAAAGAGTTGGCCCAGATACTCGCCGCCGCCGGCTGCGAGTTGATCATCCTCGAGATGATGTATTATCCGGGACGCATCCGCTTGGCTCTGGACGCCGCGCTGGCGACCGGCTTACCGATCTGGTTCGGGTTAAGCGCGCGGCGTGGACAGGACGGTCGGGTGGTCAGCTTCCATCAGTCCGAGGACCTGCCGCTCGACCACGTAGCCCGGCTGATCCCTGATCAGGGCGTCGATGCCGCTGGGGTCATGCACAGCGGCGCCGAATTGGTCGCCGAAGCTCTTCATGAGGTGAGGCGGCATTTCGATGGGCCACTGATGGCCTATCCCGACTCCGGTTATTTCGAGATGCCGGATTGGCGATTCGTAGATGTGATTACGCCGCAGCGCTTCGAGACCTTCTGCTGCGACTGGATCAAGTCGGGCGTGCAGATTCTCGGCGGCTGTTGCGGCCTCTCCGTTGAGCACGTCAAGGCCGCCGCGCGGGCTCGCGATACGATCGCGTAGGGGCCTTTTTCAAACTCGCATTCAGGCGAGATTTTCTTCTGCTCAAAATGTGCTATAGATGCCTGAATGTTGAGGCAACTGCCAAAGGTGTAGTTTTATCCGTTTAAACAAAATCGCGTTAGATTAACGACGCCGACTTGCGCCATAGGACTAACGCAGACGCCAAATCGGAGACCGATTGGCATTGTCCTGACAACAAGTTTTTTACGGTTTTCCCCAGAGGCGAAGCGTTCCGTCTTCGGCTGCTGTGGCGTGTAGGCTGCCGTCAGGACTGAAGGCAAGCGCGCTTGGCGGGTCGGCAAATCCAGCGTCGTGCGCAGTTCGCCGGTTTCTGCGTTCCAGAGTTTAGCTGTGTCATCTTGCGCGCCACTCGCGACAGTCTTGCCGTCGGGGCTGATCGCGACGGCGAGAACGCGGCTGTCGTGGCCCTCCAGCGTTGTACGCGCCTCCATCGTTTTCAGATCCCAAAGCTTGATCGTCTTGTCGTCCGATGCGCTCGCGAGCCAAGCTCCGTCCGCTGCGAACGCGACCCCGCGCACGCCGCCCTTGT
>ERZ869936.1865-NODE-1865-length-13747-cov-5.407172_pt1 | contig 13747 bp, 9 predicted proteins | sample MGYA00520876_ERZ869936 | MGnify/ENA primary metagenome ERZ869936 (study PRJEB32218, sample SAMN09650985) | biofilter metagenome | isolation source: enrty point of leading RO module | place: Saudi Arabia: Thuwal, RO plant located on Red Sea | collected 2016-02-17 ...
ACCCCGTCGGAGCGGGTGGGGGATCTGTCGGCGCAGATGGGTGCCAACGAGGCGGGTGCGGTGCGGCTGCTGGAGGCACTCGACGCCTACGGCCTCGACGCGTTTCGGTCGGTCACGGCGGGGCTGCTCGACTACGGCGAGGCCCGGATGCGGGCCGCGATCGGTGCGCTTCCAGACGGTGTCTACGAGTTCGAGGACGCAGGCATCGACGTGCCCGACGAGACCAGGGTCTACGACGACCTCGCCGCGGCGCTCGGCGTGTCGGTTCCCTTCGGCGACGGGTGGTCCTTGGGCTTCACCACCGGTCGGGCGTGGCGGGCTCCCAACGTGAACGAGCGCTACAGCCAGGGCGTGCATCACGGGACCGCCCAGTACGAGATCGGTGACCCAACCTTGGAGAAGGAGACGACGTGGAGTGTGGACGGCACCCTGCGGCACGCCGGTCGCACGGTCGATCTCCAACTCTCCGCGTACCAGAACCTCATCGCCAACTACATCTATCTCGAACCCCGGGAGCCGGTCCTCAGCATTCGCGGCGCCTATCCGGCGTTCAACTACGCGCAGACCGATGCGCGTATCCGGGGCATCGAGGTGTCGGGTCGCCTGACGTTGGTGGAGGGTCTCGACCTCACCGTGTCGGGCTCGGCCCTTCGCGGAACCGATCGCGTGGACGGTGGGCCTCTGTACGACATGCCTGCCGACCGCGGCACGGTGGGACTGAGGTGGGGGGTGCCCTCGCCCTCCTGGGCGGCCCGACCGTTCGTCGAGGTCAGCACGACGGTGGTGCGGGACCAGAACCGGGTGCCCGAAGGGACCATCTACGCCTTGCCCACCGACGGGTATCAGCTGCTGGATGTGGAGTTGGGCGCCCAGGCCGTTCGCATCGGCGGCCGACCAGTAAACGTGGGGCTCGAGGTGAAGAACCTCTTCGACACCCGGTACAGGGACTACCTGAGTCGATACAAGCTCTTCGTGGACGACACCGGGCGAGACATCGTGCTACGCGTCCGTGTGCCCCTCGGAAGTGCCTTCTAGCCGGCGGAGCTTTTGCCCCGTTGCACCAGCGTGTGCCCCCTGAGCTGACCGCAGGCCGCGTCGATGTCCCGACCACGAGTCTCGCGGACCGCGACCGACACGCCCCGATCCGACAGGCCCGACTCGAACGCCCGGATCCGTTGGGTGGGCGACGGACCCCACTCCGGCTGGTAGGGAATGGGATTGAAGGGGATCAGGTTCACGAAGGCCTCCACCTGGTTGGCCAGGTCCGCCAACGGTTCGATGAGGGCGAGGTCGTCGTTGATCCCGTCGATCATGGTGTATTCGAAGGTGATCCGCTTGCCGCCGGCGTCATCGAAGCGCCGCAGGGCGTCGAGGAGCTCGGGGAGGGGATGACGCTTCTCCAGCGGGATGATCTCTTTGCGCAGCTCGGTGTCGGGAGCGTGCAGCGAGAGGGCAAGCCGGAACTGCTCCGGCCGTTCCGCCAACTCGAGGATGCCGGGCACCACGCCCACGGTGGACACGGTGATGCGCCGGGCCCCCACGCCGTACCCCTGGTTGAGAATGGTCAGCGACGGATGCACGGCCTTCCGGTTGGAGAGGGGCTCGCCCATCCCCATGTAGACGATGTTCGAGATGGGGCCGTAGTCGTTCTCCTCCGCCCAGCGCCGGGACCCCCGGTACTGGCCGACGATCTCGCCGGCCGTGAGCTGCCGGTCGAAGCCGCCCCATCCGGTGGCGCAAAAGGTGCACCCCATGGCGCATCCGGCCTGCGACGAGATGCACAGCGTCAGACGCCGTTCGGTGGGGATGAGCACCGACTCCACGAGTTCTCCGTCGGAGAGGCGCCAGAGATGCTTCACCGTCCCGTCGGTGCTCACCTGGACGGTCGCCGCCTCGGGTTCGTCGAGTCGGAAGGCCAGGTCCAGGGCCTCGCGCTCGCTCACGGGCAGGACCGTCATCTCGGCGAAGGTTCGGGCCAGCTCCTCGTAGATCCACCGCTCCACCTGCTCCGCCCGGTAGCCGGGCTGACCCCGAGCCCGGAAGTGGGCCGCGAGGGTTTCGCGCAGCTCTTCGGGCGTAAGGGAGAGGAGGTCGATGGGGTGTTCGGTGGTCATGGATCTCGCTTGAGTCGTTTCGGGAGCCCGTGTAACTTAGCCGACCGAAGAAATGCACTGTAGCCGGGGTGGGTACGCTTGAGCTTCGCGAACCATCTCCTGGCATGGGGACCGGCCGTCCTGTGGGCGGCGGCCCTTTTTTTCTTGAGCGCACTTCCCGGGGCGGTCGGTCCAGATTGGGTCAACGTGAACGACAAGGTGGCTCACGTCGGGGCCTACGCCGTGTTGGGGGGCACGCTGGCATGGGGGCGCCATCGCTCGGCCACGTGGATGGATCACCGCTGGCTTCTCGTGGTGGGGGCGCTCTACGCAGTGAGCGACGAGATCCACCAGATGTACGTGCCGGGACGGAGTGCCGATCCGGCGGACCTGCTGGCGGACGTCGTGGGGCTGCTTCTCGGCTATGGAACGACCTGGGCGATTCTGGGTCGCACGAAAGACGCACGCGACCCCGCCGGACCCGGCGCGGTCGACGACGGAGATACGCGCTGACATGACGAAGACCGAACAGGCCGACATCGAGAGGACCGCCGTGCGAACCCGCATGGTCGGTGGGCTCCGAGCGTCCGACGACGGCAACCAGGAGATTCTGGCCGGTTGGGTTCATCGCCGTCGCGATCTCGGCGGTCTTCTCTTCGTCGACCTCCGGGACCGGAGTGGCCTCATCCAGGTGTCGCTCGGGCCTGACTGGACCGAGGCCGAGTCCTTGGAGCGGGCCGGCAGCTTGGGTCGGGAGGACGTCGTGCTCTTCGAGGGTGTCGTAGCGGTCCGGCCGGAGGGCGCCAGCAACGACGAGATGGCAACCGGGGATATCGAGTTCCGGGCGACGCGCATGGAGGTCCTGTCCGACGCGCGCACGCCCGAGATTCCGGTCTACCGCGGCCCCGAAGACGAGCTGCCTGCCGAAGAACTCCGGCTCCAGCACCGCGCCCTCGATCTCCGGCGCCCGGAGCTGCAGTCCAACCTCGTGCTGCGCCACCGGCTCGTGCTGGAGGTACGCAACTACCTGGACCGTCACGGCTTCGTGGAAGTCGAAACGCCCATCCTCACCAAGGCCACGCCCGAGGGAGCGAGGGACTACCTCGTTCCCAGCCGCGTCCACAAGGGTGAGTTCTACGCGCTGCCGCAGAGCCCGCAGATCTACAAGCAGATTCTCATGGTCTCGGGCTTCGATCGGTACTTCCAGATCGCCCGGTGCTTCAGGGACGAGGACCTCCGGGCCGACCGTCAGCCCGAGTTCACCCAGATCGACGTGGAAGCCTCGTTCGTGGGCGTGGAGGACATCCTCGTCTGGATGGAGGGGATGATGGCCTCAGTGGCCGCCGTCGCCGGCATCGACGCGCCGCTGCCGTTCCCGCGCATGACGTGGGCCGAGGCCATGGAACGGTACGGATCCGACCGCCCGGACCTCCGGTGGGAGCTGGAGATCCACGACTGGACCGAGGCCACCGCCGCCGTCGACTTCGGCATCATCCGGAGCCAGGTCGAGGCCGGGGGGCGCGTGCGCGGCTTCAAGGTCGAGGGAGGAGCGAGTCTGTCGCGACGGCAGATCGACGGCCTGGAGGCGCAGGCAAAGGGAGCCGGTGCACCGGGACTCCTGTGGGCGAAGCGCTCCGAGGAGGGCACATCCGGACCGCTGGGCAAGTTCCTTGAACCCGAGCACGCCGACGCCATGGGCCTCGGCGTAGGGGACCTGGCCCTCGTCGCCGCCGGCCCGGACGCGTCGACGTCCCGCTGGCTCGCCGCAGTCCGCCCGGCTGCCATCGAAACGGCGGAGATGGAGCCGATCCGGGAGCACGGATGGCTGTGGGTGACGGACTTCCCGGTCTTCGACGAGGAGGACGGCGTTCTGACCGCGAGCCACCATCCGTTCGTGATGCCGCATCCGGACGACATCCACCTCCTGGAGGACGACCCGGCATCGGTCCGCGGAAGTGCCTACGACATGGTCTACAACGGCACCGAGTTCGGGTCCGGCAGCATCAGGATCCACGAGCCGGAACTCCAGCGTCGCGTGCTGCGCGTCCTGGGGCTCACCGACGGCGAGATCGACGCAAAGTTCGGCTTCCTTCTCAACGCCCTGGCAGCAGGCGCGCCGCCGCATGGTGGCATCGCCCTCGGCATGGACCGTATCGTTCAGCGGTTCACGAAGTCGGCGAGCCTGCGGGACGTGGTCGCGTTTCCCAAGACGACCGCGGCGCGCGCGCTCTTCGAGGGGGCGCCCACCTCGGTGGACGACGTCGATCTCGAGGCGTTGGGGCTATCCATCATCGAGTCCGCGCGCGGAAGCGCGGACGAACGGGAAGCGTAGGCGCTTCCAGGAGTTCGCGTGGCCAACGGCGACACCATCGTGGAACACAGGCTGGACACGGAGGGCGCGGATCCGCTGATGCTGGCGGGGGTGAACGACCGGAACATCCACGAGGTCACCCGGCTCTTCTCGGTGCGTGTGGTACTCCGTGGCGATCACCTCATCCTGTCGGGTGAGTTGGCGGCGGTGGAACGCGCGGCGCCGGTGGTGCAGCACATGATCGAGCTCTCCAGGCTTCGGGCACCCTTCGACACGCCGGACATTGCCCGGTTCGCCGAAGGCGTGGACGCGCTGGGGGCCGACGGCATCGTCCATCCCGACGACGAGGTTCGCATCGCGCTGCCGGGTTCGCGGCGTGTCATCTCTCCCAAGTCCGACGGTCAACGGACGTACATCGGTGCCATCCAGAACAACGACATCGTCATCGGCATCGGACCGGCGGGAACAGGGAAGACCTATCTGGCCGTGGCCGCGGCGGTGGATGCCCTCTACAAGAAGCGGGTGAAGCGCATCATCCTGGCGCGGCCCGCGGTGGAGGCGGGGGAAAACCTCGGCTTCCTTCCCGGCGATCTGCAGGAGAAGGTCGACCCGTACCTGCGGCCGCTGTACGACGCTCTGGAAGACATGATGCCCCACGAGCGGGTTCGTCGTGCGCTGGAGGACTCCACCATCGAGATCGCGCCGTTGGCGTACATGCGGGGTCGAACCCTCGCCGACGCCTTCGTCATTCTCGACGAGGCACAGAACGCGACGCGCGCCCAGACGAAGATGTTCCTGACCCGCCTGGGGCTGAACTCGCGGGTCGTCATCACCGGCGACAAGACTCAGATCGACCTGCCCCGGCGGGAGGATTCGGGGCTCCTCGAGATCGAGGCGATCCTCGGGGGCATCGACGGGATTTCGGTGGTCTACCTCGACTCGAAGGACGTCATCCGTCATCGGTTGGTGAAGGACATCATCCGGGCCTACGCCCGGGAAGAGGACGAGGTGGACGGTGAGGGTGGCCGCGACGAGGGCGGGGCCGGCGGATCGTGAACCGCCCCCTGCAGGACGGAGGGCTCGACTCCGTGCTGTATCGCCTGTCCGGCGATCCCGGCCAGACGCTGGGCGAACGGATCTTCCATCACGGCGCTCGGATCGGTCTGCTCGTGGCCCTCTCGGTGCTCGTCACCCTCCTCTTTCCGCCGGCCGAGTCCTTCTCCTCACCCGAGGTGGATGACGGCACCGTCGCGGCCGAGGACATCATCGCGACCATCCCCTTCGACGTGCCGAAGACGGCGGCCGAACTCGAGGAAGACCGCCGCGAGGCCGCCGCCCTGGTGCCTCCGACGTTCCGGGAGCGGGTGGCCGTGGGCGATACCGTGGCGGCCCGCCTCGGGCGCTTCTTCGCTCGGGTAGACACCGCCGCCCAGGCCGGCGACACCGCAGCGGTTCAGGCGGTCTTGTCGGAGCACCGGGTGACCACCGACTCGCTCCAGTTCGGGATCATCTTCGACGGGAGTCGGAGGAACGCCCTGCGGACGGCGGCTCAACGCGCGGCCCTCGACGTCATTCCCCGCGGCATGGCGGACCCGGCGGAGATCGGCGACGTCTCCACCGACGTCATCTACGTGCAGCGAGGCGAGGACGCCGAGGAGACGCGGGGCGTCGAGGACGTCATGACCTCCCGGGAGCTCTACGCACAAGCGGGCGCTTATCTCCCGTCCGGCTCACCACCTGGCGCCCAGGAGCTGCTTCGCCGGATCCTCATCTCGCACCTCGAATACAGCCTGGTGCCGAACATCGTGGCAACGGAGGAGGATCGGGAGGCGGCCAGGGCCTCGGTGTCCCTCATCAAGGACCAGGTGCTTCAGGGCGAGGCCATCGTCCGGGCTGCGGACCCTGTGGGCGAGGAGACCATCGAGCGGGTGCAGGCGTACCAGAATGCACTCCGGGACCAGGGCCTCCTCGAGTCGGAGGGACCCATGGTGGGTGCCTGGGTGGGGAGCGGTCTGACCACCCTCATCCTCCTCTCCATCTTCGGACTCCTCCTTTTCTTCAGTCGCCCGCAGATCTACGCCAACTACCGTTGGCTCCTCCTCCTGGCTCTCCTGAGCGCGGCCTACTTCGCCGCCGCCCGAGGCATCGTCCAGGCCGAGATGGCGCCGGAGTGGTTGCCCATCGCCTTCGTGGGTCTGCCGGTGGCGGTGCTCTGGGACATGAGGACGTCCCTCCTCCTGGTGCTGGTTCTCGCCGCGGTGACCGGGACCCTGGTGCCCTTCGCCGGACAGTACGGGGTGGTCCTCACCGTCATGGCCGGCGGCGCGGCGGCGGCCATGAGCGTTCGGGCGGTGCGGAGGCGAGCGGAGACGTGGGTGTCCATTGCCCTCATCGTCGCGGCCGCGTGGGCCGTCTCGCTGGCGTACGGCCTCGCCACGGCCCAGCCCCTGGTGGACGTCGCCGCCGCCGTGGGGCCCCTCACCGGCAACACCATGATCTCGGCGCTCCTGGCCGTGGGCTTCCTCTGGGTCTTCGAGCTCTTCACAGGGATCACCACGGACCAGACGCTCCTGGAGTGGGCCGATCCCACGCGCCCCCTCCTCCGGCGGCTGTCCATGGAGGCTCCCGGTACGTACGCCCACACCATCAACGTGGCCAACCTCGCCGAAGCCGCCGCCCAGGACATCGGGGCCAACGGCCTACTCTGCCGAGTGGGCGTCCTGTACCACGACGTCGGGAAGATGCTCAAGCCCCACTACTTCGTGGAGAACCAACCCGACAGCCGAAACCCCCACGACAAGCTCAAGCCCGAGACATCGGCCTCCATCGTGAGGGAGCACGTGACCGAGGGCGTTCGGTTGGCGGAGGAAGCCGGCGTGCCCGACATCGTCATCGACTTCATCCTCGAGCATCACGGAACGCAGCGCATCGGCTTCTTCTACGAGAAGGCCCGGGAGGAGTCGGACGAGCCCGTCGACGTGGCGCGCTTTTCGTACCCCGGCCCCAAGCCCCAGACCCGTGAGACGGCCATCGTCATGCTGGCCGACTCGTGCGAGTCCGCGGCGCGCGCCATGCGCGAGCCCACTCCGGAGCGCGTCCGAGACCTCATCGACATGGTGGTGTCGGGTAAGCTCGCCGACGGACAGCTCGACGAGACGCCCCTGACCCTGGGCGAGATCGCCCGCATCAAGGCCCAGTTCGTGAAGATCCTGGGCGGCGTCGTGCACCGACGGATCGAGTATCCCGAGACGAAACACCTCACCGAGGCCGAGGACGACGCCGACGAGGCCGAAGCCCGTGGCTCCGACACCGGGGACTCCGAGGTCGGAGGTCAGGGGGCCAGCGCAGCCCGAAACGTCGGCGACGGGACGCAGGCCGGCGATGAGGGACTCGACCAGGAAGACGACGCGTCCCTGCGACCGGGCCACTCCTACGCCGATTCCGCGCCGGGGCGGGCGCCCCGCGCCCTCGATGCCGCCGACGCCGACGCACCCGGCCGGGACGGGCCGGCGGAGTGACGCCCACGCGGCACATCGGCGTCCAGGTGGCCATCGAGCCCCGCGACGTGATCGCCGCCGAACTCGAAGCCCTCGTCCGGCACGCCGTGGCCCACACCCTGGATCACGAAGGCGTGGGCGATGCCGAGATCTCCGTGACCTTGCTCGACGACGACGCCATCCGGGCCATGAATCGGGAGTATCTGTCCAAGGATCGGCCCACCGACGTCATCGCCTTCTCGCTGGGGGGCGAGGGTGAGGTCCTGGGCGACGTCTACATCGGGGCCGATCAGGCCCGCCGTCAGGCGGAGCAGGAAGGCGTGGGGTTCGTTCAGGAGGTGGTGCGCCTGGCCATTCACGGAACGCTCCACGTCCTCGGGTACGACCATCCCGAAGCCGGAGACAGGGAGGGGACTCCCATGTACCGTCTGCAGGAGCGTCTCGTGGGGGAGGTCATGGGGGCCCGGTGACGCTTGCCATGAACCCGCGGGTCCGGGATCTTCCGGGGCTTCGCGCGCCATGACCCCCTGAGTTCTCAGTGGTTTCGGGGCGCGCGCCCTTTCCGTCCGCCCCGTCGGCATCCATGACCACGTCGCCTGAAGAGAAGGAGACCATCCAGGAGCGCATCGAAGCGCTCGTCGAGGGTGGCGACTTCAGTGAGGCGGGGCAGCTGGTCGCCGATCTTCCTCCGTCGGACGTCGCCGACATCATCGAGAGCCTCGACGACGACGGTCGGGTTTCGCTGGTGTCCGTCCTGCCGCCCGAGCTCGCGTCGGAGACGCTGGCAGAGATGGAGCAGGGCGAGAACCGCAGCGAGCTTCTCGCCGCCCTGACGCCCGAGAAGGGTGCGGAGCTCATCGTCGAGCTCGCCGACGACGAGCCGGCGGACCTCATGGGCGAGCTCGAGCTCGCCGCGCAGCAGACGATCCTAGAGGCGCTACTCGGCAGTCCCGCCGAGGACCTCATCGATCTCCTCCGTTACGACGAGGAGACCGCCGGCGGCCGGATGACCACCGACCTGGTGGCCGTCCGTGCGACGCTCAACGCCCGGCAGGCCCTGGAGCAGGTCCGCTTCCAGGGGAGGGAGGTGGAGGACTTCTACACGGTCTTCGTCGTCGACGCGCGGCGCAGGCTCATCGGCACCCTGCGGCTGGACGATCTCGTCGTAGCCGACCCCGACAGCCCCATTGCGTCGTTCGTGGAGGAGCCGGTCTCCACGGTGGGTCCGGAGGAGGACCAGGAGGAGGTCGGCCGCCTCATGGGTCGCTACAACCTGGCGGCCATCCCCGTGGTGTCCCCTGACGGCATTCTCCTCGGGCGCATCACCTTCGACGACGTCATCGACGTCATCGAGGCCGAGCAGACCGAAGACATCCTTCGCCTGGCCGGCGTCACCGACGACGAGGAGCTTCGCCACAATTGGACGGCGTCGGTGAAGACGCGACTCCCTTGGCTCGCTCTCAACCTCCTGACGGCCGCGGCGGCAGCGTCGGTGATCCTGATCTACGAAGAGGTCATCGACCAGGTCATCACCTTGGCGTTCCTGGCGCCCATCATCGCCGCCATGGGGGGTAGCTCGGGCACCCAGTCCCTGGCCATCACCATCCGGCGTCTGGCGGTGGAGGGTCGAGGCGCCGCCCGGGGATTCGTGGTGAAGGAGATCCTCATCGGGCTCGTCATCGGAGGGGTTCTCGGCGTCGGCATCGCCATTCTCGCCATCGTCGTGGACGGCGATCCCATGCTCGGACTGGTGGTGATGTTGGCCATGTGGGGGAACCAGATCGTGGCCGGTTTCGCAGGCGCTTTCGTGCCGGCAACTCTCGACCGTCTGGGGGTAGACCCGTCGGTAGCGTCCTCGGTCTTCGTCCACACCCTCACCGATCTGTGCGGATTCTTCCTCCTCCTCGGACTCGCCTCGAAGCTCCTCCTCGGCTGAAGACACCAGCCGCGGGTGCCGGTGCGTCCACCGCGAGGCACCGGTGAAGCGACTCGGGCGCACCCTGTCGGTCTTCTGGCGTCTGAGCCCGTTCGTCTTCGCATTCCTGCGCGACCGACGACGCTTCATCCTCTTCGGGCGAGCCGCCAGTCGCTCCCAGGCGCATCACCAGAAGCGAGCAGAGCTGCTCAGCGCTCGCCTGGCGAGCCTCGGGCCCACCTTCGTGAAGATCGCCCAGCTCCTGAGCGCCCGCGCCGACATCCTGCCCGAGCCCTACCTCAGCGAGATCGGCAAACTCCAGGATCGGGTGCCCCCGGATCCCTCCGACGAGATCCGGCGGGTCATCGAAAGTGAGTTGGGCGCACCGGTCTCCGAGCTCTTCGAGGCGTTCCAGGATCAGCCCATGGCCGCAGCCAGTCTGGGGCAGGTCCACCGGGCGCAGGTCGACGGCCAGGAGGTGGCGGTCAAGGTGCTCCGGCCCGGTGTGGAGGCGGTGGTGGCCCTCGACCTGGACATCTCCTTCCGCCTTCTCTTCTGGATCAACGTCGCCTTCCCCAACCACCACGTTCGGGCCCTCACCAACGTGGTGCGCGAGTTCTCGGTGCGGGTGAAGGACGAGATGGACTTCGAGGCCGAGGCCGACAACATCACCCGCTTCCAGGCGGTATTCGCAGGCGACCGGAAGGTCCGGGCTCCCGGCGTGGTGCACCGCTTCACCCGCCGCCGGGTCCTGGTCATGGAGTACTGCCGGGGCACGAAGATCGACGCGCTCCACGGCCTCTTCGAGTCCGGCCGACTCGCCGTCCGGCAGGGCATGGAGACACGCCCCACGGGCTACCGGCGGATGCTCATGGTGGACGGCTTCATGCACGCGGACCCGCATCCCGGAAACCTGCTGGTCCAGGATGACGGCACGCTCATCGTCCTGGATTGGGGCGCGGCCATCGAGGTGCCGAAGTGGACGCGCGAATCGATCCTCGGCACTGCCCTGGCCCTGGGCAGGGAAGACATCGACGGCGTCATCAACGAGATGTACCGGATGGGCATGATCAGCCCCGAGGGCTCCCGAGGGGAGATCCGTGAGGCAGCAACGGAGATTCTGCGGATCGTGGAGCGGGCGAAGACCACGAACCGCCAGATGATCGTCCAGGACGTCATCGCCGAGTTGTACGACACCTTCTACACCTGGCCGCTGGTGCTGCCTCAGGAGCTGGTCTACTTCCTTCGCACGTCCGCCCTCATCGAAGGACTGGCCTTCCATTACGACAGTCGCTTCGACGGTCTGGAGTTCATCCGGGGCGTCGTGATGGACAACAAGGCCGAGCTCGTCCGGACCACGGGCCAGCAGCCTACGCAGATCGCCCGAAGCTTCGTCGAGGAGTCCCAGCAGGTGGTGCGTTCGGTCCGGGATCTGGTGAGCCGCGCCGAGCGCGAGGAGTTCCGCGTTCGCGTCCACCCCCGGGACATCCAGTCCCAGGAGCGCTTCCTCCACCTTCAGGCTCGTCGTCTCCTCCTGAGCATCTTCGCTTCCGTCACGGCCGTCATCTCCTCCATCCTCTTCATCGCCCTCCGGAATTGGTGGCTCCTGGGTGCCGGACTTCTGGTCTCGCTGGTGATGTTCATCGTCGTGCTCTTCATCCCGACCCATCTTCTGGAGAACCCGTTGCGCCATGCCCGGAGCATCCGGCCGGCACGACGGCCGTGAACGACGCCATCCCTCGGACCCGCGCAGGCGAACACCGCCACCGATGACGCCCATCGAGCCCCTCGACCCGAAGACCGCCGAGCTTCTCGAGCGATTCCGCGACGGGAAGATCCCGGCCCTCGCCCGGGCCATCTCCGTGGTGGAAGGCGAGCGACCGGGGTTCCAGTCGCTCCTCCACACCGTCATGGCCGCTGGCCCCCAGGCGAAGCGCGTGGGCTTCACCGGGCCGCCGGGGGCGGGGAAGTCGAGTCTGGTGGCGGCGGCAGCCACGTCGTACCGCCAGCGGGAGGAGCGGGTCGGGGTCGTCGCCGTGGACCCGACGTCGCCCTACTCGGGGGGTGCCCTCCTCGGCGACCGCATCCGGATGAACGACATCGCCATGGATCCCGGCATCTTCATCCGGTCCATGGCCACCCGCGGCTCCCTGGGGGGCCTGGCCACCACCACCAAGGAGGTGGTGGATCTTCTCGACGGCTTCGGGTTTCCGCGGGTCCTCATCGAGACCGTGGGCGTGGGCCAGACCGAGCTGGAGATCACGGCGGCTGCCGACACGGTGGTGGTCATCCTGGTTCCCGAGTCGGGTGACGCTATCCAGGCCATGAAGGCCGGCCTCATGGAGATCGCCGACATCTTCGTGGTGAACAAGGCCGATCGGCCGGGCTCGGCCCGCCTCGTGAAGGAGCTCCGTCAGGCGCTGCACCTGCGAGCGGGGAGCGCCCTCAAGGACATCCCGGCGCACCACGGCGTGGACCTGGGCCAGGCCATGAAGAAGGAGCGGACCACCGACGCGCCGGCTCCCGAGCCCGAGGGATGGTCGGTGCCCGTCCTCACCACCAACGCCCTCACCAACGAGGGTGTCGACACGCTCCTGGAAACCATCGACGAGCATCGGACATGGCTGGACGAGAGCGGCCAGCTGGAAGTGCGACGGAGGGACCGGGCCGAAGGGCGGGTCCGCGACGTGGTGAACCGGGAGCTCATGCGGATCGCGTGGAAGCGCGACGAGATCGGCGACATGCTGACCCGGGGCGTGGAGGAGATCGCTGCAGGTGAGGAGACGCCGTACTCGGTGTCGCGGGGCATCGTCGAGGCGCTGCTGAAGTGATGGGGGGCGCTGCTGCGCCGCTGGAGACCGGATCGGCCGGTGGCGGAGGCCGGCCGACCGTCGATGCCGCGAAACCCTCCGCCAGCGGCGTGTTCGTGAGTATCTTTCAGGGCTGCGATCCGCCGGACGGTCGCGGCTCACCGAGGAGGACGCGATGTCGACGATAGAACGAGAGCTCGAGAGCCGATCGGAGTTGGAGCGGACGCTGAGGGAGCGGGAGCGCGAGCTTGCCGACCTCAAGGCCCGCCTCGCCGAGTGGGAGGAGACCTTCGAGTCGACGCCCCAGCGCGACGCCCTCTTCACCACCATCTCCGGCCGCGAGGTGAAGCCGCTCTATACCGAGCTGGATCGCACCGACGCGTCCGACGAGGACGACCTCGGCATGCCGGGGTCCTTCCCCTTCACGCGGGGCCCGTACGCCACCATGTACCGGACCCGCCTCTGGACCATGCGGCAGTTCGCCGGCTTCGCCACCGCCGAGGAGACGAACGAGCGCTACAAGTACCTCCTCGACCACGGGCAGACCGGGCTCAGCGTCGCCTTCGACTTCCCGACCCTCATGGGATACGACTCGGACCACCCCCGGTCCCTTGGTGAGGTCGGCGTATGCGGCGTGGCCATCTCGTCATTGGCCGACATGGAGCAGCTCTTCGACGAGATCCCGTTGGATCAGGTCTCGGTCTCCATGACCATCAACGGCCCGGCCATCATCCTCTTTTGCTTCTACGTCGCCGCCGCGGAGAAGCAGGGGGTCGACGTATCCAGGCTCCGAGGCACGGTCCAGAACGACATCCTCAAGGAATACCAGGCCCAGCACGCGTGGGTCTTTCCGCCGGAGCCGGCGCTGCGGTGCATCGTCGACATGTTCGAGTGGTGCAGCGAACACACCCCCAAGTACAACCCCATCTCCATATCCGGCTACCACATCCGCGAGGCGGGTGCGACGGCTGCCGAGGAGTTGGCCTTCACCCTGCGCAACGGCTTCGAGTACGTGGAGCGGGGCATCGCCCGCGGGCTCGACGTCGACGCCTTCGCGCCGAGGCTGTCGTTCTTCTTCGACGTCCACAACGACTTCTTCGAGGAGATCGCGAAGCTCCGCG
>ERZ869936.1866-NODE-1866-length-13740-cov-36.420899_pt1 | contig 13740 bp, 6 predicted proteins | sample MGYA00520876_ERZ869936 | MGnify/ENA primary metagenome ERZ869936 (study PRJEB32218, sample SAMN09650985) | biofilter metagenome | isolation source: enrty point of leading RO module | place: Saudi Arabia: Thuwal, RO plant located on Red Sea | collected 2016-02-17 ...
CGCCGAACAAGCGCCGCCGAACAAGCGCCGTCGAACAAGCGCCGTCGAACAAGCGCCGTCGAACAAGCCCCGTCGAACAAGCCCCGATGAACAAGAAGACGAAGAAGCGAATCGATCTGCTGAATGTCCGTCTGCAGAAGCTGCGTCAGCAACTCTCGGGTGCGAAGCAGCAGATGGACGATCCCGACGAGGTAACGCGGATCGAAAGCGAGATCGCCGCCGTCGAAACGGAACTGGCCGAACTGAAGGCCCAGAAGTAGCGCGCCGCCAGTTCGGTCCCCAGAACCCCCCGGCTCCGAGGACCAACGACCGGGTCGCCTGCCCTCGATATGCAGGACGACCCGCTCGACCTTTGCTACTCGTCCCGCTGCGCGGCCCGCTCGGGCACCAGCGAGTTGAACACGCCCGGCTGGTCGGCGCCGTCTCCGTTCCAGTCGCCCACGACCGGCACGTCTCCGGCGCCACCCAGCTCGAAGACCTTATCGGTGTCGTCGATTTCGCCGTTGCGGTTGGTGTCGAGAATCCACGTGCCGTCGCGATAGACGCCCAGCTGGTCGACGCCGTTGCCGTCCCAGTCGCCGATGACCGGTCGATCGCCGATCTGGCCGAACGTGTAGGCCAAATCGCCCGTCGTCCAGCGACCGTTGCCGTCGACGTCCAGGTACCAGGTGCCGTCGCGGAAGACGCCGATCGTCGGAATGCCGTCGCCGTTGAAGTCGCCGGTGACCGGTTCGTCGAGCGGGCTGCCGTAGTTGAAGACGTGGTCGATCACGTCCTTGCGAGGTACGCCGCCTGCGGTCCGCTGCAGTGTGCGTTCGCCGAGCGTCGCTTCGTGCTCTTGCGGCGGCAGGTTCTTCGGCTTGCCGGTGGTGATGTTGTCGGCCTCGGGCAAGCCCGGCTCCTCGGCCACCGCCCGCGGATCGCCCGGCCAGGCGGGACCGAAGATGCCGATGTCGTCCTTGCCGTCGCCGTCCCAGTCGCCGGTGACCGGTTTGTCGGTCTTGGTGCCGAGCTTGGCCCACAGGTCGTCGTCGTCCCAGATGCCGTTGCCGTTGACGTCGATATACCAGTGACCCTCGACGTAGACGCCGATCTCGGAGATGCCGTCGCCGTTGAAGTCGCCCGTGACCGGAATTGCGTTCCGATAGCCGAACGCGGGCAGCCACTCCTGGCCTTCGGGATCTTCGATTTGCCAACGGGCGTCGGCCACCTGATCGCCGTTGAAGGCGCTTGGCTCGAAGACTTGGTTTCCATGCAGGGCGGCCGGCGAGAGGATCGTACGCGGATGACCCGCGTTCACCACGCTCAAGTGCCACGTGTACCACAGCACATCGCCCGATCCACCAATCGGCGGCAGCGGCACATCGCTGAGCTGAAGCGGCACCGGTCGCGTCACGGGCAGGGGCGTGCCGGTCGCCAGCGGCGGATTCACGCCGGGCGGATTCACCGGCGGCTCGGGATCTTCCGGCGGCGGTGGAATGATCGGCGGCTCCGAGTCGACGACGATCTCGCTGAAGTTGTTCTGCTGCGAGTCCTGACCCGGGAAGAGCACGATGCGAATGATCGCGTCGTCGTTGGGGTTCTCCGTCAACTGGCTGAGCACCAGCGGATTGATGTCGTCCGACGGGTTGATGGCAAAACCACCCAGCGTGCCGGCGGTATCGAGACTGTCGAAGTAGCCCTCCGGCTGCACTTCGTACACCGCGTAGTTGCCGGCCCGCAGTCCGGTAAATTGGTAGAAGCCGTTGGCGTCGGTCACCGTGGTGATCGTCGCACCGCTGTAAGTACCTGGCAAAGCGGCGCTGGGCGAGACCGCCTCGCCGGTGACGCCGTTGCGGAGCTCGAGCACCACGCCTTCGATCGGCGTGTCGTCGGGCGTGAACCGACCGTCGCGGAAGAACTCAATGTCTGCCGGCGGCTCGCCGTTGGGGGTGATGATCACATCGCCGTCCTGGAAGACGTAGCCGGATAGCTGAGCTGTCGGCACTTCGCAGAAGTTGAAGTTCACCAGCTGGTTGCCCGAGTTGATCTCGATGTTGGTCAGCAGGTCGTTGCCGCCGACGTTGCCGTTGCTGGTGCTGCTGCCGGTGCCAATCCGCTCGCCGCCGTCGAAGTAGCCGCTGGGGGTGAACTCCCGCACGGCATAGTTGCCCGGGGCCAGGTTGTCGAACTTGTAGACCCCGTTGGCGTTGGTGGTCGTTTCCCGGATCACGTCGCCGTCGGAATCGAGCAGCTGCACGACGACGCCCTGGAGCCGCTCTTCACCGCGGTCGACCAGACAATTGCGGTTCGGGTCGGCGTGGACGATGCCGCTAATGCTGCCGGGCAACTCCTCGCAGAAGTTGTAGTTGATCAACGCTTCGCCGGGGTTGATCTCGATGTTCGAGAGCAGGTCGTTGCCACCGACGACGCCGTTATTCGTGCTGCTGCCGGTCCCGACCAATTCGCCCCCGTCGAAGTAGCCGGCCGGTGTGAACTCGCGGACGCTGTACGTGCCCGCGGCCAGCCCGTCGAACTTGTAATCGCCGTTGGCGTTGGTCGTGGTCTGGGCCACGACCGCCCCGTCGCTGTCGAGCAGTTGAATGACGACGCCCGAGAGCCGTTGCTCGCCCGGATCGATGCGGCAATCGCCGTCGACATCGGCATGCACGGTACCGGAAATGCTGGCCGGCGGCACTTCACAGAAGTCGTAGCGCACCAGGTTCTCGCCCGAGTTGATTTCGATCAACGTGAACAGGTCGTTGCCCGCGGCGACGCCGCGCGAGGTACTGCTGCCGGTGCCGAGTCGTTCGCCGCCGTCGAAGTAGCCGCGGGGCGTAAACTCACGAATGCCGTAGGTGCCGGGATCCAGGTTGTCGAAGCGGTACTCGCCGGCCGCGTCGGTCGTCGTCTGGTCGATCACCTCGCCGTCGGCATTGAGCAGCTGAATCACCACGCCGGAGAGCGTCTCTTCGCCTTCGTCGAGCAGACAATCGCCGTCGACGTCCGCGTGAACGCGTCCGCTGATGCTGCCGGGTCGCAACTCGCCGAAGTTGTAGTTCTTGCCTTCTTCACCGACATCGATCGAGACCTGGCGAATCTTGTCGCCGGGGTTGTCGGCCACGCCGCCCAGGTTGCCGGGCGTCTCCAGGCCGTCGACCCACCCGAGCGGATGAACTTCCATCAAGGTGTAGGTGCCGGGCAGGATGTCGTTGAACTTGTAGAAGCCCTGGCTGTTGGTCACCGCGGTCAGGCCGGTCGGATTGCCGCTGGCATCGAGCAGCATGATCGTGACGTTGCCGATGCCTTCCTCGATGCCGCCGCGCTCGTTACCGCTCGGTTCGCGAACGCCGTCGTTGTCGCGATCGTGATAGACCCAACCCGAGATCATCAGCGGCTCGTGCTCGCAAAAATCGTAGTTCACGAGCCGGTTGCCCGAGTTGATCTCGATCCCGGTGATCAGATCGTTGCCCGTCACCGCGCCGCCGTGGGTGCTGCTGCCGGTGCCGACCTGCTCGGAGCCGTCGATCACTCCGTCCGGGGTAAACTCGCGAATGCCGTAGGTGCCGGGCGCCAGATTGGTAAACGCGTACACGCCGTTGGAGTTCGTCGTGGTCTCGGCGATCACCTGGCCGTTTTCGTTGAGCAGCTCCACGCGCACGCCCTCGAGCAACCGCTCTTCGGGATCGGCAACGCAGTCGCCGTCCTGATCGGCATGCACGCGACCGCGAATGCTGCCAGGCAGGTACTCGCCGAACTTGTAGCCACGGCCGATCTGGTTGCCGGCCAGCATGATCCCGTTGATCTCGTCGCCGGGGTTCACCGCGGCGCCGCCGGCATTGCCCGCCGCATCGAGACCGTCGATCCATCCCAGCGGATGATGCTCGACGACGCGATACTTGCCGGGCATGAGATCCATGAACCAGTATTCGCCGTTGTCCATCGTGGTGGCGATGATCGGGGCCGGATTGCCGAGCACGTCGACCGCCTGCAGCTCGACGCGCACCCCGGCAATGCCCTCTTCGCCGGGGTCCATGTCGCCGTCGTTGTTGCGATCGTGGTAGACGAAGCCGTGCAGCTCGGCCGGCCGCGTCTCGGCGAAGTCGTTGTCGATGCTGTCCTCGCCCCCTTCGATGGCGATTCCGGTAATGATGTCGGAAGTGAGCACGCTGCCGACGGTCGTGTCGTCGATCGTGCCCGCCGCGGCCCCCACACTGAGATAGCCGTCGGGCTGCGTCTCGACGACGCGATAGGTGCCCGGCACCATGCTGGGGTCGGAGAACTCGTAATCGCCCTCGAAGTCGGTGGTGGTCGTCAGACCGGTCGCCACGTAGCTCGTGCCTTCGAGCCGCAGCAGTGCCAGGTTCACGCCCGCGATGCCGGGATCGCCCGGATCCTGGAGGTTGTTGAGGTTGAAGTCCTCGAACACGGTTCCGGAGATCGTCAGCGGCAGCGGCGTTTGCGTGATCGGTAGCACCGCGCCCGCGGTCCGGTCGCTGCGGTCCTGGGTGTCGGGCGGGATGAAGTTGTCCGGCGGCAGATTGAGCGTCGAGCCGGTTTGCGCGGCGACTTCGGCAAAGTTGTCGTCGAAGCGGTCGAAGTAGATCGCGGTGCCTTCGGTGTCGAAATAGTGCTCGGCCGAGAAGTAGCCGGTCAGCCGCGATCCTTCGAACTCGCCACCTTCGGCCAGGGCGGTGGCGTTGAAGAGGCCTTGTTCGTCGACGTCGACGTGAAAGGTGAGCACATCGCCCGCGGTAAAGCCGGAGAGATCGAAGGCCAGCTCATAGGCTCCGTCGCCGTTGGCCTCGCCGCCGTTGAACGTGATGTTGTCGACCGTGAAGCCGACCGGGGTGTCGATGGTCAGTCCCACGGCGTTGAACACACCGAGCCCGCCCTGCTGCACGTCGAAAAAGACGTCGCCGAGCGTGACGGCTCCGTCGTCGAGCTTGTCGCCGTTGATGACGACTCGGGTCAATTCGGTGTCGGCCGCGCCCCCTTCGAAGGTGATTTGCAGCGTGTCGGCGGCCGAATCGTCGCCCGTCGCCTCTTCGAAGTAGAAGCCGCCAAAGTGGATGTCGGCCGCGAGCATGCAGCGCGGCTCGAGCGCCTCGACCTGGCAGACGTGCGTCTTGGTGCGCGTCGGTGCATTCGTGGTGGCATGAGCCTGGTCGACCCGAGCGCGGCCGAGGCCCAACATTTGACGCAAGAGACCCATTCGTACCTCCCTGTACAGGCGCGGGGCTGTCTGGCGCGTCGGCACTCGATTCTCAGGCGATCGACGAGCAAGGCGGTGTCATTCCCTTGACACTTGCTTGCTCGTCGCGATCGTCGCGGCAGATCGATTCCTTTCGCTGCCGCTTCGGACAACGTTGCGACTTCCTGTCGCGCGGTTGGTCGCCTTTCGATGGGTCAATCGCGTGCCGTCGCGAGAGTTCGTGTTATTGATGGCTGCGTTGTTAAGGAGCCCTTCGCCGCGGCGGTGATAGCTGGAATGCCGGCCTCCCGCTGGTCGGCCTGGTTCATTGGCTGCGCAGGGCTCAATCGTTGTTGCGGGCGGTGTCGTTGCTGGTCGTTTCGCGAGGTACCGACCACACGCGGACCGTCGTGTCGAAGCTGCCCGAGATGAGGATGTTCTGTCGGGAATCCCAGGCCAACGAGGAAATCGACCCGGTATGTCCGGCCAGGCGGTTGAGCTGCTGCCCGGTCGTGGTGTCCCAAAGTTTGATTTGGTCGTCGCTGCCGGCCGAGGCAATGCGATCGCGGGAGAGGAAGACCAGCGAGTGCACCTTGGCGCTGCGGGTGAGAAAGGTCTGCTGCTTCGTAGCCGAGTCGGCGTCCCAAATCCGCACGCGGCCGTCGTCGCCGGTCGAAGCGATCAGCCGGCTGTCGGGCGAGAACACGACGCGGCGAATTCGCCGCCCGTGGGCCCCGACGATTTCCTGATGAACCGACAGGTCCGAGACATTCCAGATGCGAATCTTGCCGTTGCGTCCGCCCGCGGCGAGCCGCGCGCCGTCCGGCGAGAAGGCGACCGCTCGCATGTCGCGACAGGGCGAGGCGATCGTGGCGTGCACCTTGCCGCTTTCGGTATCGAAGATACGAAGTTTCTTTTCGAAGCCCACGGCGGCCAGCAGCCGTCCGTCGGAGCTATAGGCCAGATCGTAAACGACCTGGTCGGGATCGTCGAATGTGTGTATCAGCTCACCGGTCCGCACGTCCCAAATGCGAATCGCCCCGTCGTCGCCGCCGGTGGCAAGTCGGTCGCCGGCCGGATTGAACTGCACGGCGCGAACCCAGTCGGGGTGGTCGCCCAAGAGATGCACCCGCTGGCCGTCGGCCACGCGCTTGACGCGCACGACATGATCGTCGCCGCCGATGGCGACCAGCTGGCCGTTCGGAGAGATGGCCACTGCCGTGACCACGGGAAGCTCTTCGCGGTCGGCGACCGGCTCGAGAGGAATCTGTCGCGACTCGTCCGCGGCTTCGGCCGTCATTACGGCGGCCAAGGTGCCCAGCGCGAAGATCAACAGGACGTTTGTCCAACGGGTCGTCTGCATGGCTTACTTCCGTTGTTTCCCTTGCTCGGCTCCGTAGCGCGGCTCGTGCGCGCCTCGACAATTTCTGGCAACCAAATCGCGTGACTCAGGCGCGCAGCGGCAAACTCCGGGTTCGCGTCGTAACATTTCTATCGGCTCGCACGGCACGGGAAAACAACACGTTCCCGCGTCGTCTTGCGATCTGGTAGCGCCTTCCGGACAGGGTATCGCGGCGAGCGTCGCGAGCGGGGCGAGGCAGCGAAACTTTGCGCCCGCTAGCAGCACCCAAGGCGGGGGAGCAAGCATCGCTTTCATCGTGCCGCCCCAGCGCCTAGAATGGCGACGCACATGATGAGCAGCGTGCCCACCGAAGCGAGCGAGTCGGGCTTGCTTGTCGACCTGACTCGTCGCCTGGACGGACAAACCGACTTTGCCGAGGCGGTCGCGCACCTGGCAGCAGGCAACGCGACCCACTTCGAGCGAGTCTGGGGATCGGTTCGCGCGCTGCTGGCGTCGGCGCTCTGCGAGCGATGCGAGCGATCGCTGGTGGTGGTGCTGCCGCACGCGGCCGACATCGACTCGTTTGCCGCGGAAACGGCCCTCTTCACCGAGGCACCCTGCGTCACGTTTCCCGCCGTCGAACACGATCGCGATAACGAAGTCGTTCGCGACGAGTTGTTCGGCGATCGCCTTAGGGTGCTCAAGGCGCTCGCCGGCCAGCAGCCGCCTCCGCTGATTGCCACCAGCGTTCAGGCGGTGATGCAGATGGTGCCGGCGGCCGAGACGATGGTCCAGGTGACGCGACGCCTGGCCGTCGGCGAAGAGTACGATCTGCGCGAGCTGCTCGACTGGCTCGTCGCCGGTGGATTTCACAACACGAGCGAGGTCGCCCTGCCGGGCGAGTTCTCGTCGCGCGGCGGTATTCTCGACGTCTTTGCCCCCGACTGGGATCAACCGGTACGGATCGAGATGTTTGGCGACGTGATCGAATCGCTCCGCGGATTCGACATCGCCACCCAGCGGAGTACGGCCGACATTGCGGAAATTGACATTACGTTGCCAGGCAGCGGCGAGCAGAACGACGCCTCGCTGGCCGATCACCTGCCTGCGGGAAGTTGGCTGCTGTTGGTCGAGCCGCCCGAGCTGGCCGAAGAGGCGCGGCACTATCTCGAGCGAAGCGACCAGACCAGCGATCTGCTGAGCTACGCCGGGCTGATGCAGGGCTTCGCTCGCTTTCCCCTTGCCACGTGCGAGAGCGTGGCCGCTTCGCCCGACGAAGCGACGTGCCGGTTGCCGTTCGGCGAGATCGAACGCTTCAGCGGCGACATCGGCCGCGTCCGCGACGAGCTCGATCAAGCCGCCGCGGGCAAGCAAGTCACGATCGTCTGTCGCACTGAAGCGGAGATCAAACGCCTCGGCGAGATCTTTAACTCGACACAGACCGGCAAGGAGAATCGCCTCGGCTTTCTGCTCGGTCGGCTGTCGGCCGGCTTCTGCTACTTGCCCGAAGATCTGGTCGTGGTCGGCGGCGACCAGCTGTTTCAACGCGTCGAGATTGCCCGTCCGACGCGGCGCCACATGGGCAAGGCGATCGACAGCTTTCTCGAGCTGCGCTCGGGCGATCTGGTCGTGCATCTGGCCCACGGAATCGGTCGCTATCGCGGTATCGACCTGCTGGAAAAAGGGGACACGGCGCAGGAGCACTTGAAAATCGAATTTCACGGCGGCACGACCATCTATGTGCCGGCCACGAAGATCTCACTCGTGCAAAAGTACGTTGGGGGCACCAAGAGCCGCCCGCGGCTGGCCAAGATCGGCGGCAAGAACTGGGTCAAGCAGAAACGGGCTGCCGAGGCGGCGGTCGAAGACCTGGCCGTCGAGATGTTGGAGATTCAGGCCGCCCGGGCATCGCGACCGGGCATCGGCTTTCCGCCCGACTCGGCGTGGCAGAGCGAATTCGATGCCGCGTTTCCCTATCAGGAAACGGACGACCAGCAGGCGGCGATCACCGCGATCAAGGGCGACATGGTGCGCGGGCAGCCGATGGACCGACTTCTCTGCGGCGACGTCGGCTATGGCAAGACCGAGGTCGCCATGCGGGCTGCCTTCAAGGCGGTCGACGCCGGCTACCAGGTCGGCATGCTCGTGCCGACGACGATTCTGGTGCAGCAGCACCTGCAGTCGTTTCGCAATCGGATGGCGGAGTTTCCCTTTCGCATTGCGGCGCTCAGTCGCTTCAGCACTGCGAAAGAGCAAGGTGAACTTCTCGAAGAGCTTGCCGCGGGGCGCATCGACATCGTGATCGGCACGCACCGCCTGGCGCAGAAGGACGTCTTCTTCGACAACCTGGGTCTGATCATCATCGACGAGGAGCAGCGTTTCGGCGTCGAGATCAAAGAGCGGCTCAAGCACATCCGCAAACAGGTCGACGTGCTCACGCTGACCGCCACGCCGATTCCCCGCACGCTGCACCTGTCGCTAATGGGCGTCCGCGACATTTCCAATTTGGAAACGCCGCCGGAGGATCGCACCGCTGTCGACACCCGGGTAACACGCTTCAACGAAGAGCTGATTCGCCACGCGGTGCTGCGCGAACTCGGCCGCGACGGACAGATCTTCTTTGTCCACAATCGCGTGCAGGATATCGGCCTGGTGGCGGCAAAGCTTCAGCGGATCGTGCCCGAGGCTCGCCTTGCCATCGGTCACGGACAAATGCCCGAAGGACAACTGGCCCGGGTGATGGTCGACTTCGTCGAGCACAAGTTCGACCTGTTGCTGGCGACGACGATTGTCGAGAGCGGGCTCGACATTCCGAACGCCAACACGATCTTCATCGACGAGGCAGATCGCTATGGGCTGGCCGACCTGCATCAGCTGCGGGGTCGCGTGGGCCGTTACAAGCACCACGCCTATTGCTACCTGCTGCTCGACGAGAAGAAGCAGCTTTCGCCCGTCGCGGCCAAGCGATTGCGGGCGATTGAGGAATTCAGCGACATGGGCGCCGGCTTCGCCATTGCCATGCGCGACTTGGAGATTCGCGGCGCCGGCAACATTTTGGGCACCCAGCAGAGCGGCCACATCGCCGCGGTCGGCTACGAATTCTACTGCGAGTTGCTCGAACAGGCGGTTCGCCGGCTGCGCAACGAGCCGCCCAAGACGGTGATCGACGTCGACATCGATATTCCGGGCGAGGCCTATCTGCCGCGGTCGTACATTCCCGACATGAAGGCCAAGCTCGACCTCTATCGACGGCTGGCCCGCATCGCCAGCGATGAACAGTTGGCCGACCTGGGCAGCGAAATGCACGACCGCTTCGGCGCGGTGCCGGCGCCGGTCGAGCGTCTGCTGGCGCTAGCAGAGCTGCGCGTGCACGCGGCGGCCTGGAGTATCCGCTCGATTCACCTCGACGACGACGGACTCGTATTCGGGTTTGGAAACCGCCGGCAAATGAGCGAGATGATCGAGAAGCAGGGGGGCGGCGTGCGGATTGTCGACGGGCACTCGGCGGTGTTGCCGCTGCGAAAACAGGGGCGCACCAGTGCCGCGCTGCTCGAACGACTGCAAGCGCTGCTGCTACCGCAATAGCGGTTGCTCGTTGAATGAAGGCGTGCTTATAATCCCGCCGCTTCGCGGCGTGTCCTCTGTGATCGCGCTGTGGCTGGAGTTAGGGTGCCGGCTGCGCCGACACTCTGTAAGTACTTTTCGAGTCGCCTTTTCCGTTCGGAAACTGAATCTCGGTCTGACGCGACCGCCTCTGCGGACCGCGGCAGGCCGTCGCGCTCCACCTCGATAGGTTTCACGACTGCGTGCTCCGACTTCGCCTGCAACTCGGCTGGGGGTTGGCGTTGGCCTTGCTGGTCTACGCGGGTGACGCTGCGCTCGCGCAGCCGTCGCCTTACCCGAGGACGGACGCACCGCCGCAGTACGACGCCTTCCCGCCGCCGACTTCGACGCCGCCGTATCCCCGCACGCCGTATCCAATAACGCAGTCGCCGACGTCGCCGTATCCGACCCGTCCCCCCGGCGGCGAGCAGCAGTTCGAAGGGGCGATGCGCATCGCTACGATCGGCAACGATGTCGTGCTGCTCAGCGACGTCCTCCCTCACGTCGAGCAGATACTCAAGCAAAACGGTCAGCAGATCCCCCCGGCACAACTCGCCCGCGTGAAGTGGAGCCTCGTTCATCAGGCGGTCCAACAGCTGATTCCCGGCAAACGGGTCATGCAGGACTTCAAGCGGAATATTCCGGCCGATCGAATCGATGCGATTCGCGAGCAAGTCAACAAGACCTTCGAAGAGAAGCGGATTCCCGAGTTGATGGAAGAGATGAAGGTCGGCTCGCGGGCCGAGCTTGTCACCGCCCTGCGACAGGAAGGCAGCTCCTTGAGTCAGCTTCGCGAGGCCTTCTTCGAGCGGGCCCTGGTCGGTCAGTGGATCCGACAGCAGGTGCCAGAGGAGAAGAACTTCTCGCACGACGAATTGCTGGAGTATTACCAGGCCAACCTGGGTGAATTCGAACAAGAGGCCAAGGTCCGTTGGCAGCAACTCCGCGTTCGCTACGAGAACCACCCGACGAAAGAGGCCGCCTACGCCAAGATCGCGGAGATGGGCAACGCCATCTGGCAAGGCAAGCCCTTCGAGCAGGTCGCCGCCGAGCAATCCGACGGCAGCACGGCCGCCCAAGGAGGTCTGCATGACTGGACGAAGCTCGGCAGTCTTTCCAGCAAGGAACTCGAGGCGGCCCTCTTCTCGCTACCGCGACAGCAGCTGAGTCCCATCATCGAGGGCCCGCGAGCCTTCCACATCGTACGGGTGATCGAGCGGGTCGACCGGCACCACACGCCGTTTCGCGATGCCCAGATCGACATTCGCGAAAAGCTGACCAAACAGCGGCGCAAGAACGCCCGCCGCGAGTATCTCGACCGGCTCGAAGAGGAGATTCGCGTCTGGACCGTGTTCGACGAGCCGGAGTTCTTGGCCCAGGTCGGCCTCAAGGCCAGCGACCTGCGTCGCTAGTCGGTTCGCGCGTTGACACGAACCGAGCCGCGAGCCAGCGACGGCGCCCTTGCTTTGTTGGCGATTGCCGTTAGCCTCTAAGGTCCGCGCCGCGCCCATCCCCTGGAGAGAGCCCCCGCCGGGCCATGATGCCGTATGTCCTGCTCGCCACCCGACTGCAACATCGAATTGAAGGCACGGCTTGACGATTTGCAGGCCGCCCGCGAGCTGGCCGCTTCCCTCGCCACCGAACCGGGCCAGGTTGTCGAGCAGACCGACGTCTACTACCGCTGTGCCGCGGGGCGATTGAAGTTGCGTGTCTCGAGTTGCGGTCCGGCGCAGCTGGTCGCCTATCGCCGCGCGGACGTGGCGACGTCGAAGGCGAGCGACTATCACCTCCTGGACGTCGACGATCCGCAACGCCTCGCTCAAATGTTGTCCGAGACGTTGGGCGTTCGCTGCGTCGTTCGCAAACGACGAGAGGTCTTTCTTTACCACAACGTGCGGATTCACCTCGACGAGGTTGCATCGCTGGGGACGTTTCTCGAATTCGAGGCGGTCTTGAGCGACGAAATCAGTCCGGACGAGGGACACTCACAGATCGCCTATCTGTCCGAAGTTTTCAGAATCGAGGCCTCCGACCTGCTGCGGGGTTCTTATTGCGATATGGTGAGGCCGGCGACGGGCGAAATCACGCCCGATCTGCAATAAACATCGCCGCCGCTCCGCGAATCTCTACCGCGGCGGTCGGAGTGCGGCGAATTGTGGGACCCCGCTCGAAGCGGTACATTAGGAGTGCCTGGATTTCGGCTTTGCGGCGGTCCGCGCAGATCGGGCCGTCGCCGCGATTCCGGATCGGCAGCGATCGGACCCCAGAAGACAGCAGCAAGCGAACGCGTCGATGACGACTGTGGAGAAAAGGAGCGACGCGATGGGTGATGTGGCCGCGATCCGGCTCGGCGAGAAGGAACTTGAACTGCCGATCAAGGTCGGCAGCGAGGGCGAGCGCGGTATCGACATCTCGCGGTTGCGGGCCAAGACGGGGCACATCACGCTGGACGAGGGCTACGTCAACACCGGCTCGACCACCAGCGGCATTACCTATCTCGACGGCGAGCAGGGTGTTCTCCGCTATCGCGGCTATGCCATCGAAGAGCTGGCGGCGAATTGTGACTTCGTCGAGACCAGCTACTTGCTGCTCTATGGCGAGTTGCCCAACGAAGAGCAGCTGCAGACCTTTCGCATGTCGCTGCGGCGACACACGATGCTGCACGAGGACATCAAGTCGTTCTACGACGGCTTTCCCCGCGATGCCCACCCGATGGCGATTCTGAGCAGTGTCGTGGGGGCCCTCTCGACGTTCTATCAAGACGCCCTCGATCCGCGGAATCCCGATCATGTCGAAATCTCGGTTCATCGCCTGATGGCCAAGTTGCCCACGATCGCGGCCTTCAGCCACAAGAAGTCGATCGGTCAGCCGTTCTACTATCCGCGCAACGACCTGACCTACTGCCAGAATTTCTTGCAAATGATGTTCGCGGTACCGACGGAGCCCTACGAAATCGATCCCGATTTTGTCGAGGCGCTGAACCTGCTGCTGATCGTCCATGCCGATCACGAGCAAAATTGCAGCACCTCGACCGTGCGGATGGTCGGGTCGGCCGACGCCAACATCTTCGCCTCGATCGCCGCGGGCATCTGTGCCCTGTGGGGTCCGCTGCACGGCGGCGCCAACCAGGCGGTCGTGGAGATGCTCGAAGCGATTCAGCGCGACGGCGGCGACGTCGGCAAGTATGTCGACATGGCCAAGGACAAGAACAGCAGCTTCCGACTGATGGGTTTTGGGCATCGGGTGTACAAGAACTTCGACCCCCGGGCGACGATCATTCGTGCCTCGTGCGACAAACTGCTTAAGAAGCGCGGCATCGACGATCCGATGTTCGACATCGCCCAGGAACTCGAAGAGGTCGCTCTGAAGGATCCCTACTTCGTCGAGCGACATCTTTACCCGAACGTCGACTTCTACTCCGGTGTGATCTATCGGGCGATCGGCATTCCGATCACGATGTTTACGGTGCTCTTTGCCATGGGGCGGTTGCCAGGCTGGATTGCCCACTGGATGGAAATGCACCAATCGCCGAACAAGCGCATCTGCCGTCCGCGTCAAATCTACACCGGTTCGCGACAGCGCGATTTCGTGCCGCTGGAAAAGCGGTAACGGCCGTCGATTT
>ERZ869936.1867-NODE-1867-length-13739-cov-5.105305_pt1 | contig 13739 bp, 12 predicted proteins | sample MGYA00520876_ERZ869936 | MGnify/ENA primary metagenome ERZ869936 (study PRJEB32218, sample SAMN09650985) | biofilter metagenome | isolation source: enrty point of leading RO module | place: Saudi Arabia: Thuwal, RO plant located on Red Sea | collected 2016-02-17 ...
GTCCGCGGCCGGCCGCAGCCCGCGCCAGATCCGTTCTTCGACAGGCCTTACGAGTCGGCCGAGCCTGCGCCCGCATTGACGCAGGGCGATCAGACGGCCGGCGTGACCGGCCCCAACGCAGGCAAGCGCGGCAAGCGCGAGGTCGCGGCCCTGTTTCTTCCACCCGCCGGGGAAAAGCAGCGGGCCTGAGCGCCGTGCAGCCGTGACGAGGTGGCAATGACCGGGGCGCTTGCCGAACGACTTACGGAACTGCTCTCCGGTCCCGACACCGACATTCCCCTCACCGAAGCGGCGCTGCTGGTCGCGACGCACGCCTATCCGGACCTCGATCTGCCGTACTGGATGGGCCGCATCGACCGGATGGCCCAGGCGGTGTCGCAGCGCATCGGCGATGAGGCGAGCGCCACCGAACGCATCGCGGCATTGAACCAGTACCTGTTCGTCGACCAGGGCTTCGGGCCGAATACCGACGATTACTACGACCCGCGCAACAGCCTGCTGAACGACGTGATCGAGCGGCGCGTGGGCATTCCGATCACGCTGTCGCTGCTGTACATGGAACTGGGCAATCGCATCGGGCTGCCGCTGCGCGGCGTGTGCTTTCCGGGGCATTTCCTGGTGAAGTGCAAGGTGCGCGAGGGCGTCGTGATGCTCGACCCGTATGCCGGCGGCCTGTCGCTGGGCCTGACCGATCTGCAGCGCCGGTTGCGGGAGGTGCGCGGCGGCGAAGTCTCGCGCGCGATCATCGCCGGGCTGCTGGTGGCCGCCACCCGCAAGGAGATCCTGGTGCGCATGCTGCGAAATCTGAAGGCCATCTACCTGCGCCGCCACGATCTGGAACATGCGCTGCCGATCATGGAGTGGATCGTCTGCGCCGACCCCGGGCAGCCCGCGGAAATCCGCGATCGCGGCATGGTGTATCAGGAACTCAACTGCTTCCGCGCCGCCATCGCCGACTTCGAGCACTACCTGAAGCTCGAACCCGCCTGCATCGACGCCGAGGAAATCCGCCAACGCCTGATCGACGTCCAGCGCAACGCCGCGCGGCTGAACTAGCGCGAAAGGGACTGCGTACTGCGTAAAAAAAACCGAGGGCCGAGTAAGCCGGCCTGCAGCCGGCTCCAGGAGCAGCTCTCACCACGGGGGACACAGAGGACGCGGAGGAAAAACAAAAGGCGGTGCGAACCACCAAGTCACCAAAGCACCAAGAAAATACGGCTCGGGACTCGAGACTCGGAGAAACCGGTGCTCGGAGCTTAGTGCTCGGTGCTCGGAGCGGGTCTTTACCATTCACCCAATCGCTTAATCACCTAGTCAGGGCCGCGTGAGTCAGCCCAAGCAACATGCAGCCCTGTTCTTTGCACTCGGAACCCGGAACTCGGAACTGCTTTTCACCGTTCACCTAATTACCTAGTCACTTAAGTCACCGTAGTTCACGCCGGCGACGCAGCACACAGCACTCAGCACGCAGCACGCAGCACGCAGCACGAAGCACACAGGACACCAAAAACAAATGCTCCGCCGATTACTTGATCCGTCGCCGTATCTCCTGCTGTCGTTGTCCGCGCTGTTCTGGGCGGGCAACTGGGTCGTGGGGCGCGCGATGCGCAACGACATGGGGCCGGTGGCGATGGGTTTCTGGCGCTGGACGCTGGCGCTGGCCATTCTGCTGCCGTTCGTCGCGGCGGAGCTGCTGCGCCGCCTGCCGGTGCTGCGCGCGAACTGGCGCGGCCTGATGCTGCTCGGCGCGCTCGGCGCGGTGGCCTTCAACACCATGGTCTACACCGGGCTGCAGTTCACCGCGGCGACCAACGGCGTGCTGTTCAATTCGGTCACGCCGGTGCTGATCATTCTGATGTCCGGCCTGTTTCTGCGCGAGAATCTGTCGCGCCTGCAGGCAGTGGGTGTCGCCTGCTCGCTGGCGGGAGTTGCTGCCATCGTTGCCCGGGGCGAGCCCGCACTGCTGGCGCGGTTGCAGTTCAACACCGGCGACCTGTGGCTGATGGCGGCCATGGTGCTGTGGGCCGGCTACACGGTGCTGGTGCCGCGGCTGCGGCCGCCGGCGCTGTCGGCCCCGGCCTTTCTCGCAGCGATGCTGGCGCTTAGCCTGCCGCTGCTGCTGCCGGTATACCTCTGGGAGTGGTCGGTGCGCGGCGGGTTCGCGATCAGCGTGGCGAGCGTCTCGGCGCTGGCCTACTACGCGACGCTGCCTTCGATCGTGGCCTACCTGTTCTGGAACCGGGCGGTTGCCCAGGTGGGACCGAACCGTGCCGGCCTGTTCGTGCATCTGATGCCGGTGTTCGGTGCGCTGCTGTCGGTGGTTTTTCTCGGCGAGCGGCTGCACGGCTATCACTTCGCCGGTGCAGCGCTGATCTTTGGCGGGATCTATCTCACCACGCGCAGAGGGCGGGTAACGGCGGGGCAGGGCGTCGACTGAGCCTACTGCGCCGCCGGCGATGGCCGGCGCCGGACGTCAGAAGCGGACGGACAAGCCGATCGAATGCACCGCGCTGTCGAGCCCCAGCCCGCGATCGAGCCTCAGCCCGGTGCCCTGCGACAGCTCGCTGAAGCGCTCGGACTCGGCGTGCAGGTACCAATCCTTGCGAAACTCGTAGCTGACACCGATGCCGTAGGTGGCGCCCACGTCCGCCGCGCCGTTGCGCCAGGGCAGGCCTTCACCCGTGCCGCCCGGCTGCCAGTACTGCATGCCGAGGCGGCCGTACAGGGACAGGCCTTCTTCGAACGGCAGTGTGGCGACCCCGGTCACGCTCCAGGCAGCGCCATGGCAGGGCGCCGCCAGGTCGCCCGCCAGCCGGTCGGTGTGGCAGCCGCCGGGCGACAGGGACAACTGGCTTTGCGCACCCTCCAGCGCGAACAGATCACTGAAACGGTAGCCGGTGTAATGCTTGTCGATGAGCGGGCCTTCAACCGGACCGCCGAAGGGCGACAGCCCGAACATCCCGAGCGCGCCTTCGAATATCTGGCTGTCCGGCGACAGGCCGCGAAAGCCGCTCGATTGCCCCTGGTACCAGGTGCCTTCCTCGGCCGCGACCCCGGCCATCCACACGCCAGACAGCAGCGCGACTAATCCAGTCAAAGCAAAACGATCAGTCTTCATGATGCACACTCCCCGTTTAATTTTAGCTAACGAAACGGGAAATTTCCGAGAAAAACACACACCGTTGCGTTTATGAGACAGGGGAAGCTGACAAAGAACAAGGGCCAAGGATCGAGGGCCGAGGGCCGAAAAGACGGTGCTGTGTACTGCGTGAAAAGCGCAAGGGCAGAAGGCGAAAAGAAAGTGCTGAGTGCTGCGGGGAAGTGGAATCGCCGGGTTAGCCGGCCTGCAGCCGGCCGGGACGCTTTCAACGCAGATTGCTCGGAGTCACGCGGAGGATCCGGAGAACAACGAGGACCTGCGCGCGGACCACCCTGCTCACAAAGCCGCCAAGACGCGCTTCTCTAGTTTACTTGGTGCCCTTGGTGGCTTGGTGGTTCGATCTGGTTTTCTCGAGTCCGCTTTCCAGTCTTGTCGCCGTTAGGCCCTCGGCCCTTGTCCTTTCTACCCCCGGCACACTGAGGCTAGGGCGCCTCGTCTGGCTGGATCGGCTCGTCGCCGAACTCCTCCTCTTCCAGCTCGAGCAGCGACTTGCGGCCCGAACGGCCCGACTGATCCGCGCTGGGCGGCAGGCCGTCGTACACCATGTACGCGCGGCGCTGCAGATGCGTGTCGCGCACGAAGCTGTAGGGGTCGATCTGCTGCTGGAGCACCGGGTCCAGGCTCAGCAGGTTGGCCCGCACGTCCACCACCCGCAGGGCGACGAGACCCCAGCGGGCGCTGTCGTCGTTGAGCACGCCGCCGGACAGCGGGCTCACCACGAAATCGGCGGGCAGGGCCGCGGCGTCGCGCACCGTGCTCGGTCCGAGCAGCGGCAGCACCAGGTAAGGGCCGCTGCCCACGCCCCAGACGCCGAGCGTCTGCCCGAAATCCTCGTTGTTGTAGGCGATGCCCACCTCGCTGGCCACGTCGATCAGCCCGCCGAGGCCGAACACGGTGTTCACCGAGAAGCGCATCACATCCACCGGCACCTGCTGCGCCTTGCCCTGCAGGGCGTCGTTCAGCGTGGTGACCACCATGCCGAGATTGCGAAAGAAGTTGCTCACGCCGACCTGCGCGAACTCCGGCAGCACGAACACGTAGGCCTTCGCCACCGGCTTCAGCACCGCCTTGTCCACGGCCTCGTTGAACGCGTAGATCTTGCGGTTCATCGGTTCGAGCGGATCGCGCTTGTCGGGCCCGGTGGCGCAGCCGGAAAGGATCAGCGACGAGAGCAGAAGACAGGTGAGCGTGCGCGGCATTGCGAAGACTTTTTTCCTGCGACGGTCGATTATAGCCGCCGCACCGGGTCCGGGCGCATGCAGAATCTTGCGGTTTGCATTCGATCTCCGCCTTCGCCACCATACCGCCCTCAACCGGCACCCGAGTGGTGCCACGATTATTCGAACAGCAGGGAGCGAGCATGGATCTTGGAATCAAGGGAAAAAACGCGCTGGTGTGCGCCGCCAGCAAGGGGCTGGGCAAAGGCTGCGCGCTGGCGCTCGCACGCGAGGGCGTGAACGTCACCATCGTCGCCCGCGGCAAGGAGGCCCTGGAAGCCACCGCTGAGGAAATTCGCAAGGCCACCGGCGTCAAGGTCAACGCGGTGGCGACCGACATCACCACCGAAGCGGGCCGCAGGCAGGCGCTTGCCGCGTGCCCCAGCCCGGACATCCTGGTGAACAATGCCGGCGGCCCGCCGGCCGGCGATTTCCGCGATTTCACGCGCGACGACTGGATCAAGGCGCTCGATGCCAACATGCTTACGCCGATCGAGCTGATCAAGGCCAGCGTCGACGGCATGATCGAGCTCAAGTTCTGCCGCATCGTCCACATCACCTCCGCGGCGGTGAAGGCGCCGATCGAGATCCTGGCGCTGTCCAACGGGGCGCGTTCCGGCCTGACCGGGTTCGTGGCCGGGCTCGCCCGCAAGACCGTCGCCCACAACGTCACGGTCAACAACATCCTGCCGGGCCTGTTCGACACCGACACGCTGAAAAGCCGCATCGCCGCCGGCGCCAAGATGGCGGGCGCGAGCGTCGAGCAGGTTTCCAAGCAGCGCATGGCGGGCGTGCCGGCCGGCCGCTTCGGCACGCCGGAGGAGTTCGGCGCACTGTGCGCCTACATCTGCAGCGTGCACACCGCGTACATCACCGGCCAGAACTTCCTGATCGACGGCGGGGCGTATCCGGGGACGTTCTGAACGGGCGGAAAAAGTCGCGGCCGTCGGCGGCTGAAGAGGCCGCCGGGCCTGCGGCTGCGTGCTGGCAGAACAGTTCCGAGGGCCGAGTTCCGAATTCCGAGTAAAGCCGGCCTTGAGTTCGGTGACTAGGTGACTAGGTGAATGGAGAAAAGCAGTTCCGAGTCCCGAGTTCCGGGTTCCGAGTGAAAAGAACGGGACTGCGTGTTGCTTGGGCCGGCTTACGCGGCCGTGACTAGGTGATTAAGTGATTAGGTGAATGGTAAAGACCAGTTCCGAGCACAGAGCACTAAGCACCGAGCACCGGTTTCTCCGAGTCTTGGTTCCCGAGTCCCGAGTCCGATTTCTTGTCGTTCCTCCGTGTCCTCCGCGTCCTCCGTGGTGAGAGTCGGGTCTGATGCCGGCGCCAGGCCGGCTTACTCGGAACCTGGAACTGGTTCTTCGAAGGAACTCCCCCTTCGCGCGGCAGTCGAGACCTATAATTCGCGCAACAACTCTGGCTGTGATGGGAGGCCACCATGAACGCACCGCGTGACGGCAACGCCGCACCGCAACTCAAGGATCCGAAGCTTTTCCGCCAGCAGGGCTACATCGACGGCAAGTGGGTGGATGCCGATGGCAAGGCCACCGTCAACGTGGTCAATCCCGCCGACGGTTCGGTGGTCGGCACCATTCCGAAGATGGGCGCGGTGGAGACCCGGCGCGCCATCGAGGCGGCGAACGCGGCGCTGCCGGCCTGGCGCGGCAAGCTCGCCAAGGAGCGCGCCGCCATTCTGCGCAAGTGGTTCGAGCTGATGATGGCGAACCAGGACGATCTCGGCCTGCTGATGACCACCGAGCAGGGCAAGCCGCTGGCCGAGGCGAAGGGCGAGATCGCCTACGCCGCCTCGTTCATCGAATGGTTCTCGGAAGAAGCCAAGCGCGTCTACGGCGACGTCATTCCCCAGCACCAGGCCGACAAGCGCCTGGTGGTGATCAAGCAGCCGGTCGGCGTGTGCGCGCTGATCACCCCGTGGAATTTTCCGGCGGCGATGATCACCCGCAAGGCGGCGCCGGCGCTTGCCGCGGGCTGCACCGTGGTGATCAAGCCGGCGACGCAGACGCCGTATTCCGCGTTCGCGCTGGCCGAGCTGGCCGAGCGCGCGGGCGTGCCGAAGGGCGTGATCAACATCGTCACCGGCAGCGCGAAGGAGATCGGCGGCGAGCTGACCGGCAGTGCCACGGTGCGCAAGCTCAGCTTCACCGGGTCGACCGAGGTCGGCGCCATGCTGATGCGGCAAAGCGCCGACACCATCAAAAAGATCTCGCTCGAGCTGGGCGGCAACGCGCCCTTCCTGGTGTTCGACGACGCCGACCTCGACGCGGCGGTCGAGGGCGCGATGATCTCGAAGTACCGCAACAACGGGCAGACCTGCGTATGCGCCAACCGCATCCTGGTGCAGGACGGCGTCTACGATGCGTTCGCCGCAAAGCTCGCCGAAAAGGTGAAAGGGCTGAAGGTCGGCCGCGGCACCGATGCCGGCGTCACCACCGGCCCGCTGATCGACGAGAACGCGGTGGCCAAGGTCGAGGAGCACATCAAGGACGCGCTCGACAAGGGCGCCAAGGTGCTGGTCGGCGGCAAGAAGCACTCGCTCGGCGGGCTGTTCTTCGAGCCGACCGTGCTGACCGGCGTGAACACCAGCATGAAGGTCACCCGCGAGGAAACCTTCGGCCCGGTCGCGCCGCTGTTCCGCTTCAAGACCGAAGACGAGGCCATCAAGATGGCCAACGATACCGAGTTCGGGCTGGCGTCGTACTTTTATGCCCGCGACATCGGCCGCATCTGGCGGGTGGCGGAAGGCATCGAGTCCGGCATGGTCGGCATCAACACCGGGCTGATCTCGAACGAGGTGGCGCCCTTCGGCGGCGTCAAGCAGTCCGGCATCGGCCGCGAAGGCTCCAAGTACGGCATCGACGAGTTTCTCGAGGTGAAGTACCTGTGCATCGGCGGCATCTGAGGGCGGCGTGCGCGGGCCTGTGACAGGCGGGTCCATGCCGAAGCGCCGCGGGCCGTCCGATGCCGGCGCAGGCGCGGCGCGCGGTTCACGCTAAGTGCCCTTCAACCAGCCGCCGCCGACGCTCGGCAACCAGTACTCCGACGACCGGGTGCTGCGCGCCTTTCTGGCGCGGGCGCTGCCGGCGGCGGTGCTTGCCGACATCGAGCCCGCGCTCCTGCGCATGGGCGAGCTGGCGGGCGGCGAGCTGTACCGCTTTCAGCTCGAAGACCGGCTCAACGAGCCGCGCCACACGCCCTGGGATGCCTGGGGCAACCGCATCGATGCCATCGAGGTGTCGCCGCTGTGGCGGCGCGCCGAGCGCATCGCCGCGGAGCAGGGGCTGATCGCCACCGCCTACGAGCGGCGTCACGGCCGCCATTCCCGGCTGCACCAGTTCGCGCTGGTGTACCTGTTCACCCCGTCGACCGACGTCTACAGCTGCCCGCTGGCGATGACCGACGGCGCAGCCCGCGCGCTGACGGGCGCCGGCAACGCGGCGCTGATCGAGCGGGCGGTCGCGCGGCTCACGAGCCGCGACCCGGCCACGTTCTGGACCAGCGGACAATGGATGACCGAGTCCACCGGCGGCTCGGATGTCGGCCTGTCGGAAACGGTGGCACGCCAGGTCGATGGCCAGTGGCGGCTGTACGGCCGCAAGTGGTTTACCTCGGCGGTGACCTCGCAGATGGCGCTGACGCTGGCGCGGCCGGAGGGCAATCCGGCTGGCGGCAAGGGGCTCGCCCTGTTCTACGTCGAGACCCGGCGACCCGATGGCGGGCTGAATGCCATCGTCGTGCACCGGCTCAAGGACAAGTTCGGCACCCGCAAGGTGCCCACCGCCGAGCTCACGCTCGACGGCACGCCGGCCGTGCCGGTGGCAGGGCTGACGGAGGGCGTGCGCAACATCGCGCCGATGCTCAATGTCACCCGCACCTGGAACGCGGTAAGCGCGGTGGCCTACATGCGCCGCGGGCTGGCGCTGGCGCGCGACTACGCCCGCCGGCGCGTCGCCTTCGGCGCGCCGCTCATCGACAAGGCGCTGCACGCCGACACGCTGGCCGGCCTTCAGGCCGAATTCGAGGCGAGCTTCGCGCTGACCTTCGCGGTGGTGGAGCTGCTCGGCCGCGAAGAGGCGGGCGAGTCCGACGAGGCGCGCCGCGAACTGCTGAGGCTGCTCACCCCGGTGGCCAAGCTGGTCACCGGCAAGCAGTCGGTGGCGGTGCTGTCCGAAGTGATGGAGGCGTTCGGCGGCGCCGGCTATGTCGAGGACACCGGCATACCCCTGCTGCTGCGCGACGCCCAGGTATTCCCGATCTGGGAGGGCACCACCAACGTGCTGTCGCTGGACGTGCTGCGGGCCGCCAGCCAGCCGGCGCTGGCGGCGCTGGAAGTCGAGGCGCAGACCCTTTGCTCGGCGGTGCGCGACACCGTGCTGGCCGAAACGGCGAAGCCGGCGCTGGCGGCGCTGCAGCGTGCGGCGGGCTGGCTGCGCGGCACCCGCGGGGCGGCGCTCGAGGCCGGCGCCCGCCGGTTTGCAATGACGCTCGGGCGCGCGTTTGCGCTGCTGCTGCTGTGCCGCCAGGCGCAATGGTCGCTGGACCATGGCGGCGACGCGCGGCCGCTGGCGGCGGCGGTTGCCTTCTCGCGCCGGCCGCTGGATCTCATCGACGAAGCCACCGACACCGATGCGGCGGCGCTGCTCGCCGCCGACGGCGGCGGTTGAGCGCCCAAATGTCGGTAAAACCGTTGGAATTTCACAAAAAGGTCTTGAAAATCTCGCGCAAAGACGTATAGTGCGCCGTTCAAGTTTTTGGCCGGGTACTGAGCATTTGTCTCCGACCGGCCGCTGGGTCGCTGAGAAGCCGACTCCAGCTTTTCCGGCGGAATGCCGGCGGGCTGAAGCAGGTTCTCGCAGCGGGAATCGGTTGGTTTGGGTACGCGTCCTCGACGCAACGCGCGGGTTCCGGGAGGAACTCCGCCTTACGGAGGGAGGAATACTGAGATGCGTAATCTCAAGCTGAAGCAGGTTCTTCCGGTAGATACAGCGGAGACGCTTCAGAAGGTCAAGGAGACCCCGGGTCTCCACATCATGGGCGATCTTTACGACTGCGAGTGCGAAGATCGCTATCTCACTGACTCACGGCTGCTCACCGAGCACTGCCTCCGTCTGGTCGAAGAGGCCGGGCTGAGCGTGGTTGGAAATTACTTCCACCAGTTCGACGGCGGTGGCGGCGTGACCGGCATGATCGTGCTGGCCGAATCGCACATGTCGATCCACACATGGCCCGAGAAGCGCTATGTGACGGTGGACGTGTACGTTTGCAGCTACACGCAGGACAATCGTCCCAAGGCGCGCAATCTCTACGAGAACCTGCGCCGGACCTTCGCGCCGGCGCACGAGAACGTGCACTCGGTCGAAAGGCTCTGATGGCCGGAGGCCGCGACGACCTCTACCTTCTGGAGGAGCTGAACGACGGTTACGGCTTCTGGGTGAGGGCGACCAGGCGCATCGCGCAGGTGAAGTCGCCCTTCCAGGACATCGAGGTGCTCGAAACCGCGAAGTTCGGACGCGCGCTGCGCATCGACGACTACTTCATGACCTCGGATGGAGACGAGTTCTTCTATCACGAGAACATGATCCATGTCGCCGGCATCACCCACCCGAACCCGAAGCGCGCGCTGATCATCGGCGGCGGCGACGGCGGCGCGGCCGAGGAGTACCTCAAGTACAAGAGCATGCAGGAAGTGGTGATGGCGGAAATCGACGAAGTCGTGGTCGATTTCTGCAGGCAGCACCTGCCCGACGTGCATCGCGGCGCCTTCGACGACCCGCGGCTGAAAGTGCTGATCACCGACGGCAAGGCCTACGTCGAGAACTGCAAGGATTCGTTCGACCTGATGATGCTCGACCTGACCGACCCGTTCGGGCCGGCGGAGATGCTCTACCGGGTCGAGTTCCTGCGCGAATGCCGGCGCATTCTCGGCCCGCAGGGCGTGATGTCGATGCACCTCGGCTCGCCGGTGACGCGCCCGAACGTGTTCCATCGACTGGTCAGTTCGCTGCGCGAGGTGTTCAAGGTGGTGCGGCCGTACTTGGTGTACGTGCCCTTGTACGGCACCTGGTGGGGCATGGCGGCCGCCTCCGACGAAACCGATCCGCTCGCCGTTGCCGAGCAGGAAGTCGAGCGGCGCATCGCCGAGCGCGGGCTGCGAGACCTGCAGTTCTACAACGGCGGCACCCATCGCGGCGTGTTCGCCCTGCCGAACTTCGTGCGCGACATTGTCGCCCGCCCGTCGCGGCCGATCAGCGCCGCCTCGCCGATGGACGAGGCCGACCTCGATCCGAGCAAACACCTGCCGCTCAAGGTCGTGTACGCGGCATAGTTACCCAGCGGACAACAAACCGCCCTCGCGGCGAACCAAGAAACAACAAAAGCAAAAACCTCAAGAGCAAGAAAAATGCGGCGGGCCCTGGGCCCGCTATTTTTTTGCCCGACCGCGAGTCCCGAGTTTCGAGTTCCGCGTTCCGAGTGTGAGCCGGCCGCAGGCTGGCTTACTCGGGCCTCGGAACTCGGAACCTGCCCTAGCGGTTTCCCCGCCTCACGTACGCCCGCTTCGGCAGCGCGTTCAGGGCGGCGCGGAATTCGGCGGCGGTGCCGGCGACGTCCTTGGGCTTGGCGCCGGTCTTGTACAGCGCCGAGCCCAGGCCGAATCCGTCTGCACCGGCATTCCAGTAATCGGCCAGCGATTTCGGCGTGATGCCGCCGACCGGCAGCACCGCGATCTCCCGCGGCAGCACCGCCCGCATCGCCTTCAGCACCGAAGGCGGGTAGACCTCGGCGGGAAACAGCTTCAGCGCGTCGGCGCCCGCGTCGATCATCCGGAAAGCCTCTGTCGGCGTCGCGAAGCCGGGCAGGGCGTACATGCCATTGCGCTTGGCGGCCTCGACCACCCGCTCGTCGGCATGCGGCATCACCACCAGCCGGCCGCCGGCGTCGGAGATCTTGGATACCGTTGTCCAGTCGGTGACCGTGCCGGCGCCGATCAGCACGTCCTTGCCGAAGCGCTTTGCCAGCTTGACGATGCTGGCGTAGGGCTCCGGCGAGTTAAGCGGCACCTCGATGGTATTGAACCCGGCTTCGACCAGCACCTCGCCGATCGCCACCGCGTCGACCGGCTTGATGCCGCGCAGGATTGCAACCAGCGGAAAGGGCTTGATCCATTCGGCGAACGTCTTGCTCTTCATGTGTCTCCCGGAAGATGTGCGGCGAGCCGGTGCAGGCCGCGGGCGGCGGCATCGGGATCGAACAACCGCGTTTGAACGCCCAACGCTGCACAGGCACGAGTGTAGAGTGCACCGAGCTGCGGCGTACAGACAAGGCTCAGCTGCCGGGCGGTGCCCGCCGCCGCGCGCAGTTCGTGGCCGATCAGCAGGCCGGACAGATAGGCGGGCGATTCGGTGTCCTTTAGCTCGCCGAACAGGCCGCGCGCGCGCACGCCGAACAGATGGTGCAGCAGCCCGGCGCCGTCGGCCGAACGGGCGACGCCGTCGGCGAAAGCACCCTCGGCGCTGTCGCTGCCGCTCATCATCCGGCCGAGAATGCTGTGCGCCTTGAGCACCGCGAACACCTCGCCGGTCATGTAGGTGGCGAACGACACGATCGCGCCGTCGCGCACCGTCACCCACTTGCTGTGGGTGCCCGGCAGGCATACCAGCTGCTGCCCGGCGCCGAGCGCATCCAGCACGCCGAGCACCTGCGTTTCTTCGCCGCGCATCACGTCCTGAACGCCGCTGGCGTCGCGGCAGGCAAGGCCGGGCACGATCCAGGCCTGTCGATCGCCCCAGCGCACCAGCTTCAGCGCGCCGGCGATCTGCGCCAGCCCGGCCGGGCATTCGACGTAAGGCGCCTCGACCCAGCCCTGGCGGCTGCCGATCATGCCGCTCATCAGAATCGGCCGCTCGCCGGCCGCGATCCAGTCGCCCGCTTCGCGCTCGAGCACCTGCGCAAAGGCGCCATCCTGCACCGCGAGAATGCCCTGCGCCGAAGAGCGCGCCTCGGCAATAGCGCCCCTCACGTCGAGACGGTAGACCCGCAACGAAGAGGTGCCCCAGTCGATGGCGATCATGTTTTAAGGACAGGCCCGAGTTCCGAGTGCCGAGTTCCGCGTTCCGAGTCCAGAGAACTGAGCACCGAGCACTGGGCACCGGTTTTTCCCGAGTCCCGAGTCCAGACTCCCGAGTCCTAAGTCCCGTCTTTCTCCTCCGCGTCCTCCGTGTCCTCCGCGGTGGAGGCCGATCGTGCCGCCGGCCGCACAGGCCGGCTTTACTCGGAACGCGGAACCCGGAACTTGTCGTCTCTCGGCCCTTTTCCCGCAGCACGCAGTACGCACTAGTGTCTTTCCCGCTGAGGACTCGGAACGCGGAACTCGGCACGGGTGTTCAAATCCGTCCAAACTCCTCCAGCAGTTGCTCGAAGGTGCGGCCTTCGGCGATGCGGCGGCGCGTGGCTTCCTCGCGATCGGCCTGGGCCTTGGCCTGGGCCAGCACCTCGGCCAGGTTCTCGCGCGGCACCACAGTGACGCCGATCTCGTCGGCCACGATCATGTCGCCGGGATTGACCACGATGCCGCCGCAGCTGACCGGCACGTTCAGCTCGACGTCGTCCTTGCGCCCGGAGAACATGGTGTGCGTGCCGCGCGCAGTCACCGCGCGCGAGAACAGGATGAACTTCATATCGATCAGCTCGTCGATGTCTCGGCAGGCGCCGTCGACGATCGCGCCCTGCACGCCGCGGTTCTTGAACAGGCTGCCCATCAGGCCGCCGAATACCGAGGTCTCGGTTTCGCCGCCGGCGTCGACCACCACGACGTCGCCCGGCTGTGCGACGTGCAGCGCGGCCAGCGGGTCCTGCAGGTCGCCCGGCGAGAGCTTCACCGTCAGCGCCGGGCCTACCGCCTTGCCGCGAAAGATCGGCTTCATGCTCGAATGCATCACTCCGCCGCGCTTCTGCACGTCCGCGAATACGCACGAGACGCTGTAGCACTTGGCCACCTGGCGATACTGCTCCAGCAGCGCCGCATCCGGGCGCTTGAAATCCCGCAAATTCATGTTGCCTCCTCTGCAATCGAAGAAGGGAGTTTAAGGCACTGAGGGAAAAGTTCCGAGTTCCGAGGCCCGCGTTCCGAGTCCAGAGTCCGGAGTCCCACGTCCAGTTCTTGGTTCTTTTTTTGCTCCGCGTCCTTCGCGTCCTCTGCGCTGAGAGTCGCTTTTGACGCCGGCCCCAGGCCGACTCACTCGGAACTCGGGCCTCGGAACTGTCCTTTTACGCCGCCGACAGAAACTCCTTCACTACCGCGATCTGATCCTTGTCCATCAGCATCGCCGCGTGACCGATGCCCTCGA
>ERZ869936.1868-NODE-1868-length-13733-cov-5.535020_pt1 | contig 13733 bp, 13 predicted proteins | sample MGYA00520876_ERZ869936 | MGnify/ENA primary metagenome ERZ869936 (study PRJEB32218, sample SAMN09650985) | biofilter metagenome | isolation source: enrty point of leading RO module | place: Saudi Arabia: Thuwal, RO plant located on Red Sea | collected 2016-02-17 ...
CTCCGATGGACTTCGCGCTCTGGAAGTCGAGCAAGCCGGGCGAGCCGGCCTGGGACAGCCCGTGGGGCAGTGGCCGTCCGGGCTGGCACATCGAGTGCTCCGCGATGGCGAGCCGCTATCTCGGCCAGCCCTTCGACATCCACGGCGGCGGCAACGACCTGACGTTTCCGCACCACGAGAACGAGATCGCGCAGTCGAAGTGCAGCGGACACGGGTTTGCCCGGGTCTGGATGCATAACGAGATGTTGCAGGTCGAGGGGAAGAAGATGTCCAAGTCTCTGGGCAACTTCTTCACTGTGCGGGACCTTTTGGATCAGGGTGTGCCGGGGGAGGTGATCCGGTTTGTGTTCCTGAGCACGCATTATCGGAAGCCAATGGACTGGACGGCGGAGAAGGCGCGGGAGGCGGAGGCGACCTTGGTGAAGTGGGCGGGTGCCGTCGAAGGTGTGACGGCGGCGGAGCAGGTGGACGGCGCCGTGCTTGCGGCCTTGTCGGACGATCTGAACACCGCGGGCGCGATTGCGCGGCTGCACGCTCTGCACGGCGCGGGCGATTCCGCGGGTCTTCTCAGCGCATTAACCTTAATGGGAATTAACGTTAACGCGTTGGGGCAGGATGTTAGGTCCACAAGAGAAGCGGTTGCCGGTTTGGTCGAGCGGTTGTTGGGAGAGCGGGCGGCGGCGCGGCAGGCAAAGGATTTCGCGCGGGCGGACGCCCTGCGGGATGGGTTCGCAGAGGCGGGGGTGCTGGTGAAGGATACGCCCACGGGTGCGGAGTGGGACTTGTCGCCGGATTTCGATCCCGCGAAGCTGGAGGCGTTGAAATGATCGTGGAACATCGCACAGAGGGCGGCGCCCGGCCCGTCGGGGTGGGCGAGAAGCGCCCGCCCCGAGGGGGGCGGGTCGGGCGCTGCCCGGCGTGTCCGCCGGGCGGGACATCGGGGAGGGCAGCGCGATGAAGGAACGCCTGTCCCTCTACGACACCACCCTCCGCGACGGGCAGCAGACGCAGGGCGTGCAGTTCTCGACCTCCGACAAGATCGAGATCGCGGAGGCGCTGGATGCGCTCGGGATCGACTATATCGAGGGCGGCTGGCCGGGGGCGAACCCGACCGACAGCGCCTTCTTCGAGGCCAGGCCCCGGACGCGGGCGACCTTCACCGCCTTCGGCATGACCAAGCGGGCGGGGCGCTCGGCGGACAACGACGAGGTGCTGGCAGGCGTCCTGAACGCGGACACGCCGGCGGTTTGTCTGGTGGGCAAGACGCATGATTTCCACGTCGAGACGGCGCTGGGGATCACGCTGGAGGAGAACCTGGTCAATATCCGCGAGTCGGTGGCGCATCTGGTCGCGAAGGGACGTGAGGCGCTGTTCGATGCGGAACACTTCTTCGACGGCTACAAGGCGAACCCGGGCTATGCACTGGACTGCCTCAAGGCGGCTTATGAGGCCGGAGCGCGGTGGGTGGTCCTTTGCGACACCAACGGCGGCACGCTGCCGCACGAGGTGGGCGAGATCACGGCAGCGGTGATCGCGGCGGGCATACCGGGGGAAAGGCTGGGCATCCATACCCATGACGACACCGGAAACGCGGTGGCCGGGTCTCTGGCCGCCATCGACGCGGGGGCGCGGCAGGTGCAGGGTACGCTGAACGGGTTGGGCGAACGCTGCGGGAACGCGAACCTGACCAGCCTGATCCCGACGCTTCTATTGAAGGAACCCTATGCCAGCCGGTTCGAGATCGGCGTTACCGAGGCGGCCTTGAAGACGCTGACGCGCACCAGCCGGATGCTGGACGACATCCTGAACCGCGTGCCGCTGAGGTCCGCGCCTTACGTCGGCGCCTCGGCCTTCGCCCACAAGGCGGGGCTGCACGCCAGCGCCATCGTCAAGGACCCTTCGACCTACGAGCATGTGGACCCCTCGGTTGTCGGGAATGCCCGGATCGTGCCGATGTCGAACCAGGCGGGGCAGTCGAACCTGCTGAAACGGCTGTCCGACATGGGGCTGCCGGCCGAGAAGGGCGATCCGGCTCTGACGCGGATCCTGGACGCGGTGAAGGCGCGCGAAGCCGAGGGCTATGCCTATGACAGCGCGCAGGCCAGTTTCGAGCTGTTGGCGCGGGGCGAGTTGGGTCTGGCGCCGGAGTTCTTCGACGTGGAGCGCTATCGCGTGATCAGTGAGCGGCGGCGGAATGCGCGGGGCGAGATCGTGGTCGAATCCGAGGCGGTGGTGACGATCTCGATGCGGGATGGCAGCCGGACGAGTTACTTCAAGAACGAACATGCCCACGACATGCAGGACGACGGGCCGGTCAACGCGCTCTGGCAGGCGCTGAAATCGGATCTGGGAACCTATCAGGCGGCGATCGAGGACATGCGTCTGACCGACTTCAAGGTGCGGATCACGCAGGGCGGCACGGAAGCCGTGACGCGGGTGATCATCGACTTCGCCGACGACGAGGGCCGCGCCTGGGCGACGGTGGGAGTGTCGGCGAACATCGTCGACGCCTCCTTCGAGGCGCTGGTGGATGCGATCAACTGGAAGCTGGTCCGGGACGCCCGGGCCGGGGCGGAGGCGGCGGAGTGAGGTGGGGGGCTCTGCCCCCGTCGGCCAGGGGCCGACTCCCCCGGGATATTTCAGGGCCGATGAAATGAGCCTTCAGGCCTGTGCGGATATCGTCGCGAAGGGCGACCCCGACCGGTACCGGGCGGCAATGGCGGCGCCGGTGGCGGCGCGGCGTGTTCTGTTTCCCTTGTACGCCTTCAACGTCGAGGTGGCGCGGGCGCCCTGGGTCGGCTCGGAGCCGATGATCGGCGAGATGCGGCTGCAATGGTGGCGCGACGTGCTGGAGGAGATTGCCGGTGGCGGTCCGGTGCGGCGGCACGAGGTTGCGACGCCCTTGGCCGAGGTGCTGGATGGCACAGGGGCGGCGGCGCTGGACGGGCTGGTGTCGGTGCGGCGGTGGGATCTCTACCGCGAGCCTTTCGAGGACGACGCGCATTTCGAGCGGTATCTCGGTGCGGGAGGTATCCTGATGTGGACGGCGGCCCGGCTTCTGGGTGCCGAGGCGCAGGCAGCGGATCGGGTGACGGCGCTGAGTCAGGGCGCGGCGCTGGCGCGGTTCTTTCAGGCGGTGCCGGAGTTGGAGGCGCGGGGGCGCGTGCCCCTGGTCGATGGGCGGCCCGAGGCGGTGCGCCGGTTGGCAGAGGGTGCGCTGGACAGGATGCCCGGGCAGCGCGAGGTGAGGGCGATCCTGCCGCGCATGGCGCAGGCGGCCACCATCGAGGCCTGGCAGGCGCGCCCGGTACTACGGCGGGTCGCGCGCGACCCGGCGCGAGTGGTTGAGGGGCGGCTGGGGCTGAGCGAGTTCCGCAAGCGGTTGGGGTTGGTGCTGACGACGCTTTGATCAGCGGCGGCGGCGGGGCACTGTGGGAATGCCGGTGCGGACGGTCCGGTAGCGTGCCTCGGGATGCGGCGGGTGACCGTCGGTGCGCCGCCAGAAGGTCGGGCCGCCGCGTTTGCGCCAGAGCGGGACGGTCAGGATAACGCCCGCCGCGAAGCCGCCCGCATGCGCCCAGTAGGCCACGCCGCCCTGGTCGGTCGGTGTCATCGAGCCCTGGACCAGTTGCAGGCCGAACCAGGCGGAGAGCACGATCCAGGCCGGTACGGGGATGATGCGGAAGATGATGATCAGGATCAGGATGACATCCACGCGCGCTTTCGGGAACATCAGAAGGTAGCCGCCCATGACGCCCGCGATGGCCCCGGAGGCGCCGACCATGGGCACGATGCTGTCGGGCGCCGAGGCGACCTGGGCGAAGGCGGCGGCGAGGCCGGAGGCGAGGTAGAACAGGAGAAAGCCCAGATGGCCCATCTGATCCTCCATGTTGTCGCCGAAGACCCAGAGGAACAGCATGTTGCCCGCGAGATGCATGATGCCGCCGTGAAGGAACATCGAGGTCAGGAAGGTCTCGGGGTAGGAGGCGCGGGGTACCAGGCCCCAGCGGTAGAAGAAGTTCGAGATCGCGGCGTCGCTGGAGAACAGGCCGTAGTAGCTGATGAAGATGCCGATGTTCAGCGCGATCAGCGCCCAGGTGACATAGGGCGTGCGTTCGGACGGGTTGTGGTCGCGGATCGGGAACATGGGCGTACCCGACCCGCTTGGCGCGGAAAGGTCAAGCGGCCGCGACCGCGGCCAGCAGTTCGGCGTTGCCGCCCGAGGCGGTGGTGTCGACGCAGAGATGGCGTTCGTGCAGAACCTCGAAGCGGCGCGGGCGGCCGGTGATGAGCGGCAGGATTGCGCCGTCGCGCATGGCGAGGGCCTGGGCATGGGCGCGCGCGACGTCGGTGTCGCCCCACCAGAGCGCGCCGCCGATGCCCTGTTCCGCCGTCAGTTTTTCGGGCGGCAGGTCGGGGGCGAGGACGGCCTGGCCGCCGAGCGCGGTGACCGCGTTGAACTGGGCCCGGGCCGTGTCGTGGCCGGGGCCGAGACAGAGGAAGGGTGGGCGGGCGTGAAGGCTGAGCCGGTTCGTCTCGCCTGTGGGGCCGGGCATGTTGCGGACGGCCTGATCGTCGATATCGCCCGAGGTCGCGAAACGCAGCGGATAGGCGGGACCACCGGCCTTGGGGCCGGTGCCCGAGAGGCCCTCGCCGCCGAAGGGTTGCGAGCCGACGACCGCGCCGATCTGGTTGCGATTGACGTAGACGTTGCCGCAGGCGACCTGCTCGACGATCTCCTGCACGCGGCTGTCGATCCTGGTGTGAAGCCCGAAGGTCAGGCCGTAACCCTTGGCGTTGATGTCGGAAATCACCCTGTCCAGATCCTCGGCGCGGTAGGTGGCAAGGTGGAGGACGGGGCCGAAGACCTCGCGCTCCAGCGCGTCGATGCCGGGGACTTCGATGACGGTCGGCGGGACGAAAAGGCCGGTTTCGGGGGCGGTCAGTTGCTTCACGATCTTGCGCTCGGCGAGATAGGCGAGGATGCCGTCACGCGCCTCGGTGTCGATGACGGGGCCGACGCTGGTGGAGAGGTGCCACGGATCGCCGAGGGTCAGTTCGTCCATCGCGCCGAAGAGCATCTCGCGGAAGGCGGGGGCGATGTCGCGCTGGACATAGAGGCAGCGGAGGGCCGAGCATCTTTGACCGGCCGATTGGAAGGCGGAAGCAACGACATCGCGGACGGCCTGTTCGAGAAGGGCGGTCGAATCGACGATCATGGCGTTGAGGCCGCCGGTTTCCGCCACCAGAGGCGCGCCGGGATCGAGGTTCGCGGCCATGGCGCGGCGGATGGACTGGGCGGTCTCGGTGGAGCCGGTGAAGGCGACGGCGTCGACGCGCGGGTCTGAGGTGAGCGCCGCGCCGACGGTGGGGCCGTCGCCGGGCAGGAATTGGAGCGCGGTGCGGGGGATGCCGGCCTCGTGCATCAGGCGGATGGCGAGGTCCGCGATCAGCGGGGTCTGTTCGGCGGGCTTGGCGAGAACCGCGTTGCCGGCGGCGAGCGCGCCCGCGATCTGGCCGGTGAAGATGGCCAGCGGAAAGTTCCAAGGGCTGATGCAGGTGACGGTGCCGAGCGCGTCGCCGGTCCGGTCGGTCAGCGTGGCGTAGTAGCGCAGGAAGTCGACCGCCTCGCGCAACTCGCCCACGGCGTCGGGGGGGGTCTTGCCGGCCTCGCGGGCGAGGATGGCGAAGACCTCGCCCGCGTTCGCCTCGTAGAGGTCGGCGGCGCGGTTGAGGGTCGCCGCGCGTGTGGCCGCATCGGCGTCCCAGGCGCGGGCGGCGGCGAGAGCGGCTTCGACATGGGCGTCTGTGGACAAGTGGACCGCGCCTGCGATGTCAGTGGGTTCGGCGGGGTTCTTGAGATCCGTTGCTGGGCCGTCCTCGATATCGGCAGCGATCCGGGGGCGGGCGGTGAAGCGCGTCTCGCGGAACGGTGCGCGGATGGCGTCGAAGCGGGCGATGGTTGCGGTGTCGGTCAGGTCCCAGCCCTGCGAGTTGCGGCGTGCCGGTTGGAACAGGTCGGCGCCGGTCGTGACCCGGGGGCCGCCGTCGAGCGCGGCGAATGGGTCGGCGGCGACGGTTTCGGGCGGCACGTCCTCGTCCACGACCTGGTTGACGAAGCTGGAATTGGCACCGTTCTCCAGAAGGCGGCGGACGAGATAGGCCAGCAGATCGCGGTGCGCGCCGACGGGGGCGTAGATGCGGCAGCGGGTGCCGTGGCGCTGCATGACGATGTCGTGCAGCCGCTCGCCCATGCCGTGGAGGCGCTGGAATTCAAAGGCTTGCTTGTCGTCGCTCATGTGGAGTATGGCGGCGACGGTGTGGGCGTTGTGGGTGGCGAACTGGGGGTAGATGCGGTCGGTCATGCCCAGGAGCTTGCGGGCACTGGCGATGTAGGAGACGTCGGTGGCGGGCTTGGAGGTGAAGACGGAGAAGCGTTCCATGCCCTGGACCTGGGCCAGTTTCACCTCGGTGTCCCAGTAGGCGCCCTTGACGAGGCGGATCATCAGCTTGCGGTCATGGGCTTTGGCCAGCCGGTAAAGGTGGTCGATCACGTCGCCCGCGCGGAGGCCGTAGGCCTGGACCACGACGCCGAAGCCGTCCCAGCCGGCAAGGGCGGGATCGGCGATGGCGGCTTCGATCACGTCGAGGGAAAGTTCAAGGCGGTCAGCTTCTTCGGCGTCGATGTTGAGGCCGATATCGGCCTCGGCGGCGGCGCGGAGGAGGGTCTGGAGGCGCGGGACCAGTTCGCGGATCACACGGTCCTTCTGCATCACGTCGTAGCACGGGTGGATCGCGGAGAGCTTGACCGAGATGCCGGGGCGGGTGCGGATGTCGTTGCCCCTGGCGGCCCTGGCGATGGTCTGGATCGCGTCAGCGTAGGCCTTGTGGTAGCGGCGAGCGTCGGCGTCGGTGCGGGCGGCTTCGCCCAACATGTCGTAGCTGTAGGTATAGCCCCTGGCCTCCATCTTCGCGGCGCGGGCCAGCGCGTCGGGCATGGTCTGGCCGAGGACGAATTGCTGGCCCATCTCGCGCATGGCCTGTTTCGCGGCGGCTCGGATGACGGGTTCGCCGAGGCGCTTGACGGCACCGCGCAGGATGCCGGTGATGCCCGGTTCCTCGTCATCGAGGACGCGGCCCGTGAGCATCAGCGCCCAGGTCGAGGCGTTGACCAGCGAGGACGAGGAATGGCCCAGGTGCCGTCCCCAGTCGGACGGCACGATCTTGGCCTCGATGAGCGCGTCGATGGTTTCGGCGTCGGGCACCCGCAAAAGCGCCTCGGCCAGGCACATGAGCGCGATGCCCTCCTCGGTCGAGAGGCCGTATTCGGCGAGGAAGACTTCCATCAGGCCGGGCTTGCCGGTGGAGCGAATGGCGCGGACGAGGTCGGCGCCCTGCGCGGCGATTTGGGCGCGGTCGTCGGGCGAGAGTTGCGCGGCCCGGGCGAGGCGGTCGGTGAGCGCGGCCTCGTCGGCGTATTTCTGGAAGGGGGGGCGTGGAATCCGGGTCATGGTGTCAGTCTATCAAAGCGCCGCTAGCCGTTTCGCCTGAAATGTGAGAGTTTCGGCGGCGGATGTCCCAGATTTTTCGGGTGAGATATGGCGGATGACCGCATTCAACTGGACCGGACAGACGAAAAGCTGCTGAAGGAGCTGTCGGGCGACGCGCGCCTGCCGGTCGCGGAACTGGCGCGGCGGGTGGGTCTGTCGAAGACACCGATCCAGGCGCGGCTGAAGCGGCTGGAGGATTTGGGCGTGATCCGGGGCTATCGCGCGATGCTGGACCCGGTGAAGCTGGGGCTGGATCACGTGGCCTTCGTCGAGGTCAGGCTGAGCGACACGCGCGAGGCGGCGCTGACGGCGTTCAACAAGGCGGTGCGCGAGGTGGGCGAGGTGGAGGAATGCCACATGATCGCCGGGGCCTTCGATTACCTGTTGAAGGTCCGGACGCGGGACATGGCGCGGTATCGCGAAGTGCTGGGCGAGCGGATCTCCAGCCTGCCGCATGTGGCGCATACCTCGACGCATGTGGTGATGCAGGCGGTCAAGGATGTCGGGATCGTGACTTGACGGGGCGGGGGAGGTTCGGCTGGTATCGGGGCATGAAGGCGCTTCTGATCCCGTCGCTTCTGGCCGCTGGTGCCGCCTATGCGGAATGTCCCCCCGCGCCGGACGTGGAAGCCGACGTGGCGCGGATCCTGGCCGAGGTGCGGGCGGCGCCCGACGAACGCTCGGCCAGGGTGCTGTCGAACCGGCTTTGGGAGTTATGGGCCAAGGCGCCGGACGATGCGGCGCAGGCGCTTCTGGACCGGGGGATGTCGGCGCGGGCCTCTTTCGACTTCCTGACCGCGCTGGAGGCATTCGACCGGCTGGTCGACTATTGTCCGGACTATGCCGAGGGGTACAACCAGCGGGCCTTCGTGAACTTCCTGCGCGAGGATTACGCCGCCGCCCTGGTCGATCTGGACGAAGCGCTGGCACGGCGGCCGACCCATGTGGCGGCGCTGTCGGGCAAGGCGCTGACCCTGATGGGGCTGGGGCGGCACGACGAGGCGCAGGCGGTCCTGCGCCTGGCCTATGAGTTGAACCCCTGGATCCCCGAGCGCGGGCTTCTGGTGGAAGTGCCGGGCAAGGACCTCTGATGCCGGAGGGGCGCTACCCCTCCGGACCTCCCCGGAGTATTTCCGGGTCGATGGAGGCGCGGGCGGGCCTGTTAACCTTAATGCGGGGTTGCCGGGGCTTGTCCTTCGCCGGGCTTCTCAAGTAGCAGGGTGTCATCCCATTCGCGGGCGTGGCGGAATGGTAGACGCATGAGACTTAAAATCTCTGGGGCGCAAGCCCGTGCCGGTTCAAGTCCGGCCGCCCGTACCACTTCTCAATAGCGGTAGAGCGCGCGTTCGGCCCGCGACATGGCGATGTCGAGCCGGAGCGAGGCGCGTTCGGAAATGAGCGCCGCGCGATCTGGCGCGTCGGCGGGCAGGCCGGAGAGGGCGGCGTTGATGCGGCCGATCTCGCGTTCTGCCTCGGAGATATCCTGTCCGATCCGGTGGTAGGTCAGGCCGCGGAAATTGGCGCGTTCGAGTTGCGGCAGGTCCTTCGCCGGGCAGACCGGCGAGAGGCGGCGGCCGTCGGCGCCTTCCTCCCAGGCGCGGGCCGGCCGGCAGTAGAGGGGAAGGTCCTGCTGGCGGCCCTTTTCCCATTCCGAACGGACGGGCGCGACGCCGTACTGGTTGCAGGCGCGGGCGTGTTTCTCGATGTAGTCGGGCGTGCGGCCGTTGCTGCCGTCCTGGCGGCCGATGGCCTGCCAGTCGGCGGCGCGGCACTGATCCTCGGAGAGCGTGGCGCAGCCGGCGAGGGGAATCAGGAGGAGGAGCAGGGCAAGGTGTCTCATGGCGCGATCCTGCCACGGATTGCCGCTGTCATGGAATATCAGGTCTGGGAGACGATATCCACGAAGCGGTCGATGGCGTCGTCGGGCGTGGACCAGTCGGTGACGAGGCGCGCCGTCGCGGTGCCGGATGGATCGCCGTCGAGCGTGCCCTCCCAGACGTAGTAGACCGCGCCCGCGTCGTGGAGCCGACGGTGGAGGCTGCGGGGCATGTCGGTGAAGAGCATGTTGGCGGCGGGCTGCCAGCGGAAGGCGGTGTCGCGGCATGAAGTCAGGCCGCGTGTCAGGCGATCGGCGGCGGCGTTGGCGGCGGTGGCGAGGTCGAGCCAGAGGCCGTCGGCCAGGTAGGCGTCGATCTGGGCGGAGAGGAAGCGGTGCTTGGAGAAGAGGTGGCCGCCGCGTTTTCGGCGCAACTCGAACTCCCAGGCGGTTTCGGGGTCGAAGATCACCGCCGCCTCGACGCCCATGCAGCCGTTCTTGGTGCCGCCGAAGCTGACCGCGTCGACGCCGGCCTTCCAGCTCATCTCGGCCGGCGTGCAGTTCAGCGCGGCGCAGGCATTGGCGAAACGCGCGCCGTCGAGATGGAGACAGGTGCCGTGGCGGTGGGCGATCCGGGCGATCTCGGCGATGTGGTCGAGCGGATAGAGCGTGCCGCGCTCGGTGACGGAGGTGATCGAGACCGCGCCCGGCTGCGGGCCCTGGACGCCCCAGGAGCCGCGCTTTGTCATCTCGGCGTCGAGCGCGGCGGGCTCCATGAGCGCGTCCCGGCTCTCGATCAGCGAAAGTTTCGCGCCGCCCGTGTAGAATTCGGGGGCGTTGCATTCGTCCTCGTGGATATGCGCCTCGGGGGTGCAGAAGACGATGTCGTAGGGCTTGGCCATCGTGGCGAGCAGGATGGCGTTGCAGGCCGTGCCGGTGGCGGTGAGGTAGACCGCGGCCTTCGGCGCCTCGAAGAGGTCGCGGACGCGCTGGATGGCGCGTTGGGTCAGGGGATCGTTGCCGTAACCGATGGCCCAGCCCTCGTTGGCGGCCGCGAGGGCGTCTAGGATCTTCGGATGGACGGGGCCGGCGTTGTCGGAGGCAAAATGCATCAGGGATCCTCGATGATGTGGTCTTCCCATTCGTCCTCGGGGACCTCGAATTCCGGCACGGTCCAGCCCTTCACGGACATGCCGGCGTCGTGGATCGTGTCGGGGGAACCCGAGACGAGGGGGTGCCAGTCGTAGAGCGGCTTGCCTTCGTAGACGAGGCGGTAGGCGCAGGTCGCGGGCATCCAGTAGGCGATCTGGGAGATGTTCGCGGGCGTCAAGACCACGCATTCGGGGACGAATTGCAGGCGGATGTCGTATTGCGCGCAGCGGCAGGTCTCGCCGTCGAGCAGCCGGCAGGCGACGCGGGTGAAGGCGATCTCGTTCGTGTCGGGGTCTTCGAGCTTGTTCAGGCAGCACTTGCCGCAGCCGTCGCAGAGGGCTTCCCACTCCTTCTTGGTGAGGTTTTTCAGCGGCACGCGTTCCCAGAAGCGGTCGCGGAGGCCCTGGCGGTCGATGGGGTCGCGGTCCGCCGGCGTGGCTTTTGGCTGTCGGCGGGTCATGCGTATTTGGGGCAAGATGAAGGGGTCATCCCGCCAGGACCTCACGCGCGCGGGCGCTGTCGGCGTCCATCTGGGCGACGAGGGCGTCGAGGCTGTCGAATGTCATCTCTGGCCGGAGATAGGCCACGAGGGCGACCGAGAGGTGGGTGCCGTAGAGGTCGCCCTGGAAGTCGAAGACATGGGTTTCGCAATTGGGCGTGTCGTCCTCGAACATGGGTCTTATGCCGATCGAGGCGACGCCGTCGTAGTCGCCCTTGTGATCGCCGGACTGGACCCGGACGCGGACGGCGTAGACGCCGTATTTCGGCGGGTGCAGGCCGTCGATGGACATGTTCGCCGTGGGATAGCCCAGCTCGCGGCCGCGCTGGTGGCCGCGGATCACCTCGCCCTCGATCCGGTGCAGATGGCCGAGCATCTGTGCGGCGTCCTCGGGGCGGCCGTCGGCCAGCGCTTCGCGGATGCGGGTCGACGAGATCGCCGCGCCCTGGCCGACGAGGGGGGCGATGGTGACGCCGAAGCCGAAGCGCTCGCCGAAATCGCGGAGCATGTCGGCGGTGCCCTTGCGGCCCTTGCCGAAGCAGAAATCGGCGCCGACGGTGACATGTGCGAGGCCGAGCTGGTCCTTGAGGATATCGCGGGCGAAGTCCTCGGGCGTGAGCGCGGCGAGCCGGTCGTTGAAGGAGAGCTCGTAGAGATGATCGACGCCGAGCGCTTCGAGGCGGTGCGCCTTCGCTTCGGCGTTCATCAGCCGGAAGGGGGGCGCGTCGGGGGCGAAGTATTCGCGGGGATGCGGCTCGAAGGTGACGACGCCGAGGGGGGCCGGGGTGGCTTCGGCCGCGATCTTCAGGACGGCCTGATGGCCGAGGTGGACGCCGTCAAAGTTGCCGATGGCGGCGGTGGCGCCTCGGTCGGCGTCGGTCAGGTAGCGGGTATCGCGGTGGATGCGCATGGGGCACGGGGTAACGTGAGCGGAGGCCGGTCGCAAGTCACCTCATCACGGTCGGCCGAGTGCCCCGGCCCGCCTTCAGCGGTAATGGCGATTGGCGCGAATGCACCGTGAAAAACAGACCGAAACGCCGAGGTCGGAGTGTTGGGAGACCGGCGGAGGCCCTAGCCTGAGGGCGCGCGCATGAGCGACACACGTCCCGGAAAGGAGTGATCAGATGCCGGCAGACAATCAAGACACCGTGCAATGTCCCTACTGCAAGGAGGCGGTTCACCCGGACGCGGTGAAGTGCAAGCACTGTCATGCGCGCCTGGACGCCGCCCGGAAGGACCACGGCGGGACCTGTCCTTTTTGCAAGGAAGCGATTCATCCCGAAGCGATCAAGTGCAAGCATTGCCAGTCGATGCTGACGGGCAGCCGCGCATCGGAGGCCGGCTGCGGTTGCGGTGGCGGTGGCGCTGCCGACCCGGCCCTTCGGATGGCGTTGGCCCGCCGCAGGGCACCCAACGGCACCGGTGGAGGGGGGGTCAACGAAGAGCTCTGCGATTGGGAGTGCCTTTGGGAGTGGGTGGACTGCATGGACTCGCCACTTGGGGCCGGTGCCCCGGGCAGCGACAGGCGGCGGCGCACCTGCGACATCAAGGAAACCCTGTGTCAGATCTTCTGCCAGGCCGGTTGGGGTGGAGGTGGCGGGGTCTTTCGCTGAGCGATACCCGTCTCAGTCGAACTTGGCGGATGGCGCGAGCACCGTCGCCTCGCCCTTGAGCACGGGCTTGCCGCCGACGAGGCAGCGCGTGTCGAGGCGGACGCGTCGGCGGGCGTAGTCGATCTCCAGCACCTCGACCTCGGCGGTGACGACGTCGCCGGGGCGGACGGGGGCGAGGAATTTCAGGCTTTGGCCGAGGTAGACGGTGCCGTGACCCGGCAGTTGCTCGCCGATCACCGCAGAGACGAGGCCTGCGGTCAGCATGCCGTGGGCGATGCGACCGCCGAAGATGGTGTCCATCGCGTAGGCGTCGTCCAGATGCACCGGATTGCAGTCGGTCGAGACCTGGGCGAAGAGCTCGATGTCGAGATCGGTGATCTCTTTCGTCAGGCTGCGGACCATGCCGATTTCGAGATCCTCGATGACGATGGTGCCACGGGGCTGGTTGTCGAGCATCGGAGGTTCCTTCCGCAATTTTAGAACGCCTGTGGCTGTGTAGTTGAAATTATATTACTTTGCAATTGCAGAAAGACAAGGTTTGTCTGCGACGGCTCAACGCTTTGTTTCCCGGCTGTCTCTGGCGCCGGGGAGAGGCCGGGATATGATCCGGGTCGTGTTCAATGGCTGGGGGGCTGTTCGGATGCCGAAGAGGTTTTGGGCGTTCATCTATGGCACCGAGGACGCGGTGCCTGGCGATTATGTTCTGGCGCTGGTGGCGACGCTGGGGCTGATGGTCGCGATCCTGGCGGGGATGGTCTGAGCGGTCACGCGAAGGGTTAAGTGTTCTTTGCCGGGCCGGACGGTCTTGGGACGCGTTTGTATGGCAGTTTCAGCGCCGGCTTTGGCTTGTGTCCTGAAAAAGCGTTGTTTTCCGGGTATTTCCAATGTCGGCACATGGTCGGCCTTGTGTCGGCAAAGTGTATGGCACTTCTGCGGGCGGCTGTTTCATCTTTCGGTCATCTTTGGGCTTCGGACATGCGAAAAGCCCGGCCCGTGCGTCGTTCTCGCGCGGACCGGGTGCGCCGGAGGTGTCCCGGCAAGTCGTAGGATGGCGGCGCCGCCGATGCGGGCCGGTGCGATCCCTGGCCGTCTGGGATGGAGGT
>ERZ869936.1869-NODE-1869-length-13716-cov-14.641168_pt1 | contig 13716 bp, 10 predicted proteins | sample MGYA00520876_ERZ869936 | MGnify/ENA primary metagenome ERZ869936 (study PRJEB32218, sample SAMN09650985) | biofilter metagenome | isolation source: enrty point of leading RO module | place: Saudi Arabia: Thuwal, RO plant located on Red Sea | collected 2016-02-17...
GCCCCAGCATGTAGTAACTGCCGGAAAACGCGGCGGAGTAGGGATCGTTGACGTGGTGTGCGTGCTCGTCGTCGTGCTCCGGCCCGTGCTCCTCCGCGTGAGCGTGTTCCTCGTCATGCTCGTGACCGTCGTTGTGGGCATGAGCGTCGTCGTGGGCGTGCCCTTCGTCGTGGGCGTGATCATGCTCGGCGGCCGCAACCGCCTCTTCCGGGTGCCCCCAGTGCGTCGCGCCGCCCCACGTGAACAGGGCGATCAGGCTGCACACGAAACCGGTCCCGATACAGCCAACCGCCAGATAGGAGGCGACCTTGTTGTGACGGTCGCCCCAGTAACCGCCGAAGATTTCCACCGCGAACCCGAGCAGCGGCAACAGCCACGCCACGGTCAGCAGCCACTTCAGCGATTCAGCGGTTTCAAGATACTGTTCGACGGACATGAATTGGTTGGTGGTCGGTCGGTCGGTCTCGGCCATCGGTTGGCAAAAAACTGACAACCGACAACTGAAAACTGATAACCAACTACCCCTTCAGTTCGTTCGCTCGATCGACGTCGATCGTCAGATGGTTGTTGTAAAAGTTGAGGGCGATCGCGAGAGCCACGGCCGCCTCCGCGGCGGCCAGCACAATCACGAACATCGAGGCGATCTGCCCGTCCAGCCCGAGCGTGCCGAACTTCGAGAACGCCACGAAATTCACGTTGGCGCCGTTCAGGACGAGTTCCACGCCCATCAGCACGCCGATGCCGTTGCGCTTCGTGGCCATGCAGAGCACGCCGCACACGAACAGCAGAGCGCCGATTCCCAGGTATCCTTCGAGAGCGATTTCGTTCATCGCATTCGGTCAAAAAGTATGTCGCTGAACAAACGGGACGAGCCCGCGGCGTGTGACGTTATTCTTCTTCGATGCGGGTCACCCGCCGCTTCGCACGGGCCAGGTAGGCGGCTCCGACGAGGACCACCAGCAGGTGCACCGAAATGATTTCAAACGGCAGCAGGTAGCCCGAACTGAGTTCTTTCCTGTCGCGCCCGAGGTCTTCGTCGAAACGGGCCCCGAGAAACGCCGCCCCCAGGCTCCGCGCGGTGTTCCCGACATTCGCCTCGTTGTAGCCGATGCGTTCCAGCGATGAGGCGCTGTACTCACTTTCCAGCCGCGCCGAATTCGCGTTCCAGTCAACCTGCAGCACGGTGAGAAACAGCACTCCGAAGAATGCCAGCCCCACCACGGAGGCGATAATCACCTGGCTCGGCGCCGTCTTGATGGTGATGAACGGCCCGGATGCCGTCAGCATCACGCCGAAGATCAGCAGCACGACGGTTCCGCCCACGTAGATCAGCAGTTGCGTCGCCCCCACGAAGTCCGCGCCCAGCATGAAGAACAACCCGGCCGTCGACCCGAGCGAGATCACCAGATAGAACGCCATGCGGACGACGTTCTGGCTCAAGACGACCGCCAAAGCGCCAACCGCCGCAGTCCCGCCGAACAGCACAAACAGAAGAGTTTCCATCTCAGCGACGCCCCTCCCCACTCGGCGAGAACGAGGCGACTGAATCCACCGCGGGGGCGTCGACGGCCGACAAGTCGCCGGCGCGAGGCGCGGCCGCCATTACGGCAGTCCGTTCTCCCATCCCCTTGGCGAGACCGAAGCAGGCAACGTGCGGCAGAAACAGAGACCACAGCACGGTCGCCAGAAACAGGAAACAACTGATCGGCACCAGGTACTTCAGGCAGGTCATCATCACCTGATCGATCCGCAGCCGCGGCAGAGTCCAGCGAATCCAGATCTGAACAACTACGAGCACGCTGGCCTTGGTCACCAGCACCACGAAGCCCAGAATGTTCGCGGTAAAGCCCCCCAGAGTCTCCGCCACCCACGCATCGAGCGGGCCGATGCCGGTCCACCAGCCGCCCAGAAACAGAATCGCTGCGAGCGCACTGACAAACCACATGCTGGCGTACTCGGCGAGGAAGAAGAACGACCAGCGCATGCCGCTGTATTCGGTGTGAAAACCGCCCACCAGTTCGCTCTCCGCTTCCGCCAGGTCGAACGGCGCCCGCTTGTTGCTCGCCAGCGTCACAGTGAAGAACACAAAGAACGCGAGAAACGTGAACGGATCGCGGAGAAGAAACCAGTTGATGAACCAGCCGGACTGCATGCTGCCGATCTCACCCAGGTTCATCGTCCCCGCGATGGCGACGGGGATGACAGCAGTGATCCCCAGCGGCACTTCGTAACTCACCATTTGCGCCGCTTCGCGCATGCCGCCGAACAGGGACCACTTCGAGCCGCTCGAGTAACCGGCAAGAATGATCCCGAGCACCTCCAGCGACAGCAGAGCCAGAGCGACGAACAGCCCGGCGTCGAGGGCCAACGCCACCCAATCGCTGCTGAACGGCAGCACCAGAAACGCCGCGAACGAGGCCACGACAACCAGATACGGCGCCACACGAAACAGCATGGCATCGGCGGCCTTCGGCCAGAGATCCTCTTTTTGAATGAGCTTCACACCGTCGGCGAGCGACTGCAGCCAGCCGAACTTGCCTCCGACGCGAGTGGGCCCGAGCCGGTCCTGGATGCGGCCCGAAACCTTTCGTTCCGCCCAGATGAACACGAACGCCGGCAGACCGAAAAAAATCGCCAGCAGAGTGATGTGGACAACAGCCGCAGCAGCATCCGCCCAGACAGCATCGAGCGGCAGAAACGCCCAGTCGGCGGTCTGCAGGTATTCGCTCAGCGTTGTCGCCATTACGGCGGCCGTCATGCCGGTCGATCCACCACGTGTTTCACCGTGTCTTCGGCCGCCTCAACCAGCGACCCCTGCAAACGACCCCACGCAGGAGGACTCTGCACAGAGACTCTCCGAGCCGCGAAAACCCTGGCCCCCCAAGGACCATGCGGCCACACGAAGAGGAAGCATCGCCCCCACCCACACGACCCCGGCCGTCCGGTTCAATGACGGGCGCGCCCGGTTGCGCAGATCGCTCCACACCGGCCGTCAAGGCAGGCGGGAGCGTGAGTTATGACAGATGGTATGGGGCCTTTCAAGCGACCGGAGCGTGATTTCCCAGCCGTGGGAAACAACTTGCCCACGCAGGCGGCGCTCACCAGCGGCACAGGTTTTCAACCTGCCAACTCTCACACGAGAACAGTCACCGCAGGTGTCTCGACCTCGCGATAGCTTGTCGAGAGACAGCGAAAACCGAGCGCCCGATAGAGCTGCACGGCATGCGCATTGGCGGCTGTGACGTCGAGCGTCACGCGCTGCAGCCCCGCGCGGTGGAAGCCCGCCAGCGACTTGGCAATCAGCGCACGCCCCAAACCGATGTTGCGATGATCGGGCACGACGCCCACGTTCTGAATCGACCCGGCCCAGCGACTCTTCTTCAATCCCTGGATCGTCCCCACCAGCACCGGTTCCCGGAAACTGTTGCCGACCGACCGCACCATCCACGTCGCCTCGGACAGGAACCCTTCATGCTCGGAGATGTCCTGCATCAACCGGCTGCAACCGGGAAGATCGCTCAGGCAGGTGAACACCTGTGAGTCGATTTCGCCGCGGAAACTCTCGAACTTGACGTTCGCGTGCGCGCTCCGTAGCGACGGTTCCCAAGCGACCCATTCGTATCCTTCGGGCAGAAACACCTCCGGACGCCGCCCGCGCCGGAAGTCGAATTCCATCCGATATCGTTTGTAATACGTAGTGGGCATCGCTCGTCCACAAACGGCCGCAAGGCCACCAGTCTACCGGTCCCGCGGCGGACTTCCAACGAACCGTTTTCGGAAATCCTTTTCGAGAATGTCGACGCTATTGCGCCTCGTTAACGAGCGCCCCGACAGCCTCGGCGACATCCTCCAGCGAGAACTCGTCCTCGGCGGTCTTCGCCGCGTCGTTGTCGAATCGCCGGACCAGACGCCCCTCGGCGTCATACAGCAGATACGCCGGAGTCGAATCGAGTTTGATCTCGTCCAGAAAATCGATAAACGGGACGCTCAACAGAATGTGATCGAACCGGGCGTCCTGCTGCTGCAGGAATTCCGTCACCTGCGGCCGGTAAAACTCCGGTGGCTTGTCCTGCACCCCGTCATAATCGCAATTGACCGAGACACAGGTGAATTCCTTATCCTTGAACCTCTCGTGCAGCGCCACAAATTCGGGAAAACTCTCGACGCACTGACCGCACGTCGTCGTCCAGATGTCGACGAGGACGACTTTCCCCTCGTGCCCGGCGATCAGTTTCTGCGACTCCTCCCAGTCGAGAATCTGCAACTTCGGCTGCGCGTCGTCCTCGCTCTCCTGCGGCTTCGATTCAGCCGGAGCGCTTGGGCAGGAAACCACGAGGCTCGTCAGCGCGATGACAATCGGAGAGAGTCGTCTCAGGGGACAGTGTTGCATCGCCGGTTCTCTTGGATGTCAAATCTGGAGTTCAGCAACGCGCTGCGGTCAAGATGCCCGCCATTGTATCAACCGGCCCGGCCTTTCGCCCGAGCGGTCGAGTTGCTTCGGCGACCGCGGTAGACTGAACGACTCGAAGGGATCATCGCCGATGCCGTTTCAGTGGCTCAAACACGCGTTCGCTGTCGAAAGCGCAACGAAGGACCCGCCGACCCCGGCGCAACTCGCCGCCGCGGAGCGGATCTGCCGCGAGATCGTGCGGCGCAGGCTGACCACGCCCGCCATCGCATTCCTTGAGATGTCGCGGCCCCTCAACTATGTCGGCGCGCAGACCCTCCACTTTTTCGACCCGATCATGAGCGCTTTGCTCGAAGGAGACGAGCACCGGCGATTCGCCGAATTCCTCGAACGCCGCGACTCCATCGAGCACCTCTGCCGCCGTATTGAACAAATCGAGGCGGAGGCGGGTGCGCGGGAGGGTTCACCACAGAGGCACAGAGACACAGAGACACAGAGCGACTGAGAAGGATCAGCGGGGCAAGTCCTGCTCAATGATCTACGATCGCTATCCTCGATACTCGACGGGCGATTCCTTATCCTCTCGCAGTCCGACTCCATACGATCAGAAGACTCTCCGTGCATCCTCCGTGCCCCCTCTGTGACTCCGTGTTGAACCCGAACGGCATTAGGTAATCCATGCCGCAGATCGATCCTGATCAGATCAACGTCATCCTCGCCACCGATTGCGGGAGCACGACAACCAAGGCGATTCTGATCGAAAGGGTCGACGGGCACTATCGGCAGACGCATCGCGGCGAAGCGCCCACCACGGTCGAAGAACCGGTCGCCGACGTCACGGTGGGAGTCGTCAACGCAGCCACCGAAGTGGGCGAACTCGCGGGACGACGTCTCGTCGACGATGAAGGACGCCTCATCCGGCCGGCGAAAGAGGGCGAAGGCTGCGACATCTATATCTCGACCTCCAGCGCCGGCGGAGGACTGCAGATGCTGGTCACCGGCGTCGTCCGCGAGATGACGGCCGCCAGCGCCAAACGGGCCGCGCTCGGCGCCGGCGCGATCGTCATGGATACGATCGCCTCCAACGACAAACGCCGGCCGCACGAGCAGATCCAGCGAATCCGCGAGTTGCGCCCCGACATGATCCTGATGTCGGGCGGAACCGACGGCGGAACCGTACAGCACGTCGTCCAGATCGCCGAATTGATCGCCCCGGCGCGGCCGCAGCCTCGCTTCGGTCACGGGTACAAGATGCCCGTCATCTACGCCGGCAACAAAGACGCCGCACAGCATGTGGCCGATGTGTTTGACGACTCCGTGGCGCTGTCGACGGTGGAGAACATCCGGCCGGTGCTGGAACGCGAAAACCTCGGCCCCGCGCGGGACGCCATTCATGACCTGTTCCTCGAACACGTGATGGCCCACGCCCCGGGCTACGACAAGCTCCTGCAATGGACCGACGCTCCCGTGATGCCGACTCCCGGGGCGGTCGGAAACATTCTGCAGCAGATCGCCGAGACGCGCGGCATCAATGCGGTCGGCGTCGACATCGGCGGCGCAACGACCGACGTCTTCAGCGTCTTCGACGGCGTCTTCAACCGCACCGTCAGCGCCAACCTGGGCATGAGCTACTCGATCTCCAACGTCTGCGCGGAAGCCGGGTTCGACAACATTCTCCGCTGGGTCCATTTCGACATGGACGAGCGGGAACTGCGCAACCGCGTCAAGAACAAGATGATCCGCCCCACGACGATCCCGCAAACGCTCGAGGCGCTCGTCTTCGAGCAGGCGGTGGCCCGAGAAGCGCTGCGGCTGGCCTATCTCCAGCACAAGGAATTCGCCACCACGCTCAAGGGCGTGCAGCAACAGCGGACCGTCGGCGATACGTTTACTCAGGCGGCCGGAGGTCAAACGATCGTCGACAACATGAAACTGAATCTGCTCGTCGCTTCAGGCGGCGTCCTTTCGCACGCGCCGCGCATGGAACAGACGACCGCCATGATGATCGACGCCTTCGAGCCGGAAGGATTCACCGAGATCGCCAAAGACAGCATCTTCATGATGCCGCATCTCGGCGTCCTCGCGCAGGTCCATCCGCAGGCGGCCCTGGAAGTCTTCGAGCGCGACTGCCTGATCTTCCTGGGCACCTGCATCGCCGCCAAAGGCGCCGGCAAACCGGGGAAGAAGTGCTTCCGCTATCAGATCAAGTCGGACTCATTGAATGAAGCAGGCGAACTCGCCGTCGGCCAGATGAAGCATTTTCCACTCAGCCGGGACGAAACGGCCCGCGTCACCGTCGAACCCTCCCGCGGCTTCGACCTCGGCGGCGGCAGCGGGAAAACCGTCGAGCGCGAAGTCCGCGGCGGAACAGTCGGCCTCATCCTCGATGCCCGCGGCCGCCCACTGACTTTGCCCGAAGAGGAAGCCACCCGCAAAACGTCCCTGCAACAATGGATCGCTGAATTGAAGTTGTATTCGGACTGACGAACGCCATTGGTCCCCAACCGGCCTGTCCCGGTGGTCCCCTTCTTGATCGCGAGTGGTTGTTCAATCCTGAATTGACCGGTTGCGTGCCACTGGCGTCCCGCCAGTGCATCACGGAGTAGAAGTCCTTTCTGGTTCGCACCGGCAAGTCCCGTGACACCCGTCAATTCAGCCTGGATGAGCCACTGGCCCGCGAAGCCCCGCCTCAACCCCTGTCCGTAACACACAACTCGATCGCACACTGGCGGCGTCAACGCGGTCCACGCGCGTGCAGCTTGTACGCTGAAGGCGTACGACAATCACAGCCCAGGGTCAGCGGCGCAGCCGCGCCACCCTGGGTTGCCGTGGACGACGTTGTCGCATGAACTCTGAAAGAGTTCCACAGCCGGCGGCGTGGCACTGCCGAAACTCGTCTCCCGAAGGGTGGCACTGGCGTCCCGCCAGTGCCGTCCTCCCCCCTCCCCCCGTCTCCCCGACAACATTCCCCCGCCAGCGACCCCAACCCCTCTTTGCGTCTCTGCGCCTTCGCGTGCCCCCGCCCACGCACCCGATCATCCGAATCACTCACGCAGCGCGTCGATATCCGCCAGATCGGATCGCCGTCCGCAATCCGAGACCAGTAGTTCAGGAATCGCGTCCGGTACGATTCCTTGATCTGCCGGGACGTCTGCTCCTTCCACTTGTTCATAAGCGGGCTCAATTGCCGAACCTCCGGACACCAGACCAACGCATGAACGTGGTCAGGCATGATGACAAACCGTGTGCACAGGCCGTCCTGCCGAGCCACGCGGCTGCCAAGTTGCCCGATGACAATTCGCTTTGCCCGGCCCGGCTGCAGGAGGGTCCGTCGCCGGTCGCACGAAAACGTGACGAAGTGGATGTGCTTCTCGTCATCGTAGACCCGTCGTTCGACCATGGCCTGTCTTCTCGGACGTCAGGCCCATCGGACCCGCACGATCAATCATCGTGTGCCTCCGGCACCCGGCCGGGATCGGCCGGACCACCCTACGAAGATCACGAAGGCACGCTTACTCAAGACCCGATGGGCCTGCACCAGTCAGACCAAACGACCCAAAGTGCTATCTCCAACAACAAGAAGCCGCAGAAAATCTGAAAAGTTGTCGGCAATTTTTGTCGTCTCCTCATATTCCGGCTCCTCGCCAGCGACGATCTTTAGATCGCTGCGTATTGCCACGTACGCATATCCGGACTTCACAGATAAGAGCAACGGAAAGTGCTTGTTCCAAAAGGCGCGAATGGAGTCTTGCCAAGCAGTGTCATCTTCTGCAACGGACAGCGATTCTTCCTCCCATTCGTTCCAGCGAAACGCCGAGTTTGTTCTGCCACACAACTCTGCACGAGTAGTGAACCATGCTTTCCTACTTGGAGACACTACAGCATCAAAAGTGTTCAAGAATTCAATGACATCATCAGGTAACCATGGGTATCTGTCTGAAGCGACCAGAGTATCAATTGCAAGATCGTGGCGTCGTTGCACTGTCCAGCCCCGCTCCAACAAGGCACTCTCTAATTCCGAAAACGACTTGTTCATTGACCTATCTGATTCCTAATGCGGTTGATGACTTTTCGTTGTAGGGCCGTTGCCTTGCTGTGCAGTGGGTTCTTTTTTGTGATGGACTCATTAGTTGGTGTCAATGTCTGCCCTTCCGGTCCGCCCAGTGCTAGACCATGAGGATGATGCCCACCACTTTCGCCCTGTTTCGCACGAATGGCATCCACCTCGGCTTTTGGTCGATAGAATACAGGCGTCGAATCTGGGTCAATTCCCTGCCATTCCGGATTGTTCTTGAATTCCGTTCTTAACTCATCAAGCAACTCGGGATCGTCTTTGAGCCACTCGCTGAGTGGTTTTGGCTTGTTGGTGGTCTTTGGGGAATCACTCTTGATGTCACCATCGGACGATCCGGACTCGTCGTCTTCTGCCCGAACTACCGCCCCGAAGGCGATGATAATCATGAAGCCCGCAATGATGGCGCTCAGCGGACCTTCGAGGTCTTGCGCCTGTCTGCGTGCGGCCGGAATGTTGGCGAGCATCGCATTGACGGCTTCCAGTTCTGCACGAGCTTCGCGTCCAACGCCGATCTGCCGTCCTTCACGCTCGATCTGATCTTCCAATAATCCCTGCTGATGTTCCAGCGACGCCTCCACCGTGGCGAGGAAGTCGTCCATGTTGGCAAGCTGCGTTGGGTCGTTGGCTATTTCACGGCCGTACTCAAGCGCTCCCAACCCGAAGATCATCTGGTTGCGACGCTTGAGCAGGTCGGTCGCAACGCTTTCACCAAGCACTCCTGAGGCAAACGCTTCGTCGATGCGGTCAATCTCATCAACGAGCATCTGTTCAGCACCGGCGGCGCCCAACTCAGCCAGCATGTCAAAGCTGAACTCTTCACCGATGAGCCCGGCAGCGTTTCTCGCCACAAATCGGCTCAGTGGCCCGGTGCCTTCGCGCTGCTCTCTGGCCCGGAGGATTCGCCGGTTTCTCTCGATGAACTCCGGCTCTTCCAATCCCAATGTTCGCGGGAGTGTTGCGAATTTGTCGAAACCTGCCTCACCCATTTCAAGGAAGGCTGTCGTGAATCGGTCCGCGGCACGCTCATACCACGGCTGCTGAGCGAATTCTCGCCTCTGTTCTGCAGCGCGTTCCTGGTGTTCAACGCTCTCCAAGAGTTGCGCCGCGCCTGAATTGCGGAGTTCGATTTGCTGCTGAAGCTGCTCGTTGAATTGCTGGAGTTTGAGAATCTCCTGCTGCATGTGGTTGATCGCGTGTTCCTGGTCTTCTGCTGAGAGGCTGCGGAAGAATTGTGTCGCTACGGGGATGTGTTCGCGAGAATAGATCTGCGACACCAATTCCTGAAATCGCTTCAGACGCGCCCGCTCCTCAGGCGACATGTTGGCGCGATCGTCCTGCAGGCCGCTCGGATCGATCGCATTTGTCGGGTTGTTCCCCACGTACCGGTACAGGTTCGAGTCATCCCGCGCCGGATCCTCGCTCAGGAACCGTCCAGACGCCGCGTCGAGTTCGCGGGCCCGCATCCAGCGGCGGTCGTCTTCCTGCGTGTAGATGCCCTTCGCGCCGACCCACTGGAACGGATTGGTCGTTGAGCCTGTCCCAGCAGCCACCTTCCCGAACGCTTCGTACGCATAATCGTCCGTCTCGACTTCGGAAGAGTCAGTCAGCGAGCGGGTGCTGCCCAGCGCGTCGTAGTGGTAGAAGCTCGACGCCGCATCGCGGTGCTGGCTGATGAGATTGCCGTACGGTTGCGGGGCGGGGCGGGGGTCGTTGGTGTAGTCGGCCTGGGTGACATCGAGGTCGTCGTATTCCTGGACGATGTTCTGGCCGTCCCACAGGAACTTGACTGTCTCGGCGTCGGTCTCCTTCTCGACCCGCTGCTCGGCGGCGGTGTAGACGTACGTGGTCACATCGCCGGCCGGGTCCTCGGCGGACGACATCTGGTTCTCGTAGTCCCAGGTGTAAGTCGTCAGGTCGCCCGACGGCTTTTCGATGCTCCGTTCGTTCCCGTTGGCATCGAACGTGTGCGTCGTGACGCCACTGCCGTCTTCGGCGGTTTGCAGGCGGTTCGCGGCATCGTACGTGTACGTCGTGACGGCCGTGCCGTCGTCCTTGGTCAGCCGGTTCCCAACCGGGTCGTACGTGAACGTGTGCGCATACCCGCTCGAGCCGCTGCGGTCTTCGCTGAGAAGCTGGTACGTGTTGTCGTACGTCCAGGTAACGCGGTCGCCGCTGTCTTCGACGACGGCCAGCCGGTTGCCGGCGTCGTCGTAGGTGTAGGTGAAGCGGTTGATGACGGTGCTGCCGCTCTTGACGCTGCCGATCGCCGTCATGCGACCGGCGTCGTCGTAGGTCATGTCGGTGATCGTGCCGTTGCCGAAGTCGGTCTGCGTCTGGCGGCCGGCGGCGTCGTAGGCGAGGGTGGTCGTCTCGCTCTGGGCGTTGACGACCTTCGTGCGGCGTCCGGCTGCGTTGTAGCTGTAGGTCGTCGTCCCGCCGTCCGGATCGACCAACGTCTCCCGTCGCCGCGCGGCGTCGTAGGTGTAGGTCAGGCGTTTCGAGTCCGGGTTGGCGACCACCGTCACCAGATCACGCGCGTCATAAACCCGCGTCGTCGAACCGGTCCAGTCCGAGTCTTGTGATGCCGTCTCACGCCATCTTTGTCGTCCACATTGCCGTATCATGCTCTATGTCGTCGCTAATCCAGCGTGTGAGCACCTCTTTCGCAATTGTCACGGGAAGCAAGTGCGAATTCGAAAAGTCGACCCCCTCAGGTGTCATGAAGTGGGTTTCTCCCTTTATCTCACTTCCACCGCGTGAGTAATATTGCTCGTCGACACCGAGAGTGTGAATGAGTAGCCAGCGTGTGCCTGCAAGTCCTACTGTCATCACATCATCGGCGGTCTTCTCTAGATTGACGCAAACGTGCGTTCCCTTCGTCTGCAGGTACTCGCGCTCCAACTCCTCCAAGCGTCGGATGGCGTCAGATGCTGTCGCGTATTCTTCGCTTGTTCTCTTCCAGTACTCTGGGAATTCAGGAAAGCTCAAGTGAATTGTCATCGGAATTGAATCGTTTGTGGTGTTGTAGATGTTCAATCGACAATCTGAAATCCTTCAAGCCCGTACTTGAAGAAGCCTTTTCCTACATTGCCATCGGGCTTTGGATAGTGGACCCAAAGTTTTGAACCCGGTGGTATGAGTTTGTGAATCACTGACTGACAACGCGCCGGAGGCACGGTGCAAGGTCCGCCTATATAGTTGATGTAGAGATGAGCCTCCTTGATTCCATGCTTTCGTATGATGCCAGCCGCGTGTCCTTCAACATGAGTCCACGCTGCGGTTTTTCCCGACCCCTTCCCGCCGCGCAAATTCTCGTTGATCCATTCGCCGGGACCAGATCTCCCGCTCTCACGTTGAACTTCCGTGCTGTCAAATTCAAACACTCCCTGCGTCTTAGTCCCAGTTCTTTCAGGCAACCGGGGGTGGACCTTGCTGCTTCCGGAAAACTTTGTCGAAACATTGGCCTCCGCAAGGAGCGCCGCCTTATCTGCATTCGGGCCAATTTCGTCGATCGCATGCGACAAATGAAGATCGGCGTCTTTCGTTGTCATCTTACCCGCGGCGACGAGATCCTCCACTTCCCTTGTTAGTGCCGCAAAAGCATCGCCGGGATCAACGCCGTTCTGGATCCGGCTGCGGTAATTGGCCGCCAACGTCATGCAGGTCGTGCGGCTCGTGTTGTGGGTCCACACACCGGCTCGGCCCACGAAGTACGTGTGCGTCTCCTCGACCTCGAAGTTGTACGTTGTCAACGACTCGCCCGGCGCGGCCGCTTCGATCCGCACCTCTTGTACTGCGGCGGTTTGCCCTTCAGCAAGGCAGAGCGTCTCGCCGTCCGCGAGGTGCTGAGCCTCGACCCAGTCGGATCTCTCAGCGATGAAGAACCGGTGGCCGACGGTCGTGGTGAGCGTTTCTTGCCGTCCGTCGGAGCAGACGTACGTGACGTGGTACAGCCGGTCGGGATTTGTCCTCGTCGTGAACCGGACGCGCTTGTAGATCGGCGCAAGGTGCGGATCGCTCGCGTCATCCGGGCGAGTGAGTACGCGGTCGCCGCAACGGACGTCTTCGATGTTCTTCAGTCCGTCGATCGTGTGAACCGGCGTCCCCGCGACGAAGCAGATCTTCGTATTGGTCAGCCAGGCGATGAACTCGGCGAGATTCGTGAGGGATCGCTGGACTCTGCGGTTTCGGAGGATGGGCGCATCGATGCTCTCCAGACGGCGGATCAATCGAGTGAGCTTCGCGGCTTTGCCGGCTTTGGCGGCTTTGGCGGCGGTCGAGCCTCCACCTGAGAATATGGCCGCAACGATTTCGAAGAAGACGACTCCGAGAATGCGTCCCGTGACATAGGCCGCTTCTTCCGCTGTCATCGTTCTGAGTTCGTTGGCGATCGCTCCCACCACGCTTCCCAGCAACTCACTGGCGACGCTCGAAATCAGAATCAGAGTGTCAGAGGTTTTGCCCTCTAGGCCAGCGGTTTGCCCGGTGAGTAACTTCTCCAGGGTCTTGGGATCTTCAACCGACAGTCGACCGATTTCACCGGAGAGATCCTGCATGAGTTCCATGACCTCAGCAGATTCCACAGCGGCGCTTTGTCCGGTCGCGAGCATCTGTTCATGGAACGCCATGACGTCTTCGGCGTAGCCGACTGGGTCTTGGACGGCGTCCCACGCAACCTTGGCCCGCCATTTCACGAGATCGTAGGCGTAGCCGAGGAGGTCGAAGACGCCTGTGACAGTGCCCCACGCGCCGTCGACGACGACGCCGTACAGAAACCCTTTCGTGAATTCCCAGCGCAGTTTCTCACGACGGATGATTCCCCGTAGCCCGCCTCTGAGGTTGGGAATGAGACCACTGGGATCGGTATCGTTCGGGCTGTTGTTGGCGACATAGCGGTAGAGGTTCGAGTCGATTCCTTCCCGATCAGAATCGCCAAAACTATCATCAGTATCACCAGTAACAGCGCCTGCTTGGGCCAACGGATCTTCTGAGACGAACCGACCGTCATCACTCGCGTACTGCCTCCGCCGCAGGCTGTAGAGGCTCGTTTCCTCGTCGGCGTAGTACCCCTTCTCGCCGACCCACTGGAACGGGTTCGTCGTTGAGCCTGTCCCGGCAGCCACGTTGCCGAACGCCTCGTAGACGTAGTCGTCGGTTTCGACTTCTGAAGAGTCGGTCAGCGCCCGCGTGCTGCCCAGCGCGTCGTAGTGGTAGAAGCTCGACGCCGCGTCGC
>ERZ869936.1870-NODE-1870-length-13704-cov-19.875156_pt1 | contig 13704 bp, 11 predicted proteins | sample MGYA00520876_ERZ869936 | MGnify/ENA primary metagenome ERZ869936 (study PRJEB32218, sample SAMN09650985) | biofilter metagenome | isolation source: enrty point of leading RO module | place: Saudi Arabia: Thuwal, RO plant located on Red Sea | collected 2016-02-17...
CTAGCGTCGCTGGAAGATGACCCACGCGACGGCGATCATCCCGACAAACAGCCCGACTTTCATCCACATCGGAGCGTCTTCGAAACCGGCGCCCGGCGACTGCGTCACGACGGTGTTGGACGTCGGAGTCGCGCCTGGCTGGGCCGCCGGGGCGCCCCCTGGATTCGCAGCGGCCGCCGGCGGCGCCGTGTTCCCTCCCGGACGGGCCGCCGGAGGTGCGCCGGCCGGGCCCGACGAGTTGAAGATGAGGATGCCGCAATGCGGGCACCGTTCCCCGTTCTTGAGTGCGCCGGGCAGGACTTTGCCGCACGATCCACAGGTGTAGATCACGCTGCCCGGCTTTGCTCCCGGAGTTGCCGGATCAACCATGGCAGGATCGTCGGGAACCGCCGGATCGGCTGCGAGCGGAACAGAGGGACGCCCCCCCGGCGGCATTGCCGGATCCGCAGGCGGGACGACTGGTTTCGCAGCCGGGTCGACGGGAACTTCGATCGTCGTTGTCCCGCGGGAGAGTCCCGGAATCGAATTCGCGCGGGCGACCAGGTCCGCAAAGTCTTCCCGAGCAGGCGAGTAGTCCAAGTCTCCATCCGTGGTGCGAATGTTGCTGATCTTGTCGAGACTGACTTCGACTTCTTTGCCGCGAGGAGTGCGAAACTTCACGTACTCCTCCGTGATGCTGATCAACGTTCCCGATGCTGTGATCCCCGACTTCTGCCTGATCCGCACCTGAATCGGAATAATCGTCGTCAACTGTGGAACGCTTCGCGTCTCCATGCGGACGTCGTCTTGCGCCGCACCGGGTACGGAACAAACGGTGAGAACCACGGCTGCCGCCGCAAAAACGACTCGTCGCGATCTGTGTGTGGTGCAGGAATTCATGACCCGGCTTTCACCAAAGCGGCTGTTTGAAACCATCCGCGCAGACTTCCCATTGACTGTATGATCTACGCCCGCCCGAACGCAATCATTCGCAGCATGGCTATCTTACAATCCTCAGTTGTCCCTGCGAGCGCTTTTCTGTGAGCCGCAGCCGCGCGGAGGATGGAATCGACGGCAAACGACTGGTCCGTCCATTCAGGTTTTCCGGGCTGAGGGGTTCTCACGGGAGCACGAATCCCGCAGGGTTTCGTGCGGATCTGCAGTCCAACCAACCTCCAAAGACAGCCCTGACAGGGCACAACGGCAAGAACGCCGCCGTCGAAAAACAACGGGAACGGCCCCCGGCTTCAGGGGGCCGTTCCCGATTGTGGCAACTGGCAGGCGAAGTCGGCCGAACCACCCGGCGGGTGGAGCGTCCAACCGCCGCAGACTCTGACTCAGGCGACCTTGCTCGCCGGGCGGGTCGCATCGGAGGATATCCGATCGCGGTATCCGTTGAGTTGTTGTGCGCGGAGCCGGGAGAGACTCTCCGTCAGCATCGGCATCGCCACACAGAGCGCCTTGCGGACCTTTTTGGTCTGCAGCGAGGTCTCGCCGGCGCCGAAGCCTTCGGGGAGTTCGGTCAGGCTCTGTTCACTGCGAATCGTCAGCCACGGGAGGTCGAACTGGTCTGCCAGCCGCTGAGCGAATTGCAGGGGGCTGATCCGCTCGGCGCCCGCAATGTGATACAGGCCGGCGATCCCTTCCTCGTGAGCGCGATCCAGAATGTCCGCCAGATCCGTCGCAAGCAGCGGCGAGGCGTGACGGATGCAGTCGCAGTTCAGGCCCTGGCGTGATTCGATGCCCGACAACAGCCCCTCCATCCAGCCCCGATCGCCCTCCGGCGACCATCCGAAGACGTTCGTGCGGACAATCAGTGCATCGGCCGCCGCCTGAGCTACGCGCCGCTCGCTGTTTCGAATGTGTTCCGCCTCCGGCGTGCGACAGACGGCAAGGCTCTCTTCGTCATGAAAGATCCAGGGACCGGTAAACACGCCGTCCGAGGAAATCATTGTGAAGCCGCAGCCGGCCTCTTCCGCCGCGGCGGCCCAGTTGCCGGCCGCCGTCGTCGACTGTTCGCTGAGCAAGTCAGCCGCGTCCGCATCCCAGCAGGAACGCGCTTCGGGGCCGCAGTAGACAACCCGACCGGGCATCAACTCATGCAGCCAGTCCGCGGCCGCGCTGCCGTCCGCCGCGTGGCAGACATGCGTTTCGCATCCGTCGATTTCGACCGATCGGCCGTTTGAGAGTCCCACGACGGCGTGTTTCTCGGCGAACTTTGCGGCGAGATTGGCGCCCGCGACGGTCTCGATTCCCACGACCAGGATCGTATTCACGCTTGGCCTCCATGCGCTGGCGTGCTCGGATTGCGACATTGGACGGCGTGTTCGATTGTCGATCGAATTCGCCGTTTCGAGTCCGAGGCGGTCGCTGGGTCGCCTCGAACTGAACCGTGACGCGTTCCGGCGACGCCCAACGGCGTGGAACGCGACCTCCGCTGACGCGAAGGGCGGGGAGTATAGGACTGCCCGCTTCACGTCGCCAAGTCCAATCTGTCGAAAATCATTTCGCCATGCGCGACCCGATTCGATCTGTACCCATCCGGCTGATTCTGGTAATTCACGCGCAGCGGGCCGTGTCGATAGCAGGCGATTGAGGCTTTCCCACGTTGTCCGGCCGATGGTGGACTGGCGGTGCGACATCGTCACTACGGGCCGGCGCCCGATAAGCGATGTCGGCCTTCGCCGGCGGGATGAACAGTCCCGCAAGGAAGTCGCTTCAGGCGGCGGGTGAAGTGGGCGTTATCAAGGAGGAACAGGTTCGTGCCGAATCACCATCGAGTCTGGCGCTGGCGGGACGAGTTCCCTCAACTGTTCGCTGCAGCCTGGTACACGAAACGGTCCGCGCTGCGCTCGGCTCGCTGGGCCCGCGACTCGCTCATCATGCCCTCCGCCTGGACGACCGCAGTTCTTGCAGGCGCGCTGGCCCTGCTGCTGACGGTGCTGCTCTTGATCGCCGACCCGCCGCCGGAAGCGGCGGTGCCGCCGACGACGGCCGACGACGACTCACTGCCGCCCGTTCTGCTTGTCGAGCAACCCGCAGCCGACGACGTGACGCCGCCTCCCGCCCTCGACCTTTCCGTCGACCGCCTCGGCTTTGACTTCGAATGGGACCAGCAGCAGGCCCTGCTCTGGACCTCGGTTCCGGTGGGTGAACCGGCGCTTCCCCCGGCGTTTCGGCCGCCGGACGACTGGCGACCCGCGACGCCCCGCTCGACCGTGGCCGACTCGAATACCGCTATCGATTTCGAACCCTATTACCTGCGGGCAACGCTCTCAGAGTCTGACGAGAACCCGTTTCTCCCGGCGAGCGATGGCCCCATGTCGCCCTTCGGCCCCGCCCCCGCACGCAACCTGCAGATTGAAGTCTCCGCGCTTCCCGGCCGTCCCGGCGATTCGAATCAGGTCGTCGTCCAGTCGGTCCTCGTCCGCAATCCCGGCAATGAGCCGATCGAGCAAGTGTTCGTTCGCCAGAAGCTCCCCGCCGTCGAGCTCGTCATCGATGTCGATCCTCCCGCAGCCATCACCCCGGACGGTGACCTGATCTGGGAACTGATGGACATGGCGCCGGGAGAGGGGCGTCCGCTGCTGGTCACAATGCACCTGCCCGCAGGGGAGGAGGCGGAGACCGTGACCCAGGTCGACGTTCAGTCACAGATCGGAGTCACGACGACCGTCAGCGAACCGCTCTCCCCCGAACCGATCAACACGGACCTTGATCTTCCGCTGATCGCCCAGCCCGAGCGGTCGCCGCGACCGCAGGTGTTCGATCCCGAACCCGAGATCACACTCCCTGACCGCGTTCTCCCCGAGAGCTTTCCCGGCAGTCCGGTCTCGGCCACGCAGTCGCGGGACGATGCGGTGGTCCCGGCCGCGCTTCCGGAAGAGTTGCCCATGCTCGTGATGCCTGAAGACCGGCCCGATCAGCCGGCGCTGCCTCGCCCCCTGCCGCTCGATCCGGTCCGTCCGCCGACCCCCCTGCTCTCCATCACGGCCAATTCGCCCGAGTCGGCGAAACCCGGAGACGTGGTCGCCACGGTGTTCGAGGTGGTCAACACAGGCGACGCGCCGGCCTACGACCTCGTCCTGACCGTGCATGTCGCACCGCAACTGCAGCACAAGCATGGAGAGATCGTCGAGCATCACATCGACCGGATCGCTCCCGGCGAACAGCACACCGCCCGATTGCTGACGCGAGCGAAATCTTCCGGCACCGCCCGGGTGAAAGCCGTGCTGATGCACTCCGGCGACGGCAGCAAACAGCACTGGGCAGTCGTGCGCGTCACCGAAGGAAATGAGACGACAACGGGACGCTGAACGGGCGATGGCGCAGTTCAGATCAGGGCCGCCGGCCGCCGCGTCTCCGTTCCACCTTGGGAAGTTGACTTGACCTCTCAACGGTTGCCAAGCGGCCGGGCGCGGATTAGCTTCACCGCTCTATCGGGTCGGAATCGAGAAAGCATCCAGCCGATTTCTCGAGGGACAATCGCCGGCTGACAATCATCCGGGACCAACTCCGTGGCGCGTAGTCTTGTTGCAGTCTTGCTCGGAACAGTATTGGGGGGCGTGGTGATCGGCATCGGCATGGCGATCGGGCACGCGCTCGTCACGCCGTCCGACGTGCTGTCCCCCGACGATCCCGCCGCCTTTTCCCGGTTGCCGCCGGCGCACTTCGTCGCCAAGCTGCTGGCTTGGGGTCTGGGCAGCTTTCTGGGCGGTTTCTACGCGTCCTACCTGGCGACGCGGCGGAAGATCGTCCACGGCATGGCGGTTGGGGCCGTGCTGCTCGTCTTCGGAATCGTGCAACTCAGCAGAATCCCGCACTCACCCTCCTGGTTCCTGATCATCGGCGTGCTGCTGTTCCTCCCCATGGCCTGGGCGGGCGCCTGCGCCCAAAGCCTCAAACTGCCCGGCTCCCATGAAGGCTGGATTGTCGCCGACGACGAACGATAACCAACGCCGCATGTTGCGCAGAAGCTTGTTCTGCTGTCGCTGCATCCTGGCCCCCCTCGTGTTGGTGGCCATTTATCTGGCAAGCGTGGGGCCTTACGTCGCTTTGCGCGACCAGCGAGCCATCCCGAAACCGATCGCCCGGTTCTACGACGACATCATCTACCGTCCGTTGATGTGGGCGGAATTCAACACCCGGTTCTATGACGACAATCCCATCGGAATCACACTCGTCCGATACATCGGGTGGTGCGAATCGGTGATCGAAAGCGATTGAGAGCCCTGCCATCGTCCGATGCGTCCGCTCTACTGCTGCTTGCCCTTCGTCAGTTCCATGAAGGCCGTCTCCAGGTTGACTTCCTCTTCACGGAACAGCTTCAGCCCGAATCCGGCCTCCGTCAGCCGAGTCGGAATCGTGCTGTAATCGCCGGCTCCTTCGTGCAGTGTGGCGATGATCGTCTCTTTGCGCGTGGTCACTTCGCTGACCGCCGGGTCCGACCGAATCACTTCCACGGCGCGCTCCTGATCGGCGGTCACCTCGATGTGCAGCACCACCGCCTTTCGCGCCTCGCGCATGACTTCATCGACGTAAGCGTCGACGAACATCACGCCCGCCTCAATGATCCCCACCCGCGTGCACACGTCCGCAAGCTCCGGCAGAATGTGGCTGGAGACGATCACCGTCTTGTCCATTTCCCCCAGACGCTTCAGCAGGTTGCGAATCTCGATTCGAGCCCGCGGATCAAGTCCGCTCGCCGGTTCGTCGAGCAACAGCACCTGCGGATCGTGAAGCAACGTTCGAGCCAGACCGATGCGCTGGGTCTGACCACGCGACAGCTCGTTCACCATCGCATCGCGCTTGAACGTCATGTCGACCAGTTCCAGCTTCTCTTCACAGATCGCCCGCCGGCTCGGGCCGCGAATCCGGTGCGCGGAGGCGAAAAATTCCAGGTATTCGAGCACCGTCATGTCGTCGTACACGCCGAAGAAGTCCGGCATGAAGCCCACCAGACGGCGCACTTCCTGCGGATGCGTGTAGATCGACTTACCGCACACATAGCACTCTCCGTACTCGGGAGCGAGAAGCGTGGCGATCATCCGCATCGTCGTCGTCTTGCCCGAACCGTTCGGACCGATGAATCCGAACACGTCTCCCTCGGCCAACTCGAGGTCGATCTCATTTGCGGCGATCAAGTCGCCGTAGCGCTTCGTCAGTTTCCGGCACTCAATCACGCGTGCAGTCTTTCGAGGAGTGAGGACGGGTCCGCCGCTTGCGACCGGGAGTGTTCCGCCCGGTCAACGACCCCGCGATCCGGAATTCCCGGCCGGAGCAACGGGCAGAATGAGCCGAACGTACGTCGTTCGGCGATGAGGCGCCACCGCCTGACCGTCCACGATGTACTCGGTGCCAGGCGTTTCGAGACGTCCGAACAGGACGGCTCGGTTCAGGGTCAAAAGTCGAGACAGATCGCTCCGCTGCAATGAGGTATTCGACAGGCTCGTGTAGTTGCGCCCGCCGGCCGCTTCGAAGAATGTCAGGGTCTGCGCGAACGTGCGGACGTCGCCCGCGCGAGGGTCGTACTGGCTGACGCCCGGGATCGCGTCGTCGCCGCTTCGCCCCTCACGCCGCCTCACGAGGTGAGTCAGACCGGTCAGGTAAAGTGAAAGACGGCGGGGCTGCACGGCCTCCTCGGGATCCCAGGCGACGCCGGGCGGGATGCCGCCCGCAGCGTCGGCTTCGAGGGACGGCCGAAACACGTAGGCCGACGTCTCGTACGCCAGGCACCACTCCGTAATCTCACCCGGCAGATGGTGTGTGATCGTCCCATCCAGCCGGCCTGCGCCGGTGTCGACGAGCTGACTCTCGACCAACCCCTCGACCTCCTCGCGGTCGAAGTCGGTCCAGCCTGCGCCGAGCGGCTGGCTGGAATGTTCATCAATCGGCAGATTGAGGATCGACGTCAGTTCGACGCCGAGCGAGTAGGGAGGATTTCCCAGGTCGAGCCCGCCCGAGCGATACATGCCGCGAAAACCGCTCTCCGGCACCCCGGCCCAGGAAACCCGGGCTTGCTCCCGGTCGCCGCTCTCAGTCAGCCACGGCAGAACCTCCGCCTTGAGTTCATAGCGTCGCGTGCTGTCACTGTAATACGTCATACGACTCTGGAGCCGCGTCAGCCCGCTGCCGGCGTCGATGTCGATCAGATCGAACTGATTGGCCATCGCTCGCGCGCCGTTCCATCGGTCGGCGCACGCGTCGGCCGCCAGCGTCGCCGCCAGCACCCAGACGGGAAGCGTCACCCACGTGAGTCGAGGGCGTTTCAAGAGTCGCTGAACCAGCCAATAATCGATCGGCCCCACGAGAATCACCAAGGCCAGGATCATCACCAACACGATCAAATATCGCTGCCGGAGAACGCCCGGAAACTGGTCCAGTTGAGACGCAAGCTGCGTCGCCATTTCCGACAACCCGCCCGATCCCAGCTGCGCCGCAGCCGAGTCCCGGTGCTCCTGTTCATCGGTCGCAGGCAGATCGGTCAGGAAATCGAAGAGACCCGAAAGTCCCTTCCACTCTGCAAGAGGCGGCTCCGACCAGTCGACCGCACACACCGTCACCCGACCCAGGCCGTACGCGACCCGCGCCACAACAGCTCCGTCGAGGCTGCTGACCAGCGCTTGTCCCTCAGTGAACCGCAGCCGCGCTCCGGCTGCGTCGCGACGCGACGGCAACTCGGGACGTCCGCGCACGCGGTCCACCAGCGACGCCAGGTCGTCAAATCGCCCTTCCTCAACGAACTCGAGCGGCATCCACGACAGGAGCGCATTGCGGCGCAGTTCGTCGACTTCGGCCGTCGCGCCGAAGACGAGGTGTCCGCCGCTGCGAACCCACCGCGAGACCGCCGCACTTTGCGCCTCGTCGAACTGGAATCCGCCCGTGACGACAAGGACGTCCAGCGCGTCCAGACCCTCTTCGAGCGAGGGAACAGAGGCATCGCTTCCGAATTCAACGACGATCCGGTTCCCCGTTGTCTGAGGCGTCTCGTCGCCGGCGACTCCGCGCAGCGCATCGGCCGTCAGGTCTGAGTGCGCGCAGACGCCCACAATCGGCACAGACTGGCGTACCAACCGGACTGAGGGCGTCTCGTCGCCGGCTGCCTCGCGCAGCGGATCAAACAGAATCGTGGTCGTGGCGTCCCCGACCTGGAGCCGCAGCACTCCGCCCAACAGTCCGACTCGAAACAGACCGACAAAGCGCCCCTTCCCTTGTTCATCAGGCCCGGCTTCCCTCAACGGCCACGTGACCGGACTCCCATCGGGATCCGGGGCGGTGATTGACGCCCCCACTTGCTCATCGCCCCCGCCCTCGATTTCGACCTCCACCGGAGTCAACCGCCCGACCTTGATCACCCCGCCAAACCCGAGGGAAACGTCGACGATCCGGATGGCCGGGTCGTCGGCAGGCAGACGTTGCGGTGCACCGGTAAGCGCGAGCGCGCAAGCAATCAACAGCGCCGCGCGATGCGGCCGGTGACGGTTTGGGCGGTTCAGAAAGCAGAATCGCCCCGGCCGGAGGTGCAGAACCCCTGCGCGGCGGGGCGCGGACGTCACAAACACTCGATTCTCATGCAGACAAAGGCGTCAATGAAGCCGGCTGTATCGAACGCCGGATGAAACAGCGCGTACGAATATCAACTCACAAATATCATACGCAACGCTCCGTCCGAGTGTGAGCGAAAACAACCCACAAACCGCCGGCTGCCGGTGCCCCGGCCATTCCAGACGCCCGGAGCGACTCCCCTCTCAGGGCACTACGCCTCAACCATTTTCGGTTGCTCCCGCTCGGAGCGAACGGCCGCCGGTTTCCGCTTCCGCTCCCGGCGAATCTGATCCAGATAGGGGAAGAAATCCACCTGGATCGTATGCCGCGAAGACTTCGTGTAACGCCGGGCCATCTTTTCGCGGTCGCGCTGAATCTGGCGCAGCATCTGGTCCCGGTCCGGCAAACCGCACTTCCCCTCGATGACGTCCGCCATCCACTCCGATTGCGCCTCCGCCAGCGGCATGATGGCCCCCCACGGTTGGACAAGTCCGATAAAGCAGAGTCCGGGATGATCGGGATGGACGACGTTCCGGTACAAGCCGACCTCGTTTCCGGAGATATCGAGCACCGACTTGTCCAGAAACGGGAACGTGATGTCATAGCCGGTGGCATATACGATGACGTCAACCTGTTCTTCGGAATCGTCCACGAAGCGCACACGGTCGCCGCACAATTCCTTGATCGTCGGCTTCACCGTGATGTCGCCGTGACCCAACAGGTTCAGCAGATCGGACGAGATCGTGGGGTGCTCCTCCAGCACCCGGTGCCCCGGCTTGGGCAGCCCGTAATCCGTGACCTTGCCGCGCGAGAGAAACAGCCCCAGTCCGAACAACCCCTGCAACATCTTGAATGGCAGATACCGCCAGCACCAGGGCGGCAGGATGCGGTCCATCACCAGGCCGAACATGTACTTGGGGATGATGTGCGCGCCGCGCCGTGTGGACAGGAAGGTCTTGGCCGCAAGCCGCGCCGTTTCACACACGATGTCGCAACTCGAATTCCCCAGCCCCACCACCAGCACCCGCTTGCCGGCGAATCCGCTGGCGTCTTCATAGTAGTGCGAGTGCATCACTTCGCCGTCGAACGATCCCGGAAACTCCGGCCAGCGGGGCTTCGAGTGGTGGCCGTTGGCGACCAGCACGGCCCGATATCGCCGCGTCGTGCGCTGTCCGTCCGACTCTTCGACGGTCACCTCGTACCCGCCGTCGCTCAACGGTTCGATGTGCTCGACCGACGCGCCGAACGTGATCTTGTCGCGGAAGCCGAAATGATCCACGTAACTCTCGAAGTAGTCGAGGATCAGCGAGTGATGCGGAAACGGCGGGTACTCCGCTGGCATCGGAAAGTCCGAGTATTGCATCGAGTCCCGCGACGTGTTGATGTGCAGCGTCCGGTAAGCGGAAGACGTCCCGCTGTCGTTGCGATACCGCCACAGGCCACCGACCCCCGTGCCCTTCTCGAAGCAATCAAAGGGGATGCCGCGCTCGTGCAGAATCTTGGCCGCGACAATGCCGGAAGACCCGGCGCCGACAATACAAACAGCATCCCGTGATTCGTCAGACATCGTTGCTCCACAATCGAAATTGACTTTCCGTTCCGCAGCGACGCCCCGCCGGTCCTCAATCACCCGCCCGCTCGGCCGACGACCAATGCCGTGTAGTGGGAAGGCCACCCCCGATTCAGCAGCAATCCACGCCGCAGCTCCAGCCCCTCCATCGGCGACGTCACAAATGACAACGGCAAAACCGGATCCGGGTCTTCGAGATTCACGATCGGCAGAATCGTCTGCCGTTTCATCGCCTCGAACATCATCGCCAGTTCCATGCTGCCCGATGCGTTCCCCAAATGCCCGGTCGCTGACTTCAGCGTGGTGGCGGGAATCTGCGTGCCGTGCCGGCCGAGCGCTTCCATCGTCGCTCTCGTCTCGACGGCGTCGCCGCCCGGCGTCGCGTCTCCGGAGAGATGGACGAAGTCAATCTCCTCGGGCCCGCAACCGGCGTCAGCCAGCGCCTGACGAATACAACCCGTCAGCACGCGCGTGCACGCGGCGAGATCCTCGTGCGGCACCCCTGTCGCGGAACCGTAACCCTGAAGTTCGCCGTAGACGCTCGCTCCCCGGCGCACCGCCGAGTCGGCGTCTTCCAGGATCATCAGACAGGCGCCCTCGCCGGCGACGCTGCCGTCCCGGTTGGAATCGAACGGCCGGTGGGCCTTCTGCGGATGGTCGTTGTTTCGCGACAGCAGACGGCGGTTCGACAACTGGGCCAGATACACCCAGTTGACCCACGAGTCGTATCCTCCGGCCAGCATCAAATCCGCCTCGCCCCGGCGGATCGCACGCAGGCTCTCCCCCAGCGCCATCGCTCCGCCCGACCCCAGGGCCAGGAAGTTGTAGTTGATCCCCTGCAGCACGTACTCATGCGCGATGTAATACATGCAGGCGTTGGGAAGCCCCTCGACGATCGTTTGCGGAGGAATCAGCTTGATTCCATCGTCGATGAACTTCTGATGGTCCATCTCGCCCGCCTCGGTGAGCGAGGCCTTGATGGCGGAAAAAAAGTTCTCAACCTTCGGGCCTTCCTTGCGACACCCGATCGCGATGCCCGATCGCGGACCGTTGATCGACTCCCGGTCAAGTCCCGCGTCGCTGATCGCCGCCGCCGCCGCGAGGTAGCCGAAATCTTCACCGGGCCGCAGCAACCGCGCCAACCGGCCGCTCTTCAGTTCCTTTCTCGGCGAGAAATCGGGAATCTCTGTGGCGATCCGCGTCGGCAGATTCGTCGCGTCAAACCGCTTCACCGGACCCGCCGGGCAGCGCCCGCCGGCCCATCGCTGCCAGACGTCATCGGCGGTCCGGCCGATGGGACTCAACAGCCCCATCCCGGTCACGAACACGCGTCGTTTTTCGTCGGCTTCACTCATCGGTCAGCTTGTCATTCTCTCCGGAAGCAACCCGCGCCGGGTCGTCCGCTGTCGCACTCATCTACTCCTGCAGTCGTCGAAACACCACAGCCCCGTTGTTCCCGCCGAACGCGAACGAGTTGGAAAGCGCCGCGTCGATCGGCATCTCCCGCGCCTCGTTCGGCACATAGTCAAGATCGCAACCGGGATCCGGATGCTCGTAATTGATCGTCGGCGGCGCCACGTTGTCGTGAATTGCCATCACGCAGAACACCGCTTCCAACGCGCCGGCCGCGTGGATCAGGTGGCCCGTCATCGACTTCGTCGAACTCACCGCCAGTCGATCGGCGTGTTCTCCAAACGCCTTTCGAATCGCCATCGTTTCGCTCTTGTCGTTGCCGCGAGTCGACGTGCCGTGCGCATTGACGTACTGAATCTGTTCCGGCTCCATGCCCGCGTCCTGCAGCGCCAGCGAAATCGCCGCCGCCGGGGCGCCGCCGTCCGTCGCCGCATCGGTGATGTGCTCCGTCGTCATGCTGGCCCCGTATCCCGTCAATTCCGCATAGATTCGCGCTCCCCGCTGCTGCGCATGTTTCAATTCTTCGAGAATGAGAATCGCGGCCCCTTCGCTGATGACGAATCCGTCGCGTTGGCGGTCGAAGGGCCGGCTCGCCCGCTCCGGCTCGTCATTCCGTTGCGACATCACACCCAGCAGCGAGAAGCTCAGCAACACCACTTCCTCGACCATGTTGTCGAAGCCGCCGGAAATCATCACATCGGCCCGCCCGTCCTCAATCGCCCGGACGGCCGAACCGAGCGCCTGCGTCCCCGCGGCGCACGCGGTGCTCACCACGTAGTTCGGTCCCCCGGCGCGCCAGCGATCCCCGAGGGCTTCGACGATGCTCACCTGGGGGAGCCGCAGATCGATTCGCTTTTCGTCGTCCGGGTAGCGCGGCGGGGCGTGATCCACCATCAACGTTCGCCAGCCGGCCGCCTGCCGGAGGTTGATGCACGTCGTGTACGCCCCCACCGAAATGCCCAGACGCTCGGGCGGAATGCTCTCCGGCTGCAACCCTGCGTCTTCTGCGGCCATCGCAGTCGCTGCCACGCCCATCTGCACGTTGCGTGGCAGGATTTCCCCCAGCGACCGCTGCGACTCATCCAGAAACGGATCGACGCGAAAATCCCGGACTTCGCCCGCGATCTGAACCGGCCAGTCCGTCGCGTCGAAACTCTGCACGCTGCGCACGCCGCTGGCGCCCGCTTTGACAGAGGCCCACGTGCTCGCCAGATCGTTTCCCAGCGGGCTGACGGCACTCATCCCGGTGACGACAACCCGCCGCGCTTTGCGGGCCGTCATGCGTTTTCCGCCTTCTCCGCCAGTTTGTCCAGCACGAGGTCGACCACGTGGCGAACCCGGAAAAACTGAAACAGGTCGCCGTCCGTCAGATCCTCTTCCAGCTTGCTCCGGTCGAAATCGGGCACCAGTTCGGCGATCCGCTCGTAGCCCTTCTCGCTGACGGTGCGGTCTGCCTTGAGGAATTCGTCTTCGCTCATGCCGCCCAGCAGGTGCGATTGCACTTCCTGCGGACGAATGTACGTCCCGAACGTCGTGTTCAGGCCGAACAGCAGATCCAGCATGTCGATCGACGCCAGACCCAGATCCTCGACCAGCAGCGAGTCCTCGCTGACTTCGTCCGGATCGACCGCCAGGGATTCCACGAGGCATTCCTGGACGCCGGCAAAAACTTCGTCCCGTGTCGGTATTTCTGCGTTCACAACAATCTCGTCCCGCATTCGGGCGATCGCGCCCTGTTGACTGATATCGGTGTCCCCGCCCGCAGCTGAGGCGAACGGCCTTCCAACAAAGCGGCCTCCCTTCGCGTCCTTCGCCGCTGCGAACCGTCAGCGACGCCGGCAGACAGCAACCACGGTCGGTCGGCAGTTCCAGTATCCTGATCGGCCCGCACCGGATCAATGGACGCCCGCCGCCGATTTACGCCGAATCTGGCGGACGCCGCGTGAGTTGCATCGTCCTGTTGAGGCGCGGAATTGCGGCCAATCACGTGCGCAGCCCGGTCTGCGCGATCACAGCCTGCAGGCGGCACGACATTTTCACTTGTAACGGTTTCTTCGCCCCCCGCGACGCCGCCCCCCGGGTGCGATTGAATCGGATGCACCGATCGTTCCGCCGCGATTCATTCGAAAGCGGCTGCGACGCCTCGCGAATGAGTGTTGACGTCCTGCCTCGTGGAATCTCGGGTTCTACCGTCTGAC
>ERZ869936.1871-NODE-1871-length-13700-cov-4.942543_pt1 | contig 13700 bp, 18 predicted proteins | sample MGYA00520876_ERZ869936 | MGnify/ENA primary metagenome ERZ869936 (study PRJEB32218, sample SAMN09650985) | biofilter metagenome | isolation source: enrty point of leading RO module | place: Saudi Arabia: Thuwal, RO plant located on Red Sea | collected 2016-02-17 ...
CTGGGACTTGGCGACCTGACCCTTCTCGCGCGCCTGATCGAGGCGCCGTTGTGTCGGGTCTTCTGTTTTTTGGGATTCGTCGCTCTCTGACTCGGACACCGCCAGGGCCCCTAGAGGATGACGAAGGGAGCGTAGGCCCCTTCGAAGGCGGCCATGAACCAGCGCACCAGCGCCGGCAGTGTCAGGGCCAGAACCGCCATCCCGATGGCGATCTGCAAGGGCATGGCGACGAAGAAGACGTGCATCTGCGGCATCAGACGGCCCAATAAGCCCAGACCCATCATGAAAATTAGGCCGACAGCGACAAAGGGCATGGCGAGTTGGAACGAAAGCAGAAAGGTCTGCGCGAAGACACGAGCGAGCATGTCTGCGAAATCGCCGGCCGGCAGCGCCTGTCCCGGCACGAACAGGTCGTAACTCTGGATCACCGCCATCAGCATCAGATGATGCAGATCCAGCGTGAAGATGGTCAGCAACGCGATCACGGTCAGGAACGATCCAGCAATGGAGCCTTGCTGCGCCGCGCTGGGGTCGTTGGTCAGGGCATTGGCCATGGAGCTCATATAAGCGATGAACATGCCGGCCGTGGTCAGCGAAGCCACGAACATCCGGGCTATGGTCCCGAAGAACGCCCCGATCACCGTCTCGCCCAGTATGATCAGCAGCAGCGCGACCGCGCTTTCCGGCATAGCCGGCAGACTCGGCGCCAGAATTGGCGATACGACGAGCGAAATCATGAGGGCCAGGAGCAGGCGCGCGCGCGCCGGGATGTAGGGCTCGGCGTAGATCGGCAGCAGCATCAGCGCGGCGCCGACCCGCACGAATATGAGTGCGACCGCGAAAATGCCGGCGGGAAGAAGGTCTTGTATCACGGCCGGCCCCGCGTCCGGGCTAGCTCAGGGCGATGATGCGGTCCATCAGTCCCTGCGTGAAAGTGATCAGAACGCCGAGCATGAACGGCAAGAACAGAATCAGCGACAGAAACATGACCATGATCTTGGGAACGAAGGTCAGCGTCATTTCCTGCATCTGCGTCAAGGCCTGGAACAACGAGATGGTAAGGCCGACGACCAGTGCGACCAAAAGCACCGGAGAGGCGATCTTCAGCATGACGATGACGGCCTCGCGCGACACCTCCAAGACATCGGTGGCGTTCATGGCGCTGCCGTTCCGCCGCGGATGCGGGCTGTGGCTATCGATAGGGTGGTCATGTGCGAGAGGTCCTGTGCCGATCCACTGTCGTCAGATCGGCATGCGCAGAACTTCCTGATAGGCCTGGATCATGCGGTCGCGCAGCGTCACCACCGTCTGTAAGGTCAACTCCGCTTTGCCGACCGCGGCCACCACATCGTTGAGATCGGCTGTGCCGGCGGCAGCCTTGAAGCTTTGCGATTCGCCCTCGCGCAGGGCGCCGACTGCGCCTTCTGTCGCATCGCGCAGAACCGCGGCGAAATCGTCCTGGGCCGAAGCCGCGCGCGATTCGAAACCAGGCAGCGTGTCCTGGCGCGCGATCTTCTGGTAAGCCGAAACGGCATCGGTGAAGTTAATGGCCATCGTCGAAGTCCTCGGGCTTCTCTGCCCTGTCGGTGCTGGCCTTCATGGCTTATTCTCGGCGGCCATTCTGGCCACCCGGTGAAAGCGCCGCGCGACTAGCGCAGCAGCTCGATCGTTCTTTGCAGCATGATGCGCGAAGACTGAAGCACCTTGAGGTTGGCTTCATAGCTGCGCTGCGCCTCGTTCATGTCCGCCATCTCGATCATCGTGTTGACGTTCGAGGTTCGGACATAGCCGGTCGCGTCCGCGGCCGGGTGGTTCGGTTCGTAACGTTGGATGAAGTCGCTCTGATCGCGCGTGACCCGCTTGACCTCGACCAGGTCGACCCCCAGTTCGCGGTCCAGGGCGCTGCCGAATGTCACCAGCTTGCGCCGGTAGGGATCCTCATTCGGCGACAAGGCGGTCGAACCGGCATTGGCCACGTTCTCCGAAATCACGCGCAGGCGGGTACCCTGCGCCTTCATGCCGGAGGCGGAGATATCCAGTGAGCGGGTCAGATCGGACATTCAGTCTCTCTCCTTGTGCCGCAAGATCAGCCGCCACCGCCGCGCAGCGCCAACCGAAACAAATCCATATGCTTGCGATACAGATTGGCCATGGTTTGGTAGTCGTCCTGAGTCTTCGCGACCTTCATCAGTTGCTCTTCCAGAACAACCGCGTTACCGACCGGCGAGGCCTCGTAGGTCTCCTTCTGGCGATCGGCGCGGGACGGACCGTCTTTCGGCACCGTGCCGACCAAGTGGCTGGCACGGGTCCGAACCGGGTCGACCGGCCGAATGCTGCGGCGCAACAAAGTTTGAAACTGGCCTTCGTCAAGGTCTCGCGGCTGGTACTTTGGGGTGTCGGAATTGGCGATATTCTCAGCCAGAACCCTCTGGCGCTGACCCAGCCAGTCCATACGCTTGGCGATCACGGCGAATAGGTTGAGCTTGCCGTCCATGCCGCTCCCGACTGCTTTTGGCCTAAAATGGCCATCTCCCCTGGGCCCAAGTATCACGGGCGGCTTGTTAAGAATCGGTGAAATCGTATAAATTGAATCTCTAATGCGCCCAATAGAGGGCGGATCTCGCGTGTCGTAAGCCTACGGGGGGGCCGGCACAGGAGGCGCCGGGATGTTATATTTAACGCGGAAGATCGGGGAATCGGTCGTCATCAACGATGAGATCGAGGTCACCGTAATCGATATTAGGGGTAAGTCCATTAAGCTTGGATTTACCTTCCCGGCCCATGCGACCGTACTGCGGCGCGAAATCTTTGAACGTATTCAGGAAGAAAAGCGCGCCGCAGGCCCCGAGACGGAGGCTAAGGCCGAGCCCGAGGAACTGGCGCCTGTGGTTGAGCGCAAGGTCAGCATGGGCGGCGAGTGACCATGCGAGCGGTTGCGCATAGGGCTTCACTTTAAGTGCCTCATCCGATCCGCCACGGATACCGGACCACACCGCTGAGACTGTCTTGCCCTGACGCCCGCGCCGCGCCCTGACCAAGCGGCGGCGGTATCGTCACTAAACCAATCATTAAGCATGTTTCGTCACCATTGCACATTGGGTGGCGCGATCGCGGCTGACCGCCCATGGCAAGCAAACAACGGACAGGGCGAACGTGGCCAAGGACGACAGACCCAGATCCCCCGGCCCATCCAGCGAGGCGCCGCAGGTCGCCGTGGCGCTGGACAGCGACCAAGGCCGGCGGCTGGCCCCTAAGGTGATCGCCAAGGGCCGCGGCGCGGTCGCCGAACAAATCCTGAAGATTGCCTTCGATCGCGGGGTCAAGGTGCGTAGCGACGCCGATCTGGCGGAGATCCTGGGCGCCGTCGAGCTAGAGAGCGAAATTCCGCTCGAGGCCCTGTCGGCGGTCGCGGAAATCTTGTCCTACGTCTATCGGGCCCAAGCCGCCACGGCCGGCGAGAAGAGCAAACCATGAGCAATACCCAGGTCACCATAATCGAGAACATCGAACGCGAGATCATGGCGATCGGGACGCTCGTTCATGACGCCATGCATCAGCTCACCAAGGGCGAGTTGATCGACATGGGCGCCCTGGATGGCCGAATCACGGCCCTGTGCGCGCAAATTGAAGGACAGCCGCCGGAGACTGCCGCGCCCCTACGTGACCAAGTCCTGGCGATGATCGACGATATGACCCGCTTGGCCAAGATGATTGAAGTTCGCTTGACGGGCCTGCGCGGAAATCTGCAGCAGGGTGGCGCCGCCGCCTATGCCATGCGCGGCAGTACGAACAAGCCGGAACGCTAGAGAACCAGGTCATGGAGATTGAGACATACGTGCGGTTTTTGGCCGCCCTTGTCCTGGTGCTTGGGTTGATCGGCGCTTGTGCCTGGGCGGCGCGGCGATTCGGCTTCGGCGGTTCGCTGCCAACCACGCGCGGCACGACCGCACGGCTGTCGGTCGTGGAAGTCAAGGTACTGGATTCTCGGCGCAAGCTGGTCCTGCTGCGACGCGACGCCACCGAACACCTGATCCTGCTCGGCCCCAATCAGGATTTCCTGATCGAACGGATCGAAGCGCCGGGCTCCGTCGAAGCTGGCGCCCGCAAAACCCCGAAGGCACAAGCGGCAGCGAAGCCGGCGGAAGGCAGCGCGACATGAGCAAACGCTTGGGACGCTGGTCCTTGCCGATCGCGCTGGCGGCGCTGTGCGTTCTCGCGATCACGGCAGGGCCGGCGCTCGCCCAAACCTTTCAGCTCGATCTTGGCGGCGATACCGAGGGCTCGGCGGCCAGCCGGCTCATTCAGCTTGTCGCGCTGGTCACGGTCCTGAGCCTCGCGCCGTCGATCTTGATCATGGTCACATCCTTCACCAGGATCGTGGTCGTGCTGTCGTTCCTACGCAGCGCGCTCGGCATCCAACAGACCCCGCCCAATTCCGTGCTGATCAGCCTGGCACTGTTCCTCACCCTGTTCATCATGATGCCGACTTTTCAGACCATCTACGATCAGGCCATTCAGCCGCTGATCCAGGAAGACGTCACTGAGATGGAAGCCCTGGACCGCGCCGCCGCTCCGGTACGCAGTTTTATGCTCGCGCATGTGCGGGAGCAGGACCTGAAGCTGTTCATGGATATGGCCAAGATCGAATCGGTCGCGGGCCCCGAGGAGACACCCCTGCGTTCGTTGATTCCCGCTTTCATGATCAGCGAATTGCGCCGCGCCTTCGAGATCGGCTTCCTGTTGTTCCTGCCCTTCATCATCATCGACATGGTGGTCGCCTCGATGCTCATGTCGATGGGCATGATGATGCTGCCGCCGATCATGATCTCCCTGCCCTTCAAGCTGATCTTCTTCGTCCTGGTCGACGGCTGGTACCTGGTCGCCGGCAGCCTGGTGCAGAGCTACGGAACTTAGAGCGCTTTCCGTTCGGACGGAGGCGGTTCAGTTGGTGCGCGCTTCTTGGGTGCGGTCGAGATAGCGGGACATGAAGTCTTCGACCTTGGCGACCTCCGCCAGTTTCTCTGCGATTGATTTATCCGCCGGTTTGGCCGTGCTGGCGGTCAGCAGGGCAAAGGTCTCGCGGTCGGGTCCGCTGGCCATGACTTCGCTGTAGCTCTTGGCGAGCTTGGCGAGCCGGTCCCGGTCCTCCGAGAGAGTCAAGGCGACCGCGAGGTCGACCACATTGCGGCTTTCGCTTTCGGTCAGGGGCCGATCCGTGCGCGGCTGATCCGGCACCAGTTGCGCGAGGATCACCGAGGCGGCCGGCCAGTTCGCCTGCTCCCAAAGAAAATCGGCGCGTAACCGCAGGGCTTCGGGATTGCTGTCGCTGGCGACCAGCCGCATCGCCTCGTCGTAACGCGAGAGCTGCGCGAGCGCCTGGGCGCGCAAGTAAGTCCTCCGGCGCTTGAGATAATCGGGCAAGCCGCCGGATTCGCTCAGGCCAAGGACCGTGATCGCCGATTCCGGTTGTCCGTCGAGCAGATGAATTTCCGCCACGCGCGCGCCCGTTTCGGACTTGCGCTCGCCGGTTAGACGGTGCTTGACCAGAGAGCCGAGCAGTTCCGCCGCGCGCGGCAAGAGGTCAATCTCGACCAGCCGCTCAGCCAGATGCGACAGCACCTTGTCGCCATCTTCGCCGGGCGGCGTTAGTTCTTTGAATTCCTCGTACAGCGCCAAGGCGCTGACTGGCGCGAGTTTCTGGCCAGTGTTGTCCGTCATCACGTTGAAGAAAACTTCGCGCATACGCTTCGCGATGTCGCGCGCCAGGCGCGAGGTCGGCATGGCAAGCGTGGCTTCGCGGAAAGCACGTAGGGAATCGCGGTAACGGCCTTGGGATTCGTAGAGGTCGCCTAACCGCTGTAGCAGGGCCAGCTCGATATGATCGCCGCGCCAGGCGAACCGCAATCGTTCCAATTCAGCGATCGCGTCTTCGGCCGTCACCGCCTGTCTGGCCACCGCCACATCGAGCAGAGCGAGCCGAGCGCGAACTTGCGACGGCCGGTGCCTGCCATCCTGGACAACGCTGTTCCAAAATGCCATCGCACCCTTGGCATCGCCGTCCTTCAGGCGCCGATAGCCCATGAGCACCGCGATCTCGGAGGCTTCGTTCGCGGTCGGACTATCACCCCGCGCGGCGTCAAGATAGCGGTCGGCCGAATCTATATCCTGCGCGCCAAGGGCCGCTTCCGCGGCCATCAGTCGCAGGCGCATGCGTACAGCGTGCGGATAGGCGTCGATCAGGGATTCGCGCTCCGCGAATTTCTTCGTCGCTACATCCCAATCGAAGCCCAACCAAGCCATGGCGCCGTTCCACAGCTCCGCTTCCGGTTCGCCGTAAAGACTGGGGTTGAACAAATCCGCGGCCGCACCGGCATAGTCCCCGGCCAGAAAGGCCGAAACGCCACGCATCAGACGAATCTCCGGATCGAGCCGGAGCTGGTTGTCCCCACTTTCGGCCAGCCGCAGCAGGCCTGAGGCTTCGCTGATGAAACCGTGCGCAAAATTAAAGCGCGCCAGATCGAGCCGCGCGATTCCAGAAGCCTCCGCCGAGGCCATGGCCATGGCGGACTGCAACCTTTGGCGCACATTGAAGTAGTCGCCTTCGCCCTCGCGGCGCCAGGCTTCGAGATCGAACAGCCGCGGGCCCGACGATGGCGTCGGCACATTGCTTTGTAGCGTCGCCAAGGAGGAGCCATGCGAGAGGATCAGGCCATCGGGATGCGTGACGGAAACGCCGTCGCCCTTGACGGCGACAAGCGTCGCCTCGTCGGACAAGGCGAAGGCTAGACCCTGGATGCTCTCCAGGACATGAAACTGCATATAATCCTGGGACGGCTTCAGGCCTTGGCCTGGTTCTCTGGTCGGAATCACGACCATGCGTGTGCCGGCCAAGGGATCCTGGAACCGCACCGGGCGGCCCGCCCCTTTCATCGAGAGCGCGATTTCCGATGGCCCCCGCGCGCCGTCCATTTCAATCTGCATCGCCAGTTCCCCGCGCGGCGGCCGGGGCCAAAGCTCCAATACCCAGCTTGTGCCGTCGCGGGTCACCCGTGGAACCATGATGGGCGGCGCCGTCACGCGGATCAGGGTCGCATTGGGGACCTTGAATTGCTCGATCGGGGCAAGTTCGGGCGCAAGCTTCTCGAGCACTGCAGTGACGATACTCGGCACTTCCTTATCGAAGACCAGCCAGATATGCGGCCCCCTGCGAAACACCGCCAGGGCGACTTCCGTGTTCCATTGGAAGCGCAGATTGTTCATGGTCTGCGGCATGCCTTCGACAAAACTGACGCTTGAGGCATCGAGTTGCGGAGATCCCTGATCGGCCAGAATCAGCAGGGTTGGCGTGCCCGTCGATGGTTGCGTCTGCGATTGCAGATCGGTTTTCGGTGGCGGCGCGTAGCCATCTTGACCGGGCAGCAGGATTTTGGGTTTTGCCGTGCCTGGCGTTTTCGCACCGGTTTGCGGTCCGGGCGCGGGCGTGGCCGCCTTGGGCGTTGCAACGGCACTCTTGTCGGGCTTGGGCGGCGACACCGGCGTGACGGGCGTCAGCGGCACCGCCTGCGGCGCGGGGACGGCGGGCGTCTCAGGCGTCAAGGTCGCTGGCTTGGGCGCGGTACTCTTGGCGGTCGGTTCCGATGCCGGCGGATTCAACAATGACAAGGGCGCCGCGCTCTTACGAGGCGGTGCGGTCACGGGACCGGGTCCTTGTGTCGGGACCTTCGCGGTTTCCTGTGTAGCAGCGGCCTGCGCCGGCGAATCCAGTGGAACCGCGGCCACGCCGTTGCCGGAAGCCTGCGGCGGTGGCGACGGCGCCTTTACCGGCTCGGCCTCTGATGGGGCGGCCCTCGCCTCTTGCGCGGTATCAGCGGAGTTCGGATTGGCCTTGGCGGTTTCGATTTCGGACGGCGGCACTGGCTTGCCCAACCTGCCGTCAGGACGTGCCGGAGGCGCATTCAGCGGCGTTTCCGGCCGCAGGATGTCCAAGACGGCGGCCGTTCCATTCTTTAAAAGCCGCAGCTTCGATCCCGGCGCGATGGCGATGACCACGCTCGTACCCTGCGGGCCGGCTTCCGTCGTCACGCCGCGCACGCCTGGCGGCAGATCGCGGCGCAAGCGATCGAGATTGATGTCGCCGGCCCGGTCGAAGTTCAGCCGCACCTGGTCCGCGCTGTCCTGCAGCACGACGCCGACCGGGGCCGGCCAGTCGAAAACCAGCCGGTCGAAACCAGGATGCTCGCCGAAGCGAACCTTGACCTGATCCGCGGCCTGCGCCGGCAGGCCGAATAGGGTCGTCAGAACGATGACAAGCAGCATGCGCATGGCATCAAGCTCCACCGGCCGATTCGCCGAGCACGACGATATCCAAGCGGTCCTTTGCTGCGTCGCCCAAGGTCCCGTTTTGAAGTGGCGAGCCGTATCCCCGCGCTATGATTGCGCTGCGATAGCCCCGCTCACGCACGGCATCCGCTAGAGCCGCTGCCCGCGCCAGTGGTAAGTCCCATTCCTGGTCACCGGCAGCGGCGACTTGTTTGTGGCCATGAATTTCGATTCGATTCCCCAGGGTCTGCAGAAGGCGGCTGAGTGCGTAGACCGCCGCATCTGCGCGCGACGCCAAGACCCCGCTTTCAGGATCGAAGAAGGCACCGGCCGGCAACGACACCACCAATTGTGCAGCCTGCAGCCGGACCGTACCGCCAGAGAGAGCAGGCTCGGCCGCGAGCTGCTGTTCGATCACCGGCGCGAGATAGTCCAAATCAGTGCCGGGTTGCGGCAGGTCTTGTGCGATCTGGAAGGCAATGGCCGGCTTGACTTTGTCGTGGGCCTGAATCGAATCCAACTGGCCGGCCAGGGAGCGAACCAGGTTCTGCCACTTGTACTGCTCGACCGTGGACATCGAGAACAGGAGCACGAAGAACGTCAGCATCAAGGCGACCAAGTCGGTGAATGTCACCATCCAGGCCCCGGAGGCCGCGCGCGTAAGGCTGTTGCCGACATCCGCCATGTAGCCGGCCGTAGCCGGTGTGGCGGCCTGAACCGCCTGCGTCTTCCGCGTGTCTTCGGGTTCCCGCTCGCTCATCGTTCCGCTCCGGTATCGGGTACAGTGCTGCCCGAATTGGAACGTAGGCGCAAAACAAAGCGGACCTGCTCTGGGTCGCCTGGTGAAACGCCGACAGAGACGACCTCACTGGGGATCGATTGTTGAACGAGATAGCGCGCTATTGCCGCGGCACGTCGAACGGCACGCGCCGTCCCCGTGGGATCGCCCGGCTGATTTGCCAAGACACCGTGCTCGAATGCCAGTTCGTAGCTCAGGACACCATCGGGATCGCGCATCATCGCGCGCGCCACGCGCCGAATCAGTACCTTACGTTCGGGACGAATGTCGTCCTCCTCGACTCGGAAAAAGGCGCTGGCCGGCATCTCCACGAACATCGCGGTCGCATGCTCAGTCCGCTTGGCTTTGGCTTCAGGTACGAAGGATTCGAAAAGGCTGCCGATCTCTTCGGTTAAACCCTGCGGTAGGCCAAGCACGCCGAGCGAGGGGGGAAGCTCGCTGACGTTCGCCGGAGTCTGGATCGAGCCACGAAACGTCTTGGTGACGCTATCGAGCACCTGTGCCTGCTTCTGTTGCTCGAACTCGGAAAGCCCGTTCAACAGAATGAAGAAGGCGAGCAGGATAAGCTCGAGGCTGAGCAGCATGACAATGTGGGAAGGGACGCCGCTCTTGCCACGGAATTGCGCCGAGGCGGTCATGGTGGTTAGTCGAAGCTGGCCATGAGGGCGTCGATTTCGTCCTGATTCATGGCGTTACTCGGTAATTGCGGGCCATTCATCAGGTCCTTGTCGGATTTGGCTTTCGGCTCTGCCGCCGGTGCCGAGGCCTTTTCATCCGCGGGCCGGTCCGGCACGTCCTCGCCAAAAGCCCTCAGCAGGCCGTCGATCTTGGCCTCGACGTCTTGCAGGGCCTTCACGATCTTCGTAATGCGCTGACCCGTAATGTCCTGAAAGCCGCACGCCTCGTAGATGCGCGTGACCGCATCGGAAAGAGGAGCCGCTGCCTCCGGGTCCATCTCGTTGGCCCTCGACTCAATTATTTCGACGGCTTCGAAGATCTCGTTGGTCGCATGTTCGGTCGCGCCGACGATAGCGCTCAGTTCGTCCGACGCGGCCGGAATATACTTGGTCTTGATCTCGTCAGCCCGAAGGGACGCGATCTCCGACTTCGCGGACTTGATGAACCGCGACAGGTCCTCGATATCTTGGTAGAGCCGTAAATTGATCCCCGTCCGCTCGCCGGAGATCGAAGCCATAATACTCTCGACGACTTCGACGATATCAGCAGGGTCAATACCGATGCCCCCCGGGCCGAGCTCCGCCAGCCTAGATTCGACATCCGCCTGCGTCGCTGGGTTGGCCATCACGGCGTCTTAGAAATTGCCGAGAACCGTGGTCAGCTTGCCCTTCAAGGTCGCCGCGTTGAATGGCTTCACGATGTAGTTGCTGACGCCGGCCTCTTTTGCCGCGATCACGTTCTCGCTCTTGCTTTCCGCCGTGATCATGATGAAGGGCATCTCTTTGAGCTTGGTGTCGGCGCGCACTTCCTTCAGGAGCTGCAGGCCGCTCATGGGCTCCATGTTCCAGTCGGAGATGACCAGGTTGAAGTCCTTGTCACGCAGCTTCTGCAAGGCGGCGCTGCCGTCGGTCGCCTCGTCGACATTGTCGAAACCGAGCTGCTTGAGAAGGTTCCGGATAATCCTGAGCATGGTCTTGTAGTCATCCACGATCAGGATCGGCATGTTCTTATCAACGCCAGCCATTGAATACTCCTTGATATCTGCGGCCGGTTCTGGTTACTGCCGCAACCGCAAAAACGGCTCTAACCTTAGGTGTTTGGAGTTAAAACACTCTAAAAACCGGATCCGCCTGCCGGCTCAATGCGGACCTGGCAGGACCCTATTTCTTCGCTGGCAGCAGGCGGCGCTGCGCCAGTTCCGTGGTGATCGCCTTGGCCTTGTCGGCATTCATCTTGGCCAGGATGGGCGCGGTCTTGCGCTCTTTCATGCGCTCGACGACAGGGAGCAGGATATCCATCTCCAGTTCCTCGAAGATCCGAGCCGCGTCTTTCGGTTTCATATTTTCGTAGATTTTGACCAGACTCTGGTACTGACTCTCGGTTTGTTGTTCATGCTGCTTGAGCAAGTCTTCGATATTTCTTTGCAGCTCTTTAAGATCGACGACTTTTTCCTCGATGCGCCGTTCGGCGGCCTGGAGCAGAGCCTCGCGTTCCTCGACAAGCTTGGTCCGTCGTTCGATCTCGTCCCGCCGTTTGGCAAGCGACTGAAGAAGACCGACCTCCTCGTCTGTCATGGTCAAGGGATCAGGCGGCAACCGGAAGATGCCCTGCGCCTCATCGATACTGCCGTCCTGAGATGGCATTGCCTCGGCCTGCTGACCGGGCAACGCGGTCGCCGGCGGCGGCGCCGCTTCTGCGCCCTGGGCTGGGGCGCCAGCCCAAGTTGGGGACGCCGCAGTTCCGGTGCTGGCGCCGGGACGATCCTGCGCCATGACATCGAAACCCTGCCACATGTCGGTCAGGCGGGCGGCCAACGCCAGGCTGGCCACGGCAACCAGAACCGGCAACAGTCGCGGCTGCAGATTCATGGGGTGCCCTTTTCTTGCCAAGCTCTCATCGGATGCCCTGAAGCGATTTCAAAAGGCTGGCTTCTTCCGGCGATGGCTTGCCCGCCGCGGTACCGGCAGACTTCGCGGGCGCACTGGGCGAAGCAGGCTTCTGAGCAGCCGATCCGGTGTTGAGACGCCGGGCCATGCCCTCGGCCCGCTCGATCAGGAAGGCGAGTTCGTCGGCACGGCCCCGCGATTGCTCCAGGCCCTTTTGCAGCCGCTCTCCAACCTCGCTGGCGTGGGTGCGTAGCGACTCAATGCCCTTTTGGGCGTCGTCGGTCGCATTGATGAGGCGCGAGATCAAGGCCTCCATCTCGCTTCTATCGTTGCGCAGCCGGGTTAGCTTGCGGTTGAGGATGAAGGCATAGGCGATGGTTGCCGCCAGCAACAGCGCAATCAGAACATCCAGCAAGGTCTCGAAGGACAGCGCCTCGGTCATTCGCCCTCCTCGTGACCCTGGGCGACGATATGTCCGGCGATACGAACCGCGATGTGATTGCTTTTCCGCCCCATGTGGCCGGTAAACAAGGGTACGTCGCCGCACCGCATCTCGATCGCGGACTTGGGCGCGCAATTCAGCTCAAGATGGCTGCCTGGAGTCCAAGACAGGACATCGCCGAGCGGCAGCTCGACCTGATCCAGAACCGCGCGCAGCGGCACCTCGGTCTGCCACAACTCATGCGTGAGATGGCTTTCCCAAATCGAGTCCCGGCCAAACTTCTCGCCCATGAACATCTGCAGCAGCAGTTCGCGAACAGGTTCCAGGGTCGCATAGGGGATCAGCAGTTCGATGCGGCCGCCACGATCCTCCATGTCGACACGCAAAGTAACGACCACCGTGGCATTGGCGGCACGTGCAATGGTGGCGAAGCGCGGATTGGTTTCCAGGCGTTCGAAGCGGAACGTGGTCGGCGACAGCGGGTCGAATGCCGCGGACAAGTCGCCGAGAACGACGTGTACCATGCGTTCGACCAGGTTGCGTTCGATCGTGGTGTAGGGCCGGCCTTCGATACGCATCGCCGCAGTGCCGCGGCGCCCGCCCAGAAGCACGTCGACGATCGAATAGATCAAGGCGCTGTCGACCGTCATCAGGCCGAAATTGTCCCATTCCTCGGCCTTGAATACGGCCAACATGGCCGGCAGAGGGATGGAATTCAGATAGTCGCCGAAGCGCGCGGAGCTAATGTTGTCAAGGCTGACTTCGACGTTGTCGGAGGTGAAATTGCGAAGCGAGGTCGACATCATGCGAACAAGGCGGTCGAACACGACCTCGAGCATCGGCAGGCGTTCATAAGACACCAGTGCCGAGTTGAGGATCGCCTGAATGCCCGACTTGTCGCCATCGTCCAGGGCCGAGCCGTCAACGCCCAGAAGGCTGTCGATTTCGTTCTGATCGAGAACCCGTGTGGCGCCGGCTACTTGACTGCCGCCGGCCGCATCGCCCTCGCCGTCATCGTCCGCCATGGCCTCCCATTCGGCCATCATGGCTTCTTGATCGACGTCGCCCCCACCGTTTTGCGTTTCGAGATCGTCGGCCATCACTTCAGCAAATCAAATAGTGGGAAGGGTGACATGCCCGCGAAGGGGCGTCTGGAATTCGGCTGCACGCTATTGGATCAGCATTTCACGGAACAGCACGTCTTTGACCTTCGCCGGAGCGGCGGCCGCCGATACGCGCAACAACAATTCCTCACGCAGGCGTTGCAAGCCGGCGGAGCCCTGCAAATCCTGGACCCTGAGTTCGCGCAGGTAGACTTGGAAGCTGTCTACAACCCGAGGGAGAATGCTCTCGACGTGCAGGCGGTCTTTCTCGGAACTGAGTTCCAGGCTGACCGAAATCTTCAGATACCCAGCTTTTTTCCCGCCGTTGTTTAAATTGACCAGCATATCCGGCAACTCGTAGTAGACCGAAGGACCAACCGGTTCCGCTTTGGCTTTCTCTTCGGCTGCATGCTCTCCTTTGCCGAGGAGCGAGTCCGCGAGTCCGGAAAAGTAGACGCCCGCGCCACCGCCGA
>ERZ869936.1872-NODE-1872-length-13695-cov-3.976026_pt1 | contig 13695 bp, 12 predicted proteins | sample MGYA00520876_ERZ869936 | MGnify/ENA primary metagenome ERZ869936 (study PRJEB32218, sample SAMN09650985) | biofilter metagenome | isolation source: enrty point of leading RO module | place: Saudi Arabia: Thuwal, RO plant located on Red Sea | collected 2016-02-17 ...
ATGTTGCTTCATTTTCTTTTATGAATGTATCTAAATCTTTAAATTCTTTTTTAAGTGATGCAAAAAATTCTGCATCTGCTACTCTTTTTTGTAATTTAAATACAATATATGGTAACTTAGCCGGAATTATTCCCGTACATAGAATCCCAGGTAACACCGCCGTTTAAAGTACGGAGAATACGCTGTCTCTGTCCGGTGATAAATCCCGTTTGTGAGTTTATAAAATTGATATCGTAAAAATCATCTGTCTGAGGTGTTAAAGGAGATGAAATAATCTGAAAGTTAGCTCCGCCGTTAGTCGAGCGAAGGATGCAATTATCATTTCCAACTGCAAAGATCGTATTTGCTGAAAGAGCCGCAGCACCGCGAAGAGTCTTTGTGATAAGATACTGCGGAGACTGTGACGACCAGCTTGAGCCGCCGTCAGTGGTTTTTATAAGGAAGGAATTAAAACCGACAGCCCATCCGGTGTTCACATCGAAGAAACTTACGTCGTATTTGGTTGTATCGGGAGCTGAAGTAAGTTCAATCCAGTTAAGTCCGCCGTTGGTTGTCTTCCATGGCTTCGTATTGGGTCCGCCTCCGACTCCGTATCCTGTCATTGCATTGAGAAATGATAACGCCCGGAGATTTCTATCGATATTCAACGAGACTATGGTCCAGGAAGTACCGGAGTTATTAGAAACAAGCACGTCACTGATCCAGTTAGTTACACCTATTACACTCCCCGGCGTTGGAACTGCCAGGTCATATATATCATTTACTTGAGGAGTAGGATTTACGAATACCCACTGCGCGTTTACATTCACCCCCATTAAACTTATTAATAAAACAAAAAGTAGTCTTCTCACAATAAATTGTTACATAGATTTATAGATAGTTTTTTTAACATCTTATTAAAATATATCTTGAGTTTAAAAATGAAAGGTAAATTGACTAAAAATGAAGATTATTTAGTTAAGCTTTACAAAAATACTATTGACAAACTCGAGTAAATCTACTAATATTACAGTAAGTTAACTAAAGAAAGAATTATGAGAAATTCTACCAGATTCTGCTTTTTTCTTATTTGCTCACTCTTAACTTTCACATCATTTGTCCATAGCCAGTTTGTAAATACCGTGGTACAGTTTACAGATGGCGACAGGGATTATAATCCCAGATTCCCGGTGTTTAAAAATAAAATATATGAATATGCATATGAATATTTTACATTTGAAAGACGAAACACACAATCTGAAATCGATATTTACATCCAAAAAACCGGACCGGACGGACCACTCGAATTACCTATAAAAATAAATAACAATACTTCCAAAAATTCAAATCCTGTAATTGCTTACAATAATGCATTTAATAATCCCGGATTAGAAATCCCCAGGTATTTACTTGTTGCATGGGAAACAAATAAAAATGGTGCAACTGATATTTATTGCAAATACCTATTACCTGGTTCAGGGTGGTCAAGTGAATTTCCACTTGACTCATCAAGTTTAGACTCCAGAGCACCCGAAATTATTTGCAGGGATTCAACAAACTTCGTGATAACATACGAAAAAGAGGGAGATATTTATTTTAGAGAATTTAATATACTAAGTAAAGTCCTTACTCCTGAAGTAAATATTACCTCTGATGATACCGTTAATTGCAGTCATCCAAAAATTACTGTTTGCGGTAGTTATTCTAATAGCGACAGTGTTGTATTGGTCAGCTATCAAAGAAATTTATCATCAACAAACGTCCCTATACATTATAAGAAACAATCCAATAACGTTTGGTCAAACGCTTATATTCTAACAGGAGTTGGAGTTAATAAAAACTTAGGATTCTCATCATCAGGCATTGGCTGGTCAGATATAGTCACTGCTTCATTCAGGAGAGATACTGTAAACGCAAGTAACATTTATGCCGTTAATCTAAACCTTGATTCAATATATAATGATTCAGTATTATTAACAAACGGGCAAGGTAATTATACAGATTTCGAGGGGAATAGGGATATTATTATAAGAGATGGGCTCAGTATTTATGTCACAGGATTTATAAATGATAATTTCTTATGGAAGAAAGCCGTTTTTTATAATAACGCTCCAATTTCCGGTTCACCCAATTATGAAGTAGATGTTGTAACTCCATTATCATTTGATACTTTAAATCCTACTATTACTTTAAATCACAGGATTCAAAAAATACTCCCTAATGGAGGTTGCGGAGTTTACTGGTTCATTTTTAACAGATCAGAAAATTTTGTATATGAATCACGGATTTTTGGCGTTAAATATGAGAATTGTATAATAGGCATATCCCCCATCTCATCCGAGATACCAAAATCGTTCGCGCTAAAACAAAACTATCCTAACCCGTTCAATCCGGCTACAAAGATCCGCTTTGACATACCGAAGCAAACCGGTAATGTTAAGCTGTCTGTGTTTAACACTGTCGGGCAGGAGGTTGCCGTGCTGGTTAATGAACAGTTACAGCCGGGAGTGTATGAATATGATTTCAATGCTGTTGGTTACCCGAGCGGTGTGTACTATTACAGGCTGCAGGCGGGCGAGTTTTCGGAAACAAAAAGAATGGTTGTGGTTAAATAGTTTAATGAATCTCAATAGCAGTACGGATCCCGCTAATTATCATTTCGGTTCCGATCACGGAAAGTATAAGTCCCATAAGGCGGCTGATTACCTGTATTACATTCTCTCCCAGAAAATTTACCATCCTCTGACCGGAGATAAAAAGCAAATATGTAAAGATGCACAAAAAAAGGAATATTCCTGATGTAAGTATCAGAGATTGTGGGGAACCGTCCGCGACGAAGTTCATTGCAGCAGCTATTGTTCCCGGTCCTGCAAGTATTGGTATCCCCAGAGGTGAAACCGCTATCCGTGTCTTTGCCTTTACATCCATCTCTTCTATATTCTTGACTTCAAAATCCGGGTTATCGCTTAAAAGCATTTTCATTCCTGTTATAAATAAAAGAATCCCTCCGGTAATTCTGAAAGCAGGCAGAGTAATTCCGAACACCTGGAAGATGAACTTACCCATCAAAATGAATACCACTACAACTATGAAAGCAATGAGTAGCGCTTTAAAGGCTATTGCTCTTTTATCTTTGCTGTTCATTCCCCGCGTGAGTCCGATGAATATTGGCGTGCTTCCTATAGGATTCATCATTGCAAAGAAACCGGAGAAAACCGTCAGTATATATAGCACGGAATAATCCATACTCTTAATTTACAATAACTCCTTATAGTATGAAATTCAATTTACCGGTGTATGGTAATCGGAAGCTTCTTCCAACGACTTACCTTTGGTCCTGATACCGAAAATAATTGTTATCAAAAAACCCACAAGCGCGCATCCTGCCATAATAAGGAGAATAGTTGTAATACCAAGCGCAGCCTTTACTCCGGGTAGAAAGAAAATTCCGATGCTTGCGCCTATCTTTGCGAATGACGCGGCAAATCCTCCGCCTGTGGCGCGCAGTTTAGTCGGGTAGAGTTCGGCCGGCAGCATAAACGTGGTGGAGTTAGGACCCATGTTCATAGTAATATTGAACAGAATGAACCCGGCAAAGACAATTATGTTACTTGTCCCGCCTATCACCTCGTGAAGCACCAATACCAGCATTCCTATTACCATCCCGGCGAAACCGAACGCCTGCATCTTTACCGGTCCGAATCGGGGTATTAACCATATTCCCAAAAGAAATCCGGCAAGTAAAAAGATGTCTATGATACCGGCTCCTTCAGCTGACAAAATGTCCCGGCTTATTAATCCCTCCCCCGCTTCAGAGAAAGCAAGTGCCGTAAGTATGACAGGAGTGAAGAGTCCTATACCGTAAGTCGCTATATCCATAAAGAACCATCCACCGGCAGTAAGCACAGTCCTTTTAAGATACGGCTTTGAGAATAGTATCTCATAACCCGAACGTGATTCATTTATCTTATCATCTGTAGACCCTGCGCTTTCTGCCAGTTTCATTATCTCCCCGGCTTTCTCCGGCAGTATCTTTGAGATTACCTCGCCTGCTTCGATGTTTCTGCCCTTCATCATTAGCCAACGTGCCGACTCAGGCAGGAATGATCTCAGCACAAGAATAATCAGCGCGGGAATAAAAGTAACTGCAACCATATACCGCCATGCTTCTACCGAGTCAATTCTTTCCAGTATGGTAAATCCTATAATTGATGCAAGCACCATTCCTACCGCCTGAAACGCAATTGTTGCAGCCAGCATTCGGCTTCGCTTGACCGCGGGCATGAACTCCGATACGTAAGCCGATGCCGTCGGGAAATCCATACCGATACCAATACCTACAAAAAACTGGAACAATAATAAGAGATACGGATCAGGTGAGACAGACACGGCTGCAACCGCGAATGTAATCAGCATCATATCATAAACAAAAACTTTTCTCCTGCCGATCCTGTCAGCCAGTACTCCACCGGAATATGAACCCACCACCGCGCCGAGTACAATAGCCGATGCGATCATCCCGGTGAAAAACGGATCTATTTGAAACTGCGTGATTATCAAAGGAAGCGCGATACCGATCGTAAAAATTGTAAACCCGTCGAGTATAGTACCGCCGGCCGATAAGAGCCAAATCCTGTAATGGATCCTTCTCATCGGAGCATTGTCCAGTAGTTCTGTCAGCTGCTTTTGGGAGTTATCGTGAGAGGTCATCTTAATAATTAAACTTCACCGCTTTCAAGCCGGCGTTTTGTTTCCATCAGCTTAGCGCGGTCTTCTTCGGATACTTCAGGTATCTGCGGGTTTATCTTTTCAAGAGTACGTACGATGATGTCGCCAATGGCAGTTCTCGAGAACCATTTTTTATCTGCGGGGATCACATACCATGGAGCCCATTCTGTAGACGTATTACTGAGCATGCCTTCATAAGCCCTGATGTAATCATCCCAGTAGCCTCGCTCAGACATGTCTGCTTTGGAGAATTTCCAGTTCTTGTCCTCTTCTTCTATACGTGAAAGTACCGTTTTCAACAAGGTGCTTCTCCCAGTTGTTTATCTGTTCATAACGGCTTTTCCAGAAGGCAGGAGTCACGTCTTCGACTGAATTTATTCCGGGAAGGTTCTGATTGAGTATGTATTCCGGATGAACTTTAACCACAAGGACTTCTTCATAGTGCGACCTGTTAAACACTCCTATTCTTCCGCGCTCAGGGAGGGCTTTTGCGCATCTCCATAGAAAATCATGATCCAGCTCTTCTTTTGAAGGCTGTTTAAAACTGTATACCTGCGTCCCCTGCGGATTTATGCCCGACATGACGTGGCGAATTGCTCCGTCCTTACCTGCCGCATCTGGAGCTTGCAGTATTATCAGAAGAGAATGCTTGTTCTCGGCGTAAAGACGGTATTGGAGTTTCTGCATCTTTTTGATATCGTCTCTCAGCTTATCTTCAGCATTATCCTTATCTTTATAATCTCCGCAATATGCTGTATCGTAATCTTTTAAAGATATCTTTTTACCCGGAGAAGCAAGTATGTGTTTGAGGTCGAACAATGTTAGTTTTCTTTAAATTTAATAATTAAATAGCCTATATACTATTTAGTTCATCAATTAACCATGTTTTAATCAGAAAAGGATTATAAGAAATCATTTCAGCATCTTTCTTCAATTTTACAAGCTCATACTCTTTTTTGCCGGGTTCGTTTTTTATCTTGTTCAGTCTTATCATACAGTTTAAAAAATCTAAGTATGCATCCCTGTGTTCCTGCAGCAGGCTTTGTTCTCTTGCAATATAATGTTTGAACGTATCTATCATCTGATAAACCTGCTCTGCCAGATTAAGCAAATAAAATGATTTTAAAAGAAGTATCTTGACCTGAACACGGAATATAAAGTTTTTAAAGTTAGCCCTACTGAGATACTCTATTGCCTCATTATAGTTTCCTTCAGAATAACAAATAACTCCAAGGCAAAATCCACTTACATTTATTCTATCTTCTTCATTCAGACCCGGTTCAAATCTTTTGAATACTTCTTTTGCAAACTCATACTCTTTTACCCTGCAGGATATTTTTACTATGTTCATTAGCTCCGGGAAACGAAAGTTATCCGGTGTGTGAAAATTTATTTCCAGCATTTCACGGTATATCTTGAACAGGTCATTGTTGTAATCTGTATTGCCCTTAAAATTTACCATATAGGCGGCAAAATCTGTCAAGTGTACATATAATAGCCTTTGTACATCCCCATTAAGTTCATTAAAATGCTTTTCTTTTAATTTCCAGAGTTTCTCATAATACTTAGATTCTTTTGATTGTAATAATTTTAAAATCGTATTAAAAATTTCAATCGAGGGAATTTCCTTGAAATCATGTTTATCAACATAATTTGCAATTTCAGTAATAAAAGAAAAATTATACTTTATGTTATTTTGATTTCTTTGATATATCATTAGAGTATAAAAGCGCAGGAGCCGAATAAGGGCGAACTTTAAAAAATGATCAAATTCTGTTTGCAGTATATTTAAATCTGAATTAGGATTTTTTCCTGGATGATACCATAAATATTCATCAGTAAGTTCATATAAATAATAATAATAATCCTCATCCTTAATATTTCGTTCAAGAAGCTTCTTTGTATATGATGCAACCCTCTGCTCGAATAAACCCGAAAGCCCCCTATGTCTAAGTTCTCTAAGAATATTCCTCTCAATATAATATTCCCCTTTCTCAAAATACATTTGAACAATAAACTTTTCCGTCAGCTTATACAAATCAGAGATTACGTTATTAATCTTGTGATAATTGTACTCTTGATTTGGGAAGACCTTTAAGAAAATTTTCTCAATTGTAAGGTTTCGATTCTTGAAATCCGGGTGGTATTTGGATAGACAATTAAATAAAGAAATTACCAGCCCGCTCCTATTAAAATAAGGGGATGAAATAAATTCACTAAAGCTTTTCATCTCCTTAGAGGATAAGGATCGCAGAACCTTTATTAATTTAATATTCTCCACCTCGAGGATAATAACTTTATTTTAATTTCAGATAATAAAACTCAAAAAACAAGCTGAATTTAAGGTTTATTTATTCATTCATATTCTAATTTCGCAATATTTCAGGATAATTTACCAATAATTTTTCTTTGCGGCACAGTATACTTGGTCATATTTTACGATAAAAAATCGCACGATATAATATAATTAAAGGTAAAATGAAAAAATTATTATTTAAAATATTCGTCTGTTTAATATTAACCTCGCCTGCATACTCACAATGGCAGTCCCTAGGTCCATTAGGTGGCCAGGTAAAATCCATTTACTATGATAATGGGACACTATATGCAGGACTAGATGACCCTCCTTATGGTATTTTCACTTCCACAAATAACGGCGCGAACTGGAATAAGCTCACTTCAGTGTGGAGTGGAAAGTTTATTAAAAAGTTTAATACATTATTGTTTTCGGCACCTAGACAATTTAATGAGTTAAACCGTTCTACAAATAATGGTTTAAACTGGAGTACTACAAGTACGATTGGAACCAGCTCAAACAGGATGAACGGAATTGTTAAACTCAATACAGATTATTTCCTTGCTACACTTGAAGGAATATTCAAAAGTACTAATGATGGAACCAACTGGAGTTTAGTTAATGCAGGTTCATATTCAGCAATAGCTGTATCAGGTACAAATTTGTTAGCAGGCGGTAACGGCGATATCTTGTTGAGTACTAATGCCGGAAATAACTGGAGTCAAGTGGCCACAGGGTTCGCTGGTGATAGGATTTTTACCAATGGGAATAATGTTTTTTGTTTGTATAACACATTACCCCGTGGTGTACTTGTTTCCACAAATAATGGATTAAACTGGAATGTTTATAACTCAGGTTTACCCGTAAATGAGGGACCCAAAGATTTTGGCTTGATTGGAAGCACACTCTACATTTTAGTTTATCCAAGAGCAATATACAAATCCACAGATATAGGTCAAACATGGTCTTTTGTTACAAATGTTTCAGCTAATGTTTTTTGTGAAGGAATATCATCCGATGGAGTTAACTTATATGCCAATAGCGGAGAATTTGACTTGAATGGGGGAGTTTATAAATCTTCAGATTCGGGGAACAACTGGAGTAAAACGGGATTGAACATTCTCAACATTACGGCAATGGAGCTAAACAATAATATACTATACATTGGCGGTCAAGGCGGTTACTTTGTGAGCTCTACAAATTCGGGAAATAACTGGACTCAAATCGGATGGATAGGCTCTACACCAAGAAGAATCTACTTTCATAACAGCTACATTTTTGCTTGCACAGATATTGCATACAGAAGATCTTTAAACAACGGTATTTCCTGGTCTAACGTTTTAGCAAGCCAATCGTTCGATGTTATTAACACCGGTGGAAATCTTTTTGCCTCATTGTTTTCTGCACCATATAAATCGACTGACGGAGGTACTTCATGGGTTTTTGTCACTGCATTATCAAATTCCCGGATCGGAAAATTCGTCCAATCCGGCAATATTTTATTAGGAGCATCACGCTCATATTTCGATCCATCACATTATTCCACTGATTCAGGTAATAACTGGGCAGTACTGCCGGACACAACTTTCGCCGGAATTAATACTGTTGTAGCTGTAGGAGATACGGTTTTCGCGTCTAACACTTGGGGATTTATTAAAAGTACAAATAACGGTTTGAACTGGAATTATGTAACAACTACTGGTGCAAATCTAGCCCTGGCGAATAAATTGCTTTATCATAATGGGAAACTTTATGCAGCGGTTAATGGAGGTCTGTTTTTCTCCAACAATTACGGAAGTAACTGGTACTCTCTTAATCAAGGATTACCTGGTACCAATATAACGAATTTGATTATAAAGTCAGATACGTTATACGCGTCTGTTCAGGACGCGGGTATATGGACCAGAGGCATAAACACCATAACAGGAATTGTAACCTCTGGTAATCAACTTCCAACTTTTTTCACCCTTCACCAAAATTACCCAAACCCATTTAATCCTATGACTAAAATAAAATTCGACATACCAAAAGCATTTAACACAAAGCTTGCAGTTTACGATATACTTGGCAAAGAGGTGGCTGTACTTGTCAATGAGAATTTAAAACCGGGTACATATGAAGTAGATTTTAGCGCAACAGGGCTCCCCAGCGGGACATATTTCTACAGGCTTATAACCAATGGTTTTACTGAAACAAAGAAAATGATGGTAATTAAGTAATCCACCAAAGGGGGAGGGAGGGATTTTCCCCTCCTCCTTTTAATATTCGCCATTTTTTCTTACTTTTTACAAAAACAATACCCCCTTGAAAACTTTCTCTACTATTGTGTTCCTGTTTGTTGTAACATCAATCACATTTTCACAGATTGTAAACATCGAATCTAAACGTGTCCGGCGCGAGGGTGACGGATGGTCCGGTGAATCCGGTATTGAGTTTTTTATACTTAAAGAAGTTAATACCGTTTACGCTGCCGGCGGTAATATTCAGCTGCAGATGAAACAGGACAGGTCACTTTTATTATTCCTCACAGATTTTAGCTTTATCAAAGCAGGCGACAAAGATTTTTCAAATGCCGGATTCCAGCATGTAAGATATAATTATAAGCTGAATGAACTGCTACGATGGGAGGGTTTTGTTCAGGGACAGTTCAATAAGATACGGGACATTAAACTCAGAGGACTTGCCGGTATGGGTCCAAGATTTAAACTGTATGATTCCGAGAAAATGCGGTTTTACGTTGCGTCCCTGTATATGTATGAATACGAGGAGCGTCAGAATGAGCCGGTAATTGAGCGTAATAACAGGCTGAGCAGCTATTTCTCATACACATTCGATATTGGATGCTCTTATTCGGCACGGTTTATCATCAACCTAATTTGTCGGATTTTTCGGATTACCGCATTGCTTTTCAGACCGATCTTGAATTTGAAATACTGGATGAGCTTGATTTCGTGATCAAATATAAACTGCTGTACGATACTGTTCCGCCGCCCGGAGTACCCAATACATCGTATCAAATATCTAACGGATTGTCATTGGAACTCTAGAAATCGATCACAAAGTATTAATAGAGAGTTTTACAATTCTTTCATCTTCTTATTCAGCCAGTAACGGTTTTGGACGGATTCAGCGGAATTGATCTCATCACCCAGTTTTTTAATGACGAACTTATCCCCACGGTTTACCTTCATTTTCAAATCGAATAATCTTTTTGAGAAATTTATGAAATTCCTCTCCCGGGTTTGCCAAATTGAAGAAATAAGCCGGTTGTTTGTAACAAGGTGTCGAAAGCTGTCAACAGTGGAATCAAAAGAGTCCGACTGCTCTGTATCATAATATATCATTAATAAGAGTGTTCGTATCTCAACTTTATATGATATGTCCTCGGTATGAACCAAAGACAACATTTCAAGAGCTTTACCATAATTCTTCCTGCCATATTCTATCAGAGCTTTGCAGTAATAATTACTGCTCTCGCGGTATACCTCCGGAATTTCATTTTTATATTTTTCAATAAAATTCTCAGCCCACTTAATTTCACCCAAATCAACAGCATTTGAAACAACTCTCTTGTAAAATATGTGATGAATGAAACCGCCGGTTTCATACTGTCCACCGCGTTTTATTATCTCTTTGTAAAGATCAAACTTTTCACGTAGAAACTTAAGATTTCCACGCCTAATACGCTCTGCACAATAGTTTGCCAGCACAACATACATATTCTTACGGTCTATATTCTCCAGGTCATTATAATGCTTATTTAAAGTTTTACGCAGATTGTAGTAAGTTTCAACTTCTTCATACAGGAAAAGTTTTAAAGCATTATGAAATAATTCAATATAGGGCTCGGATTTGTATTGGTCCTTGTTCTTATTCAAATGGTCTTCTACCTGGTCGAGGAATGACATTTTAAAATCATAATCATAAAGGAATTTGTTTTCATTAGCCATGTATGAATATAGTTTTAATATTGCCACAAGAAAAAACCGTGACAGGTTATCTGCGACTTCCTGAGCATTATCTTCTTCCAAAAATACCGCACTTTTTTGGCTCTTAATGTGAACTACCAGATCTTGCTCCATATAAAACTTTTTAATGAAATACTCCTCATCGCGAACATTAATCTTTTCAATAAGTTTATCCAGTTCTTTATAGTTTTTCTCATAAAGCGCAGGAAGTTTCCTCTCGCTAAGTTCCCTCAGAAGGGCAAGCTGCTCACGGAATCTATCCTTCTTAAACCCTTTGAAAGCCAAATATTCTTCGCCAAGCCGGTAGAGCCGTGAGGATAAATTACGAATTACCCCGTCATTATACTCTTTCCCAGGATAAAGCTTCTTGTAAACCTTTTGCTTCTCTATTTTAGAAGGTTCGAAAGAAGGATAGTACTTTTTCAAGAATTTATACAGCTTAATAACTGGTTTTTCAGTATTAAATACCGGGGAAGCAAGGAATTGCCCAAATTCCTTAAATTCGTCTTCATTAAAAGCCTTTAAAATCGATATTGCTTTACTTTTATCCATTACTTAAAAAATGGCATTTTTAGCGGATTTTTCAAATGACAAAGTTATTTTTGCTTCATCAGGGAAAAACGTTAATTATGAGCTGTTCTTAAACTATTTAGTTGATACAGGTCTAACTTTGCGCTGAAAATGGGTTAAAATCCAATGCAGATCCTAAATACTTTCTTTGTACACTTAATACTAATAGATATAAATTCAAGACAACACTAAGATAAGAATCATTTTACAAATAAAAATAAGGAAATCAAAAATGAAAACATTCTTTAGATTATTTCTGTTCTTTTTTATTCTTTTGACTTTATCAGGGGTTACAAATTCAGCCGTTCGTGTTACGCAGGGTAGTGCTCAGAAAGTGCAATGGTTCCAGGAGATGCTTCAAAAAGCCACTTATCCTGTAATGCCGGCCCCGGGTACGGTCTCAATAGATACAGCAAATGGGAATGTATCTTTAACCGGAACTCCGACGAATGAATTCGGGAGAAGATTTAAACAGATCATAGATGATTCTGTTCAAATCAACATTCAGCTCGACAAAGTCATCGGAGGTATTGGAGTATTTATCGGTGCATTTAATGGAGGAACAATGTCAAACGATACCGGAAATGGGATTCAAAGTATCGACGTAAATGATTTAAGAAGATTAAACGATTCCGGAGTAGCAGGAATGGGAGCATTCCAGGTATATTTGATTCATGAACTTTGGGAACAATACGTTGCCTCGAAATATCGTTTGACATTCACCCAGGCTCACGACTCTGCAATGGTTGCAGAAGCGAAAGTCATTGAATCCATTGGCGGAAACGAATGGAGAAGGGTTGGCGATGTCAGGCGCGGACGATGTATATTTTTCATTTATCAGAGAGTGGGTACTACACAAAGAATTGGAATTAAATTTGATCTCAGCATCTTTCTTCAAACTGATTCCGTCCGTGGCGGTGTGATTGACAACTTCAGAACAAAACATATATCCGGAGGATGCGGAACCGGTCTATGCGGATTTTCCGAGGGTGATAACGGCAGTATTTTTGAAACTGTACCAAATACAATGGATCTTTCCGGGTCAGACTACCTGGAACAGGACAAGATGGGAAACATCTACGGATCTCAGCCACTGAAAGGTGTGGTAACTCGTTTAAACTATGAGGGTGTTGTAGATATAACTTACTTTCATAATGACCTGGTTGACCCGTCCGGGCTAGTTTTTAATGACGCTACTAATGAATTATTCGTTGCATGTAAAACAAACGAGCACATTGTAGTATTCAATGGGGATGGTACATATAACAGGACTATAACGCCACCGGGGCTTTCTCTTCCTGCGGGTGTGGACCTTGATAATGAGTGGAACTTGTTTGTTTCATCACACGGTTCAGACAGCATATTTCATGTTGCTCCAAATGGCCAGATTCTAAATAAATTCTCACACCCTGACCTCGAGGGACCGGCAGGAATCAAATACGGTAACGGCTCTGAAATTCTGTTTGTGGTCAGCAATACTAACAATAAAGTATTAAAGTTCTTCAAAGACGGATCTTTCCTTGGTGAATTCGGTGCAAGTGCTACCCTCAGCTCACCATGGGGTATCGATCTTGGAGGTGATGATATGGATAACAGGTTTTATTTTGGCGCGGGGTATATGCCTCTTGAAAGAGTCGCAGTTACAGATGTTGGTAATAATGGTGTAGTAGTATTCAATCCGGACGGGACTATTAAACACACATATTCTCAGACGGGTTTTCAGCCAAACGCAATGTTGATAATGAATGATTTCTCATTCTCTCCGGTATCGATTCAAACAATTTCTAATACTGTTCCGGATAAGTTCAATCTGGAACAGAACTATCCAAACCCGTTCAATCCATCAACGAAGATAAAATTCAATCTTAAAACCACAGGTGTTGTAAAGCTGGCAGTATATGACATCACGGGAAGGGAGATTACCCAACTGGTTAATTCAAACCTCACTCCCGGAACATATCTGTACACTTTCGACGGAAAAGGTCTCGCAAGCGGAACATATTTTTACAGACTTGAAGCGGACGGTTTCGTTGAGACTAAAAAAATGTTGTTAGTGAAATAAATTTCATTTGCTGATTCCCCTAAAATCCCCTGTCCGGAAAACCGGGCGGGGGTATTTAAAAATACTTCCATTAGTTGAATTTTTTTTCATAC
>ERZ869936.1873-NODE-1873-length-13692-cov-7.351177_pt1 | contig 13692 bp, 30 predicted proteins | sample MGYA00520876_ERZ869936 | MGnify/ENA primary metagenome ERZ869936 (study PRJEB32218, sample SAMN09650985) | biofilter metagenome | isolation source: enrty point of leading RO module | place: Saudi Arabia: Thuwal, RO plant located on Red Sea | collected 2016-02-17 ...
AGCAGATGTGATAATTACACCAACATTATTAGGAGGAGCAACACCAAAGGATACTTTGATTTTGCTGGTAGAAGCTGCATCTAGTTTATCTGTTCTAGCTACATCAGCCACAACTGTCTGCTTTGTAGTAACGTCAAACAATTCAACAATTACATCTTCAGTTCCTAAGTTGTGTGAAATCTCTGCGTAAAGGTTTGTAGCAAAGCTAGGGTTTGTAACGTCAATAGCGGCAGTCACAGATCTAGCGGCTAAGCCATCAGGCGTTACTACACGTGACGTATCTGTACCAGTTTGCGTTTCAGCACTAGTCGCAAGCTCAACGATACCTCGAGTAGAAGTACTAGCATTAGGCTCGTCACCAGTGTTTGAACCACTCAATGTTGTAATACCATCAAGTAAGTTTATTTCAGTTGCTGTCGCAGTTACTCCATCTAAGATATTTAACTCAGCTGTAGTAACAGTTGCTCCATCAAGCTTGTTAAGCTCAGCAGCAGTAGCAGTCACACCTAGATCAGATAAGCTATCTACTTTGGCATTTAACTGCGTTTGGATATTGGATGTAACACCATCTACATAGTTTATCTCTGTAGTAGTTGCTGTAACGCCATCTAACTTGTTTATTTCAGCTGTGGTAGCTGTAACACCGTCTAAGATGTTTAATTCAGCAGGAGTAGCGCTAACAGTCGCCGTAGGTGCCGCAGAGAACAAAGCAACGTGACCAGTTAAATCTGGAAGAGTAGCAGTTCTGTCTGCAGTTACTGTAGCAGCTAATAATGTAACCTCATTTGCGTCAGCTGCATTACCTTCGAATACTACACCATTAGATGTACTTACTGTTTCAACATTATTAGTAGTTGTAGTACCAGTAACAACAAGATCACCAGGGATCGTAATAGTATCGTCTGAATCACCAATTGTTAGCGATGTTAAGTTAGCATTAAGTGCGGCTTTAACATTTGCCGTATCAGTTACATCAGCTCCAGATTCTACACCGTCAAGCTTGGTTTCTTGAGCATCAGTCATAAACCTCTTGTTAGTGGCGTCAGTCATGTTTGCTGTGCTAAACGTAGGAGAAGCGCCACTAATAACCGATTGGTTTAACGCTTTAACATCTGTGATAGATGTAAGCTCACTATCCATCAAAGCACCAGCAGCAGTAACGTTAGCTGTATCTGTAACATCTGCGCTAGCTTCAATGCCGTTAAGCTTATTAAGTAGAGCGGTAGTAAAGTTCTCGTCACTTTGAGTTGCAACTACAAAGTCTAAAGAATTACCAGCGTCATCATACGTAACAGTAATACCAGTTTCGGTATTGCCAGTAACCATAGCACCAACAATATCTTGAACTTGCTCATTACTTAACTGTGTGTTAGTTGCAGCAATAGTAACGGTATCAGTAGAAGCATTGGTTGTAATAGTAACGTTAGAACCAGCAGCAAGTGTTAATGTATCATTTGTTCCGTCAGCTACGACACTTGTTTGGCCTGATACAGCGATGGTATCAAATTTATTACCACCAAGAGCAACCCAAGAGCTACCGTTGTATACATAAATTTGTTTGTCACCACCAGTACTGTCATAATAAATCTGACCTTCAGTGGGTGAAGATGGTGCAGATCCCAAAGGATGCACAACTGCGTTTTGTAGTTCGTTCTTGTTAAGATCAATACTAGCGTAGTATTCTAATGCCATAGTTTATAGTTTTTTATTTTTTTTAGTTTAGATATGCGGTTCCGCTAAATGAAGCAGAAAATGTGATTGTCAATTGATTTTTACTTACATGATTAATCGCACCAACGGCTTGATTATCAGCTGAATCAAATACAACAACATTTGGAAACTTATTCAAGTTGTGAGTGATAGTCCATGTTGAACTAGCAGAGTTTTGGTTGTGCCTATAGTCTTTGTCTTGGGCACCTGAATATAATATAATTGAATAAAATTTTTCCACCTCTAAACTGCCGTTACCATTTACGTATGACAATGTTAGATCGTAGAAGTTGGTTTCTGATGGGTCTTGAGTTACGGCTGTACAAGTGTATATGCCGAAGTTATCTTGGTTTTCGTTACTAGCTATAATCACTTGTTTGTCAACAAAGTTATTCATAGCATTCACTAAAGTATAATCTCCTTTATGTATCTTATTACTAAGCTTTACAGTAGTAACTGTATTAAAATCCACGGAGGTATTAGAGGTGTCTATAGTCATAGAACCACTAGGCCTAGTGTCACTACCACCAAAGCTACTATTGTAAAATATATAGGACAATTGCCCTACAACTCCTGCCGAATTAGTATCCCTTATGAATATAGAAATATCATCTATACGGTAGTTTTTAGTACCACCACCAGCGTTAGAGCCTAAAAGCTTATCGCCTTTGTCTACTGTTTGATCTACCGCTATATTACTAATTTTAGGCATGTATTATTTCTTAGATATAGATTTGAATTTTTCCGCACCTCTAGAACCGAAGTACGCTACATAAACTGTTACTAATAATGTCTCAAGTAGCATAACCCAACTGTGCTTAACTTCAAAGTCTAAGCCAGTGCTATCTACTATAATCATTAATGTAGTTGTGATTGTCAAGAATATAAGAGCAAGAGGTCTCGTGTTTTTAGACAGCCATGAATCAGAGTTCATATCGCTAGTCCATCGTTTCGTAACCTCTTGCATCTCTATATTGTCTTGCTCTAATAAGGCCATCGCAGTTTCTTTATCATGCGGTGGCAATGCCGGATCTTTGTCTATTAGGTTTTTAACTATACCTAATACACCTTTGTCAGGTAGTACATCTCCTACCTGTTCCAATATGCCTGGTGCTTTCTCTTTCAAGAACTTACCGACCTTAGTATCTTTGAATTTTTTATCTTTCATTTCTTTCTACACCCTTGCATATTAATAAACCAGTTTGCTAACTGGACATCACGCTTGGTGGCTTCCTTACGTGACTTTAGCTTTTTAACTTTAGCACACGTGACGTCTCCGCCGTATAATTTATTTATTCGCGCTTTTAAAACGCCACGATATGCTTTAGCCATTATTTATTTTTCTTATACATCTTAGCGTTATAGCCTTCAGTTCTAGCCTTAATAACATCTGCCTGAGTTATTCCAGGGCTAGTCCCTACTTGGTCTTCAAACTTCATTGGCTTGCCACAAATAGCAGGTCTGCTTTTTATATATGCTACAGCTTTATCGCTCAAGCAGCAAGCTTCTTTGTTGTACTTGATCTTTTTCATTTTTTCAGCTTCTCTTTGGCAAGTTTAGCTTCCAACATAGAGACTCTTGCTTGAGCTTTTTTTCTTTCTGTTTGATACCTATCAACTTCTGGTTTCGTCCTACCAGTAGGTTTGATATCTTTCAATCGGCCTTTTGCAACCCTAAGGTTGTAAGCGGTTTGACCGAACTTGTGTATGAATTCTTTCTTTTTCCTATCGACATACTCTTTGGTTCCCTCTGCAATACGACGACCCTGGGAATCATACGCATAACCTCCCCCTGTCCGCTTTTTAGCTGCTAACTTCTTCTTTTCGGGATCACCCTCCGTCATTTTAGGCTTTCCATACATAGCAGGCATGTTTTTCATGTACTTCATAGCTTTGTCGCTAAAGTTCATAGGTGTGTTCTTTTCTTTAGAACCCATCTTGTACATGTTGGGTCCACCACCTGAGCAACCCATCTTTTTTGGTTTGTTTTTTCCGTAAGGCATAATTATCGTTTGTTATCTTTTATCATATCATCTACGGCTTTGTTAAAAACTTTGTCCGTATATGTTTTGTTTTTATAGAATACATTTCTCTCTCCAGTAGGTATGTCTTCCTCGCCTAGCAGTATTCTGTATATCCTACTGATAAGCTGAGAACACTTAAACGACGTTTTATACACAGTGTACTTTATAGTCGTTCTGTTCCTATGTCTCCAAGGTTCTATCCATCCTTTTTGTCTCAACCTATCCCACCTTGCTTTGTCCCATGACATTATGTATTCTCCATCTTGGAACTCTTTTCTAGTAAAGCGACCTATACAATCAAGACTTATTAACAACTCTAAATCTGCATCAGTTAGTCCATAGGTTTTACAGGCCCATTTACGTACGAGCCTGTAATACCTGAACAACTGAATATCTCTTAAATCGGAAGCGCTTAACCTCATTCCAATATGACTATGTCACTATATTTAATCACATAGTAATACTCATTATTAAACTCTATACCGTGGCCCGCGTGTTTATCGTACCATACTATATCGCCTTCTCCAAGATGACTAGCATTTTCACCCGCGCTCACGACTTTACCCCTTAAGTACCTAACGTCTTGATTTTGGCTTTCGCTCAAAATAAATCCGCTTTCGGACTTAGGTTCTTCTTTTAACTTATCAACGACGATGTAATAATTAACTGCTTTCATTTGTCCTCATGTTACTTATTACACAATCTGCAGAGATTATAGTAGAAACTACAGACACTGCATTTTTTAAAGCAGACTTAGTTACTAGAACTGGATCTATAATACCAGCGCCAACCATATCTACAACTTCTCCTGTAACTACGTTGACCCCTTGTCCTTCATCTAATCCTTCTACTACTTCTAAGTCAGCATTATTAAGTATTGTTCTAGCAGGAGCTTTAATAGCTTCTAGTAATATCTTTTCGCCTGAATTATCAGGATCAATAAATTCCGATGCGTTGTATAATGCAACTCCGCCGCCAGGTACAATACCTTCCTTTAATGCAGCTTTAGTAGCATGTATAGCATCTTCAACCCTGTCTTTCTTTTCTTTGAGTTCTACCTTTGAGTCAGCCCCAACGCGTACAACTCCAACGCTACCGGCAAGTATAGCTAGTCTTTCTTCTAGCTTCTTTTTCATGAAAGGGTTTTTATCCTCTCTAGCTATAAGGTCTTTTACTTGCGCGATACGATCGTTTAAATCTTTATCAGTTTTATCTACAGTAAATACTGTATGCTTGCTATCTGTTACTACTTTCTTAGCAGAACCTAAAGCGCTAACGTCGATTAAATCGAAATCATCGCCAAGCTCTTCTGAAATAACTTTAGCTCCAGTAATAATGCTAAAGTCTTCGATAGAATCATCTTTAGTATGTCCAAAACCTGGTAGTTCAATAAAGTTTACTTTTATATTTCCTTTTACTTTATTGGTTAATAATGCTGCTGTAGGTTGTTGCTCTAATTCACCAACTATCAACAAGGCCTTACCTTTCTTAATGACATATTCTAAGATGTTTTGAATCTTACGAATGTTAGGGATAGGTGACTTGCTAATTAAGATATAAGGATCTTCAAGCTCAGCAACGCCTTTGTCTTTGTCCGTGATCAAGTAGTTTGATTTTAAGCCACAATCAATTTGAACACCATCGACTACGTCGACATATGTCTCATTGGTTGGGCTTTCTTCCATCATTACTACACCATCAGTTCCTACCTGCAAGTAAGCTTTAGAAATAATTTCTCCAAGCTCACGATCATTATTACAACTAATAGCACTAACATGCTGAAGTAGTTCTGCTCCCACTTCAATAGTACTGTCTTCAAGGTATTTGTTGACTTTATCCACGCCAGACTTAATACCTTCTTTAATTTCTCTAATACTTTTATCTTCATTATATTGTTCTGACACTTTGTTTAACAACGAGTGAGCAAGGACGGTAGCCGTTGTCGTACCGTCACCTGCCTCCCTCACTGTGTTGTTGGCTGCCTCTTTAATAAGTGTTGCGCCTATGTTTTCAACCGGATCATATAAGACTACGCTTTCCGCAACGGTTACACCATCTTTTGTAATTACCGGTTTACCCATAGCGTCTTCATAGATAACACATTTACCTGAAGCGCCGAGTGTCGATTTGACTGCGTCAGTTAGCTTACTGACACCAGTCATAATTTTAGTTTTAGCAGCATCGCCAAAGTTTAAATCCTTGACGATCTGGCTTGGTTGATTATATTCCATTAAATTAAATTGATTTGATTTGGTTTTACTTAAATGTCTTAACTACTTTAGGTCCTTTTAAAAACTCAAGTTTCTTTTTGTAATGTTCGATGCTTCCATCAATTGCAGCTTCAGCTGATTCAATTGTTTCGCGTCGTGTTACGTCATGCCAATCACCGCAGCACTCTCCTTCTGGATCGCACTCGCATTCGTAGCCTTTGTACTCGGTTTGAAAATACCCGTTGGGTAGTTGAACAATTCTCCAGTTCTTCTTTTCAGAAAGGTGTTTCCACGTTCTTACTAGGTCTTCTGTTGGTTGTGCCTGTTGAGGCATCGTGTTTGTTTTGTAATAATAGTATGTCATTGGTTTATATATATTGGTTATTATATGTCTTATGAGAAGTCAACTTCTCTGTATAAGATCTTTACTTTTAATTGGCCATTACCAGCAGTAACCGTCGCCGTGCCTGTTGCGTGCAAGACCAATGGATCGTTAGTCCTAATGTCTACATGCTCATTAGCAGCTTTAGCCTCTGGGAAATGCCTGAACAATATCGTAGCGTTATTAATAAAGCCAGAACCAACAGCTGCGAAATAATCCGTACTAGTTGAGCTAACTTCGTTTTCATGCCCTATGTATAGATCTTCATTGAAGTTGAATGCGGTAGCGCCAGGATCCGATGCTATTGTTATAGACATTGGAATAATAGCTCTATTGCTACCAGGTGCTGCGATCAATGTGTAATCACCGCCATTGTTTAACGCTAGCAAGTCTACAGAAGATACAGTTACAGATGCTTCTTTAATTTTACCTAATGTACTAGAAAAAGCTATCTCAGTTACAGTAGGGTTACCTGTCAAATTACCGGTTACGTTACCAGTTACATTTCCAGTTAAATTACCCGTAACATTCCCTGTGACATCACCTGTTAAATCACCATTGATATCTCCAGTCACTGTAACGTCTCCATCTACTTGTAATTTATCTCCATTGTCGGTTGTAGTTCCTATCAACACATTACCTCCAGCCGCTATACGCATCCTTTCAGTATTGTTAGTACCTAGTATAAAGTTGCTATTTGAAAAAGAACCTACTAAGAACTGGCTACCACCGTTGTATATCAAAGAACCGCATCTACCCAAAGATTGACCTAACTGTGTACCTGTAGCTCCAGATCCAAAGATTCTATATACTACATTGTCGTCTTGATTATTGTACGCCACCCAAGCTGCAGTACCATCTGCGTTAGTAGCATCAACAACTCCATATATATTAGAAGCTTCATTTGAAACAATCTCCAAAGGATAAGAAGGAGAGCTAGTACCTATACCTACATTGTCGGTGAAGTTTTTAACTCCAGCTATATCTTGAGCACCACTAGTTCGTACAACTGTTGTATCAACTGCAAACTCTGTAGATGTTAAATCCAAACCATCGCCAGCTGTGTATGTAGTATTAGTATCTGTCGATGCTATTGTTACCGTATCTGTATTTGGATCTGTCGTGATAGTAACGTTACTACCTTCAGCCAAAGTCAAGGTATCAGCTTTAGCATCCGCAACTACACTGCCTTGCCCACTAACAGCTATAGTCTTAAAGCTCTGTAGGTCGTCACTGTCCAACATGAAAGTCTTCAAGTCGTTTATTAAGTAGTTCTTAGTATGGTTTTTTGTACCAGCAGAACTATCAGAACCTAACAGCTTATCCGTACCGTTAACCTCTGTGTCTGTAGTTATAGTATGTATCTTTGGCATCTTACGCTCTATAATTACACAGAAGAAAGGTTATTTAAAGAATGGTGACAATAGCTCCTTACTAGGATATTATAACAGGCTAATGTCACACTTTATTTTACGGATTAGATATGTTGATGTTTCGTGTTGCCCCCACTTCTCCGTTCTTCGCTTGTCAAATAAAATTAATATTTAAAAACCAGGGCCCCCTAATATTTTGCAATTTGTTGTAAAGTTTTTACGTTTTTGTTTTAATTAATGTTTATATATATTTAACTTATACATGTATTCACTACAACTATTTTACGAGTGGCTTTTGATAGTATATATGTAAGTTATCTGATAAACATTGTAAAAGTTCACGCAACTAATTTACGAAGTACTATCGATAGTATACATGTAATAAGTAACAAAGTAATTTAAAATATAATGAGTAAAGAAAAAGTAATGAACATTGTTTCAAAGAGATTTGTAATTCGTAAGAGTTTGATTGGCAAAAATGCTAAGATCAAAGTAGAGTTTAAAAGTGGCAAAACTTTCGAGTATAACCACGACGATGCTTTCGAGCTAATGAAAGACAACTTAACAAAGTTGGCGTGTTGGGAAAAGTACAAGTCGTACACTTCAAGTACTTCAATTCCTCGAGTATTACAGCAAAATGCTGAATAATACTTAAAAGATAGAGAGGAGAGGTGAACAGTACCCTCTATACCTCTCTTATCAACTAAACAAACTATATACTTTTACAACGCAATTGCGATGGCGTCTGGATAGTATATATACCAAGTCACAATGGTTAGTGTAGGTTCGATTCCTACGGTGACTTCTATGAGTAAAGTAAAATTTCAACATAGTCAAGTAGCAGTTCTACTTACTAACAACAGTTTAAAAGCAATAACAATAGCTATGTCAAGTGCTGTATTGTTTGCGCTCGGTTTGGCGATCGTATCGGCGATGAGCGATGTTGCGCCTAAGTTTATCTACGATCTTGATATTATGTGCAACGCAATGTAAACATGAGTTCTATGAGTATCTATACGGCAGAACAAGTCAGTAGTGCAGATTCCGAAGGTTTAGCATTCTACGAAGTGTTCAAACACGATCGTCCGACAGGCAACTTTTACGCCGCTGAAAGTGAAGAGCAAGCAATTGAAATTCACGTAAAATTCAGTAAATAAACTTCGCTTTGGTAAGTCAATGCAGTTCGATTCTGCACGAAGTTCTATGAGTATATTAACAGCAGAGCAAATTGCAAGTGGACACTTGTACGCTCAACCAGAAGATATTATCGAAGCATGGCAATTGCTTTGGAACGAGTATTTAAAAGGTAACGTAGATCAAAGTTACTCTTTGTATCAAATATTACAAAATCAAAAGAAATGAGTAGAGAAGAAGTAAAAGAAGTAGCATTGCTCACAGTAGCGATCATGGGTTTAGTGTTTATGTTTCACTTTGTATTATTTGTATTCGCATGATGAAGTTAAACGGTAGAGAAAAGAAATTAGTGATCGATGCGCTTAAATTGCGTGTTGAAGATAACGAAGCATTGCTTCTCGATTTCGGTGATAATGAGTTTATACGTAAGCGAGCGCATACTAGAATAATGGAATTAGAAGAATTAATAGAAAAAGTAAAAAATGTTTTATAGTAGTACTAAATATCAAGAGCAGAAGTTTGAAGATCTATCGTTAGTGGATATGATCATGAAGCACGATGGTTGGTATATGATGAGTGATAGCATAGAAACTTATCAAGAAGGCAACTTCGAGCGGCTAGCTATTGAAAGAAAAGTAGCTGAGCAAGGTGGCTGGACAAAAGAATTAATCAAATTGTGGAACGAAAGCGGCAATCCGCCAAAAGAATTATGAATAAAAAAGTAAGATTTCAAGCAAATTCCTCTCTTTTTGACACTAAGATTGATGTTGAAATAGAGACATGGCGAGATACCAAAGGCGAAGTGTCGGGTTGTTTTGAGTTCTATGACTTAGAAACCGGTGGTGAAGACATACATGCTGAAGGCGGTCTTTGGTTTGAAGAAGATCAAGGCGGTCTTATCTTGTCTGACTACGATGGTGTATTTGAACTGCCAAAAGTTATACTACATAAACTACACGATGACTTCGATGTAAATGTAGAAGAACACTTAGAAATATAACGCGTCTCTTGACCGAGACAGGAGTGCTACTCAGCGCGAAGAAGCCAGTTAGTCGAGGCATGAGTTGATAGCGAGGAAATTGGTTCCGCCGTATGGCAAGGAGGTTCGACTCCTCCCTCGCTACCTATGATAGAATTAAAGTTAAAATCAAGTGAACTGTGGCGAATACAGTTATCACTAGCAACTGCTATAAACGAAGCAGAAGATTTCTTAAAAGAAGCTGGTGGAGACTACCCAGTAGCTAGAGCTAGAGCAACGGAAGTAATAGACGAGTGTAAAAATCTACAGAAAAAGATATTACAAATCAAAAACGAAAAGCAATCGATAGTATAATTGAATATGACAGAAAAATATAACGGATACACTAATTACGCCACATGGCGAGTTATGCTAGAAATAGTAGAGCAAATAGATATTGAATTTGCGGTAGAAGAAGGTCTTCGCTTTGACGCAGAGATGGTTAAAGATCATGTAGAATATGCAGTATTTGGCGATAAAGATCCAGATAACTTCATGTCGTGGTACGCTCAAGCATTCTTAAGCGAAGTCAACTACGTAGAGTTAGCTATGCACTTGAATGATGAAATTTTATTAAGAACATACCCACCTCTTATACAAGACTTTAGTGGTGATAGGCCTTTAAAAGGCAAAGGAAAACAATAAAAACATATGAAAATGGATAATTATACAGCAATAGGACTAGCAGAAGGCTTTATTGAAGCAGAGTCAGAAGAACAAATAATTGAAGCGTGGCAGCACCTGCATGACACAGGATTAGCGTATACACTTCAAGGTTGGTTTGGAAGACAAGCTCAATTCTTAATAGAAGAAGGAATTATACAACAATAACACGTAAACTTCACGATAATATTAGTATATGAACGAAAAACTTGATAGATTTGTACAAAATGTTAAAGATTCTATAGTTCTTTACCAAATTGGTGTGCAAGATGAAGAAGGAACAATAGCAAATCTTTACAGAGATGTGGCAGAAATGGCAGAAAAACTAAGAAAACATAAAGAAAACAAAGAATATGAGTAGTGTATGTACATGTGGAAACAAGATCCACCCAGTAAGAATTAAGTATAACTATAAAACATGCGTAGATTGCTCAAAAACTGAGCCATACGGTGCTGTTCAAATAGTTAATCACAAGACAGGTAATGAATTTCAGTTCTTACCTAAATCACAAGCAGACGCTATCAACAAGATGGGCGAACGCAAAGGTTATGGCACTTGCCTGAGATAACCTACATGGGCGTGAAATGGTTAGACGCAGGTTCGATTCCTGCCACGTCCACAAATTTATTACGATCACTTAACGATAATATATATAAATGAAATCAGAAGAAATATTAAAAGCAATAGGTGTAGTAGAAGTAACAACGCGAAGGCAAAAAGCAAAAGGCACTCGCATGTTCTTGTATCCGCAGAAGAAAATGTATAACAGCGGCCATACAGAAGATATCCGCTTTGCTGTGTACAAGTCAGGTTATGTACGCAGAGTTACTAACGGTCATGCAGCAAACTACTACATTAACCTAAGATTCAAAAGCAAAGAAGCATGGTATGACGGTTTAAGAAACGAGCATAAAATAAAAAAAGAAGAAAAACCTCTATTAATTCCTTACGAACGAAACAGAATTGACTATCTATGCAGTTATATCTTGCGCAACTATGTATCAAAGCAAAGCAAATACTTGATAGATGAGTCAGCAAGATCTTGTATCGCTAACAACAGATTACAACTAAATAAATTATTATATGGAAATTAACACTAAACAAATAAGAACAAAGCTAGAAATATCTAAACTACAACAAACGTTCGATAAAGTACAAGTAAATGACGATGCAGTAGTAGTATTCGACTTTGAAGAAGACGAAGATTATCCAGCTGTTTTCACATGGATGTTGGATGAAGATCGTGCATATAGCGAAGACATGACGCTACCACGCGGTGATGATGCAGATGATATTATTTCGGCAAATCAATTTTCAGACTGGATTCAAAGCTTTTATGACTAAATATACAAACTATGAAAACATTATATTTAGATTTAGACGGAGTTATAGTAGATATAGTCTCTCATGCTAAAGCAAGGCACGGAGAAAGCGTGAATATTGGTAAAGCAACCACGTTCGACAAAGATCTATTTTTAGATCCACCAATGATCGAAGGTGCTTTAGACGCAGTTGTTGAGTTGAGCGAGCATTTTAACTTGTTTTTCTTATCTACTGCGCCATGGTCTAACACTAATTCTTGGTCACACAAGAGAATATGGCTACAAAATAACTTAGGTAAGCTAGCGTGGAAGAGACTAATACTTTCACATCGTAAAGATCTTCTAATGGGAGACTACTTAGTAGATGACAGAACACACAATGGAGCTGCAGAGTTTAAAGGAATGCACATACATTTCGGACAAGAAGGCTTTGAAGACTGGGAAAAGACACTTAAATTCTTAATAAAAAACAAATGAGTTTAAACAGTGAAGAATCAAAAAAGTTTATAGATAACATAGAAGAATGGTTAGAAAAATGGGTTAAAGATACCTACGACATACAAGAAGTAAAATGGGAGCCATTATTCTTGTGGGTTTTTGACTATGCAGATGGTAATATTTATAGATACAGAATTAAAGATGTAAAATTCGACGAAGAATACACTTATGAGGTTTACATATATGAAGCTGGGCATAGCCTTCAAGATATAGAATATATGGTAACTTCAGAGCAAATGTTCATCGACGGAAACTAGTACAATACTTTTACGATGACATTAGGATATTAAATAAAAAATTAAATTATATGAGATTAACATTATTTGAAAGATTAAAACCAGAAGTCAAAGCAAAGCTTGAAAAGAACAAAGAGAAATATGCTGCTAGCATAGAAATGATTTATGAATCACTAAAACAAAAAGTTTTCTATCGTGATCTGACAATAGATGATGTGCATAATATATACACGTTTACAGATACAACTATGGCTAGAATATCATCATGGGATTTAGCATTTGGTGAAAACTTATTTGAAGACTTAGAAATTAAAAAAATATTAGATGAAAAATAAAATAACAGAAGAACAGATCTCAAAGGCTTTAAAAGAAAAAGGTATCGTAGAAAATGTATTTGATATGGACTTCGATGATGCATGTAGAGTAGTACAAGAGCATTTTGATTTTAAAATAACTAAAGACTTCTACGAAGGCGAGTTTAAGTTCTACGAAGAGACAACAGCAGACGGCTATACTGTTTATATTGCGAGTTGTTCAGGCATAGGATATAGTAATCCTTCTATATCTCAAGATTTATAATACTATGAAACATACTGGTTAGATACGATACCTGAAGCTATGCGTAGTGCTTCTACTATATACTTAGAAGATGGTATAACAGATGGATACCCATATGAAGACGTAATTAGAGATATGTACGATGGCTACATCTCTGATAAAATCGCTGAAGTTGAACAAGAATTAATAGAACAAGGTTATGAACAAGCTTAATAGAGATTCAGTAATCAAGCTCAATAGAGATGAAATGATTAAGTGGTTAGAACATTATATAGAAAAAGTTAGAACAACTGAAGAGTTCAGCGAAAACATAAAAGGCGGAATATGGGTTAGTGGCGAGCACGGTTATGAGTATCAAGGTAAAGAAATATACTCGTACTACGGTGAAGACTATAGCAACAGATCACTTGGTGTATTAAATTCATGGGAAGACGAATTAGAAGCGCGTGGTTGGTACAGTGAATGGTATGACGCAGGTACAGTTATGATATTTAAAGACTACTAATATGCCAAATAAGAAAAAACTTGACACAACCTACATGGAGATAGCTAAAACAGTGGCTA
>ERZ869936.1874-NODE-1874-length-13683-cov-5.500954_pt1 | contig 13683 bp, 14 predicted proteins | sample MGYA00520876_ERZ869936 | MGnify/ENA primary metagenome ERZ869936 (study PRJEB32218, sample SAMN09650985) | biofilter metagenome | isolation source: enrty point of leading RO module | place: Saudi Arabia: Thuwal, RO plant located on Red Sea | collected 2016-02-17 ...
CGCCGACTTTGGGCCGCGGTTCGAGACGCCGAACCTATTGGCTGAGATGGCAGAGAAAGGTCAGACGTTTTATGGCCGCTTTGGGCCGCAGGCCGCAGCGGCCTGAGGGACCTCTCCAACAGCGGGGGCCGCGGACAATGTCTCCGCGGCCCCTGCGGCACAAAGCGCACATTCGGGGGCGTGACACGATCCGCACTTTGCGCTAGGCAAACGCCGGATCATGCGGAGATTTTGAGAAATGGCTGAACACAAGCACGGCGAGATGGACATCACGGCGCAAGAAAAGACCTTCGCTGGCTTCATGCGCTGGGTTACCAACACGGCCATTGTCTGCATTCTCGTTCTGATCTTCCTTGCGATCTTCAACCCCTGACGTAACCTGAATGTGGCCGCTGCGAGGCTTGGCGCTGTTGAGTCTGCCGCTTGCGCTTATGGCATGCGGCGGCCCGGCTGAGCCTGTCTGGGCCCCTGACGAGGCCGTCCGGAAATTTGCGTACAGGCATGACGGGCCCCCCGAAATTCGGCTTTATACCGTCGTCAGTACGCGCAACGGATCGGGCGCACATTCAGGACTTCTGATTACCACACCATCGGAACGGATCCTGTTCGATCCTGCCGGCACCTTCAGTCTGCCCTTTACGCCAGAACGGAATGACGTGCATTACGGCATGACCGAGAACGCCGTCCGGGTCTATGTCGACTATCATGCGCGCGAGACATTCGACGTGGTCGAGCAGCGGGTGCGCGTTTCGCCGGAGCAAGCCAGTCTGGCGGCACGACTTGCCAAGGAGTACGGCGCGGTTCCGAAGGCGCAGTGCTCGGTTTCGATCACCAGCATCCTCCGTCAGGTTCCCGGCTTTCAGGATCTTTCCGTCAGCTACTTCCCGGTGAGAACCTCGCAGGCCTTCGGCCGCCTTCCCGGAGCCATCACCCGCGTCATATCGGATGACGACGCCGACAAGAACCACAACGTATTGCTGGTGGCTTCGAAGGGCGTGCCTAACTGAGGTTCAGGAGCAGGGCCAAAGCACCTGCGCCGGCGAATACACCCCAAAGCATGTTTTTCGTCCAATAGGCGATGACCAATGTGACCGTGGCCGCGGTCATTCTCGGAAGATCGACCTCGCCGCCGGTCGCCGCCGGCCAAACGGCCAGCGGAGCGACAAGGCCGGGGATGACAGCGACGGGCGTATACCGCAGATGCCGCAAGACCCAGTCGGGCATCCTGCGACGGCCGATCAAACCCAGGAACGATAGCCTGACCAGGTAGGTGCCGATCCCGAGCAGGGCGATCAGAAGCCAAATCTCTCCGACCGAATACGTCAATGACCCATTCTCCGTTCTACTTCTGCCCCGACGATCATGGCGGCCAGTCCAGCCAGCAACAGGCCCATGCCTGTGGGAAGACCTGCAAGCAGAAGAGCGACAGCCACCGAAGTCGCCGCGGACGCCACGTGGGCAAGGGTGCGCAGCATCGGCCCGACGAGCGCGAGGAAGAGAATGGGCATGGCGAAATCCAAGGCCCAGGCATCCGGGATGGCCGCGCCTGCGACCGCCCCAACCCAGGTGAACAGAACCCAGAGCGGCATCACCGGCAGGACCGATCCCATGAAGAATGCGAACTTCTCGTTCAGGGTCATGCCCGGCTCTGCTTCGAAGCGCGCCATCCCGACCGCGAAACTCTGATCGACGTTGCAATAGGCGACAAGTGCGCGCTTGCCGAACGGCAGAGCGCCCAGATGGGGCTGCAGGCTGGCGGAATACATCGCCATGCGCAGATTGACGGCCAATGCCGCGGCCAGCGCGATCCAGACCGGCGCATTCTCGGACATCAGTTGGACCGCCGTGAACTGTGAGGCGCCAGCGATCACCAGAACCGAAAACGCCATCGTCTGCACCACATTCAATCCCGCCTCGGCGGCCACGACACCGAAAAGCGTCGCGAAAGGGATGGCGAAAACCGTGAACGGCAGGCCGGCGACGATACCCTGACGGAACGCGGATTTTGAGGTGGTGGAGGCCATTTCTGCGCCTTAAGTTGCGGAAGACACCGCTTATCCGAGCCAGGACCGCTTCGCAAACAATGACGACCGAGTTTCTTGACCAATTCCTGATTGCGCCCGAGCCCGGACGACCGGGCCTGACACGGGCTGTCGAGGGCGTGGATGAAACGGGTGAATCCAAAGCGATCCCGGTCATCGAGGAGCGGCCGTTGACCATCTTCCTGAACGGCCAGGAAATCGTGACGGCAATGACAATCGGCGATTACCCCGAGTACCTTGCCGTTGGCTTTCTGAAGAACCAGCGCATGCTGCGAGAGGGCGAAACGGTCAAGTCCGTGGATTTTGACGAGGAGCTTGAGACGGTCGTCGTTCGAACCGATGGCGCGACGACCTATGAAGAGAAGCTGAAGAAGAAAACCCGAACGTCCGGATGCGCGGTAGGAACCGTCTTTGGCGACATGATGGAAGGGCTAGAGGGTCTTGCACTTCCGAAGTGCGAAGTGCGCACGTCCTGGCTCTACGCGCTGGCCCACAAGATCAATCGCACGCCGTCCTTGTATCTCGAAGCAGGTGCGATCCACGGAACGGTTCTGTGTCATCAGGACCGGCCACTCGTCTACATGGAGGATGTCGGGCGCCACAACGCGGTCGACAAGGTGGCCGGGTGGATGCACATCGAAGGCGTGACCGGCGCCGACAAGATTCTTTACACCACCGGTCGGCTCACATCGGAGATGGTGATCAAATGCGCCCACATGGGCATTCCGGTTCTCGCCAGTCGCTCGGGGTTCACTGCCTGGGGCGTCGATATCGCGCGGCAGGTCGGACTTACTCTGATCGGCCGGATGCGTGGCCAGCGGTTCAACTGCCTGTCCGGTGAAGAACGGTTGGTCCGCGATGCCGACCCCGCGTCCGTGTCGGACGAAGAGCGCAAGCATCGCCGAAAGGGCGCAGGCGCATGAGGGATCTGGACCAAGGGCTTCCTGATCCCGATCAGGCGATCGTGGTGACCATCGCTTACGACCGCGCCATGTGGCGCCGCGCCATGACCGGGTGGTGGCAAAGCGTGGTGCCGCCCGCGCCGTTTCTCAAGCGAGCGATCTTCTGGGCGGTGGTGTGGGGTCTGATCGGTTTACTAGCGATGATCCTGAGCGCGGTGGGACTTACGCCGTACTACGTCTTTGCCGGGCTGATCGGTGCAGCGTTCCTGATCGGCGTGTTCGGTTATCTGCAACGCACTCGCATGGACCGGTTTTGGGATGTGATCGGAACCCATTGGAACAAGGCTGGCGAGACCGAAGCTTTTTTCGGACCTGATGGCATCGCGTTACGCGACCGGGTCTCGCGTCGCGAAATGTCTTGGCAGGCGGTCGATGCGATCAAGGGTCAGCGCGGCGTCACGGTGATACGCTCCGGGATTTCCATGATTGCTGTTCCCGATCGAGATTTGCCCGGCGACGTGACCGGCAAAGCTTTTCGCGAAAGGCTGAAAACATGGAGGCGTGGGGCCTGATGGGGCATCACATCCAGGTCTTCATCGGCCCCCGTGAAGTGTTCGCACCGGTGTTCCGGGCCGCGCCTTTCGTCGGTACTGTCGATTTGGCTGAAGGCATGGTGGCCACACCGTTGACCGATGCCGTGATCGATGGGTTGGGCAGCGAGGCCGCTGCTCCGTCACGCATAAGGGCGGCGGGTGAGCGGCTCAGCGCCAAGGGACCGGTCCTTTATCTGATCACCGACTACTTCGGCGGCGCAGGTGGCAAGGAAGCGGCGGGCTGGCGCGACGGACGCCTAGTCGATGCGGCGCGGGAAGGCGACACGGTGTTGTTCGATCCCGGTGCGCGGGTGTCCGACACCGGCTTCGACGACATCGCCTGCCGCACCTTCGGCTGGGATGCGGGTCAGATGGTGGATGTGTTCGGATTGTTGGGTCTGGGCTCGTGGCGGCATACCGACGATATGGCGGAAGAAGTCAGAGCGCCCATTGCCCAACCTCTGGGCGTGATCCTGGCCGGTGGTCAAGCGACGCGTATGGGCGGTGGGGATAAGGGTCTCTTGCAGGTGGCGGGCGCCCCGATCCTGGGGCACGTCATCGAAAGACTACGTCCCCAAGTCGCGAAGTTGGCGATCAATGCCAATGGCGATCCCACGCGATTTCGCGACTTTCAATTGCACGTCCTGTCGGACAGCATATCCGGCTTTCCAGGCCCGCTCGCCGGTGTCCTTGCAGGTCTGGACTGGGCCGCCGCCGAAGGGGCCAGCCACATCGTCACCGCCGCCGCCGATACACCGTTTTTTCCTGGCGATCTTGTTGTCCGTCTACAGGAGGCAGCGGAACTACAGGATGCGCCCATCGCGCTGGCCCGCACTGACGACGGGCGCCACCCAACGTTCGGTCTTTGGCCGGTGTCGCTGCGCGATGATCTTCGTGCGGCATTGCTGGACGGTCTTCGCAAGGTCGTGCTTTGGACGGACAAACATGGGACGGCGTATGCCGATTTTCCGACGGTCCGGTTCGACCCGTTCTTCAACGTCAACACGCCGGAAGACCTGGCACACGTGCGGCAATTGCTGGGGGATACATGAAGGTCTGGGGCGTCGTCGGCTGGAAGAACTCTGGGAAGACAGGGCTCATGGAGCGTCTGGTGGCGGAATTCGTGGCACGGGGATTGCGCGTTTCGACGCTGAAGCACGCGCATCACACTTTCGACGTCGACCAAGAGGGTAAGGACAGCTATCGCCACCGGATCGCAGGAGCGACGCAGGTTCTATTGGCCAGCAGAAACCGTTGGGCCTTGATGCACGAACTGCGCGACGAAGAAGAGGTTTCGCTCGACGCGCTCCTCAGGCAGTTGGCTGAAGTCGATCTGGTGCTGGTCGAAGGTTACAAGCGAGACCGGCATCCCAAGATCGAGGCGCACCGAACGGAAACCGGACAGCCCTTAATCGCCTCTGACGATCCGACCGTGAGGGCCATCGCCTCGGACAGCGGCGCAGTCGTGGAGGGTCGACCGACATTCGATCTGAACGATACCGGGGCAATCGCCGATTTCATTGCGGGCGAACTGAAGCTTTGAAGCCATTCGACACCGTTCTGGTCGTCGACTGGTCGGCCGCGAAGACAAAGTCTGCACGGCCTCAGAAGGATGCGATCTGGTTCGGACTGGCGCGCGCCGGTCGGATCGACGACCTGCAATATCACCGGTCTCGAATCGCGGCCGAACATGCGCTGTCCGATCTGTTCCGCACCGAGGTTGCGGCAGGCCGGCGCCTGCTGGCGTGCTTCGATCTCCCGTTCGGATATCCCAAGGGTTTTGCACGACAGGTGACCGGCTCTGATGATCCGCTTGTTCTTTGGGACTGGTTGGAGGCGCGGATCACCGACACACCGACTGGCGACAACAATCGTTTCGAGATCGCCGAGAGCATCAATGCGCTGTTTCCGGGACCCGGGCCGTTCTGGGGCAAACAGACGCAGTCAGCACATCCGGGCATACCCTATCGCAAGACAGGCGTCCGCTTTCCGGGTTTTGCCGAAAGACGCGAGACCGATCATCTGGCTCGATCGGCATCCAGCTGCTTCCAACTGGCCGTTCCGCCTACCGTTGGCGGACAAATGCTGACGGGCCTTCCCGTCCTGGCGCGACTGCGGCGACGTGAGGGCGTGCGGGTCTGGCCATTTCAGGATTGGCGGGATGCTCCGGTGGTTCTTGCCGAGATCTGGCCGACGCTGGTGGATCGCTCCGCGCGCGCATCGGGCGATCCGATCCGAGACCGCGCGCAGGTTCGGCTTCTGGCGCAAGCCATTTCGCGCTTGCCGCCCGAGACGCTTTCGCGCCTGATGGAGACGCCCCCTGTAGCGCGTGAAGAGGGATGGATCCTGGGGGGCGGACATTCCGGGGTTCTGGAGGATGTGTTGTCGAGTGACATGCCGCTTACGCCGCCACGATTGAAGAACGACTGTTTTGCCTTGCCGCCCGGAGTGGACTGGACTCCGGTGGACGACGCGCTTGCCCGGTTGCGCGACCGGCTTCATTGCGTTGTCGGACGCGAGGACGTCGCGCTGTCCGAAGCGGGAGGCCGCATTCTGGCGGCGGATGTCATGGCGCTTCGCGACAACCCGCCGGCTCCGAACTCGGCCGTCGATGGATACGGATTCGCGCATGCGGCCATCGGCCGGGGCGATCAGGCATTGCCACTGGTCCAAGGGCGTGCGGCGGCGGGGGCTCCATATTCGGCATCTGTGCCAATGGGTTATGCGATCCGCATCCTGACGGGCGCTCTGCTGCCGGACGGTGTCGACACGGTCGTCCTGGAAGAGGATTGTGCGACGGACGGGGATCGCGTCGCGTTCGAAGGGCCGGTGAAGAGGGGTGCGAACACGCGGCGGGCGGGCGAGGATGTGACGGTGGGGCAGGTGGCGGTTGCGAAGGGTACGCGTCTGGCTGCGCCGCAGGTTGCTTTGCTGAGTGCCGTGGGGGTCGAAAAGATCGCTGTATATCAGACGCTTAGAGTTGGGGTGTTGTCGACCGGGGATGAAATCGTTGCGCCGGGTGCGACGGTGGACGCGTCGCGGACGTATGATGCGAACAGGCCGATGTTGCTGCAATTGCTGCGGGACTGGGGGTTTCGGGGCGTCGATCTGGGGCATGTCGGGGACGACCGGGAGGCGCTGAAAGCCAAATTAAATGAAGTGGTTAGCGGGTGCGATGCGGTGCTGACCTCGGGCGGCGCGTCGGCGGGGGACGAGGATCATGTGTCCGCCTTGCTGAAAGAAGCGGGAAGCCTGGCGGACTGGCGGATCGCGCTGAAGCCGGGGCGGCCACTGGCCCTTGGGATCTGGCAAGGGGTGCCGGTGTTCGGGCTGCCGGGGAACCCGGTGGCGGCGCTGGTCTGCACGCTGATCTTCGGGCGTCCGGCGCTCGGTGTGTTGGCCGGGGAAGAATGGCGCGCGCCGGTGGGCTTCGAGGTGCCGGCGGCGTTCCGGAAATCGAAAAAACCCGGCCGTCGCGAATACTTACGCGCCCGGCTGACCGAGGATGGACGGGCCGAGGTGTTCGCCTCGGAGGGGTCTGGACGCATCTCGGGGCTGGCCTGGGCGGACGGGCTGGTGGAGATCGGGGACGCCGCACGGGAGATCGAACCGGGGGACCCGGTCAGGTATATTCCCTATGCCAGTTTCCGGTGATCTGACCGTACGCACGCAACACTATGGCCCGCGCAACGCACGGTGGTCGGGCAAAGATTAACGGGCCTTGTTTGCAAGGGCGAGGGCGTCAGGCGGCGGGCTGCAAAGCGTCTGCAAACTGTCGGCAAAACGTATGGCAAGCCTATGGCCCGCGCAACACGGACCACAACATGTCGTATTGCATTAACCTCTGTTCCCAATAGGTTAATTGCGCTGTAGCGCTTGGTCGATGGTTGGCGGCAGGGCCAAGGCAGACCGAAATGGCGGCGTTATTCGGTCGGCCCGCCGGCGTCCTTCCAGTCGGGGAAGCCGCCCACGTTCGAGACGTTCTGATAGCCCATCTCCTTGAGCGTCTTGCCGGTCAGCGCCGCCTGACCACCCTTGCCGCAAACAAGCACGATGTCTGCATCCTTCCGAAGCGCATCGTTGTGGAAGGGTGTTGCGGGATCGGCCGCGAACTCGATGAACCCGCGCGAGATGCGCAGCGCCCCTTCGATCGTGCCGGATTGTTCGATCTCTGCGCTGTCGCGCACGTCGATGAAGATCGTATCGCCAGACTTGTGCTTTGAAATTCCCTCTTCGGGGCTGATTTTCGGCACCACGGCGTTGGCTTCATCGAGGTAGTCCTGAGCAGTTTTCATTGTGGCTCTCCCGGCATTGTTAGGATTAACGACGTATCGCGGTCCGGCTCCGCTTCAAGCTCGGCAGCATGGTGGGCGCTGCCCCGCAGATTTTTTCTTCACATCCGGGGTGAATCGCTCTAGAGAGCCGTGGTCCGGGAGATGCGGCTTCGCTTCCTCCGGACATTTCGTCCGAGACGGTGGGTGAGGCATGACCTCATAAATCCTGCCCGAGACGGGAACAGAGGAATTCGCTTCCCCAGGCCACTCAGGCTCTGGATGCGGCTATTCACGACGGACCCGTAAGGACTCGTGGGGTGGTGACACCCTGACTTGAGCCGGAGGGGTCCCCCCTCCTTACTTGGAGTGAAACTGTGGATAGAGCCCAGAAAGAGAAAGTGGTCGAGGAACTCGGCCAGATCTTCGAAAGCTCTGGCGTGGTGGTCGTAGCCCACTACGCAGGTCTCACGGTGAAGGAGATGCAGGATCTGCGTGCGCGCATGCGCGAGCAGGGCGGATCCGTTCGCGTTGCCAAGAACAGGCTCGCCAAGATCGCCCTTCAGGGGACGCCGAACGAAACGATCGGCGATCTTCTGACGGGCATGACCGTACTTGCCTATTCCGAAGACCCCACGGCTGCGGCCCGGGTCATGGACAAGTTCGCCAAGGACAATTCCAAGCTGGAAATCCTTGGCGGCGCGATGGCCGGTACGGCGCTGGACGCCGCTGGTGTGAAAGCGGTCGCGGATATGCCGTCGCGGGAAGAGCTCATCGCTCAGATCGTGTCGCAGATCGGCGCACCTGCCTCGAACATCGCGGGGGCCATTGGCGCACCTGCTTCGAACATCGCGAGCATTCTCTCGACCATCGAGGAGCGCGCGGAAGCCGCTTGAGACCTGCGTGGGTGAGATTGCCCCGTTGGAACACACCTATGGAAACGGAACAGAACAATGGCTGATCTGAAGAAACTTGCTGAAGAGATCGTGGGTCTCACGCTTCTCGAAGCCCAGGAACTGAAAACCATCCTGAAGGACGAGTACGGCATCGAGCCCGCCGCCGGCGGCGCCGTGATGATGGCCGGTCCGGCCGGCGGCGACGCCGGTGGTGCCGCCGAGGAGGAGAAGGACGAATTCGACGTCATCCTCAAGTCGGCGGGTGCGCAGAAGATCAACGTGATCAAGGAAGTGCGCGCGATCACCGGTCTTGGCCTGAAGGAAGCCAAGGACCTGGTGGAAGCCGGTGGCAAGGCCGTCAAGGAAGGCGCGCCGAAGGCGGAAGCCGAAGAGATCAAGGCGAAGCTGGAAGCGGCTGGCGCCGAGGTCGAGCTCAAGTAATCGCTGCTGCGATTGCAGGGAAGGGCCGGGCGGTTTCGTCCGGCCTTTTTCGTTGTACCGCGTGGTCGCTCAGAGCCCGAGGACGATGCGTTCGAAGAAGAAGATGATGTAGAAACAGGCGGCAAGGCCGAGGAATGTGCCCAGAGTGCGCAGGCGTGCGGCGATGCCCGGGCCTTGCGTTGGTACCGGAGGGGTCGGCGCGTCGTCGGTTTCGGGCAGGGCCGTGATCGATTGGTCCGCTTGGACCTCGTCCAGATATAACTGAAGCTGACGCTCGCGTTCCCGGCGCGCGCGCTCTTGCTTTTCTGCGGCGCGGTCGATCCAGTTCGTGGGTTCTGCCGTGGATCGTGCCGCCAGGACGGGCGCTCCATCTTCGGTGGTCGCGTGTGCCTGAGGGGCGCAATCGGCGATGTCAGACGATGGCACCTCGGAATCGCGGTTGAATTCGTCGACCCACTGCGGCTTGGACGGCGGCGGCGCGGTCGGTTCCGGTTCGTCCGGCTGTTCCGGGATCTGCGAGATGCGGCGCACCTCGTTGTTGGTCTCTTCCACCAGTCGCGTCAGAGACTGTTCAAGGTCCAGGCTGAGATCCTGGCTAGTGGGGCGACCGGCGTTTTCCGAAGCCGCAACCATCTCGGATTCGGCAATCAGGCTGCGCCACATCGCAGCCGACTGCATTCTGTCGCCGGGATGGATGGACATGGCGCGGTCGATGGCGGCGAGGAAATCGTGGTCGTAACCTTTGATCCGCCCCGCAAGCGGCGTGCAGGGATCGTGGCGATGGCCAGCGATTTCCACCATCCGGGTCTGACTGTTGGGAGGGGCGGCGCCGCTGACGAGGTGATAGAATGTCGCGCCGAGGGCGTAGAGATCGCTGCTGGGGGTCTGTTCGCTGCCGGCGACATAGAATTCCTGGGGCGAGTAGCCGTCCTTGACCACGAGAAGCGACGATACCGCCCGGGTATGGCGACTTGCGTCGGCGCGAGCTGCGCCGAAGTCGATCAGGACGGGCGTGCCGCTGTCTTCCAGGATGATGTTGTCGGGCGAGATGTCGCGGTGCAGAAGGCCCATTTCATGGACCTGTTCGATTGCGTCGAGCAGTTGCAGCAGGATCGAGACGATACGGGCGGACGACAGTCGCGGCTGCCCGCGGTCGAGGATGTCGAACAGATCGCGTCCGTCGATGAGATCGAGCACCATGTAGGCGGTGTCATTCTCCTCGAATGCGCGATGGACGCCGACGATATTAGGGTGCCGGAGCTTCGCCAGGCTTCGGGCCTCGCGCATGAAAAGCTGTACGACCGACGCGAAGGGCTGGGCCAAGGTGGTGTTGCGGGCAATGACGTTCTTGCCGTTCCGGACGCAAAGGTCGGTGGGAAAGCATTCCTTGAGGACAATGGTGCGGCCGAGAATGTTATCGGTGGCTCGGTAGGTGATGCCGAAGCCGCCAGCGCCCAGGTGACCGGTGATCGTGAACTGTTCCCCCGAAAGCGTCGTGCCTATCGGCAGCGCCTCTTCATAAGGTGATATCGTGTGTGCGATGTGTCCGCCTGTCATAGGCACGGTGCTCAGTCTCAATAGACCCAAGGGTTGGTTTCTTGCGTGCAAATGTGTCCGAAATGAGATGAATTTTTGACCAATAGGTGTTGGTTGCCGAGAAATCCTGTGTAAACTGAGGGCATTGTGCGCAAAGGCGCAGCACCGCTCCGCATTGGAGGCGTCTTTCGCGAACCAGCCCGCCGAACCTTGCCGGTTAGGGGTGGTTGAATGTTGTCCGGGTCGTTGTTAACTAAGCGGCCTTGGCGGAGTATTTGATTCGGTGCGCGAGCAGGCACACTAACAACTGGACTTTGACAGCCCTTTCAAAGCGCGGGTCGCGGCCCGTGCTTTGCAAGGGCAGTTTGCCGTTTCGGGAAGGGCGCATGGGCAGCGTCCTAAGGATGGAAGCGGCGCTGTCCCAATCTGGTTCAGGTTAGGTTGCCCCGGCCCGACCTGCGCCGTGATTAAAACGGAGTTCCGTAGCACATGGCGACGTCCTATCTCGGTCAGAAACGTCTTCGTAAATACTATGGCAAGATCCGGGAAGTCCTGGAAATGCCGAACCTCATCGAGGTTCAGAAATCCTCGTATGATCTTTTCCTGAATTCAGGCGACCAACCCGAGCCGATGGAAGGCGAAGGGATCATGGGCGTCTTTCAGTCGGTTTTTCCGATCAAGGATTTCAACGAGACCGCCGTTCTGGAGTTCGTGAAATACGAGCTTGAGAAACCGAAATACGATGTCGAGGAGTGCCAGCAGCGCGACATGACCTATAGCGCGCCGCTTAAGGTGACGCTGCGCCTGATCGTGTTCGATGTCGACGAGGACACCGGCGCGAAATCGGTGAAGGACATCAAGGAACAGGACGTCTTCATGGGTGACATGCCCCTGATGACCCCGAACGGCACGTTCATCGTGAACGGCACCGAACGCGTGATCGTCTCCCAGATGCACCGCTCGCCGGGTGTGTTCTTTGACCACGACAAGGGCAAGACCCACGCGTCGGGCAAGCTGCTCTTCGCCTGCCGGATCATCCCATACCGTGGTTCCTGGCTGGACTTCGAGTTCGACGCCAAGGACATCGTCTATGCCCGTATCGACCGTCGCCGCAAGCTGCCGGTGACCACGCTGCTCTATGCGCTGGGCATGGACCAGGAAGGCATCATGGATGCCTATTACGACACGGTTCAGTACAAGCTGAAGAAGAACAAGGGCTGGGTGACCAAGTTCTTCCCCGACCGCGTGCGCGGCACGCGGCCCGCATTCGATCTGGTTGACGCCAAGTCGGGCGACGTAATCGCGAAGGCGGGCGAGAAGGTCACACCACGGACCGTCAAGAAGCTGAAGGACGAGGGCAAGGTCACGGACCTTCTGGTGCCGTTCGACCAGATCGTCGGCCGTTTCGTCGCCAAGGACATCATCAACGAGGAAACCGGCGCGATCTATGTCGAGGCGGGCGACGAGCTGACATGGGAGGTCGACAAGGATGGCGACGTTACCGGCGGCACGTTGAAAGAGCTGATGGATGCCGGCGTGACGGATATTCCCGTTCTCGACATCGATAACATCACCGTTGGCCCGTACATCCGCAACACGATGGCGGCCGACAAGAACATGAACCGCGACGGCGCGCTGATGGATATCTATCGCGTAATGCGTCCGGGCGAGCCGCCCACCGTGGATGCGGCGAGCGCCCTGTTCGACACGCTATTCTTCGATTCCGAACGCTACGACCTGTCAGCTGTCGGCCGGGTCAAGATGAACATGCGCCTGGACCTCGATGCCGAGGACACGGTGCGGACACTGCGCAAGGACGACATCGTCGCCTGCATCAAGGCGCTTGTAGAGTTGCGCGACGGCAAGGGCGATATCGACGACATCGACCACCTGGGCAACCGCCGGGTGCGTTCGGTCGGCGAGTTGATGGAAAACCAGTACCGCGTCGGCCTTCTGCGGATGGAACGCGCGATCAAGGAACGCATGTCGTCGGTCGAGATCGACACCGTCATGCCGCAGGATCTGATCAACGCGAAACCGGCGGCAGCCGCCGTGCGCGAGTTCTTCGGCTCGTCGCAGTTGTCTCAGTTCATGGACCAGACCAACCCCTTGTCGGAAGTGACCCACAAGCGGCGTCTGTCGGCGCTTGGACCGGGTGGTCTGACGCGGGAACGCGCGGGCTTCGAGGTGCGCGACGTGCACCCGACCCATTACGGCCGGATGTGCCCGATCGAGACGCCGGAAGGTCCGAACATCGGTCTGATCAACAGCCTGGCCACGTTCGCGCGTGTGAACAAGTATGGGTTCATCGAGACGCCTTACCGCAAGGTGAAGGACAGCAAGGTGACCGACGAGGTCGTCTACATGTCGGCCACCGAGGAGATGCGTCACGTCGTTGCGCAGGCCAACGCCAAGCTGGACGCCAAGGGCAAGTTCGAGAACGAGATGGTCAACACGCGGCAGGCGGGCGAGTACACTCTGACGCCGACCGAAAGCGTGGACCTGATCGACGTGTCGCCGAAGCAGCTGGTATCTGTTGCCGCGTCGCTGATTCCGTTCCTCGAGAATGACGACGCGAACCGCGCGCTGATGGGTTCGAACATGCAGCGCCAGGCGGTGCCGCTGTTGCAGGCGGAAGCCCCGCTGGTCGGCACCGGCATCGAGGGCAAGGTCGCCATCGACTCGGGCGCCGCGATCCAGGCGCGCCGCGCCGGTGTGGTTGACCAGGTTGACGCGCAGCGGATCGTCGTTCGCGCGACCGAAGACCTGGAGCCGGGCGATCCCGGCGTGGACATCTATCGTCTGCGCAAGTTCCAGCGTTCGAATCAGAACACCTGCATCAACCAGCGTCCGCTGGTGAAGGTGGGCGATGTGGTCGGCAAGGGCGAGGTCGTCGCCGACGGCCCCTCGACTGAGATGGGTGAACTGGCGCTGGGCAAGAACGTGGTGGTCGCGTTCATGCCGTGGAACGGCTACAACTTCGAGGACTCGATCCTGATCTC
>ERZ869936.1875-NODE-1875-length-13655-cov-6.298824_pt1 | contig 13655 bp, 10 predicted proteins | sample MGYA00520876_ERZ869936 | MGnify/ENA primary metagenome ERZ869936 (study PRJEB32218, sample SAMN09650985) | biofilter metagenome | isolation source: enrty point of leading RO module | place: Saudi Arabia: Thuwal, RO plant located on Red Sea | collected 2016-02-17 ...
CCAGGGAAAACCCCCGGGAGGCCAGGCGACCGAGATCTTTGGGTGGAACCACGTTCATCAACTAGCGCGGCGCGCGGGCGGAGTCCATCAACTCCCGACGCCTTCCGCACGTCCGCAATCGCCATGCCACGAAATCGTCGCATTTGCGGTGGATGTGACAATTCCGTCATTTTGCCGACATTTCCGGGCCCGGCATCCTCGGCTTTCCTTCCGCGCTCATGTCGCCCCGGCTGTTCCTGATCGACGCCATCGGGCCCTTCTTCCGGGGCTACGAAAAGCGGCGCATCAACTGGTCGAAGATCCCCTTCACCCACCTCGCCACCGAGGGCGACGCCCGGCGCGACCAGTGGGCGCGCATCCGCAGCGACCTGCGGCACTTCGCCGGCCAAGTCTCGGCGATGGGCTACAACGCGGTCACGCTCGACGACCTCGCCCACCTGGTTTCCCACCCGCTCCACGAACCGGACGTCGCCCGCCGCATCGAGGTCTTCCGCGAGGAGTTCGCGGCGTGCTTCCGCATCCTCGACGAGTTCGGGCTCAGGATCTACCTCACCTCCGACATCATCCCGCTGACCCCGGCGATCGACGAGGCGATCGGCGGCGACCGCCACCGGCTCGACGCCTACTTCCAGGACCTGATCAGCCGCTGCCTCGACGACTTCCCGCTCATCGCGGGGCTGGTGCTGCGCATCGGCGAAAGCGACGGACTCGACGTCAGGGATCCGATCCGCTCGCGCCTGCACCTCACCTCGCCGTCGGACACCAACCGTCTGCTGCGACGGCTCATCCCTCTCTTCGAGGAAAGGGAGCGCGACCTGATCCTGCGCACCTGGACGGTGGGCGCGCACCGCATCGGCGACCTGATCTGGCACCGCAGGACGCTGGCGAAGACCTTCGAGGGCATCGACTCGCCGCGCTTCATCGTCTCGATGAAGTACGGCGAGAGCGACTTCTTCCGCTACCTCCCGCTCAACCGAGCCTTCTTCCGCACGCCGCATCCCAAGATCATCGAGTTCCAGGCGCGGCGCGAGTACGAGGGAGCGGGCGAGTACCCCTCCTTCATCGGCTGGGACTGTGAAAAATACGCCCGCGAACTCGAGGAGGCCGGGAATCTCGTCGGAGTCTCGGTGTGGTGCCAGACCGGCGGCTGGCACCGCTTCCGCCGCCTGGCCTTCCTGCCCGATGCCGGCGAGGACATCTGGATCCGCCTCAACGCGCACGCGATCCTGCGGATCTTCCGCGACCGCCAGGCGGCGGACGAGGCCGTGCGCGACCTCGTGGGCGACGACCGCGCCTTCGCCACGCTCGAACTGCTGCGGGCCGCGGACACGATCGTCCGCGACCTGATGTACATCGAGGACTTCGCGCGGCAGAAGCTGTTCTTCCGCCGGGTGCGCATCCCGCCGCTGCTGCACATCTACTGGGACTGCCTGTTCATCAACCACGCGGTGCGCAAGGTGATGCGGCACTTCGTCAACGACCCCGAGCGGGCCCTGCGCGCCGGCGAGGCCGCCTGCGAGCTTTTTCCCGCGATGATCGAGCGGGCGCGCGAGGCCGGCCTGCCCGGGCGCGACATCCTGCACTGGCGCGACTTCTGCCACATCGTCCGCCTGGCGCGGCGCTACTATTTCCTGCCCTTCGACGAGGATGTCGCCCGGGGCATCCGCCAGGCCAAGTCCGCCTACAAGCAGGCGTGGCCGCGGACCGAGGGCGCGCGCTACCGCATCAAGCTCAGCTTCAAGCCCTTCCACGTGAAGCGGCACACCCTCGCCTGGATCGCCGGCCTGCTGCTGCGCCGCCAGAGCGGCTACCGTCTCGTCGACCGCGTGTTCACGCTGCACCTGCTCGGTTTCATCTACCGCGCCTTCCGTCCGCGGAAAAAGGAATCGATGCCGAAGTTCCTCCGCAAGTCGGCGATGGGGGTGGAGACCATCCTCAAGTGACGAAAAACCCCGCGGCCCGATGGAACCGCGGGGTTGGAAAAAATCGCGACGCCGGTCAGCGCTGGAAGCTCGTGATGTCGTCGGTGGTGCCAAGCTCCATGTCGGCACCGGGGCTGAAGACGCCGACCTGTTCTCCGCGCAGGCGGTAGCTCTTGCCGCCCATCTGGAACTCCAGCACGTCCTCATACTCGGTGTTGAGCACCACGGTATAGGGCTGGCCGAAGGGATCGTAGAGGCCCTGCACCTCGTTGCCGCCGCCGCCACCGTAGTAGAGGCCGCCGCGGCGACCCTTGCCCTCCTGCACGCTGAGGAAGTTGATGCCGCGGGTGTTCTCGACGTCGCCGCCGTCGCCCTCCTCGGCCAGCAGGATGCGCAGCAGCGTGACGCCCTCGCCATTGTCGGTGCTGACCCGGTCGGAGAGATCGGGAAGGCGGCTGTATTCGCTGTAAAAATTGTTCACCGCCTGCGCCACGGCCGACGCGGCCACGCGACCCTGGGTGGTCTTGGCTTTCTTCAGCGCGGCGTTCACGCCGGCGAAGCTCATCGCGGCGAGCACCGCGACGATGGTGATGACGACCAGAAGCTCGATGAGCGTGAAGCCCCAGGAGCGGCGGAAGGAAACGGGATTTTTCATGGTTCGATTGGCAGGTTGGCGGCATCGAAGCGAAATCACGCGGCTGACGCAAGCTTCGAGCCTTTCCGCAATGAAGCCGCATTCCGGTGGATTCGCAAGTTTTCAGGCGGCGAAGGGGCGGGACGATCCTCCCCGCCTCCGGCCCCGCTCCCGCCTTGCACAGCGGGCGATCTCCGCCCAATCTGCCGCCGCCCCCCCACCCGGATCCATGCCGAAGGACTCCCCAGCCCAGACGATCCTGCTCGTCGATCAGGATCACGATTTCCTCGAATGGGCCACCAAGCACCTCGCGGCGAAGGGCCTCAACATCCTGCGCTGCGACCAGGCCGACAAGGCCCTGAAGGTGGTCGCGAAGACCCCGATCGACCTCGTCGTGGCCGATCTGCAGCTCCAGCCCTTCGACGCCCTCGACCTGCTGTCGCGGATCCGCGAGACCTCGCCGGCCACGCTCTTCGTCCTCACCACCGGATTTCCCAGCACCGGCCAGGTCATCGAGGCGACGCAGAAGGGTGCCCACGACGTGCTGCGCAAGGAGGCCCTGCCCTTCGAACTGCGGACGGTGGTCGAGAGCGCCCTGCAGATCGCCGAGGACCGCCGCACCGCCGGCGAGGCCGCCGACCCCCATCCGCAGCCGGCCGCCGACGGACGGATCAAGATCATCGGCATGTCCCGCGCGCTGCAGGATGTCTTCAAGGTCGTCGGCCGGGTCGCGAAGTCCGACGCGCCGGTGCTGGTCAGCGGCGAGTCCGGGACGGGCAAGGAACTGGTCGCCAAGGCGGTCCACGAATACTCGCCGCGCCGGCAGCAGGAATTTCTCGCGATCAACTGCGGCGCGATCCCCGAGAACCTGCTCGAGAGCGAGTTGTTCGGACACGAGAAGGGCGCCTTCACCGGGGCGATCGCGCGCCGGCCGGGACGCTTCGAGCAGGCCGACGGCGGCACGCTTTTCCTCGACGAGATCGGGGAGATGCCGGCCTCGGTGCAGGTGAAACTGCTGCGCGTCCTGCAGGACGGCACCTTCTCGCGGGTGGGATCGAATGAAACGCTGCGCGCCGACGCCCGGATCGTCGCCGCCACCAACCGCAACCTCGCCGAGGAGGTCGCCCGGGGAAATTTCCGCGAGGACCTCTACTACCGCCTCAACGTCGTCGAGATCCGGCTCCCATCGCTGCGCGAACGGCCGGAGGACATTCCGCTGCTGGCCGAATACTTCCTCCAGCGGATCACCCGCAAGAACGGAATGGCCCGCATCCGGCTCTCGGCGGAGGCGATCGGCATCCTCCAGCACCACGACTGGCCCGGCAACGTGCGCGAACTGGAGAACACCATCTCGCGGGCCTGTGCGCTGGCATCCTCGAACGTGCTGCTGCCGGCCGACATCAACCTGACCACCGCGCCCGGACGTCCGGACAGCGAGGTGCGGGAGGCGGTCGACACCCTGCTCGACGCCCTGCCCTCGGAGGGCGGCCAGGGCTGGCTGCGGGCGCAGTTCGCCGGACGCCTGCTCGACCGCCACGACGGCGACATCAAGAGCGCCGCCGCCGCGCTCGGGGTGACCTCCGCCGAGTTCAAGAAGTGGCTGTAGGCATTTTGGCGTTCGTCATCCGCCCCCCGCACCGGCTATTGTCAACGGCATGAAGTTCCCTTCGCGCGCCATCCTGCTCGGCCTGCTCGGCTTGGGCGTGCTGCACGCGGAGCCGGATCTCGACGAGGTCCCGACCTATCAGCTCGGTCTCGACGCGCTGGAAGGGCGGCTGTGGGAGGTGGCGGCAAACCGTTTCGAAGCCGCGCTCCGGACCGAAGGCCTCACGCCGGGGGACCGGGCCACGCTGCTGCTGCGACTGGCCGAGGCCAAGGTCCGTGGCGATCGCGGGGGAGCCGCGCTCCAGGTTCTCGACGCCCCGGAACTCGCGGACCATCCCGCCCGGCCGTTCTGGCGGGCGCAGGCGCTCGCGGCCGACGGGCGTTTCCGCGAGGCGGTCGAAGCTTTCGGCGCGCTGCCCGACGACACGCCCCATGCGGTCGAGGCGCGCCTCACCCGGACCCGGCTGCAGCGGGCGATCGGTGACCCGGAAGGGGCGCTCGCCACCCTCGATCCCCTGCTCGCCGGGAAGGACACCCCGGCGGCGGCGCGGCTCCTGCGCGCGGAGATCCTCCTCGACCTCAAGCGCGACCAGGAGGCGCTCGACAGCCTGCCGGACCCCGACTCGCTCACCGGCCGGGAAGCGGCGGCCACCCGCCTGCTCCGCGGCAGGTGCCTGCTGGCCCTCGGCGAGGAGGAAAAGGCGGCGGAAATCTTCGGCCGTCTCCTCGAGTCGCCCCGGCACCAGTCCCTCACCGCCCATCACGAGGCCGCCATCAATCTCGCCCGCGCGCGCCTGCGGTCCGACCGTCCGCAGGCGGCGGCCGACGGACTCCTCGCGTTCATCCAGCAGAATCCCGGCTCCCCCCTGCTCGGTCGTGCTTTCGAACTGCTGCTCCGCTGCCTTCCCGAGGAACCGGCGCCGAACGACCCCATCCTCAACCGCCTCCGCGAGTGGGTGCCCGCCGCCAGGATCGAAGGCCCGAACCTCCCCGGCAACCGCCCCGGCGTCCTCGGCGCGTGGCCCTTGCCGGATCCTCCCGACGACCCGCTCGCGCCCCAGGCGCTTTTCCACCTCGCGCTCGGCCTCAAACGGCAGACCGCCCCGGACGCCCCGCTGCGCGCGCGCCAGCTCCTCGACCGGCTGCGGCTGGAATACCCCAACCATTCGCTGGTTCCCTGGGCGCTGCTCGTCTGCGGACGCTGGGAACTGGAAGCCGGCAACCGCGAACGCGCCAACGCCTGCCTCGGCGCCATTCAGGAACTCGGCCCCGACTCGCCCCGGGAACTGCGCGCCCAGGCCCTCACCCTCGAGGCCGGCGCCCTGTTCCAGGACGAGCGCTACGACGAGGCCGCCGAGCTCTTCGACCGCGCCGCCGAGCTTCTCGAAGCCGAACGCCGCCGCTCCGCGCGCCTCAACGCCGCGACCTCGCTCCTGGCGGGCGGAAACGTCCCCGCCTTCGACCAACTGCGCGACGAGGCCGAGGACCCCGACCTCCAGACCCAGCTCGAACTCGAGCGATCGCTCCACCTCGCATCCGAGCGGGATCCCGAAGCGCTGCCCTCGCTGCTCGCCTTCATCCGGCATCACCCGGACCACCCGCGCATCGACGACGCCCGCCTCAACGCCGCACTTGCCGCGCTCGCCGCGATCCCGGCCCAGCCCGATGTCGCCGCGCGGATGCTCGATGCCATCGACGGGGAGCGGCGCAGGTCGCTCGCTCCCGCCATGCTCGCCCTGGCCGAAATGCGCCTGCACCAGAGCCGCGGCGAGTGGCGCGAGGCGGCCGACCGCGCCGCCGGGTTCCTGAAGGCCTATCCCGACGACCCCGCCGCCCCGACGCTGCGCTTCGAGCAGGGCCGCGCGCTGTTCCGCAACCGCGATTTCAACGACGCCCGGCTGGTGCTCGAGGCGCTCGCCAAGGATTTCCCCGATTCCCGCCACGCACCGGCCGCCCTGCTCCTCTCGGCCCGCGCCGCCGCGGAGGGAGGCACCCCCCAGTCGCAGGCCGAGTCGATCGCCCTCTTCGACCGCCTCATCGAGTCCGGCTCTCCCTTCGCCGCCGTCGCCCGACTGGAAAAGGCCGACATCCTCATCCGGCTCGCCCGCCTCGACGATGCCGTCGAGTCCCTCCGTCCCTGGTTCGGCGGGATGGAGAAGGACGATCCGCTGAGACTCAGCGCCGGCATGCTGCTCGGCGACGCGCTCTTCGCCCGTGCCCAGGGTGACCCCGCCAAACTCGAGGAAGCCCTCCGGCACTACGACCAACTCCTCGAGACCCTGCCGGAGGACTCCCCCGCCCGCTTCCAGATCCTCTACCAGAAAGGGCTCGTCCTCGAACAATGCAGCGCGCGCGACGACGATGCGCTCGTGGCCTACATGGACGTCGTCCAGAGCGCCCCCGAAAGCCCCCGTGGCGACTGGAACGCGATCGAGTCCTGCGGCTTCGCCGCCCTGCGCATCCTCGAGAAGCGCGGGGAATGGGTCGCGGCCATGAAACTTGCACGCCGCATCGCCGGGCTCGGAGGCCCCCGCTCCGAAGAGGCCGCCGAACGCGCGAAGAAGATCGGCATGGATCAGTTCATCTGGGAAGACTAGGAAGCGCGGCGCCTCCAGCCTTGCCGGCACCCTCGAAAAGCCGTGCTCCCCACCACCTTCCGCTTGGCGATCGGTCGCCGGCGTCTTATGCAGCCCCGCGATGGCTTATCCCAAACTCTTCGCCCCCGGTCCCGTCGACGTCTCGCCCGAAACCTACGCCGCCATGTCGCGGACGATGATCGGCCACCGCGGCTCCGACTTCGAGGAACTCTACGCCTCCCTCCAGCCCGGACTGAAATCCATCTTCGGCACCTCTCGGCCGGTCTTCCTGTCCACCTCCTCGGCCTGGGGCGTGATGGAGGGCGCGCTGCGCAACCTGGTCCGCGAAAAGGTGCTCTGCCTGTGCTGCGGCGCGTTTTCCGACAAGTGGTTCAGCGTGGCCAGGAGCATGGGCTACGAGGCCGACAAGGTGCAGGTGGAGTGGGGCGAGGCGATCGACCCCGAGGTCGTGAAAGCCAAACTCGAGGAGGGCGGCTTCGACACCGTCACCTTCATCCACTCCGAGACCTCGACCGGCGTGCTCAACGACCTCCACGGCATCGCCAGGGTCGTGAAGTCCTTCCCCGACACGATGCTCATCGTCGATACCGTCTCGTCGCTTTCCACCGTGCCGGTCGACTTCGACGCCATCGGCGCCGACGTCATGCTCGCCGGCGTCCAGAAGGCGCTCGCCCTTCCTCCCGGCCTGGCCGTCTTTGCGGTCTCCGAAGCGGCCATGGCCCGCGCCGAGGCGACGCCGAACCGCGGCTACTACTTCGACTTCGTCGAGTTCGCCAAGAACGCCGAGAAGAACAACACGCCCTCGACTCCCTGCATCGCCAACCTCTTCGGTCTGCAGTACATCCTCGGCGAGATCGAGAAGGAGGGCCTCGACGCGCGCTACGCCCGCCATGCCGAGACCAATGCGATGATCCACGCCTGGGGCGCGAAGCACGGCTTCGAACTCTTTGCACCGGAAGGCTTCCGCTCCAACGCACTGACCTGCTTCGCCACCCCGGACCGCCTCGACCTCCCCGCCTTCATCAAGGAGCTGAAGACCAGGCACGGCTTCCTGATCAACGGCGGCTACGGCAAGATCAAGGGCCATACCTTCCGCATCTCCAACATGGGCAACGAGACCGTCGCGACGATGCAGGAACTCATCGACGCGATGGACGATGTGCTTCAATAAGGAGCGCGGCTTTGCAAGCCGCTCGATCTGCCCCGGTCTCCCAGCGGCTTGCAAAACCGCTCAACCCCATCCCCGATGGCCGACTTCTACGATCCACACGCGGAAGTCATCCGGCGACAACACAAGCTCCCGCACTGGCAGCAGGGAGACGTCTGGATCTTCCTCACCTACCGCCTCGCAGACTCGCTGCCGGAGCCAATGCTAGCCAGATGGCGCGACGAACGCGAACGCTGGATCCAGCACCATCCAAAGCCATGGGACGAAGCGACCGAGGAAGCCTACCATGAACGCTTTTCGCAATGTATCGACCGTTGGCTCGACCAAGGCCACGGCTCGTGCCTCCTCCGCAATCCCGAAAATGCCCGCATCGTGGCCGATGCCTTCGCCTACTTCGACGGTGACCGCTACCAGCTGGCGTCCTACGTCGTGATGCCGAACCATGCCCATGTGCTCTTCCGCATTTTGGGTGCGCATCAACTGCCGGACCTGGTTCACACTTGGAAACGCTTCACGGCCCGGGAGATCAACCGCCGCGAGGGGCGTCAGGGAGCGCTTTGGCAGCCCGACTATTGGGACCGCCTGATTCGAAGCCGCCGGCATTTCGATTGGGTCCAGCGCTACATCCAGAGCAATCCTGCAAAACTCCCGGCGGGAAGCTTCCGCTTGTGGACCGCATAAGGAGCGCGGGTTTGCAACCCGCCTGATCGGGCCCGGAAAGTCGGAGCGGCTTGCAAAGCCGCGCTCCCCATCAGGCGTTCATCAACTCCTCGATCTCCTCCGCCTCGATGGGAATGTTGCCCATCAGGTCGAAGTTCGAGTCCTTGCCGATCACGAAGTCGTTCTCGAGCCGCACGCCGAAGCCTTCCTCGCGGATGTAGATGCCCGGCTCGATGGTGAAGACCATTCCCTCGGCGAAGGGCTCGTGCGGCGGATGCACGTCGTGAACATCGAGCCCGAGGTGGTGGGCCGTGCCGTGCATGAAGTATTTCTTCACCAGCTCCTTGTCCCTGCCCTGCTCCTTCGCCTCCTTGGCACCGATCAGGCCGAGGTTCACCAGTTCGGCCTCCATCAGCTCGATGACCTGCTTCTGGAACTCGATCGGCGTGTTCCCGGGACGCAGGATCTCGTTGGCTCCGCGGAAGACACTGAGCACCGCGTCGTAGACCGCCCGCTGCCGCTCGGTGAAGCGGCCGCTCACCGGCACGGTGCGGGTCATGTCCGCCGCCCAGCCCCCGTACTCCGCGGCCACGTCCATCAGCACCAGTTGTCCGTCCTCGCACACCTTGTCGTTCTCGACGTAGTGCAGCACGCAGGCGCTCTTTCCGCTGCCGATGATCGGATTGTAGGAAAACCCCCGCGACCCCCGTCGCACGAACTCGTGCAGGTATTCCGCCTCGATCTCCCACTCGCCGACTCCCGGCTTGATGAACCCCAGCACCCGGCGGAATCCCGCCTCGGTGATGTCGCAGGCCTTCTGCAGGTATTCGATTTCCACCGGGTCCTTCGTGATCCGCATCCGGTGCATCAGCGGCGCGAGCCGCTCGTACCGGTGCAGCGGATAGCGCGCCTGGCATTGTTTGATGAAGCGGTCGTTGGCGGTCTCGACCACCACCGCCGCCCGCAGGTGCTCGTTGGTCGGCAGGTAGATGTGGTCGGCCTGCGGCACCAGGCGATGCAGCCAGCCGTCGAAGCCGTCCACCCACTCGATCCGCTCGATCCCCGTCCGCTCGGTCGCCTGCTCCTTGGTCAGCTTCTCGCCGTCCCAGATCGCGATCTGCTCGCTGGTCTCCTTGACGAAAAGAATCTCACGGTCCCGCTCGTCCACCGCGTCGGGCATCATGACGAGCACGGTTTCCTCCTGGTCGACGCCGGTCAGGTAGAACAGGTCGCTGTTCTGGCGATGGGGCATCGTCCCGTCGGCGTTGGTCGGGTAAATGTCGTTGGAGTGGACGATGACGATGCTCTTCGGCTTGAGCAGGCCGCGCAGCCGCTCGCGGTTGCGGACGAAGAACCGGGAGTCGATGGGAGCGTAGCGCATGCCGGGGAGTCCAGACGATCGGCCCGTCGGCGGCAAACCCATTCGCCTCCCTTGCCGAAAAGCCGGTCATGTCCGCCCGATCAGCCGCCCCGCCAGTTCAGCTTCTGCCGCAGCGCGGCGTAGAACGAACGACCTTCCAGCCGCAGCAGGTTGAGGCGTTGCCCGGCCTTGCGCACGCAGACACGGTCGGCGGACCCGATCTCGACGCAGTCGCGCCCGTCGACGGTGAAGAGCATCGGCCCGTCCGATGGCTCCTCGGGCGTCAACTCGATCTCGACGTCGTCGCTGACCACCAGCGAGCGCTGGCTGAGCGTGTGCGGGCAGATCGGCGTGATCACGAAGACCCCGGCGTCGGGACTGATCAGCGGTCCGCCGGCGGAAAGCGAGTAGGCGGTCGAACCGGTCGGCGACGCCACGATCACGCCGTCGGCCCGGTAGCGGTTGAGCACCTCGCCGTCGATGGTCGCCTGCAACGCCACCAGGCGCCCGGTCTGCCCCCGCGCCAGCACCGCCTCGTTCAGCGCGAGAAAGCTCTGCGTGGATCCGTCCTGCTTCTCGACCCGGGCCTCGAGCAGGGTGCGCCCGCTGGTGGTGTAGCTGCCGTCCACCAGCGCCCCGACGAACTCGCCGATCTCGTCGTCCGTGCAACTGGTCAGAAAGCCGAGGTTGCCGATGTTGATCCCCGCCATCGGCTTCGGACAACCGCCGAGCGTCGCCATCGCGTGCAGCATCGTGCCGTCGCCCCCGATCACCGCGATCACGTCGGCGCGCTCGGCCAACTCTTCACCGCTCATTCCGGAGGGATCTCCCGTCATCCGGGCCGTCACCTCGTCAAGCACCGCCTCCAGCCCGCGACGCCCCAACTCCGCAACCAACGCCTCCAGCGTCCGCCGCGACCCCTCCTTCTCCGGGTTGGCGATGATCCCGACCGTCATGTCCCTACCTAACCGTCCACGCCCCGCTTGTCCAAGGTGGAGTGACGGAGTGGCTTCTTCCAGAGGCCATGAGCCGGGGCGGTGGCTTCCGGCCACCGGGGCTCGGTGCTTGGCGGCCTGGAGGCCGCCGGCCCTGCTCATGGCGCTCGCAGAGCGCCACTCCCCAGCCACGCCAGGAACTCGCGGTTGCCGTCGGTGCCCGTGATCGGCGAATCGATCACGCCGCGCCAGTCCCGCCCCAGTTCCCCGACAAAACGGCGGATCTTGTCGACCGCCCGCTGGTGCAGCGCCGGGTCGCGCACGATGCCTCCCTTGCCGATGTCCTCCCGCTCGAGTTCAAACTGCGGCTTGATCAGCGGCACGATGTCCCCGCCTTCCTCCAGCACCCCGAAGGCCGCCGGCAGGATCTTCGTCAGCGAGATGAAGGACACGTCGATGACCACCAGCGAGACCCGCTCGCCGAGGTCCGCTTCGACCAGGTTCCGCGCGTTGAACTTCTCCTTCACGACCACCCGCGGGTCGTTGCGCAGCTTCCAGACGAGTTGGTTGGTGCCGACGTCGACCGCGTGGACCCGTGCCGCGCCGCGCTGGAGCAGGCAGTCGGTGAACCCTCCGGTCGAGGCACCGATGTCCAGGCACACCCGTCCCTCGGGCGAGATCCCGAAGGCGTCCAGCGCGCCCTCCATTTTCAATCCGCCACGCCCGACGTACTTCGGCTTCTCCTTGAGCGACACCGGCGCGTCATCCGGAAGCTTCGCGCTCGGCTTGTCGATCACCCGGTCGCCGCTGCGCACCTCCCCGGCCAGCACCAGCCGCTTCGCCTGTTCGCGGGTGTCGCACAACCCGCGCGCCACCAGCAGCACATCCACGCGTTCCCTCCTCGCCATGGTCAGGCGGTCTTCGATCGGTTGACCGCATCGATCAGCTCGCGCAGGCGGCCGAAATCCGAGCGCCGGTGGCGGAAGACGAGCCGCGGAAGCCCGTCGATCCCCGGTTCGTCGGCTTCCTCCTCCAAGGCCCCGCGCTGCTGCATGACTCCCGCTTTCACCACATCGGCGAACTCCTTCTGGAGGCGGTCGGTCTCGCCGTCGGCCAGCGGTTTCATCAGGCGCATCACCAGCTTGTCGCCGACGTAGCAATACGAGTGGAAGATCCGGTAGAAGCGCGTGATCTCCTCGACGGCCTCGTCGATGTCGTCGGTCACCTTGAACAGCGACAGGTCGCTCTCCGAGATGAGTCCGCCGCGCAGCAGGTGATCCTGGACGAACTGCTCCCAGAACTTCCAGTAGGTCCCGCCGTTCGCGTCCACGAGCACCAGCGGATAGACCTGCGCCTTGCCGGTCTGGATCAGGGTCAGCGCCTCGAAGACCTCGTCCATCGTCCCGAAGCCGCCGGGAAATCCCGCGGTCGCGTCGGCCTCCTTCACGAAGCTCAGCTTGCGGGTGAAGAAGTAGTTGAAGTCGATCAGCTTCGGGTCGCCGGCGATGAACTCGTTGGCCGCCGCCTCGAAGGGCAGCGCGATGTTCAGCCCGAAGCTGTCGTCGGCCCCGGCCCCCTCGTTGCCGGCCGCCATGATCCCCGGGCCGGCGCCGGTGATGGTCATGAACTCGTGGTCCCGCATCTTCCGCGAGAACTCGACCGTCGCCTGATACGCCGGCTCGTCCGGCCGGGTCCGCGCCGAGCCGAAGACCGACACCTTGCGGAAGTCCCGCCACGGTTCGAAGACCTCCTCGGCCATCCGCAGCTCCTTCAGCGCCCGGTTCATCATCTTGAAATCACCGGGCAGCACGCCGCCGCGCGAGATCCGGGCGGCGGTGACCATCATCTCCGCCAGCAGCTCGTGGCCCGACTCCCCCGCCGCCTCCCGGGCCAGGGCGACGATCCGGTCGTCGAGCTTCTTGTCACCGGTCGAACCGATGAACGACCGCCGTCCGCCCCGCGCCAGGCCGGCGGTGAAATCCCGCTCGACCGGCACCGGCGACTTTTGTGCGTGATGACTCATGGCGGCAGGCTAGCAAGTCCGCCACCGCTGCCAACCCCCGCCGGTGCCGAAATCGCGGCCGCCCGTCAAGGCGCCGGCACCGCGACACCGAGCCGCACGAAGAGTCTTCCGCCGGAGGCCAGCCCGGGCGGCAGGGCGACCGTCACCCGGTCGATGCCGGCGCCGAAGCCATCCTCCTGCTCGGTGACCGTGATGTCGGCCGGCCCCGTGCCCTGATGCACCGCGGTGGTCCAGCCGCTCAGGTCGCTGCCGTACTCGACCGCGATGCCGGTGTCGCCATCGGCACCGGCCCCGGCCGTCCGACGGAAGACAAAGAGGAACTTGCCGTCGGGGTCGGTCGTCGAGTCGAAGGTCGGCGCCAGCGCAACATCGTCGGCGCCGTCCGACGGATCGCCGCCTACGACCCACTCGACACCGGTCGGCAGCGAGCCCCGATCGAAATCGAGCGCCGGATCAGCGTCTGTTAGTTCGGCGAACGTGGCGGCCCAGCCGCCGTAGGCGCCGGTCGGCGGGGTGACCGAACTCTCCAACTCGACCATCGCACGCCCCAGCGCGTCACCGACCAGCATGTAGGTCCCGGCACGCTGGTTGTAGTGACCGTTCGAAGCGCCGCCCTCGCTGAGCGGGTGGGCATAGACCGTCTTCACGTTGCCGGCGAACTGCGGGTAGTTTCCGGCATCGCCATCGACCGCGAGCTGGGCGTCGAGGATCGCCTGTTCGGCATCGCTTCCTCCGCCGGTCAGCGGCGTGA
>ERZ869936.1876-NODE-1876-length-13649-cov-4.554583_pt1 | contig 13649 bp, 9 predicted proteins | sample MGYA00520876_ERZ869936 | MGnify/ENA primary metagenome ERZ869936 (study PRJEB32218, sample SAMN09650985) | biofilter metagenome | isolation source: enrty point of leading RO module | place: Saudi Arabia: Thuwal, RO plant located on Red Sea | collected 2016-02-17 ...
TGACTCCGCTCAGGTATTCGGAACCGTGGTAAACGTGCAGAAGTTGCTGGAACTGCGCGGCGCATACCTTGCCATCGCCGGCGAACTCGCCGCGCAGCGATCGGCGCTCGCGGCTGCAAATGCCGAGTACCGGCGCATGAAGCTGCTCTACGAAGACGACCGCAATGTCTCCGAGCAGGCGCTGCGCAGCGCCGAGGCTGCATATCGGGCCGCGCAGGCGCAGGTCGGCGCGGCCGAGGCCCGCCTGGCAGCCGTCGGCGACGCGCTGCGCACCGGCTGGGGCGATGTCATCGCCGGCTGGGCGCGCGCGGCCGATTCGCCCCGGCTGAAGGCGCTGCTCGACGGGCGATTGCAGCTGGTGCGGTTGTCGTTTCCTTACGAAATGCCGGCGGCGGCCGCGCGCGCATCGGTCGAGATTGCGCCGGTCACCGGCCGCGATCGCGCGGTGGCGGCGCGCCTGGTGTCGGCGGCGCCGCAGGTCGACAGCACGCTGCCTGGGCAGACCTTCTTCTATGCGGTGGAGCATTCGATGCTGCGTGCCGGCGCGCGCGTGGTCGGCGCGGTCGGCACCGGTCCGGAAATGCTGGAAGGGGTGCTGATCCCCGACGAGGCGGTGGTCTGGTATGCCGGAAAGGCCTGGGTCTACCTCCGGCACGATGCGGAGACCTTCGGCCGCTACGCGGTGTCGGCCCGTCGCGATCTTGGCACCGGCTGGTTCGACCGTGGGCAGGACCTCGTCGCCGGACGCGAGGTCGTCACCAGCGGCGCGCAGTTTCTGCTCTCCGAATAGCTGAAGTTCCAGATTCGCAACGAGAACGAAGACTGACATGCGCCGCCTGAGCCGGATTCTTGCGAGCGCGCGCCGGGCCGGGGGCGTGCATCGATGATCGCAGCGATCGTTCGCGTGTCGATCCGTTATGCCGGCGTCGTGGTCGCGCTGGCGGCCACCCTGGTCGGCTATGGCGTCTACACGCTGTCGCGCGCGAATCTCGACGTGTTTCCCGAGTTCTCGCCCAGCCAGGTGGTGCTGCAGATCGAAGCGCCGGGCTTTTCGGCCGAGCTGGTCGAGACGCTGGTCACCGCGCCGATCGAAAACGCCATTGCCGGCGTCTCCGGCCTGACCGGGCTGCGCTCGCAATCGATACCCGGCCTGTCGGTGATCACCGCCATCTTCGAGGACGGTTCCGACACTTTCCGCAACCGCCAGGTGGTCGGTGAACGCATCGCCGCCCTTGCGGCGCAGATGCCGGCCGGGGTGGCGCCGCCGACCATGACGCCGTTGACCTCCTCGGCCAGCACGGTGCTCGGTGTCGGGCTGACCTCTCAGACCCGCACGCTCATGGAGCTGCGCACGCTCACCGACTGGACCGTGCGGCCGCATCTGCTGGCGGTGCCGGGCGTGGCGGAAGTCAATGTGTTCGGCGGCGACGTGCGCCAGTGGCAGGTGCAGGTCGACCCCGCCCTGCTGCGCAGCTATGGCCTCGCGATCGAGGACGTCGCGCGCGCGGCAGGCGGTGCCACCGCGCTGGGCGGCACCGGCTTCGTGAAGACGCCGAATCAGCACATCAACATCCAGGCCGACGCCCAGCCGGCGACGCCCGACGAAGTCGGACAGCTGGCGATTGCCTACCGCGACGGCCGCGTGGTGCGCATCGCCGATGTGGCCACCGTTGCCGAGGCGGCGGCGCCGTCCATCGGGGCCGCCGCCATCGACGGCGTGCCCGGCGTCTTCCTGATGATTCAGGGCCAGCTCGGGGCCAACACCCATGCGGTTACCCGAGAACTCGAGCGCGCCATCGACGAGCTGCGACCGCTGCTCGAGGCCGAGCAGGTGCGGCTGCATCCGAACCTGTTTCGCCCGGCCAACTTCATCGAGACCGCGGTGCGCAACGTGCAGCGCGACATCGTGATCGGCTCGGCGCTGGTGATCATGGTGCTGTTCCTGTTCCTCTACAACAGCCGCACCGCGTTCATCTGCACCCTGGCCATTCCGGTGTCGCTGCTGTCGGCAGTGATCGTGCTGGACTACTTCTCGGTTGCGCTGAACGTCATGGTGCTCGGCGGGCTGGCGATCGCGCTGGGCGAGGTGGTTGACGATGCCATCATCGACACCGAGAACATCTATCGCCGGCTGCGGCTCAACCGCCTGGCCGGCAATCCCCGCCCGCTCGAGGACGTGGTGCTGGACGCCTCGGTCGAGGTGCGCAGCTCGGTGGTGTACGCGACCTTCATCGTCGCGCTGGTGTTCGTGCCGCTGCTGACCCTGTCCGGTATCGCCGGCAAACTGTTCGCGCCGCTGGGACTTGCCTACATCTTTGCCATTCTCGCCTCGCTGGTCACCGCGGTTACGCTGACGCCGGCGCTGTGCTACCTGCTGCTCGCGCGCCGCGATCTGAAGGCCGACGATCCGCCGGCGGTGGCCTGGCTGCGGCCGCGCTACCTTGCGCTGCTGGAGCGGCTCGAGCGCTATCCCGGGCGCACCATCGCGGTCGCGTTTGCGCTGATCGTGGGCGGCATCGGCATCCTGCCGCTGTTTTCCGGCGAGTTCATCCCGGCGCTGCGCGAAGGCCACTACATCATTCACATGTCGGCGGTGCCGGGCACCTCTGAATCGGAGTCACTGCGCATCGGCACCCGCGTATCGAAAGCGATCGGCGACATCGAAGGCGTGCAGTCGGTGGTGCAGTGGGTCGGGCGCTCGAAGAACGGCGCCGACACCTTCGGCACCCATTACAGCGAGTTCGAGGTCGAGATCGGCGCGCTGCCGGGCAGGGAGCAGAGCCGCATCCTGCGCGAGATCCGCGAGGTGCTCTCCGGCGAGCGCGGCGTGACCTACCCTGGCGTCACCTTCGCGGTGAATACTTTTCTCACCGAGCGCATCGAGGAAACCATCACCGGCTTTGCCGCGCCTTTCGTGGTCAGCCTGTACGGCCCCGACCTCGATTCGCTGGACCGCGACGCGCTGGCGGTGGCGGCGGCGCTGGCGCAGGTGCCGGGGGCGGTGGATGTGCAGCTGCAGGCGCCGCCGGGCACGCCGCAGATCAGCGTGCGGCTGCGTCACGGGCGCATCTCCGCGCTCGGCCTGACGCCCGCCGAGGTGCTGGCGGCGCTTGCAACCGCCTACGAAGGCGCCCGGGTAGGGCAGGTGCACCAGGACGCCCAGGTCATCGATCTGGTGGTGACGCTGCCGCCCGCCTTGCGCAACGATCTGTCGCGCATCGGCGAGCTGGGGCTGCGCAACCCCGAAGGGCGGCTGCTGCGCCTGGCAGACGTCGCGGACGTGCGCCTGGTGGGCGGACGCTACAAGGTGCTGCACTCCGGCGGCCGCCGCATCCAGACGGTGACGGCGAACCTGGAAGGCCGCGACCTGCAGTCCTTCGAGGCGGACGCGCAGCGCGCGGTGCTGGACAATGTCACGCTCTCACGCGGGAACTACCTGGTGTTCTCCGGCACCGCCCAGGCCCAGCGCGAAGCCACGGTCGACCTGATCGTCCATTCTGCGCTGGCGGGCGTGGGTGTGTTCCTGCTCCTCTACATTGCCTTCAACAACCTGCGCAATCTCGCCATCACCTTCGTCAACCTGCCCTTCGCGCTGATCGGCGGCGTGATCGCGGTGCTTGCCACCGGCGGCTGGCTCTCGCTCGGCTCTCTGGTCGGCTTCGTCACCCTGTTCGGCATCACGCTGCGCAACTCGATCATGCTGGTGTCGCACGACCAGCACCTGGTCGAAATCGAGGGCCTGCCCTGGTGCGCGCAGACCGCCCTGCGCGGCGCCGGCGAGCGGCTGCCCTCGATCCTGATGACGGCGCTGGTGACAGGGCTCGGGCTGATGCCGCTCGCGCTCGGCTCCGGCGAGCCCGGCCGCGAGATCGAGGGCCCGATGGCGACCATCATCGTCGGCGGTCTGGCGACCTCGACCCTGCTCAATCTGCTGGTGCTGCCCACCCTGCTGCTGCACTTCGGCCGCTTCGAGCCCGCCCGCGGCACCAGCTGATAGACTGTCGCCGGCGCCGTGCATCCGCGGCGCTTTTCTTTTCCAGCATTCGGCGCAGCGCGCCTGGAGACCGGCAATGCCCACGATCGAGCTTTCCAAGGACAATTTCGAGCAGGTGGTCACCGAAAACGACACGGTCGTCGTCGATTTCTGGGCGCCGTGGTGCGGCCCGTGCAGATCGTTTGAACCGGTGTTCGAAGCGGCCGCGGGCAAGTACCCGGACGTGGTGTTCGGCAAGGTCAACACCGAAGACCAGCCGGAACTCGCCGCCAGCTTCGACATCCGTTCCATCCCGACGCTGATGGTGGTGCGCGAAAAGGTGATTCTGTTCTCGCAGGCCGGAGCGCTGCCCGGCTCGGCGCTGGATTCGGTGGTGGAGAAGGCGCTTGCGCTCGACATGCAGCAGGTGCATCGCGATATCGCCGCCGGCGACGCCGGTCCGGAGCAGGGCTAGGGTTTCGTCGCGCGGGGCCGGCTCCGCCGGCCGCCTTCAGAGGGTGCTCGCCGGGTAGCTGCCGGCGTCTCCTCGCAGGTAGGCCTGAACCTGCGGCTCGCGCAGCCGATCGACAAACCAGCGCAGCGCCTTGCCTGCCTGCCGGGGCTGCCAGGCAAAGCACACGTTGGCCACCGGCTTGCTGCCGTCGACTTTTTTGGCCACCAGCCGTCCGGCGCGCACATGCGGCTCCACCCACTTGGCGGGGAGGTAGCCCACGCCCAGCCCGGCGACATGGGCGGCAAGCTTCGCGCGCAGACCGGGCAGGGTCAAAGTGTCCTGTCCTTCGAGCAGACCGGAACTGCGTGGCGGCAGCAGTCGGGAACTGTCGGCCGCCGTAACCGCCCGGTGCTGCAGTACCTCCTCGGCCGCGAGCGGCTCGGGCGCCGCGGCGAGCGGATGTTCGGGCGCCATCACGAACACGAATTCGAACTGGCCCATCGATTCCACCGCCAGCGCCGCCTCCGGCGGCGCGTCGCCGGGCGCGCCGATCACCAGATCCGCGCGCCCGGTCGCAAGCGCATCCCAGCAGCCGTTCAGCACCTCGCTCGACAGGCGCAGCCGCGTACCCGAGCCCTGCCGGTAGAAGTCCCTGACCATGGGGAACAAGCGCTCCGTGGGAATGATGTCGTCCACGCCAATGCGCAGCTCGCTCTCCCAGCCGGTGGCCACGCGCCTGACCCTGCACTCGATGTCGTCCGCGGCCCGCAGCAGGTGGCGCCCGTCGCGCAGCAGGGGTGCGCCGGCTTCCGTCAGGCGCGCCCGCTGGCGGCTTCGGTCGAACAGCCTGACCCCGAGGTCCTGTTCCAGCTTCTGCACGGTGTAGGTGATGGCGGAGGGCACCCGATGCAGTTCCTGGGCGGCGCCGGCGAAGCTGCCGTTGCGGGCGATGGCGTCCAGCACCAGCAGCGCGTCAAGCGAAATTTTCATAGTGACTACGCCCGGTTTCGTTTATCATCAGGATCAATAACTGACTCATCAGTCAGCAAACCGGCCCGCCGCCCGTGGGCGGGTCAAAATTAGAGACACCGAAGCCAGCCGGGACTTTGCCGGGCTGGCGATTATTTTTCCAGCGGGGCCGACGTTTCAGGCCCTGCACTCATTGCACGAGGTACAACGTTGTTTAATCCGCGAATTTCTGCCTTGTCGGTGATTGCCATGAGCTGTGCCGCAGTGCTTGTGTCCGCCTGCGGTACGAAAACCGATGCCAACGCCCAGGGCGACGCCAAGCCGGCCGCCCAGCAACAGGCGGCGCCCAAGCCGCAGGGCCTGCCGGTCAAGGCCGAGCAGGTCGCGCTTGCCAGGGTCGTCGACGAGGTGTCGGCGGTGGGCAGCCTGCTGGCGGAGGAATCGGTGGTGATCCGGCCGGAAATCGACGGCCGCATCGTTTCGCTGCACTTCAACGAGGGCCAGTCCGTCTCCGCCGGCCAGCGCCTGGTGACCATCGACAGCAGCGAATACGAGGCGCAGCTCGCAGCGGTGGAGGCCGACCTGCGCACCGAGCAGCAGCGCTACGACCGCGCCGAGGAGCTGTACCAGCAGAAATTCATCAGCAAGGAGGCGCTCGACATTCAGCGCGGCTCGGTCGAGCGGCTGAAGGCCCGAGTCGACGAGGCGCGCTCGCGCGTGGCCAAGACGGTGATCCGGGCGCCGTTCTCGGGCGTCGCCGGCCTGCGGCGCGTGAGTCCCGGCGCCTATGTGAGCGCCGGCGCCGACATCGTGCCGCTGGAGAACCTGAACTCGATCAAGGCCGATTTCCGCGTGCCGGAGGTGTTCCTGTCGAAGATCGGCCAGGGGCAGGAGGTGGTGCTGCGCCTGGATGCCTATCCGGGTGAATCGTTCACCGGTCGCGTCTACGCCGTGCAGCCGATGGTTGATGAGACAACCCGCACCGTGCTGATGCGCGCCCGGGTGCCGAACAAGGGTCTCAAGCTCAAGCCGGGCATGTTTGCGCGGGTGTCGCTGACGCTGGCGTCGCGGCCGAACGCGATCACCATCCCCGAGCAGGCGCTGTGGCCGCAGGGCACGGACAACTTCGTGTTCCGCGTGGTCGACGGCAAGGCCCAGCTTACCAAGGTGCAGCTGGGCAAGCGCGAGCCCGGCAAGGTCGAGATCGTGGCCGGACTCTCGCCCGAGGACGTGGTCGTGACCGAAGGCCAGATCAAGCTGCGCGACGGCGCGCCGGTCACCGTGATGGGTGCGCCGCAGCCGTCCGGCGCGCCGCAGCAGCAGGGGCAGGGCGCACCGAAAGCCGGCTGATCGCCGGCCCGCGCAGCGAGGAACCGACATGATTCTTTCCGACATCTCCATCCGCCGCCCGGTGCTGGCCACGGTGATGAGCCTGCTCATCGTGCTGCTCGGCATCATCTCGTTCGACCGGCTGTCGGTGCGCGAGTATCCGAAGATCGACCCCCCGGTCGTATCGGTGCGCACCGTGTACAAAGGCGCGACCGCGCAGGTGGTCGAAAGCGTCATCACCACCCCGATCGAGGACGCGCTGTCCGGCATCGAGGGCATCAAGACCATCAAGTCGCAGAGCCGCGAGGAGGTCAGCCAGATCACCGTGACCTTCGTCACCGACCGCGACGTCGAGGCCGCTGCCAACGACGTACGCGACCGGGTATCGAGGGTGCGCGCGCTGCTGCCCGAGCAGGCCGACGATCCGGTGGTCAACAAGATCGAGGCGGACGCCTGGCCGGTGATGTGGATCGCGGTGACCAGCGACCGGCATTCGCCGATGGAGCTGACCGACTACGCCGATCGTTACCTGACCGACCCGCTGAAGACCATTCCCGGGGTGGCGACGGTGATCATCGGCGGCGAGCGGGTGTATTCGATGCGCGTCTGGCTCGACCGCGAGCGGCTGGCGGCGCTCGGCCTTACCGCCCAGGATGTCGAGGCGGCACTGCGCCGGCAAAACCTGGATTCGCCCGGCGGGCGCATCGAAAGCACGCAGCGCGAACTGACCGTGCTGGCAGAGACCGACCTGCAGAGCGCCGAAGCTTTCAACAACATGATCATCCGCGAGACCGCGGGTTACCCGATCCGGCTCAAGGATGTCGGCTATGCGGCGCCGGGACCCTACGAGAACCGCAAGATCGTGCGGGTGAGCGGCAACGAGGCAATCGGCCTGGGTGTCGTGAAACAGTCCACCGGTAACACGCTCGCCATCGCCAAGGGCGTGCGCGAGATGGTGCCCAAGCTCGCCTCCGGCCTGCCGGACGGCATGACCATGAAGGTCGCGGTCGACACCTCGGAGTTCATCGACGCGGCGATCATGGCGGTCTACAAGGTGCTGATCGAGGCGCTGATCCTGGTGGTGCTGGTCATCTTCCTGTTCCTCAGGAGCGTGCGCGCCACCCTGATACCGGCGGTAACCATTCCGGTGTCGCTGATCGGCGCGTTCTTCTTCCTCTATGTGCTGGGCTTCACCGTCAATGTGCTGACCCTGCTCGGCATCGTTCTGGCGGTGGGCCTGGTGGTGGACGACGCCATCGTCATGCTGGAGAACATCCACCGCCACATCGAGGAAGGCAAGAAGCCGTTCCAGGCGGCGATCATCGGCTCGAAGGAAATCGGCTTCGCGGTGGTGGCGATGACGATCACCCTGGTGGCGGTATTCACGCCGCTGGTGTTCATGACCGGGCGCGTCGGGCAGCTCTTCGTCGAATTCGCCCTGACGGTGGCCTCGGCGGTGCTGGTGTCCGGCTTCGTCGCGCTGACGCTTACGCCAATGATGTGCTCCAAGCTGCTCAAGGAGCACAGCGGTCACGGCCGCTTCTACGCCGCCAGCGAGCGCTTCTTCGAAGGCATGAACTCGGGCTATCAGCGGCTGCTCCGCGGCACGCTGTCGGCGCGCTGGATCGTGGTGCTGGTTTTCTTGGGCGTGTTCGCCGGCATGATCTGGGTGTTCACCCAGCTCAAGTCGGAGCTCTCGCCGGTCGAGGACCGCGGCGTGTTCATGGCCTTCGCTGTGGCGCCGGAAGGCGCGACCATGGAATACACCGACCGCTACATGCGGCAGATCGGGCAGATGGTCAACCAGGTGCCCGAGGTCGAGACGCTGTTCGAGGTGGTGGCGCCGGGGCTCGAGCGGCCCAACCCGGTCAATCTCGGCATCGGTTTCGCGGTGCTCAAGCACTGGGACGAGCGTAACCGCAAACAGATGGAGATTTCCGGCGAGCTCACGCCCAAGCTGTTCGGCGGGCTGCCGGGCGTGATCAGCTTCACCGTGAATCCGCCCTCGCTGGGCGCAAGCTTCCTGTCGAAGCAGATCGAGTACGTTATCTACGGCACCAGCTACCCGGAGCTGCAGGGCCAGGTCAGCAAGGTAATGGCGCGGCTGTCGCAGTACCCCGGCATCACCGGCCTGGACACCGATCTCAAGCTCAACAAGCCGCAGCTGCGCGTCGAGATCGATCGCGACAAGGCGGCGACGCTCGGCGTGTCGATGCAGGAAATCGGCAGCACGCTCGAAATCCTGCTCGGCGGCAAGGACGTCACCCGCTACAAGCGCGAGGGCAAGCAGTACGACGTGGTGGTGCAGATGGAAGACGACAAGCGCCGCCAGCCGACCGACCTGACATCGATCTACGTGCGCAGCGCCGGCGGCGATCTGGTGCAGCTGTCGAATCTGGTCGCGCTGCGCGAGACGGTGGCGCCGAAGGAGCTCAACCACTTCAACAAGTTCCGCGCCGCCATCATCAACGGCAACGTGGCGCCGGGCTACAGTCTCGGCGATGTGCTCGACCAGATCGACCAGATCGTCTCGGAGGAACTGCCTCCCGGCACGCTTACCGATCTCGACGGGCAGTCGCGCGAGTTCCGCGAGACCGGTCTCGAGATGTACATCACGCTGGCGCTGGCGCTGGTCTTCATCTACCTGGTGCTGTCGGCGCAGTTCGAGAGCTTCGTCGGCCCGTTCGTGATCATGCTCACCGTGCCGCTCGCCTTTACCGGCGCGCTGCTGGCGATGTGGATCAATGCCTGGCTCGGCAACGGCGGCACGCTCAACGTCTACAGCCGGATCGGTCTGGTCATGCTGGTCGGCCTGATCACCAAGAACGGTATTCTGATCGTCGAGTTTGCCAACCAGTTGCGCCGTCAGGGGCTGGAAATGTTCGAGGCGACTGTCGAAGCGTGCACGCTGCGGCTGCGGCCGATTCTGATGACCACGCTCGCCACCGTGCTGGGTGCGATGCCGCTGGCGCTGTCATCCGGTGCCGGTTCGGAGGCGCGCCAGGCCATCGGCTGGGTGGTGGTGGGCGGCATGTCGCTTGGCACCTTGCTCACGCTGTTCGTCATTCCGACCTTCTATACGCTCATCGTGCGCAGCATTCACATGCTGCCCGAGGAGAAAGAGGCGCTGGCCGGCGGCGCGGGGGTGGTGACCTCGCCGCAGAGCCGGGAGCACTGAGCCGTCCCGACAGCGAAATAGATCCCGTTCAGGGCGGCAGCTGCTTCGGCATCTGCCGCCTTTTGTTTTGTTGTACCTGCGCAAGCGATCACCGGCACCGACATCGCCTGCTGTTCCGGAGACGAGATGAAGCTGCAATATCACGTGCTGGACGTATTTACCGACCGCATCTTCGGCGGAAACCCGCTGGCGGTCGTGTTTGGCGGCGATGCGCTGGACGGTGCCCTGATGCAGCAGATCGCCGCGGAGTTCAATCTCTCGGAAACCGTGTTCGTGCTGCCGGCCGGGTCGCCGACGGCCACCCGCCGGGTGCGAATCTTTACGCCGCGGGCGGAAGTCCCGTTTGCCGGCCACCCGACCATCGGTACCGCCCTGCTGCTGGCACGGCTGGGCGCCTGCGACCTCGCGGCTGAGCATCCGCAGATCGTGCTCGAAGAGGGTGTGGGCCCGGTGGCGGTGCGGATTTCCTGTGACAACGGCCAGGCACGGGCGGCGCAGATGGCAGTGCCGCAGCTACCGGAGCCGGTAGCCTCGCCGCTTACCTTGAAGCAGGCGGCGGAGCTGCTGTCGCTGCAGTCCGGCGATCTTCATCCCGACATCAGGCCGCAAGCCTGGTCGTGCGGCCTGCCCTTCCTGTACCTGCCGCTGGCCGGTGTGGCGGCGGTGCAGCGCGCCCGCCTGCGGCTCGACCTGTGGCAGCAGTGGCTCGCGCCCACGCCGGCATGCAACGTCTACCCGTTCAGTTTCGAGACCCTCGATCGCGACGCCCAAATCCACAGCCGCATGTTCGCACCCGGGTTTGGCATCGTCGAGGACCCGGCGACCGGTTCCGCTGCGGCTGCGCTGGCCGGTTTGCTGGCGACCGTCGCCCCGTCCGGGGCGCAGCGCTGGCGGGTGGAGCAGGGTATCGAGATGGGCCGCCCCGCCCGGATCGCGCTCACGATCCGCTGCCTCCAGGCGAAGGCCGCCCACGTGCCCGCGGGTAGGACAGCGGTCCACATGGCGGAAGGGATATTGACTGTCTGAGCCACGAAGATTGCGGTTAACGGGGCATCGCCGGCTTCGTATATTCAGAATTTTCGAATAACTTGTTGATAAAGTTCCTGTTGCATTTCAGCATGTTGATAAATACATTGGTAGAGAACGGCATGACATGCCGCCCCTATGTTGGATTCAATTGGAGATCAGTCACATGGTTGAACTGCGCAGATCTGCCGAACGCGGCTTTGCCGATCACGGCTGGCTAAAAAGCTTTCACACCTTCTCGTTTGCCGGGTACTACGATCCGCGGCACATGGGCTTCGGGCCGCTGCGCGTGATCAATGAGGACCGGGTGGCCGCAGGCCAGGGCTTTGGGGCGCATCCCCATCGGGACATGGAGATCATCAGCTACGTGCTGGACGGTGCGCTGGAGCATCGGGACAACATGGGCAACGGATCCATCATCCGGCCCGGCGATGTGCAGCGCATGAGCGCCGGGACCGGGGTGGTGCACAGCGAATACAACCCGTCGCGCCAGGATACGGTGCATTTTCTGCAGATCTGGATCGAGCCGGCCCGACACGGCATCGCCCCGGGTTATGAGCAGAAGCATTTCGACACGCAGGGCAAGCGCGGCAAGCTGCGGCTGGTCGCTTCGCCTGACGGGCAGGAAGGGTCGGTGACGATTCATCAGGACGCGCGGCTGTACGCCGGCCTGTTCGAGGGCGCCGAGCAGGCGGAACATGCGCTCGGCCCCGACCGGCGCGCTTACGTTCACGTGGCGCGCGGCAGCGTGTCGGTCAACAGCGAGCGCCTGGGCGGCGGCGACGCGATCAAGCTCTCCGGGCAGCAGACCATCCGGTTCGCGCAGGGTGAGGCGGCCGAGGTGCTGCTGTTCGACCTGCCGTGACCGCGCCGCAGCGCCGCCCGCACTGACGTGAGCGGCTATCTCGATCATGGCGTGTGGCGCCGCGGCTGGTACGACACCAGCGCGAGCGCCGGAGAATTCCGCCGCACCGAGGCGGCATTCCGCGCCCGGGTTCAGGCCGATTCGCGTGCGCGCTTTCCCGCCGCGGCCGGCCGTTATCATCTGTACGTCTCGCGTGCCTGTCCCTGGGCGCATCGCACGCTGATCCTGCGGCGGCTCAAACAGCTGGAAGACGTCGTTAGCGCCGATGTTGTCGAGCCGCTGATGGGCGACGACGGCTGGGCCTTCGCGCCGGGGGCGGATTCGGTGAACGGATTTGCCTTTTTGCGCGAGGCCTACGTCGCCGCCGATCCGCATTACAGCGGGCGGGTCACCGTGCCGGTGCTGTGGGACCGGCAAACCCGAACCATCGTCAATAACGAATCGGCCGAGATCATCCGCATGCTCAATAGCGCCTTCGAGGCGTTCACCGACGAGCACACTGACTACTACCCCCAGGCGCTGCGCCCGGAGATCGATGCGGTCAACGATTACGTCTACGAGCGCGTCAACAACGGCGTCTATCGCTGCGGCTTTGCCGGATCGCAGGCGGCCTATGAACAGGCCTTCGACACCCTGTTCGATGCGCTCGAGACGCTGGAGGCGCGGCTTGGGCGCTCGCATTTCCTGGTCGGCGAGCGCCTCACCGAGGCCGACTGGCGGCTGTTCACCACGCTCGTGCGCTTCGATCCGGCGTACTACCTGCACTTCAAATGCAATCTGAAGCGCATCGCGGACTATCCGAATCTCACGCGCTATCTGCGCGCGCTGTTGGCGGTGCCTGGCGTGTCCGCTACGGTGGACCTGGACCATATCAAGCGGCACTACTACCAGAGCCACCGGCATCTCAATCCCTCAGGCCTTGTGCCGAAGGGCCCGCGGCTCGACTGGGTGCCGTAGCGCCGCGGCCGATCGCGGAAGACATCGACGCTGCCGCGCTATGATGCGCGCGTGCTTCAGCTTCGCTCGGTCTGCAAGTCATTCGACGGCCCGCATCAGCGCAAGGTGCTGAGCGGCATCGACCTGTCGCTCTCGCCAGGCGAGTACGTGGCGGTCATGGGCGAGTCGGGTGTGGGGAAGTCGACGTTGCTCAATCTGATCGCGGGCCTGGATCGCCCCGATTCAGGGCAGGTGCTGTTCGAGGGCATCGATCTCGCCGCGCTCGACGATGACGCGCGCACCCGACTGCGCGGTCGCGGCATGGGCTTCGTGTTCCAGGCGTTCCATGTGCTGCCGTATCTGAGCGTCGAGCAGAACGTGGGACTGCCGCTGACGCTGCTCGGCGTACCCGCGACCGATGCCGCGTTGCGCATCCGGGAAATGCTGGATGCCGTCGGGCTCGGCGACCGGGCCGACAGCCGCCCGAGTGAGCTCTCGGGCGGGGAGTTGCAGCGTGTCGCGATCGCGCGCGCGCTCGTGCACCGCCCGAAGCTGCTGCTCGCCGACGAGCCTACCGGCAATCTCGATCCCGACACCGCGCAACAGGTCCTCGTGCTCCTGCGCGAGCGAATCAAGGCAGGCGCTGCCGCCGGTATCCTGGTCACCCACTCCCGCGAGGCTGCGGCGACGGCTGACCGCGTTCACGTGCTGACCGCGCAAGGGCTGGTAACGCGCCCCGCCTAGGGGTGGGCGGTCGATCTGTCGCCCAATGGCGCCAGAGGCGCCGCAAAACGCACCGGCCTCTGGCATGAATTGCGCTAGTTGTTTCCCGACAGCCGGCGCAGACGCCGCATCGACAGGCGTCCGCCAAGCCCGGCTGACCAACCGTCCGGGCCCTGGCCCATTTGCGCCCCGCGCG
>ERZ869936.1877-NODE-1877-length-13648-cov-7.669462_pt1 | contig 13648 bp, 15 predicted proteins | sample MGYA00520876_ERZ869936 | MGnify/ENA primary metagenome ERZ869936 (study PRJEB32218, sample SAMN09650985) | biofilter metagenome | isolation source: enrty point of leading RO module | place: Saudi Arabia: Thuwal, RO plant located on Red Sea | collected 2016-02-17 ...
TACTCACTTTCGGTTGCTTTGAGTCCATACGCACCTCTTCAGGTTACCAACTTGTGGGGTCTGGAGATGTGCTACGCAGTATGTGGATAGTGTTCGAACGGATCCTCTTCTTCCCGGTGATCGTACACGCCTCACTCACTGCTGTGGCAGCATTTACATTCATGAGAGTAGCTCGACATCGCCATGTCGTGGCCGGACTACTACGGGCGTTGACGGTATCATCGGGCCTCCACTATGCGGTCAATGCTTTCACCGGCTATCGCATTATTCTTGGACTATTCATCGTCGTGCTGTTGTCAGCACTAAACTGGTTTGCCAACGATCGTGACACGAACTGATCAGGCGGTTCGCGGCGGGTGCCGTGGAAGATCGCGAGAAATCGCAGAGTGCTCTTGGCGTGTTTTGCGATGTACGGGCGTAGCTGGTCGCAGATCCAGAATCTCGCGGAGTGATCATGTGAGGAACAAGAGCTCCAAGCCCGTTGCTCTCCGCTAAACCATCAACCCGGGATAATTCGCTAGCCTGCTCACGACGCTATCTACTCTTTCGCCGCATGGTCAACGACGTCCCTGCTTCCGCGACCGTCTCGAACCCAAACCGCTCATACAGCCGCCGCGCCGGGTTCTCGCCCGAGACGCTCAACGACACAGCCGCGTAGCGCTCGTCGGCCATTTCGAGCAACGCTCGCAGCAGCCCGGTGCCAACCCCGCGCCCTCGCCAGTGGGGCCACACCGCAATGGACAGCTCGGGCGTCGCGTCGTCGACGTAGCCGAACCCTCGCTGCGCACCTTGCAGGCAGCGCAGCCAAGCGGCGCCGAGCGGCGCGCCGTTGCTACGACACGCCAGCAGTCCAACGTCGTCCGGCCGGCCCCAATCTGCGACATAGCGGGCAATGGTCGGATCGCGCACGATTTCGCGCGGCGGTGCCTCCTCGCCGGGCGGCACGAAGATCGCGTGGTAGATCGCGTCCCACAGGATGGCTTGATCCGCCGGCCGGATTGCTCGCAGCGTGCAATCAGTCGAGCTCATGGCAGCACGCTTCCGTCTGTGGCCATGTTTCGGCGGCGGTGCCGAGTCGGCTATCCGCTTGCCCGGCGGCGCGCGTCGGCCGGTTCGCCGGCAAGGAAGTTCTTTTGGACCTGGCCCTTGCGGGCGTAATGCGCGGCACACTCCGCCTCGCGCCCGCGCACCACGCGCTTGCCGCGCAGCGGTCCGTGCGTCGCCGTGACGATCGTCCACTGGCCAAACGCCCGCTTGTCCTCTCGAAACACCGCCACCCAGTCGTACACGTTGCCCGACTGGTGGCTTTGCGCGGTGTTCGTGTAGTGGGCACAGTAGTGCTTACCCTCGCGCTCGGTCCTCAGGATGGGCAACCAGGCGATTCCAGCCGGATTGAACTTTTTCGGCGCCACGCGCAACAGCGTACCGCGCGCCGCTTGGCGGCGATACTGCCGATCGACGTCCAACAGTTCTTCCACCGGCGGCTCGCCCAGCACCGACGTTTCGACCGGTCCGCTCCGCGCGCCACCCAGCCGCGAGGCCAGGCTTTCGCGAATGGCCTGCACACGCTTCCGGCCCAGTCCCTCGATCCGCCGCAATCGCCCGTCGTGCGCTGCCCGCAGCAGTTCCTCGAGCGAATCGGTGCCCAGCGACTGTTGGATGCGGCCGGCCAGCCGCGGACCCACGTTGGGCAGCGTCGCCAGCAGGTCGTCGGGCTGAGGATGCGACAGCTTCTCGAGCAACCGCGATCGCCCGGTGCGCACCATCTCGGCGATCCGCCGGGCCAACGACGTGCCCACCGCCGGCAATTGCCGCAGTCCGCGCTGGCCCTCCTGTTGATAGATTTCGGCCAGCGATCGCTTGCAGTTGCGGACCGTGATCGCCGCGTTGCGGTAGGCGGCCACGCGAAACGAGCTCTCGCCCCGCAATTGCCGCAGCCGCGCGATCTCGTCCAGGTAGGCCGCAATTTTCGCGTTGGAAATCGTCATGTCTGCCTCGCCTCAACTTGTCGGGAGTTTATGTCAGTTGTCGGGAGTTGCATGTCGCATTGTGCCAGGCTTCCACCCCGTATTATACGCAAAATGTGAACGGGTGTACAGTACCGGGCCGGCCATGCTAGCGGATCGATTTTCCGAGCCGTCGAGCGCTTGGAATAAGGGAAGCGGCGCGCCGTCGACGAGCGCCCTAGAGCGGCCGCAAAGAGCCCGCGGCACTACGCTGCCAGCCAGCTAGTCCTGCCGCGCCGCCACCAGCGGGCGTAGCGCGGCCGCCATCTGATCAAATGCACCGGACCAGTCCTCGAGGCGCGGCTGGCGGAACAGCCGCATGCTCGGATACCAAGGGCTATCAGCGCGCTGGACGAGCCAACGCCATTCGGCCGAGTAGAGCAGCGCGACCCAGACGGGCACACCGAGCGCGCCGGCCAGGTGAGCAATCACCGTATCGTTGGTGACGACCAGGTCGAGGTGCTTCATGATGGCCGCCGAATCCATCAGCGCCCCGTGCTGTTCATCCAACTGATCGCCGAAGTCGACCAATTCGAATCCGGCGGCCAGGTAGGGTCCGTCGGCCGGAGTTGAATCCCGTCGCGCTGGCCACCACGTGGACGCCGTGCAAGAATGGTCGCTTGGATCGCTCTGGATCAGCGCTCGACGGAAGCCAACAGAGACGTTGTGCTCGGCTGATCCACCCGTGTCGTCGCGGTTTTTCGGAGATATGACCAGGAATGCATCACCACGAAGCGTTCGACTTTTGGGTCCATGACGACGCCGAACTTTCCGCGGTTCTCGGCAGCGCGGTCACTAGCCGCTTTGACATTCAACAATGGCCGCTGCCAGTCGTACAGAGACTCCATTGTGCGGACGGGGCGACGTATATCTATAAGGTACAAGCGCCGCCCACGGTCGAGCCGACGTTCTACGAGCGGGCCCGTTCTTCTTTGTTGCCGGCAGCGCGGGTCCTTCCCGTTCCGAACGGGCCGGCGGCGCTCGTCTTGGAAGACTTGCGCGCGCCGTGCCTGCACGATCTAGAGTTGACGCAGTCCCGCCGCTTGGAGATCGTCGACGATGTCTTGACCCGAATCAATCAAATCGAAGGCGACGTCCCTGCGCTCTACGACATTCGCACGAAAGAAGGTTGGGACGCCTACGTGGAGCTTCTGCTTACCAACCTCCGCGCCCTGGTGGCCGCCAAAGATCGGCCGAACTTTACGCCCGAGATTCTTGAGCTGGTGGCCGAGCGCGGCCGCGCTGCGGAGACCTACGAGGCGCTCAAGACGCCTACAGGATACGTGCACAACGATCTGCTAAGCCGAAACGTCCTTGTCTGCGAAGATGGCTATCGAGTCTTGGACTGGCAACGGCCGATATGGGCGCCGGTGGGAATCGATCGCGCGACGTTGCTCGAGTCGGTCGGGATGGATCCAAGGCCGTTTGTTACCCCAGGCATCCTGATGTTGCGGTGGGTGCTGCGGATCGGCTTTTGGCCCGCCGACAATCCCCCGACACGCCCAGTCATCCCGTGACTTGCTTGAGATACGGGCCGGTCTGCTGCAACCGAACAAGGCATGATTCTGCTGGTGCTCCTCGTGCTGCGTTGGCGCGAGAGCTCCTGCCACCATGCACACCGGCTCTCGGCGCTTGGCCGCCACCGCCCGGCCGCCTATAAATGAGCATACGTGCGGGACGCGCCGCTTGGGCCCTACGGTAAGGAGTCAACCATGTCGCCGGACGACGACCCGAACACTGCCAACCCAACGCCGTCCGACGACAACGCCGCTCGCGGCGAGACCGCGCCGGCCGACGCGACCCAGCCCGGCATGCGCCGCTGGCCGGCGATCGCGATCCTCGTGCTGGCCGCCGTAAGCATCAGCTTATTGCAGTTCACGCCGGGCGAGCAGTTTCCGGACCAGTTCCGCAACTTCCTGACGATCGTCGTCAGCGCCGCGGCAATCGTGGGCCTGCTTGTTTGGCTCGCTCTGTTCTCCCGGCTCGGCGCGCGGCGCCGCGCATTCGGCATCGTCGCTGCCTTGGCGATCCTCGCCATCCCGGTGACTCTGGTCCGCAGTGTCGAATTCACAGGTGACATCGTGCCGTCGTTCACGTTTCGTTGGGATCCGGATCCGCTCGACATCCTCGAGGCCCATCGCCTTCAGGCCAGCAAGGCGCCCACACCGGATGTACCGACCGAAGATCTCAACGCCGACTTTCCCGCCTTCCGCGGCGCCGACCGATCTGGCGTGTATCACGGCGCGGCCATCCGCACCAATTGGGACGACGAGCCGCCCAAGACCGTCTGGCGACAGCCGGTCGGCGAAGGCTACGCCCAAATTGTTCTCTCCGGCAATCTCGCCATCACGATCGAGCAACGTGGCGACAAGGAGGCCATCGTCGCCTACGACGCCCGCACCGGTCGCGAACGCTGGGTCTACGACTATCCGACGCGCTTCAGCGAAGCGATGGGCGGCGACGGTCCGCGGGCCACGCCCACCCTGGTCGACGATCGCGTTTATGCGCTGGGCGCGAACGGCCATCTGACCTGTCTCGACGTCGAAACCGGCGAGAAGATTTGGCAAACCAACATCCTGGCCGATCCGGAGGCAAATAACCTCGAATGGGGCATGGCCGGCTCGCCGCTCGTGCTCGACGACCTGGTCATCGTCAATCCTGGCGCGCCGCACAGCGCGGCCGGCAAGGCCCTGGTCGCCTACGATCGAAAGACTGGAGAGTTGGTGTGGGGCGTGGGCGATTCGGCCGCGGCCTACGCTTCGCCGGTCTACGCCGAAATCGCCGGCGTGCCGCAGATCCTCACGCTCGAAGCCTCCGGCGCCGCCGGCTATGCGGCCGACGGATCGGGCGAACTGTGGCGCTATCCCTGGGAGACCCAAAGCGGCATCAACTGCAGCCAACCGCAGCCGGCCGGAAACGACCGTGTGCTGATCACCGCCGGCTACGTCATGGGATCCACGATGTTGCAAATCAACGACGATCCGGAAAAAGGCTGGTCCGCCGAGCCACTCTGGGAAGAGCGCTCGCTGCGCGGAAAGTTCTGCACGCCGATCATCACCGAAGGGGCCATCTTCGGACTCGACGAAGGCGTCTTGGTTTGCATCGATCCGGAAACCGGCAAACGCCTGTGGAAGCGCGGACGCTACGGCCACGGGCAACTGCTGCTGGCCGGCGACGTGCTATTCATCCAGGCCGAAGACGGCGACGTTGCCGTGGTGGCCGCCGACCCGGACGAATACCGCGAGCTGGCTCGGGTTGCGGTGTTCGACGGCCGCACGTGGAACACGCCCGCACTGGCCGCCGGCCGGGCATTCTTGCGCAACCATCGCGAGATGGCCTGTTTGGACTTGCGTGCGGATGCGGAGTGACCGCCTCCGCGCGGATCACTGGCCGCCGTGGCCGTCGCTCACAAGTCGCTCTACCGCGCCGCATGCTCCCACTCAAATCACTTGGTCGCGGCGAAACTGCGCGATCTGGTCGCCGCTGAAGCCCAGCTCGTTCAGGATCGCATCGGTGTGCTCACCCAACTTGGGTGCGCGGTTGGCAATCCGTCCTGGCGTTCCGCCCAGCCGCACGGCCGGACGCGAAAGGGGCACCGGCTTTCGCGACGCGGGCCAGGCGATCTCTTCCATCAACTGCCGGGCCTGCACCTGCGGATCGGCCAGCACGTCGTCCAACGTTTGCACCGGCCCGCACGGGATCCGCGCGGCTTCCAACTCGGCCATCGCTTCGGCGGTGGTCCGCTCGGCGGTCCATGCCGACATCACCTCGTTGATCAACGCGTGGTTGTCGCCGCGGATCGTATCATCGGCGCAGCGCGGATCGTCGATCAGATCCTCGCGCTGCATCAATCGGGCCCAGCGCCGAAACATCGGCCCGCCCACCGTGGGCACCATGAGCCATCCGTCGCGCGTTCGATAGGCGTCACTCGGCGCCGACCAATAGCCGGTGTTGCCCTGTCCGACGCGTCGCTTGTCGGTCGTGGCGCGCTCGGCCAACAGAGGCGTCATGAACATCACGCCCGTGGCCAGTAGCGAGACGTCGATCAATTGGCCTTCGCCCGTTTGCGCCTGGTGATACAGTGCGGCCATCACGCCGAACGCGGCGTGCAGCGCCGTGCCGTAATCGGCCCAGGGCACAATCGAACGAATCGGCGCGTCGGGATGCCCGCTCAATCCCATCATGCCGCTCATGGCTTGCACGATCCCGTCGAAACCCAGTCGCTCGCGATACGGGCCGTCCGGACCAAAGGCCGAAGCCATGGCCAAGATGATGTCCGGCTTGACCGCGCGCAGCGAATCGTAGTCCAGACCCAGCCGCTTCATCACGTCGATCGGCAGGTTCACGATCACCGCGTCGGCGCTACGCACCAATCGCTCGAGAATCGGCTTGGCGCGGGCGTGCGCCGGATCGAGCGTGATGCCGCGCTTGTTACGGTTCAGGTTTAAGAACAGCCCGCCTTCGCCGCTGTCGGTCACCGGGCCGGTGTAGCGGTCTTCGCCGCCGGAGCGCCGTTCGATCCGAATCACGTCCGCGCCGAAATCGCCGAGCACCATCGCCGCGTACGGCCCCGCGATATAGCGGCCAAAGTCCAGGACCCGAATGCCTTCCAACAAGTTCTTCACGTGCGTCACTCCAAAATAGAAACCGACAACGGCTCTCTCGCGTGTCGACGGGTTGTGCGGCGGCACGCCAAGTCGCGCAGCTTCCGACCTCGCTCACCAGCATGCGGTCATGTCCGCCGCGCGCCCATCCGAACGATTGTAGCGGCTTTCGCCGAGTCGCGCCGACCGTAAGCACAGCCGAACGTTACGCTCGTGTTGAGCGCGGTTGACCCATTTGTCTCGGCCACCGTAGACTAGCCTCCCACATTGCTCACGGCGAGACCGCCATTCCATTCGACGTGAATTGAGGTGCCATCATGAGTTGGTTGGACGACTTCAAATCCTTCGTGCTGCGGGGCAGCCTGGTCGATCTTGCAATCGGCTTCACCGTCGGGGCAGCGTTCAGCACGGTGGCCAAGTCACTGGTCAACGATGTTTTGATGCCTCCGATCGGACTCCTTTTGGGAGGCACGGACTTCTCCAATCTGTTTATCGTGCTCAAACGCGGCACGGAAGACGAGGGACCGTACCAGACCGTGGCCGAAGCGGCCCAGGCTGGCGCCGTGACGCTCAACTATGGCCAGTTCATCAACGCGGTCTTGGCCTTGTTGATCGTGGCGATTGCAATGTTCGTCTTGATACGGATGATCGCCCGCGTGGAGCGGTCGCTCGAGCAGGCATTTGGTGACGAGAAGAAAGCCGAAACGCCGTCGAGCAAGAAATGCCCGTTCTGCCGCACCACGATCTCCTACCAGGCGGCGCGGTGTCCGAATTGCACGTCGCATCTGGACGATTCCGATCCGGCGAACCCGCCCGCGCCGCTGCCGAGCAGCGCGTAACAGCAACCGGGCCGAAATGTCTGCGCGGATGATGATCGCGCGGATGTGCGACAGCGTCTAGCGCTGCGGTTTGGCCGTCGGCAGTTGCTCGCTCGACCCGCCGCCACGGGCCGGCTGACGTAAGCGGCTGGCTCGATCGCGCGAGGTTTACAACCGTCCGGTCAGCAGCAAGATTAGCAGGATGAGCAACAGCAGCCCGCCGATTCCACCAATTGCGAGGCTCCGCATCACAAGTGCGACGAGTAGCACGACCACGAGCAAACCAACGATACCGTACCGCATGAGTTGTTATCCTTTCTCGCTAGTAATCACAAAGGCGATACCGATCCGCGAAGCGTTGGAATGGGACGGGGGCGTTCGTCACCGCACCGTGTCAAATGCACGTGTCAAACGCGGAATTCTCGCCGCGCGCTAACGACCATGTTGCGATGCACGTTGGCGGCGCCGATCCAGCCGCCCACGATCGAAACCACGAGCGCCAGAGCACTGCACACAAACGTTCCCCATAAAACCGCTTGCGAATAGGTAGACGCAGTTTCGACGACTTCGCCCGCCTGTTGTTGGAATTGGTCGACACGTTCCTGGAACTCTTTGTTGACGCTGTCGACAATGCTATTGATCTGCTCTTCCGAAAGCGTGGTGTTCGCCGCGAGTGCGCTCTTGGCACCCTCCACGTTGCCGCTGATCAGGTTAACGGCCACGCGCTGGATTGTCGCTGAGTCGAGTTGCTCCACGGCGCGTCGTGCTTCCGACTGACTCACGTTCGATCCGCCATGGCTGCTAAGCCACTGAGCCGTTTGTTTCGCGGCCTGATCCAATCGTGCTTGAGCCTCTTCGGCGGCGGTCGACTCGGTGATCGATTGTTGCACGCCTTCGACAAGCTCATCCACCTGCTCGCCGGACAGGTTGGTTTCGTCCGCCATCGCCTGTTTCGCCGCCTCGGTATCGCCCGCGATTAAATTGGCGGCGACCTTCTGAAGGGTTTCCGCGTTGAGATTGGACAGTGCTTCCTGAGCATCTTCTTGAGACACCTCCGCGCCGCCAGAAGCCTCGACTTCGGCGGCCATTTCGGCCGCTTGCCGCCTGACTCGAGCGGCGATGCTATCGGCGAGTTGCGTTTCGGCGAATTGATCTCCTGCCCAGGCCAGCGCCTGACCCCCTTGAGTGATGGCCGTACCGCCGGCTTGCGCCGCCGACGAAAGCGTGCTACCGGCAGCGCCGGCCACCGAGGTCGCGGCCGATATGCCCGTTTGCACCGCACTGGTAATCCCCCAGTAGGTCATCAGCACGGTAATGACAGTCGCGACGCTCCACAGCGTGATCCCGTGCAGCAGGCCGACCGTTTCATTGTCGCTGCCGGCCAACCGCGCCGTGAGCAATGCTCCCAAGAAGTAGCAAATCAGCGCGGTCAACAACATCCAGATCGAGGCACCAATCGTGAAGCCCTGGCTGATGCTTTCCGCGTCGCTGGCATCGGCCACGCTGACGCCGATTGCCGACCCTAACAAGAGCATCAGCCACGACAACGCGATGATAAAGATCAACCCGGCAATGAAGGCTCCCCAACTGATCAGCACGAACGGCGGAGATTTGACGACGGTGGCCTCTTCGGCTACGGCTGCGTGATCAGTTTGGATCGACATCATGGATTCTCCCACAAACGGCGTATCGGCTAGCGTGTCAGAATTACCCACAAGGCGTGGATGATTCCTGGAATGTAACCCAGCAGGGTCAAAACAATGTTCAACCAAAACTGCAAGCCGAGGCCCACTTCAAGAAACACACCCAGCGGCGGGATGAAGATTGCCAAAATGATACGCACCACGTCCATTTTTTCGGCCTGAACCGGGGACATTGCACTGCTCCTCACTCGGTTAAATTCACACGATTGAACGACTGACGACTTCCCGCCGCGTCACGATCGCCGGCAGCGTCCGAACTGCCCGGAAGTAGCTGCGCACGCACAGCGGTCAACTCGCCTTACGGACCGGCCGGTTACCTTTCCGCGGGCCTGCGCGGCGTCTAGCACCATTCGTGCTGGCCGCGTCGGACCGGGAAACTACCCAACCCGAACGCGGCTGACCGGCGGCGCTTGGACTCTACTCTTCCGGCGGTTCCGCCGCGGGCTCGTTTTCGTTTTCTTCAGGAATGTCGACGTCGACGTCGGGCACCGTCACGGTTTTCTCTTCCATTTCGAGATCAACGTCGGGTCCGCGGGCGTCAACATCGGGCAGTCGTCCGCCTTCCACGTCCACTTCGGGCAGTTCGCCTTCGTCCTTGACATCGACATCACATCCGGTGATGCTGATCGCCAACAAGGCGGCGGTCAGGACAGAAACATAGCGTCGCATGATTTCCTCTATTTCGATTGGTGTTGGGATTCGGTGGTTAGTTGGGACAAAATCGTGAAACCGCGATTCCGCCCCTCCGTTGCCCGCGAGCGGGCAACAACTACTTGTCGGTCGCTTCGCCGACCTTTTCTTGCGCCTTGCCAACGGCCTGCTGCGCTTTGCCCTTCAGTTCTTGCGAAGTGTCGTCCGTTGCGGCGCCCGCAACCTCGTTCGCCTTTCCCTTGACTTGTTTCGCTTTGCCAGCGGCTTGATCTTCTTTGCCCATGGTCAGTCCCTTTCCGTTTGCATCGGTAAATTGAAAAATCGCGCACCCACCGAACGTCGGATGGGCGTGCCATGATGATTGGGGGAAGTGCAAAGCTCGTGCCAATGATGATTGACGCGGAGGATCCGCACGACGGATTGCCCGATTGCCAGCAGCGCTTCACGTGAGCGTGCAACCGATTGGCCGCTGTGCGACTATATACAGTGACTTTTGTTCTGGTTCGTAAACGACCGCCGTGACCGCGAATCGTTCAATACAATTGGAAATCGTCGCCGAGTTGTAACTGCATCAACCATGGCGAATTGCATGCGGTCGTCGGTTCATCGCGGCACGTTCGCCACCAACTTCCAGCAGTGAGTTCCCGTCATGTCCGTCCATCGTTTACGCCCGTGGGTCCTTCGCTCGAAAACCCGCTCTCGTGCCGCGCTGTATGCCGGCTGGCGGATCGCCGTTTTAGCGATCGCTGCTGCGACTTTCGGTACCGGTGCCACCGATCTAGCCCCCGCAGCCGGCGCCGAGACGGACGCCGCGCCCGTGACCGAAGACGCCGACGACAAGACCGCGACCGAAGACGCCGACGCGGCGGCCCGCGGCTTCGAACGGCTGAAGACACAGCCCTATTCGCCGGCCGACTTCGAGCAAGCGCTGTTCGACAGCCTGTGGCAAGTCTGGCCCGAGCCGCTGCGGCAACAGGCGGCCGACGCCTCGCCCGACCAGCGCCGCCGCATGGCCCTGTCGCGCTACGGCCTGGTGGCCGATCCGGACAATCCAACCGGCCCTCCGCTGGGCGTGGTCGACGATGGAAACGGCGGCTGGGTCATGAACTGCCTGGCCTGTCATCAGGGCAAGGTCGCCGGCCACGTGATCCCCGGCGTCGGCAACTCGCACTTCGCCTTTCAGACCCTGACCCAAGACGTCGCTTTGGCCCGCCGCGCCGCCGGCAAGGGCCGCTCGGGTTCGATGGGAGCCTTCGTTCCGCTGGGCAATTCCAACGGCACGACCAACGCCCAGGTCTTCAGCATCGTCCTTTCGGCGTTGCGCGACAACGACCTGAACGTGCTCAAGACGCCGAAGTTTCCCAAGTTTCGTAACCACGATCTCGATGCGCCGCCGTTTTGGAACGTCAAGCGTAAGAAGAACCTGTACATCGACGGCTTTGTGCCCAAGACCCACCGCGTGATTATGCAATTCGCGCTCGTGCCGACCAACGACGCCGCATCGTTCAAGCAGAACGAAGAGGGCTTTCGCGACATCCTGGCCTGGATCGAATCGCTCGAGCCGCCGGCGTATCCCTGGGAAGTCGACACGACTCTGGCCGAAGCGGGCCGCGTCGCCTTCGAACAGGCCTGTGCCGATTGCCACGGCACGTACGGTCCCGACGGCACCTATCCCGAGAAGCGCGTTCCGATCGACGTGGTCGGCACCGACGACACCCGCCTGGTCGGCATGCCGCCGGAACATCGCCGCGTCTATCGTGAAAGCTGGTGCGGCGAATGCGGCAAGATACATGTGGTCGAACAGCCGGACGGCTACGTCGCTCCACCGCTGGACGGCGTGTGGGCCAGCGGGCCGTACTTTCACAACGGCTCGGTTCCCACGCTGTGGCACGTGCTGCATCCCGACCAGCGGCCCGCCGTCTGGCTCCGCACCGAAGACGGCTACGACCGACAGCGCGTCGGCCTGGAAGTCGCCGAGTTCGACCGCCTGCCCGAGGACGTCAAGTCGCCCGAGGACAAGCGCCGCTACTTCAACACGGCGCTCAAAGGCAAGAGCGCCGCGGGCCACGACTTTCCCGACGAGCTGTCGGCCGACGAGAAACGGGCCGTGCTGGAGTATCTCAAGACGCTCTAGCGCACGCGAGCCAACGAACGCACGACGCGCCCTGGCGGGGCAGTGCGGTGCGTGGGCGACCATCGGATCCCAGGGCCGAAATGGTGGCCACGCCGCGGCCGCTAGCCGCCGAGGCCTTTCAGCTCGCGGACCAGCTTGATGATCCGCTCCAGCGACGACGGCGATCCGTCGATCCGCACCTTGACGACACGCATCGCGTTGGGCCGCTTCAGCGTGACGGTGCTTTCCAGCGGCGGCGTGCCAAACAGCGTGAACTCGCGCTCGGTCGAGGTGTCGATCCCGGTGATCACGTCAGCTTCGACCAGCGTATCTCGCTCGCGTTGCGAGGGCCGCGGGCCCGGTGCTTCGATGGTGACGATGCTCATCGATCTCCCCTCAGGTGGGTTCACGTAATCGCCCCGTTCGTGCCCACGCATCCCTGCCCAATCGTTAGCCTACCACGTGAGCCCCACGGATCAATTGTTTTCGCGCGACTGCCCAGCCGCTCGTTCGGTGCAGCGCCGTAGGTCATGCACTCCCGTGCATGACACGTGCAGTGGGGTGAATCTCGTCCTGACGTGCGTGGCGCGATATCGGGATCACACCAACCCCGCGCGAAATCTAGGGATCGTCAACGATCGCGCAGCCAGGCGTGTCAAGTTTCCTCGGTGGACGGGCAGGTGAGTCAGGCCGTCCAGCGACACGACGCGGCTGTCGTTCCGTAAGCACGCTCCGCGCCCGACCATTGGACGAGTAGCCCCTTTTCACTACGATTGAACGGTTGTCACCATGCTTCGGTAACGGTGATCGTCACTACTATGCGAATCAACTGGAACCGAGCCCGCGCGATCTTCGACTACCCCAAACCGCCTACCGAGGTGTGGGAGCAGCAGTTTGACCACAACGACAACGAACTCCGCCGGATCGCAGCCACTCACTGGGAAGAGTTTGATTTCGAGGACTTGTGGTACTATCACCACGATTTGGCGTTTGTCGAGTTGCAACCTGACTTGTTCAACTACCTATTCCCGATCTGCTTGATGGATTGGCATTTGACGCTGCAAAACAATCAAGCGTGTCAGCACGGCGACTCCGAGTTTCACCTCGGCGTTCACCGTGGCAAAGTCTTCGATCGGATGTTGAGCCCTACGCAGCGACAGCAAGTCTACGAGTTTTTTCGCGACAGCTTTCTTGATCGGCTGGAACAAGAACGCGGATTCGTATCTCGAACATCGTATGGATTGATGGCTCGCTTCAATTCGGTCGGACTAATCATGCCACACATCTCATTGCTCTGGGATTCCTGGTGGTCGATGGAGTCGGCCGGTCAAGCGGTAGCCGCACTTGAATACTGTTCGGGCCTCATGTATTTCCATGGTGAGCATCCCTTCTTTGACGTCCGGCATGGCGAAGAACATCACGGCAGCCCGTATCTTTGGAATAACGACTCTGGCATTTACGATGCAGGCTGGTTGCCGCAGAACATCGAGTTTCTCAAGAATGTACTGACCGTCGACTTTGTCAACACGAAGGTTGACGCAGCCATCGAGCGACTTCGTGATGAACCCGAATTCAGCCGTGCGGCGCCGATGCGGAACCAGCTTGCCGAGCGGCAAGAGTTGATTGCGTCACGCGTCGAAGAACTGCCAACGCATCTGGCCGAATCGGCCAATGATGGGTGGCTCCTTTAAGGCCGTAGGTCATGCACGCCGTGCATGACAAGTACAGTTCCTCCGTCAGGCACAGCGTGCCG
>ERZ869936.1878-NODE-1878-length-13648-cov-4.738983_pt1 | contig 13648 bp, 15 predicted proteins | sample MGYA00520876_ERZ869936 | MGnify/ENA primary metagenome ERZ869936 (study PRJEB32218, sample SAMN09650985) | biofilter metagenome | isolation source: enrty point of leading RO module | place: Saudi Arabia: Thuwal, RO plant located on Red Sea | collected 2016-02-17 ...
GCGCCGGGGGCCGCAACGCCGTGGTGGCCGGTCAGGTGGCGCTCACCGTGCTGTTGGCCTGCGCCGGAGCCGGCGTCCTGGCCACCTCGGTTCGCCTCCAGCGCGTGGACCTCGGCTTCGACCCTTCTGCGGTGTCGTCGAGCCAGGTCATGCTTTCGTCCGACCGGTACCGGTCGAAGGATGCCCGCCGGGTCTTCTGGCGCTCGCTCCTCGACGAAGCCGACGCGAGGGGGCTGGGCCTCGCCTTCGCCACGAGTCCGCCCATGGCAGGCGTGAACATGCCGTGGGGGTACCGCGCCGACCCCACCGACGATCAGGCCTTCGCCCAGTACCACATCGTCAGCCCCGAGTACTTCTCCCTCATGGGCATCGAGACGCTGGAAGGACGCACCTTCACGACGGCCGACGACGAGAACGCTCCGGGCGTCGTGGTGGTGAACGACGTCCTGGCGCGGGAGCACTTCGCTGAAGGGACCGCGGTGGGGCGCCGCATCCAGGTGGTGGCCGACGAGAAGATCATCGTCGGCGTGGTGGAGGGTGCCCGCCACTTCGGGCCCGACCAGGACGTCCCCCCGGAGATCTATGCGCCGTACGGCCAGGATCCGTGGCCCCACGCCCAGATCATCGTGGCCGGGGAGCCCGGTGGGTCCGCCGCGGCGGTGGCCGCACTCGCCGACGCCGTCGATCCTACCCTCGGGCTACCACCTCTGGCGGCGTACGACCGGTTCGTCGTGGAGTGGTTCGCCGGCCTCCACCTCCAGCTGGTGGTGGTGGGCATCCTTTCGACGGTGGGGACGCTTCTGGCGACCCTCGGGCTCTACGCCCTCGTCGCCTACCGGGTGAGCACCCGCCGGCGCGAGATCGGTGTCCGCCTGGCCCTGGGCGCTTCGGGACGGCGTGTCTTCGCAGGCGTGGTTCGGCACGGCATGACCGTGACCGCCGGCGGTCTCGCCGTGGGGCTTCTCGTTTGGTTCGCCAGCGCCCCGTTGGCCGGGGAGTGGTTGGGGGATGGGCGGCCGCAGGGGGTCTGGATTCCCCTGCTGGTGGCCGTGGCAGTGGCAGCCACCTGCGCCCTCGCCACGGCGATTCCCGCCCGCGGCTCTGTGCGAGTGGACCCTGCTCGGACGTTGAGAGAAGAGTAGTGTCGTGAAACAGCGGGGCGTATCTTCGCGTAGGACACTTCGGACGCCACGGGACGTGGTGCGTGTGACATCCGGGGAATTGGCGTAGAAAGGGAGGGACCCATGATGCGGTTTGCGGCGGGGCTCACAGCTACCGGAATCATCGGCTTCCTCCTGCTCGAAGCCCTGAAGATCCTCATGGTGCCCATCACCGCCTGGGTCATGGGGCTTCTCGCCATGGCGTTGAAGATCCTTCTCATCGGTCTCGCCGTGGCTACGGCCGTCGGCGCCGTGGGGCTCGGGGTCTACGTCTATCGACGCACCCAGCGGGCGGGCGCCGACGTCTGACGACGGGGCGCGGGCCGGGGGACTTCTCTCCGGCGGCCCGATCCACAACGTTTAAGGGCTCGCGTTTGTCTGTGTAGATGTCGGCCCACTCCGACATGCCCATCGGCCTCCCGAAGCGGAGGCTTCTTTCGTCTCCCCGGTTTGACCCTTGAACACTCCGTCTCGGCGCCTGTCGCCTTCCATGCTGCTGCTCGGTACGCTGGCAGCCATCGCATCCCTCGTCGCCACCACACCGGTGTCCGGCCAGGAGGCCGTGCGTCTCTCCGCCGGCGATTCCATCCGGGTCGACCGTCAGATCGTCGGGCGCATCCTGTCCATCGAGGGTCCCACCATGACGGTGGTGAGCCGGGAAGCACCCCGGTGCCGCGCCGGTGAGATGCACGGCGACCGGCCCATCTGCGACCCCGCGCCCCTCGTCCGGCACACCATGGATCTGGACAACGTGGTCATCGAGCGGCGCGCGGAGAAATCCCACCTGATGCTCCGGACCGTCGGCGGCGGGCTCCTGGGTGCCGGCGCCTTCGGAGCCGCGGGTTACTTCCTCGGCCCCAGCGTCGGGTTCGGAACGGTGGACGGCTGCCTCATCAACGCGTCCAACGTCTCGTGCCGGACGGGCGAGGAGCGGCTCACGCAGGAAGAGATCGATCGCCGCCAGAAGGCGTCGGACCAGAAGTGGGGCGCCATCTTCTTCGGCGTCATCGGCGGCACGGCCACGGGCATCCTCGTGAACAAGCTCTCGAAGGGCTGGGTGCGGATCGAGCCCATCCTCGCCGCCGGGGACGACGACCCGTGGGGCCTGAGCGTGACGCTGCCCGCGCCTCGCTGAGGCGTTCGAAGCGAGCGGCCCAACGCGCCGCTCTTCTCGGCGGCCTCCTCTGGGCCGTCGCGTCCCCCGCCGCAGCCCAGCCTTCCGGGGACGACCAGGACGCTGACCGGTCGGACCCTTTCGTAGAGATCACCTTCGTCGACGTCGGTCAGGGGGACGCCGTCATCGTGCGAGCCCCCTCGGGCGAGGTCCTCATGGTCGACGCCGGCCGGGAGAGCCCGCTGCGCGCGCTGTCCCGCCTGGGTGTGGACTCCATCGACCTTCTGGTCGCCACCCACCCCCACGCCGACCACATCGGCGGCATGGACGACGTGCTCACGGCCCGGCCTGTCGGGCGGTATCTGACGTCTGACGGGGCGCCCGAAACCGCGGTGCATCAGCGGCTCGAAGCCACGCTGGAGCGGCTGTCCGGCGTGGACCGAACCGTGGCCTCGGACACCGCGTTCACCGTGGGTGATCTGGCTGTGGAGGTCCTGGCCCCCGGCGACCCTGCCATCGGTTCCGTCGGGCTCGTGGCGCGCTTCGGTGACTTCACGGCGCTGCTACCCGGTGACGCCGGGCGAGACGAGTTGACCCGCTGGCTCGAGGAGGGGCGGGTGCCCGACGCGACCCTCCTGAAGGCCTCGCGCCACGGCGGCCGCGACGGGTTCACCCACGCCTTCGTGGCTGCCGCTGCGCCGGAGGTGGTGGTCGTCTCGGTGGGCGCAGACAACCGGCGAGGACATCCCCGACCCGAGGCCCTCACGGCGTACCGACGACATGCCGCCGACATCCTCCGGACGGATCTGGACGGCCATGTCACCGTGCGGGGCTTCACCGACGGGGACTACCGGCTCCTGACGGGCGTCACGCTGGACGACCGCGTCGTGCGCCCGAGGGAGGCCACCATCGAACCCGACTCCGTGGGCCTCGTATCCATCGACGTCGTGGTGGGCGCGCCCGGCTCTCGCCCGGGTGAGCTCAACGCGGACTACGCCCCCCTCACGAACCGGAGCGAGACGCCTCTCGACCTGTCGGGGTGGAGGCTGTGCGACCTCTCCACACGTTGCTTCCGTTTCCCGCCGGGCGCGTCGGTGGCCCCGGGTGACGATGTCGTCGTCTATACCGGGTACGGTGCCTCCGACGGGGTGTCCTTTTTCATGAACAACGACCGTCGGGTGTGGAACGAGAATGGCGACGAAGCGACGCTCTACGACACGGCGGACCGCGTCGTAGAGCGTCACGTGTACTGAGCTTCGTGCTCGGCTCGTCGCCGACTACAGCTTGATGACCAGCGTAAGCGTCACGACGCTGTCCACCTTGTCGCTGGGCGTGAGCACCGTGGTGCCCGTCGGCATGCCGCCGCCGTCGAGAAGCGGAACGCCCAGCAGGGATGGCTGGTTGTCGAAGAGGAGTTGAAGAGAGGTCTTCAGCGCCAACCGATCCGACATGGCCACCGACAGTGAGTTCACCCAGTCGGCCCGGAAGTCGTCGGTGTCCTCGATGTTCTCGTCGGCCACGAGGACGGAGGTGAACTGGGTGGTGGCCGACAGCTGCCGCATGGCGTCCACGGAGAACCGGATGCCGCCGAAGCCTTCGTCGGCTCCGGGTACCGGACTCACGTCCTTCTGGATGGTGTACGTGGCGCCGACGTCGGTCTTGAACCGGGACGTCTCGCCGTCGACCCAGGCGTTGCCCATGCCGGCCACCAGGGCATACCGGTTCTGCACACCGGCGAAGGTGTTGCGGTCCCACCCGGCGCCTCCGAAGCCGTAGGCCGTTCCGAAGGAGCGGTCGTACCGGCTTCGCAGGAAGTAGCTCTCGGCGGTGAGCTCCGAGTCGGTGGTCTCGTTCACGGTGAAGTCCGTCTCCGTGCCCGTGGCCGTGAGGGTGCGGAACGTCGTCTCACCGCGAATCCCGCCGAGCTCCACCTTGAAGGTGTTCACGTCGGCGTTGCCGATGAGGGCCGACTTGAGTCCGAGGGTGCTGGACGACGCGTTCCCTGCGGTGGAGACGAAGCTCAGCTCCGTGCTGTTCTCCCACGTCCACGCGGCGTCCTGTGCCGCGACGTGTCGGTCGGGCGTGAGCCCCATGGCGAGACCGGCCAACAGCGCCACCGCCATCTTCCGCTTCCAGCGATCGCCGCCCTTCATCCGCGTCCAGGACGAGGGGTGGTTCGGACCCAGACCGACTTCACCCGAGGTGCGGGGTCGTGCCTGTCCGGAGATGATGCGCCTCCGCTCGAGTTCGGTACGGGCCCGGCGGATCCACGTGGCGACGCAGAGGGACGTCGGTCCCACGGGGTGGGGGCGCTCGCGAGTCTGCAGCCCCACCCGCGCCGAAAGAGCCGTGGGGGACTCACGCGCCAGGTCGTCGAGGCTGCGGACCCCCGCCGCCTCGAGGATCGGAAGATCCCCGAGGCGAACGATGGTGGAGAGTTCGGAACGATTCATGGTCGCTTCCTCAGCTCTGGGCCCGCAGCGCGTCGCGGATCTCGGTGAGGAGCACTTCTTCGGCCGACGGCGCCGGCGGAGCCTTGGGGGCTTCCTCTTCCTTGAGATTCAGCTTGTTGAAGTTGCGCACCACCATGAAGACGGCGAACGCGACGATGAGGAACGACACGATGGAGTTGACGAAGAGGCCGTAGTTGATGGTTACGGCGCCGGCTTCCTGGGCCGCCTCCAGCGTGGGGTACGGTCCGGCCACGGTGCCCGCCTGCAGCGTGATGAAGAGGTCGGTGAAGTCCACGCCCCCCATGAGCATGCCGATGGGCGGCATGAGGACGTCGTTGACGAGCGAGGTCACCACGGTCCCGAAGGCCGCACCTACGATGATGCCCACGGCCATGTCGAGCATGTTGCCCTTGACCGCGAACTCCTTGAACTCCTTCAGCATGGATCCTGTCTCCGTTTCTGGCGCGACAGCGACCGGCTGACCCGTTCAGCCGACCCCCCCGTCGCGCGCCTTCGAACGGATAGACCGGGGCCTCCGGGAAAAGTCACATGCGGCCCCGCTGACCCCCTCCTTTCCTTGCGATTCGCTCCCGGGATGTGACTTTCTCCGCCGACCGTTGGTCGATGGCTTCAAGGAGGACGCTCCCTACCGATGACGTTCGAACCCGATCTGACCGACGCGGAGTTGTTGGAGATCGCTCGCGAGGCGCCTGAAGGAGACAACCGCTCCTTCGCCGAACTCGTGCGGCGACACCAGCAGCGAGTCTTCACGAATTGCCGGTACCTGACAGGATCACCGACGGACGCCGAGGACCTGGCTCAAGAGGTCTTCGTGAAGGCGTTCTTCGGCCTGGCCGGGTTCGAGGGGAGGGCCTCCTTCGAGACCTGGATCACCCGAATCAAGACCAACCATTGCATCAACTTCGTGAAGAAGAAGCGCCTCGACACCGTCGACGTGGAGCCCGAGGTCGCCGCGAATGCGGCGCGGAAGGAGCCCGAGGCCCCGCGGCGAATGGAGCGTCAGGCCACGAAGGATCGCGTGGGGGCCGTCCTCCTCGAGATGACCGAGACGCTACGCATCCCGCTCATTCTGAGGGACATGGACGGGCTGGCGTACGACGAGATCGCCGACGAGCTGGGCGTCGGGCTGTCGGCCGTGAAGATGCGCATCAAGCGCGGACGCGAAGAGTTCAGGCGCCTCTTCGCCGAGATGCACGCCGACCAGGCGGTAGGGTGATCCATGGCTGACGACGACACCCCGGATCTCGACCCTACGGACCTCGGTGAACCCATCGCCGAGTTACGCGAGTTGCGAGACGATCCGCCGACGGGCTTCGTGGCCCGTTTCCTGGACCGACTGCGGCGTCGTGATCTGAGCCGTCAGCTCACCACACTAGGCTGGACGGGCTTCGGCGCCGTCTTCGTCGAGTTCCTGAAAGTGATTTTTTCGATGTTCGAAACGAGTCCACGTGACGAGGGAGGACCCGAGTAATGCAGCAAGTCAGAGATCAGTTGATCGCGACCTATCAGGGAGTCATCGACTCCCTCATCGCGTGGACGCCCCGCGTGCTCCTGGCCATCATCCTCATCGTCGTCGCGGTCGTGGTGGCGAAGATCGTCGAACGGGTCATGCGCGCCGTCATGACGCGCCTCCGCTTCGACACGCTCACCGAGCGCATGGGCCTCGATCAGGCGATGCAGAAGATCGGGGTGCGCGAATCCCTGAATCAGGTGGTGCCGCGCATCGTCTACTACCTGCTCCTCATCCTCTTCGCCAAGACGGCGGCCGACTCCATGGGGCTGGTGGCCATCTCCGACGCCATCGGCGCCTTCATGGCGTACCTGCCCAACATCGTGGCGGCCATCCTCATTCTCGTGCTGCGTAGCACGGCCGCCCAGTTCGCCGGGCGGGCCGTGTCCGATTCGGCCGCCAACAGCGGCATCGAGTTCGCGTCGTCGCTGGGCTCGGTGGTCTCGGGCGTGCTCATGTTCGTGCTGGGAATCATGGCCGTGAGCCAGCTCCAGATCGACACCGAGATCATCCGCGTGGTCACGTCGGCGGTCCTCGCCGGCATGGCGTTGGCCTTCGGCCTCACCTTCGGTCTCGGCAGCCGCGACCTCACGCGCAACATCCTGGCTGGCTTCTACGCCCGGAAGACCTTCCGCATCGGCGAGGTCATGGAGATCCGGGGCGAGCGAGGCGAGCTCAAGACCATCACGCCCACGCAGACGCTCCTCCAGCAGGGCGACCGAGTGGTGGCCGTGGCCAACTCGGTCTTCCTCGACGACGTGGTGAAGCAGTAGGGGGTGGGCCCCCGCGACATCGCCCTAGCGCACCGGCGCCCAGAAGAGCGTGATCTCGTCCATGCTCACGTCGGTGCGCTCGAGGGGGACCTCGAAGGTCTCGATCTCCGAGGCCTTCCCCTTCCACTCGTCCCAGATCTCCTCGAGCTCTTCCGTCAGTTCGTCCTCGAGGTCCTCGATGACGGCCTGCTGCTCGTCGGCCTTCTCCTGGGCGCTCTTCAGGCGCTCCTGGGTCCGGCGCGTCTGGGAGCGACGCGACGCCATGCCCGAAAGCCCGCTCACCCGGCGGCGACCGCCGAGGAACATGGACAGGACCTGGCCGGCGCCTGCGATGACCTCCTGCTGGCGCCGCTGGCCCACGTCCACGTCGAGCTCGCGAATCCGGCGCTCGGCCTGGGCCAGGCGCTTCTTCGCCGTCTCCGCCTTCCGCTCGTAGCGGTCCCGTAGCTTCTCGGCGTCGGCGTCGGCCTCGTCTTCGGCCGCCGCGAGACAGCGCTCCTCGAAGTCGTCCTTCGACTCGCCGGGACGCGAGTAGAGCTTCAGCGTCTTGTTGCGGTACAACTCCAGCGTCTCGTCGCGGAAGATCCGCTCCTCCAGCGCCTTCTCGGCCGCCTTGAACCAGCCCTTCTCCTCCACCGGCGCCTTGGGCAGCGCGTAGCGCGCCTCCTTCGGCCCCTCCCGGCTGAAGTCGCGCTCGTCGAAGTCCACAGCCACCGCGTCGTCGGCGTCGAAGTCCGATCGGAGGGGGAAGACCACGGCCTCCCACTCCTCCTCGTGGCGCAGGTCGCCCACGCGCTCGTCGAAGAGCATGCGGATGCGCGTGGCGACACCGGGCTCGAGGCGCGTACCCGAGGGGTCGACGCCCACGTCCCGCGCCCAGGGCGCGCCGGGATCCAGGTACCGGACCCCGATGCCCGACGCCACCTTCGGCGGCACGGTGCTCTCGTCCTCGTCGAGCTCCGGGCCGTCGGACTCGGCGCTGGTGGTCGCCGCCTCGTAGACCGCGTCTTCGGGCTTGAGGCGCAGGAGTTCGGCACGCGTGAGCGGGCCTCGCAGGTACGACATGGCCCACCGCGTGGTGAAGAGCTCGGGCGTCGCCGACTTGGCGCTCTTCAGGAGGAACTCCCGCTTGCCGAGCTCCCCGATACGCGCGTCCCACGCCGACACGTCCACCTCGCCCGACGACGACCGCAGCCCCTCGATGATGCGGGCCTTGTCGCGTTCGGTCTGGAGGCGTCCCACCATCCAGGTGCCCGCGTTGGACATGAGCTTGTAGTCCAGGTCCACGGGGTTCTGCGTGGCCATGACCATGCCCACGCCATGGGCCCGGGCCTGCTTGTACAGCGTCAGGATGGGGCGCTTGGTGGGGGGCTCGGCGGTGGGCGGTGCGAAGCCCATGACCTCGTCGGCGTAGATGAGCGCCTTGAGCTCGGAGGTGCCGGGGAGCTTTCGCATCCAGGTGACGAACTTCGTCAGCAGGAGCGTCACCACGAACATGCGCTCCGAGTCGGAGAGGTGGGCCAGATGGATGATGCTGGCCCGGGGCCGACCGTCGGGGGCGTGGAGGAGACCGCCGATGTCCAGCGGCTCCCCCGTCATCCACTCGGCGAAGGACGGAGACGCCATGAGGCCGTTGAGCCGCATGGCGAGCTTCATCCGGTCCTTCTCCGGATAGAAGGTGTCCAGCTCGAAGACGCCGAGCTTGCGCATGGGCGGCGTCTGGATCTGGAGGAGGAGCGTCGGCAGGTCCAGGGATCGTCCCGCCTGCCAGGCGTGCTCCACCAGGTTCGAGATGAGGATGTGCTCGCGACTGGTGAGGGGGTCGGCCTCGATGCCGGCCATCACCAGGAGGCCCGAGACCAGGCCTTCGATCTCGTCTCGGATGGTCTCGCCGTGCTCGTCGAACGAGACGTCGGGTGGGCTCAGGTCGCCCACCATGTTCAGGGGGATGCCCGCGGTGGATCCGGGCGTGATGACCCGGACCTCCACCCCGTCGCGGAGGGCCCGCAGATCGTCGGCGCCAAGCCCCGACCCGCCCAGGCCCTTCTCCCACTTCGCCGCTTCCTTCGCCGCCAGTTCGGCGGTGGAGATCCCCTTCCGGTTGGCCTCGCCTTCGTCCACCCACGGCTCGAAATCGTCGGGGTCGAAGGAGGGAAAGTTGAGGAGGAGATTCCCCATGTCCCCCTTCGGATCGAGAATGAGAACGGGGACCCCGGAAGCCAGGATCTCTTCCACCAGGACGATGCCCAGACCGGTCTTGCCCGATCCGGTCATTCCCACGATGACGCCGTGGGTGGTGAGGCGGTCGGTGTCGAGGTTCAGGCGCTCGTCGGTACGGTCGCCCGACTCGGCGTCGAGGACCTGTCCGAGGTAGAGGGATCCTGGCTTCCGGGTCATTCGGTCACTCCGTGTTGGGACCTCAGTCGTTCACGCCGAAGGCGATCTTCACTGTGGTCTTGTAGGCCGAGATCTTCCCGTCCTTCACCTGGGCGGTCATGGATCCGACCTGCACGCCGGTGATGTGGTCGATGCTCTTGCTGGCCACCCGGACGGCCGCGTCCGCGGCCTGGGCCCAGCCGTCTTCGGAGGTCCCTACGATTTCGATGACCTTCGCTACCTGATGCTTCGCCATGACGGCTCCTTCCTGTTCGAGATGGTGGGGATGCCGTCGATTACTCGGCGGGGATGCGGAGCGTCTGCCCCGGATAGATGAGATTCGGGTCCTTCAGCATGGGCTGGTTGGCCTCGAAGATCTCCATGTAGCGGTTGGCGGCGCCCAGGTGGTCCCGTGCGATGGCGCCGAGGGTGTCACCCTTCTGTACCGTGTAGAAGGTGGCCTCGGGGGCGGGCTCTTCCACGTCCATGCGATCGTCCACGGCGGACACGCCGGCGCAGTTGCCGATGGCCAGGATGACCTGCTCCTTCACCTTCTGGCTCGGGGCGGTGCCGGTGACGGTGGCCACACCGTCGTCGTATTTGACCTTCGGATTCTCGATGCCGAGGTCCATGTCCATGATGAAGCGGAGGAGCTTGTTGCCCTCCCGAAGCTCGTGAAGCTGCTCGTCCTTCTCGGCCTCTGCGGCGGCCTTGGAGGGCGACTCACCGAGCCCGACCTTGGCACCGGCCTCTCTCACGAAATTGAAGATTCCCACGTGTCCTCCTGTGTGCTGGAAACGCTACTGACTCCTTCCCATCGACCGCCCGGAAGAAAGAAAGTCACATGATCGGTCACGGATCGGGAGGGCAGCACGGCGGGGGCGGCGTTTCAAGGGCGTCGTAGGTCTTCAGAGACGACCCTCCGGCCGGCTCAGGAAGCGCCGGCCGGCACCCCCCGCTCCGCCTTGGCTCGTCCCGGCCACGCGTCGAACATGCCGTCGACGTGGATCACGTCGTAGCCGTTCCGCGCGAGGAGAGCCGCCGCGGCCGACGCCCGGTTGCCCGAGCGGCAGTAGGTGAGGACCGGCTTGTCGCGTGGGACCTCGTCCAGGCGCCTGGCGAGGCGCGTGTGGGCGATGTTGATGGCGCCCGGGACGTGACCTGCGCCGTGCTCCGCCGCCCGCCGAACGTCGAGGACGGTGTGCTCGCCCGGGTCGATACGCTCGGGCAGGTCGTCGAACACCACCCGCTCGATGCTCGCGGGGGCCACCGACGCTTCGGAGAGGCTCCCTGGAGGCGCCCACCCGATCACGCGGTCGTAGCCGATCCGTACGAGGGTGCGCACGGCGACGTCCAATTCCGACGGCTCCACGACGAGGTGGATGTCGGTGTCGGGGTCCACGTACGAGCCCACGATCATGGCGAAGTTGATGCCCAGCGGAGCGTACAGCGACCCCGGCAGGTGGCCGGCCATGAAGGCCTTCCGGTCGGGGCGCGTGTCGACGATGACGGCGCCGTCGGCCGAACCCCGCGCCACGAGCTCGTCGATGTCGAGGGCCTCCGGCTGCGGCAGGCCGCCGAGAACGGGCACGCCGTTCTTGTTGAGTTCCTTCATGCGGGCGAAGTAGAGCGGGGGCTCGGGCTGTCCGTCGAGGATGGCGGCGACGAAGCTCTTCTCCTCGTCGAAGCCGAGGCCGGCGTTGAACCGCCGCTCGTAGCCCACCGTCGACTGGGGCACGGCGCCCAGAGCCTTGCCGCACGCGCTCCCGGCGCCGTGACCGGGCCAGACCTGCAGGTGGTCGTCGAGGGTGAGGAAGCGCCGGGTGGAGTCGAAGAGCCGGCGGGCCGACGGTTCCCGGGCGCCGGAGACCCCGGCCGCCGTCTCCAGAAGGTCCGGGCGGCCCAGGTCGCCCACGAAGACGAAGTCCCCCGAGGCGATGCCGATGGGCTCGCTGGCTCCGCCTCCCAGATCCGTCACCAGGAAGCTCACGTGCTCCGGCGTGTGGCCCGGGGTGTGGAGCGCCTGGAACCGGATGTTGCCGATGGTGAAGGTGTCGTTGTCCTTCAGGAACCGGACGTCGTAGTCCGAGTCCTTGGCCCACGCGTACGACCAGTCGGCCCCGCCCTCGTCGGAGAGATAGAGCGTGGTGCCGTGTTGCTCGGCGAACTCGCGCGTTCCCGAGAGGAAGTCGGCGTGGATGTGGGTTTCCGTGGCCGCGACGATGCGGAGGCCCTCCTCGCGGGCGATCTCGACGTACCGGTCGATGTCTCGCTCGGGGTCGATGACGATGGCCTCGCCCGTGCGCTGGCACCCGATGAGGTAGGCGTACTGGGCGAGCTCGGGATCGAAGATCTGTCGGAAGAACATGGTGGGTCTCCGAGGGTCAGCTGTGGGGGAGCCGGTGGCGCAATGCGCCGTAGGTCCAGACCCCCGCGAGGGCGCTGAGGAACGCGACGATCATCACCGTGACGCCGTTTCCGATGAGTACGTAGATGGGCCCGGGGCACGCACCCATGAGGCCCCATCCGAGGCCGAAGGCCGTTCCACCGGCCCAGTACTGGGTGCCCGGTGCCTGGAAGCGGTCCTCGGGGATCTCCATGGGTCGGTCCGTGAGGGACCGGAGCCCCAGCTTCTTGATGAGCCACACGCTCACGGCCCCGACGCCCACGGCCGACCCGATGATGCCGTACATGTGGAGGGCCTGGAACCGGAACATCTCCTGGATGCGGAACCAGGAGACGACCTCGGATCGTGTGAAGACGATGCCGAGGACGATGCCCAGCAGGAGGTAGGGCCAGAGCCGTTCGGGGCCGGTGGCCATGGACGAGCCGCCGGTGGCGGGTGCGGGGTTCTTCGTGTCCACGGCCATCAGGAACCACCCCCCAGGATCAGCGGGAGGAGGAGATGCGTGGCGATGAGCCCGCCTGCGAAGAAGCCCAGGACCGCCACGAAGGACGTGACGCGGAGCGCCGACAGCCCCGAGATGGCGTGGCCCGACGTGCACCCGTTGGCGTAGCGCGTTCCGAAGCCCACCAGGAACCCGCCGACGACGATGAGGATGACGCCGGCGGGAGTCGCCAGGCCCGCCCACGAGAAGATCTCGGAGGGCATCAGGCCGCCGAAGTCGGTGATGCCCAGCGCCGAAAGGTCGGCCCTGGTAGCCTCGGAGATCATCACCTCGGACGGACCCGTGAGGCCGGCGATGAGCCCGCCGATGACGAGCCCTACGGCCATGGTGAGGCGCCAACCTCCGCTCTCGCGCCACGAGTACGAGAAGTACTCCAGGTTCCGTGGGAAGGTTGCCGCGCAGACGTCGCGGAAGGTGGACGAGACGCCCCACTTCCGGCCGGCGTACAGGTAGACGAGGGGTACGGTGAGACCGATGACGGGTCCGGCGACGTACCACGGCCAGGGTCGAGTCAGGAATTCCATGGCTTCAGCTTCCGGTAGACAGGAGTGCGCTCTGTTCTTCGGCCCGTTCCTCCAGGCGCGCGCACATGATGGTGCAGAGGTGGGCGACGGAGGGGTCGCTCACGCTGTAGTAGGCGTACAGGCCCTCCTTGCGACGATCAACGAAGTCCGAGGAGCGCAGGATGGCGAGGTGCTTGGACACGTTGGCCTGGTTGAGCCCCGTATCCTCCACGAGGTCCGAGACGGTGCGCTCGCCTTCGAGGAGCACGTCGAGGATGCGCAGGCGGGTTGGCTCGGACAGGACGCGAAAGCGTTCGGCGACGAGCTCGAGGACTTCGGTGGGTAGGCGTTCGTGCATGGGGTGCGGTGGAGGCAGGCGTATCAGTACATGAGCAGATAGTAATATAGTAGACGGGTGCGGTCAACGAAGTGTGGGCGCTCTCGGTGGCTATCCGCCCTCGGCCACAGACCGCCGCAGCCCCGCAAACGCCACGCCCAGAGCCACCGCCCGCGCCACGACGTAGACGATGAACGCCAGCCAGAGGCCCAGGTTCTCGTACCTCGGCATCAGGCCCAGAGAGAGCGCGACGAAGGCGGCGAAGGACGCGATGCTGGCGTTGCGCATGGCCCGCGTCGCGGTGGCGCCGATGAAGATGCCGTCGAGCTGGAAGGCCGGAAACGAGAGCATCACGTAGACGGCGGCGTACGGCAGGTAGGTACGCGCCTCGCTCCGGACAGAGGCCAGATCGGTGAGTCCCTCGATGGCCAGGGGCCCCAGCACCGCCACGGCCAGGCCCAGACCCACGGCGCTCATGGCCGCGAGCTGGGT
>ERZ869936.1879-NODE-1879-length-13647-cov-19.370365_pt1 | contig 13647 bp, 7 predicted proteins | sample MGYA00520876_ERZ869936 | MGnify/ENA primary metagenome ERZ869936 (study PRJEB32218, sample SAMN09650985) | biofilter metagenome | isolation source: enrty point of leading RO module | place: Saudi Arabia: Thuwal, RO plant located on Red Sea | collected 2016-02-17 ...
TTCCATGCCCGCACAACGCACAATCCGGTCCTATCCCGCGCCCGCCGACGCCGGCGCGTCGCGCGACGAACCGCAGCGCGACTGGGAAGTCGTCATCTGCGGCGACCTGACCGACAAACAGCCGGACCTGATCGAGCGGCTGGTCTCCGTCCCGCGCCGCAGCCGGGGCACGATCTATTTCGACTCCTGCGGCGGCAGCACCTATACCGGTCTGGCGCTGGCCTCGCTGATCCGGCTCCGCGGCCTGCGGGCGATCGCCGTCGTCGCGGGCGAATGTTCGTCAGCCGCGCTGTTTCCGTTCGCCGCGTGCGGGCAGCGGTTCGTCACCGAGTATTCGACGTTGCTCTTCCATCCAATCCGCTGGCAGAGCGACGAGAACGTCCGCCTCGAAGAGGCGACCGAATGGGCCCGGCATTTCCGCGAGATGGAACCGGCCCTCGACCTGCTCCTCTCGCAGATGTTTGACTGTTCGCTCGACCTGCTCAACGAGTGGACCCGCCCCGGCCGGTTCGTCAGCGGAAGGGAACTCGTCGAAGTCGGCCTGGCCCAAATGCTCAACCTCACCGGCGACGACCTCTGGCAGCAGATGGCGCGGTAGACATGAAGGTCTTGAAGTGTCGGTTGCTCGCGACAAGTATTGATCGCTTGTGAACCACAACGACACAAAGGGCCCAAAGTCAGGTTGCGAGGAGAAACGATTCCTCCGTCCGCTCGTGATGCTGACCGACCCCCACTCATCCCGGTGCTCTTTGTGTCTTTGTGGTTGCCCAACCGATCTGGCAGCACATACGGTGTGATTGTCCAATCGTTGCAAGCGTCGCAACGCTTCCGTCTCCGTGCCCCCTTCGTGTCTCCGCGGCTCAGTGGTTCCCCGTCATGTCCCGTTTCGGTCTTGAACTCCCCACGATTCAGAACTGGAGTTGCCACAACTGCGGTGGCTGCTGCAAGCAGCACGGGATTTACATTACCGACGAAGAGCATGACCGCATCGAGAAGCAGAACTGGACCGAGCAGGACGGCATCCCCGCCGGACAGCCTTTGTTCGTCCGGATGGGCGGTCTGATCGGAAAGCGGTGGTGGCGGCTGGCGCATCAACCGGACGGCAGTTGCGCATTTCTGGATGAGAAAGGGCTCTGCCGGATTCACGGCAAGTTCGGCGAGGAGGCCAAGCCTCTCGCCTGCCGCATTTACCCGTACGCCTTTCACCCGGCCGGGAAAAAAGTCGTCGTCAGCCTGCGGTTCAGTTGCCCGTCGGTGGTGAAGAACCTCGGCCGGCCGGTCAAGCAGCAGTCGGCCGATCTGAAGGGAATCGCGCGGCAGATCGTACCGGACAACGTCACCGAACTCCCGCCACCGATGGTGTCGCCGGGGACGAACGTGACCTGGCCCGACCTGCAGCGGTTCGTGGCGGCGCTCGACGAGACGCTCGCCGGCGAAGACCCCGTCGTCATTAAACTCCTGCGGGCGCTTGCCTGGATGAAGCTGGTCGAGCAATCCCGCTTCGACAAGATCGAGGGAGGCCGCCTCACGGAATACCTGAATCTGATTTGCACCGCCGCCGAGGAAGACGTCCCCACCGACCTGACCGAACTGGCAGACACACTCGGCGAACCGAGCCGCATCGGCGGCGCACCGTTCCGCCTGCTCGTCGGCCATTACGCGCGGAAGGACACCTACGCCGACGAGACCGGCCTGGGAGAACGCTGGCGATTGCTGAGAAACGTGCTGCGCTTCACCCGGGGAACCGGTGAGATTCCGCTCGTCCAGGACTGTTTTGGGCCGGCGACATTCGAGTCACTGCAGGGACCGTTCGGGCCGATCCCGCAGGACGCTGAGGAGATTTTTACCCGCTACTTCCGCGTCAAAGTCCGCGGCATGCACTTCTGCGGCCGGGCCTACTACGGAATTCCGCTGATCGAAGGGTTCTACAGTCTCGTCCTGGTCTATCCCGCCGTGCTGTGGCTGGCCCGCTGGCTCGCCACCGGCGACGGCCGGGACTCACTCACCACGGACGATATCGCCCAGGCGCTCGCGATCGCCGACCATCATCACGGATACTCGCCCGCGTTCGGCACGTGGGGCTTCCGGCGACGCGTCCGCACACTCGCCCAACTGGGCGACATTCCACGCTTGTGCGTCTATTACAGCCGGTAATTGACAATCGCCGCTGGGAACGACCGGTGCAAGTGGTACAATTCCGGGCTCCCTGATATTCGCAGACCCCCGCCTTGGCGGCCCGAACCTACATGAATTCCACAAACGAAAACGAGCCGCAGGACGCGTCGGGCGCAGAGGAGCGTGCGGCGTGGGTCGGTGATCCCGATCTGGGGGAGACGGTGGCTGCCGGACCGGAGACGCACGGTTCGCAGAATCGAGGCGCGCAGCCGGACACCGACCAGTGGGTCGGCCAGACACTGGGCAAGTATGAAATCGTCCAGATTCTCGGCATGGGGGGCATGGGCGTCGTCTTCAAGGCGCATGATCCGACGATCGACCGGGATGTCGCAATCAAACTGCTGGCGAGCGATCTGTCCTCCGATGCGACCGCCTTAAACCGGTTTCTCGCTGAGGCTCGCAGCGCCGGAAAGCTGAATCACGCCAATGCGGTGACGATCCATGAGGTCGCCGAAGCGGAAGGGGCGCACTATCTCGTCATGGAGATCGTCTCCGGCGGCAGCGCTGCGGACCACCTGGAAGAAAAGGGGGCCTATGCGGTTGCCGACGCCACGAAGATGGTCATTGAGGCCTGCCAGGGTCTGGCCGCGGCGCACCGGGTCGGCCTGATTCACCGCGACGTCAAGCCCGCCAACCTGCTGCTGACCGAGGACGGCACGGTCAAGGTCTCTGACTTTGGACTCGCCAAGCAGACCCGCAGTCAGACGCTGCAGATGACGCGCGCCGGGCAGGTCGTCGGCACGCCCTACTACATGAGTCCTGAGCAGTGCGAGTCGCGAGACGTCGACGCGCGGAGCGATGTCTATTCGCTCGGGGCGACCTACTACAGCCTGCTGACCGGACGCAGCCCCTACGAGGACAGCGGCAGCCTGGTGCAGGTGATGTTTGCGCACTGCAATGCCGAACGGCCCGATCCGCGCGAGGTGAACTCGAAGGTTCCCCCGGCCTGCGCGGCGATCATCAACCGCGCGATGGCGATCAAACCCGATGATCGCTACCAGTCGATCGACGAGATGCGAACCGATCTCGAAGCGGTGCTCGGCTCGATGTCGGGAGCCGGTATCACCCTCCCCAGCCAGTCGGGCGTCCGGTTCTCGCCGCTTGCGGGGTCGCAAACGACAAACAGTCCAACCTGGAATCGATCGGCCGTTCACGCGATCGCGGCGGCGTCGGTGCTGCTGCTGGTAGCAGGGTTCTTTGCGATCCGAAACGGACTGCGGAATGACAACTCGCCGGAGACGACCGGCGAAGATGCGCCGGCAATCGCCGCACCGCTCGAGGGCGAGCCGATCAAGGTCGGGATTCTGCATTCGCTGTCCGGCACCATGGCCGGCAACGAAACTTCGGTCGCCGACGCTGCTTTGCTGGCGGTCGAACAGATCAACGAGAACGGAGGGCTGCTGGGACGGCCGGTGGAAGCCGTGGTCGCTGACGGTCGTTCCAATTCTGAGACGTTCGCCCGCGAAACGCGTCGTCTCATCGAACAGGAGAACGTGTGCACGGTATTCGGTTGCTGGACATCGGCCGACCGCAAAACGGTGGTCCCCATCTTTGAAGAACTCGACCACCTGCTTGTCTACCCGGTGCAGTACGAGGGGATCGAGGAGTCGCCGAACGTCGTCTATACCGGCGCCGCTCCCAACCAGCAGATCATACCGGCCGTCAAATGGGCCTACGCCTTCGACGACCGGCGTCGGTTCTTCCTCGTCGGTTCCGACTACGTGTTTCCGCGCGTGGCGCACGAGATCATCAAGGATCAACTCACAGAGCTTGGCGCAGAGCTTGTCGGCGAGGAATTCCTGCCGCTCGGCAGCGATCGGGTCGGTCCGATTGTGGAAGCCATACAGGCCGCGCAGCCCGATGTGATCCTCAATTCGATCAACGGCGACAGCAACGAAGCGTTTTTCGCAGCGCTCCGGGAGGCCGGGATCACATCCGATACGGTTCCGACGATTTCGTTCAGCATCGGGGAAGAAGAACTCAAGCGGCTGGACGCCTCCGCAATGGTCGGCGACTACGCCGCCTGGAACTACTTCGAAAGCATCGACTCGCCCGAGAACGCCGAGTTCGTCGCCGCGCTGCGGGAGAAGTACGGTCCCGGATACCGTGTGAGCGATCCGATGGAGTCCGCCTGGTTCGGCGTCAAACTGTGGGCGCAGGCGGTTGAGTCGGCTGGGAGTGTTGATCCGTCAGTGATCCGTCACGAAATGCGGAACCAGCGGATGATCTCTCCGGGCGGAGCGGTCCGTATCGATCCGGCGACGCAACACACGTTCAAGACGCCACGGATCGGCAGAGTGCAAGCCGACGGACAATTTGAGATCGTCTGGACGGCGGCGAAGCCGGAACCACCGCAACCCTATCCGGCCTCGCGCAGCACCGCCGACTGGAAGGCGTATCTGCACGACCTGTACACCGGCTGGGGGAACCGGTGGGCGGCGCCACATTACGAATAGGGTAAGTCGATGGGCAGACTCGACGGTCGAGTAGTAATCGTCACCGGAAGCACACAGGGCGTCGGCGAGGCGGTCGTGCTGCACGCCGCCAGAGAGGGCGCCGCCGGAGTGGTCCTTTGCGGCCGCAGTGAAGACAAAGGCCGCGCTGTCGCAAAGCGCATCGTAGAACTGGGAAGTACGGCCGAGTTTGTCCAGGCCGACCTGTCGGTTCCCGACGACTGCCGCAACATCGTCCGCCGCTGCGAAGAACGATTCGGGCGCGTCGACGGGCTCGTCAACGCCGCCGCCGACACCAACCGCGGGACAATCGACGACACCACGGTCGAGTTCTGGGATTACCAGTTCGCCGTCAACGTCCGCGCCCCGTTCCTGCTCACCCAGGAATGCGTGCGGATTATGAAACGGCAGAAGATCGCCGGTTCGATCGTCAACATCCTGTCAGTGGCGGCCTACTGCGGAATGGACATTCTGTGTTCCTACAGCTCCACCAAGGGGGCGCTCAGCACATTCACGAAAAACACCGCCAACGCCTTGAGACAGCACCGTATTCGCGTGAACGGGATCAATCTTGGCTGGACCGACACGCCCAACGAGCAGGTCGTGCAACAGAAACAGGGCAGCCCCGACAACTGGCTCGAAACGGCCGAGAAGACGTCCCCCTTCGGCCGGTTGATCAAACCGGACGACGTCGCCCGGCTCTGCATGTACCTCCTCAGCGACGACTCCGGCATCCTCACCGGATCCAACATCGACTACACCCAACGCGTCATGGGCTTCTTCCCCCCCGAACGCGGGCCGGAGTAGCGAGAAGGACAGCCACGAAAAACTTAGTAGCACCAGGAAGTGCCAGGGAAGGGGAGCTCCAACGACGCACGACTTCGAGGACTGACCCAGACCGTCGGCTTCGTGACCTTTGTGTCGTCGTGGTTCACTACCGCTGGGTCTTTTCGTGTTTCTCGTGGCGATCCCTTCCCATTACTCAGTATCGATAATCGTGACCTTCTCCTCCCCGGCGAGTTGCACCAGATTCGGCAGGTCGTAGACCTCCAGCGCTCCGTGCGCGGTGCCGGTCAGTCGGCCGGCGGGGACCGGTTCGCTGACGACCGATGCCCAGTCCTGGGGGGCGTCGCGAATGGTGACCGATGCGAATCGTTCCGGGTTGAGGGCAGCCGCGTGCAGCGCAGTCACGCCGGCCTGGCCGACGCCGACGAGATGCACGTTGCGCGGGGTCGAGGTCTGGTAGTAGGCCGCGAAGTGCGCCGCCGTGAGTGCGTCCACCGTCTGCAGCCCGACCAGCGGTTTGCCCAATAGATACGCGAGGAAGTAGGTCTTCCAGTCCCCCAGCAGGTCATCGTTGCCGGTCGCAATTTCTCCCTGTCCGCGAAGATCGACAGAGACCACGACATAGCCTTCCTCGACCAACTTCTCGATCTCACCGCCGACTTCGGAGTCGCCCAGTTTTCCGTCCTCGTGCAGGTAGAGATAGGCATCTTCGTGCGGATCGGGCGGATGGAAGGTCAGTCCGGGGAGCACCGTCGCATCGGTCCGGAGGATCAGCTTGTCGATGTGGTAACCCTCCCGGTTAACCCGGCCGACGTCCTCCCACTCGGGCGGTTGCAGTTCGTCGACGGCCGGCACGCCGATCATCGAGCGGATGCGGTCTGCCATTTCTTCGGCTGAGTGTTCGGACCATAGTTTCTCTCGTCCGGTGCGCAGTTCCTCTTCATACGCCGCATTCAGGTCGATGACGGACCGTTCACCGGGCAGCGACAGCACCTGTCCCGATTCGGTGCACAGCAGTTCCTCCGGCTTGCGGACGTCGAGCACAACCGGCTCGACCGGTTCGTCGCGACCGGCCAGCCACCGCTGCATCCAGTGGGCAATCGTCGCCAGGTTCTGCGGATGCACGCCGTGTCCGCCCTCAACTTCGACCAGATCGACCTGCTCCGGTCGGCCCAGTTTCGAGTAGATCCGCTTGGCCTGGCGGTAGTTGTCCCATGCACCTTCAATGTCGAAGTAATCGCCCGTCGTGGAACTGATCAGCGTCGGACGTGGCGCTCGCATGATCACGTAGTCGGGGTGATCCATCCCGTAGGCGAGTTGCCCGTAGATGTTCTGCTCCGCGTCCTGGGGGCCGATCGTTTCAATCAGCTTGCGAAACGTGGTCAGGTAGCAGGCCGGCGCTGCGCAGGCGACTCGGTCATCGAGGGCCATCACGTAGCTGGTCAGCGTGCCCCCGCCGGAACAGCCGGTGAAGCCGATTCGTGTCGCGTCCACCTCGGGCCGGCTCGCAAGGTAGTCGATCGATCGCATCGCGTCCCACACCCGGTACCGCGCGGTATTGCGGCCGACGAGAATCGATCCGACGCCAACCAGAAAATGCTCGCTCGTGGTTGACGAATACAGCGGCTGCCCGTCGTCGTCCAGAAACTGCGACCGCTCACCCTGACCGATCGGATCAAAGCAGAGCGCCGCCATGCCATGCCGGGCCATCATGATGCCGAACCGCTGGTTGTAGTCGGCCGTCTTGGCGGTCCGGCTGTGTCCGCTCGACACCACGACGCCGGCAAACGGACCTTCGCCGTCGGGCAGGTACAGGTTGGCCGTCACATGATGCTGCGGCTGACTCTCGTAGATCACTTTCTCGATGCGGTAACCGTCCGCGTCAATCACGCCGACCGTCTCGGCGTTCAGCGGCGTACGCTCCGGAAAGCCGCCCAACTGTGCCGTGAAGAACTCCCGCAGATCATTCTGGTAGTCCGTAATTTCCTCCGGCGTCGTCAGTTTTTCATACCGCTCCCGCCGCTTGTCCAGTGCGGCGTACGCTTCCTGCTGCAACTGCGCGTACGGTGCGGCTTCGGCCCGCGACTCGTCGGTCAGGCAGTTCAAATCCTCCGCCTGCGACGCAGTACAGGCAGCCAGCATGGTCCAGAGGGCAAGCGACATCAGCAGTGCTCCGATGGTTTGAGTGAGGGCGATCTCACCCGATTATGCGCACGCGGATGCTGATGAGAAGCGACGAGGCGAACGGCCGGCGTCAGCCGGCTGATGGAAGCCAACGTCATGCGACTGCTGACGAGAATTCACCAAGTCCCGCAAGCCGCAGACCGCGGGGTTTGCGGACGTGCTCGCATAAGCCATAATTGATGGTTGTGCTCGGATGGCACGACCAGTCCTCACCAACCCGGACCAGAAGAATGAATCACAGCCCATGCCGCGGCCCGATTTCACGCCGCGGATTCATGCAGATCGGCGGCCTTGCTCTCGGCGGAATCACGCTCCGGGAGGTGATCGCCGGCCGCGCTGCCGCAGGGGAAACACGCGCCGACACCTCCGTCATCATGCTCTATCAGCACGGTGGGGCGTCGCAACTCGAAACGTACGACCTCAAGCCGAACGCTCCCACCGAATACCGCAGCATCTACCGGCCGATCGCCACCAACGTGCCCGGCCTGGAGATCTGCGAGAAGTTCCCGTTGCAGGCGAAGATGGCCGACCGGTTCTCGCTGGTCCGGTCGTTGCATCACGACGTCAACATCCACAGTGACGGCGGCATCGTCGTCCTGACCGGCAAGCGGCCGACGCAACTCGATCCAACCTCGCAGTCGAAGAGCGAACACCCCGATTTCGGTTCCGTCGCCAGCCAGCGGATCGGATTCGGCGAAGTCGCCATTCCGCCGTATGTGGCGATCCCGCAGAAACCGTACATGACGCGTCCCACCTATCTCGGGCTGCACCATTCCGCGTTCGAGACGGGGGATCCGGCGTCGGACGACTACCAGCCGCCGCAGACGAAGCTCGCGGCAGGCCGGGAAACCAGTTTCCTCAACGATCGCCAGTTGCTGCTCAAACAGTTCGACCGGTTCCGCAGCGATCTCGACGCGACGGGGCAGATGGACGGGACCGACAAGTTCCGCGATCTCGCCTTCCAGATGCTGACCAGCCCCAGAGTGGCCGAGGCGTTCGAAGTCGACCGGGAGCCGGACGAACTCCGCGAGCGCTACGGCCGCAACACCTGGGGGCAGGCCTGTCTGCTGGCGCGGCGGCTGGCTGAAGCCGGGACATCCGTCATCAACATTTACTTCAACACGCCGAAGACCGGCGAGGAGTTCACCAACTGGGACGACCACATCATGAACGCCGGCCGTCCCGGGCACTTCGGCAAGTACATGGACGTCCGCCTGCCCTACATGGACCAGGCGCTCTCAACCCTGATTGACGACATCTGGCAGCGCGACTTGCAGCAGCGGATTCTCGTGGTCGTCGTCGGCGAGTTCGGCCGCACACCGCGACTCAGCAACAACGCCAACGGCACCGGACGCGACCACTGGCCGCAGGCCTGCTCCGCTCTGCTTTCCGGCGGCAGTCTGAAGATGGGGCAGGTGGTCGGCGCGACCAACCGCAAGGCGGAGTATCCCATCGAGCGGCCCTACACCCCGCAGGATCTGCTGGCGACGATCTACCGGCATCTCCGCATCGATCCGGCCGGAACGCTCACCGACTACACCGGCCGCCCCGTCCACATCCTCAACACCGGCCACCCGATTCCCGAACTGGTGTAGCTGCGCATTGGGCGTCACTGGCGTCCCGCCAGTGCGATTCCCCTTCCAGCGATCTCACCGCCCAACCGCCGACCCCCACAGCGCACGCCACCGCGAAGCGCACTTGCCGACAGGTTGAAAACCTGCCGTGCGGATGAGACGCTAGGCCTTCGTCAATGTTGGACTGACGGGTGCCACTGGCTCCGCCAGTGCATCGCAGGACTGACGTCTTCTCTGTTGCGCACTGGCAGAGCCAGTGGCACCCTACGCAGCAATTCAGGATTGACGAACGACTAAACCAGGTTTTCAAGTACCAGGATCCCCCTTCGATGCGCGCGCTCGCTTCGCTCCCGGTGATCGCCGTCCTGACCGTTGCGGCTTTCACCGTCCAATCCGACGACAGCAGCCCCTCAAAAGACGAATCCGGCATCGAGGAACGCATCCCGTGGACAACGTCGACGATCCGCGGCACACCTGAGCCGCCGGCGCCCTATCGCGTCCAACCCGCCTTTCCGAATCTCACGTTCGAGGAACCGCTGGAAATGGATGCGGCCCCCGGCAGCGACCGGCTGTTCGTCGCCGAACGGTTCGGACGCATCCTCTCCTTCGAAAACAACCGCGAAGCCGACCAGGCCGATGTCTTGCTCGATCTCGACAAGACGATCTACGGCTTCGCCTTCCACCCCGACTTCCAGGAGAACGGCTACGTCTACGTAACCTACGTCCTCGACCCGGCCAAAGAGGAGCCGAAGGGCACGCGTGTCGTGCGGTTCACAGTCGATGACCCCGCAGCGAATCCGCCGCGCTGTGATCCCGACTCCGAACTGCTGCTGATCGAATGGCCCTCCGGAGGACACAACGGCGGATGCCTGCGGTTCGGACCGGACGGCATGCTCTACATCGGGACGGGCGACTCCAGCGGCATTGCCGATCAGTTGCTCACTGGCCAGGATCTGAGCGACCTTTCGGGGGCCATCTTGCGGATCGACGTTGATCACACCGACGGCGACGCGCCCTATTCGATCCCCGAGGACAACCCGTTCATTGACGTCGAAGGCGCGCGTCCGGAGAACTGGGCTTACGGCCTGCGACAGCCCTGGAAGCTGCATTTCGATCGGGAGACCGGCGACCTGTGGGTCGGCAACGTGGGCCAGGATCTCTGGGAGCAGATCTTTCTGATTGAAAAAGGAGGCAATTACGGCTGGAGCGTGATGGAAGGGAGCTATCCGTTCCGGCCCGACCGGCCGCGCGGACCATCGCCGTTTATCGGTCCGATTGTCGAGCATGACCATGCCGAATTCCGGTCCATCACCGGCGGAGTCGTCTACCACGGCGACCGGCTGCCCGAACTCCGCGGCGCTTACATCTACGGCGACTACGACACCGGCAAGATCTGGATGTTCCGTTACGACCGCGAAGCGAAACAGGTCACCGAACACCGGGAACTTGTCGATTCCAGCCTGCGGCTCGTCGGGTTCGCCGAGGACCACGCCGGCGAGTTCTATCTGATCGATCACATGGGTGGCGGAATCCACCGCCTCGTTCCCAACGACGAGCCCGACCGGTCGGCCGACTTCCCCAGGCTGCTCAGCGAGACCGGCCTCTTCTCCTCGACGGAACAGCACGACCTGCAAGCGGGCGTGATTCCCTTCTCCGTGATCGCCCCGCAGTGGTGCGACGGCGCGACGAAGGAACGGTTTTTTGCATTGCCGGGCGATTCACAGATCGAGTTTGAAACGGTCACCTATCCGCAACCGGCCCCCGGTGCGCCGGACGGTTGGAGATTCCCGGACGGCGCCGTCCTGGCCGAGACGATCTCGATGGAAATGGAAGCCGGCAATCCCAACAGCAGCCGCAGGCTCGAGACGCGGATTCTGCATTACGAGCAACTCGCCGGCTCGGAGCAGGTGGGCGACCAGTTCTGGCGGGGCTACACCTATGTCTGGAACGACGAACAGACCGACGCCGTGCTCGCCGAGGCCGGCGGCGCCGACGTCCCGCTCACCATTGCCGACGAAGCCGCACCGGGCGGCAAGCGGACGCAGACCTGGCGCATTCCCAGCCGGGCCGAGTGCACGATCTGCCACAACATGGCGGCCAAGTACGTGCTCGGACTGACGACGATCCAGGCCAACACCGACCACGACTACGGGCGCGTCACTGCCAACCAGCTCAGCACGTTCAACCACATCAGCCTCTTCACCGAGCCGCTGGCCGAATCTCCGGGCGCCCTCCCCAGTCTGGTCGACTACCGCGATGACTCATTGCCGACGGCCGAGCGGGCCCGCGCCTACCTGCACGCCAACTGTTCGCACTGTCACCGCAAGTGGGGCGGCGGGAACACCGAGTTCCAACTGCTGGCCACGCTCGAACTGGAGGAACTCGGCATCGCCGGCACGCGGCCGGCGCACGGCGGGTTCTTTCTCCCCGACGCCGAAGTGCTCGCCAAAGGCGACCCGCTGCGGTCGGTGCTGTTCTACCGCATGGCCAAGCTGGGTCCGGGACGGATGCCGCGGCTGGGATCGGGCGTCGTCGACGAGGAGGGAACAAGGCTGATCCAGGAGTGGATCGCAGCGTTGCCGCCCGAGAAATCCGGCGCCGAGGAGCAGTCGCACGAACAAACCGAGGCTCTGCTCGCCGACTTGCGGCATTCCACAGACGACGCTGAGCGGCAGGCGCTGATCTCAGATCTGCTCGCGACGACGGTCGGCGGGCTGCAGTTGATGCTCGCCATCGACGACGGCGAACTGTCGGATGCGGTGCAGCAGCAGGTGATTGCCGCGGCGAGCGACTCGCCGCAGTCTCACGTACGGGAACTCTTCGAGAAGTATCTGCCCGAGGAGGAGCGGCCCAAACGTCTCGGAAGCGAGATCGACGCCGCGGCGCTGCTGGCTCTCGAAGGAGATGCCGAACGCGGCCGCACGCTGTTCTTCGACACCGAAGGCATTCAGTGCAAGAGCTGTCACAAGATCACCGGCCAGGGGGCGGACGTCGGTCCGGACCTGTCACAGATTGGCAAGAAATACGATCGCGCCAGAATCCTGGACAACATCCTCCACCCGTCCCGGGAGATCGATCCGAAATTCGCCCAGCATCTGGCCGTGATGAACGACGGGCGATTGCATACCGGCATCCTCGTCGAACAGACCGGCGACGTCGTGGTCCTCAAAGACACGAAGGGTGAATTGATTCGCCTCGATGCGGATGAAATCGACGAACTGGCCAGACAACAACAATCGATGATGCCCGACCTGCTGCTCAGGGACATGACCGCCGAACAGGTCGCCGACCTTCTGGCGTTTCTCTCGACATTGAAGTAAACGAACCGGTTGGGGTTCTCGCCAATGCAACTCGTCCAATTCGTCATTCCTGAAGTGGGACGCCGACTCGGTGTTCTTGAAAGCTCCACCGTCTGCGATGTGACGTCGGCCGACCCGGAACTGACCGGCGTCTACAAGGCCTTTGGCGTTGCGGAAGGACGCGGCGTTTCCCTGAGTCAACTCATCAGTGAAGCTGTCGACTCTTCGGACGCACAGTCGCGATCATTTCAAGAGCTGTGGGAAGCCGGCCCCACCGGCGATCGGCCTCATCTGCTCCCCCCGGTCGACCACCCGGACCCGTACCGCATGCTGGTGACCGGCACCGGCCTCACACACACCGGCAGCATGCAGTCCCGCAATGCGATGCACAGCGCCCCGGCGGAGGACGCCCCGCAGACCGATTCCGCCAGAATGTTCCAGATGGGTATCGACGGCGGCCGGCCGGCCGCCGGTCAGCGGGGAACAGCGCCCGAATGGTTCTACAAAGGGAACGGCCACATCGTCCGGGGCCACCGCGGAGAACTCGAACTCCCCGCCTATGCCCTCGACGGAGGTGAGGAGCCGGAAATCGCCGGCTGCTACGTCATCGATTCTCAGGGAAAGCCCCGACGGCTCGGTTTCGTGCTCGGCAATGAATGGTCCGACCACGAGTACGAGCGGATCAATTATCTCTATCTGGCCGGCTCGAAACTTCAGACCTGCTCCATCGGTCCGGTGCTCAACTGCTCCGATCCCTTCGAAGAGATCACGCTGCAATGCACGGTCCGCCGGGGAGACGAATTACTCTATGACAGCGGGCCGCTCAAATCGGGCCAGCAATGGATGTGTCACTCGCTGACGAATCTCGAGGACCACCACTTCAAGGTCGGAGCACACCGCCGGCCGGGGGACGTGCATCTGCACTTTTTCGGCACCAGCAAACTGAGCTTCGGCAACCGCGACTGGAAATATCAGCCGGGCGATGAGATCGCCATCAACGCGCCGGACTTCAGCCCGCCGCTGGTGAACCATGTCGCCGCCGGTCCGGGTGAAGAAGCGCAGCCCGCTGTCGTGAAGTCGTGTTGATCGGCCGTGCGACGTTAGAGACGTTAAAGCCCACGGGTTGCAACCCGTGGGCTTTGGTGGAATCGTGAATTCGCCTCTGGCACGGATTAG
>ERZ869936.1880-NODE-1880-length-13647-cov-5.712036_pt1 | contig 13647 bp, 13 predicted proteins | sample MGYA00520876_ERZ869936 | MGnify/ENA primary metagenome ERZ869936 (study PRJEB32218, sample SAMN09650985) | biofilter metagenome | isolation source: enrty point of leading RO module | place: Saudi Arabia: Thuwal, RO plant located on Red Sea | collected 2016-02-17 ...
TTTCGGGGGAGTTCGGAGGGTCGCAAGAAATCGCCGGGATGTGCAATTTTTGCCTCTGTCGGGAGGGCGGCCGGACCGGGGGCGCCCGACCCTGGGTGGGCGCCTGTTGGAGCGATGGAGCGGGTTTGGTTTATGGTGTCACGATCCTCCGGCGGATGGGGTCGTGGCTGTCGTCGCAATGCGCCCTCCCGCGGGGAGGGTCGGGCGCGCCCGGGCTGGTCGCCCGGGTGGGGTGGGTTTAGCGATGATGGGTCTGAAATCCATCCTACTCCCTGGAAATACTACGCGAAGACTTCGCCCTATAATGGTTAATGCTTCGTGAACTTTATTCCTGAAATTTCGGAAAGGATAATTGGCTCGCCGTCAACTGGGTTGTTTCCAACAACAGCGTGTAAATGATCGAGAGCGCTTCCCGCAGGCATTTCGCCAATTTTCTTTGACTCTAGCCGGGGACCAGGCGCATTCATCGTTTCAATCACGCCTTCAAGATTCTCTCTATGAGAGTGCTTTTGCGAGAACACAAAGAGTGTTTCCTGTTTCGAGAGATCAGTTTTGTGTAACAGAGTGCATTTTTGGAAATGCGATTCAGAGCCGGAAATTGAAGATGAACCGATCACGATCACAACATCCAAACAATGTCCTTCCGCAGGAGGCTTGAGGCATACCATCTTCGGACGCACGGGAACCTCGTGACTCGCGCGCAAATACCTTGTGGCGAACCGTAGTATTGCCGCCACTACATACTCGCTTTCACTCGGTGCTGCCCGTTTCCAACGTGCCGAAAGCTGTCGAGGACCTCTGAAATTTCTTTCCCAATAGTCAGACTCAAAGCCGAACCCGCAGATTCCGCTGCTATGAATGGATAGTTTGATGACGCCGCCTAAGCTCCTTCCGATGACATAGGCGTCAGCTCCACGATTTACTATCGAATATGAGGAGCTTACCCTCCGCTCCTCATCACCAACATAAAACCTGAACTTTCCGATCTTTCGCACTCCTCAAACATCCAACTCCTCCACGAACCGCGCGTTCTCCTGAATATACTGGAACCGCAATTCCGGCTTCTTCCCCATCAGCCGCTCCACCAGATCCCCCGTCTCGCCCGGTTCGTCCTCGTCGATAGTGACACGGATCAATTTCCGTGATTTCGGGTCCATCGTCGTCTCCTTCAGGTCCTTGGCGTCCATCTCGCCCAGGCCCTTGAAGCGCTGGACGTCGATCTTGCCCTTGCCGCCCAGGCCCTTCTCCATCATCCGCTCCTTCTCGGCGTCGTCGGCGACGTAGAGGCGGTGCGCGCCTTGCGTCAGGCGGTAGAGCGGCGGGCAGGCGAGGTAGAGGTGGCCCCGGTCGATGAGCGGGCGCATCTGGGTGAAGAAGAACGTCATCAGAAGCGAGGCGATATGCGCGCCGTCCACGTCGGCGTCGGTCATGATGATGACCTTGTCGTAGCGCAGGTCGTCGACGTTGAAGCGCGGGCCCATCGAGACGCCGAGGGCCTGGCAGAGATCGCTGATCTCCTGGTTCGAGCCGAGCTTGGACGAGGCCGCGCCGAGCACGTTCAGGATCTTGCCCCGGAGCGGGAGGAGCGCCTGGGTCTCGCGGTTCCGCGCCATCTTGGCCGAGCCGCCCGCGCTGTCGCCCTCGACCAGGAAGATCTCGGTGCCGTCGCGGGTCTGGGACGTGCAGTCGACCAGTTTGCCGGGCAGACGCAGCTTTTTCGTCGCAGACTTGCGGGCGGTTTCCTTTTCCTGGCGGCGGCGCAGACGCTCCTCGGCGCGGAGGACCAGGAAATCCAGGATCGCGCCGGCGGATTTCGTGTCGGCGGCGAGCCAGTTGTCGAAGTGGTCGCGGACGGCGTTTTCCACCATCTTCTGCGCGGATTCGTTCGACAGCCGATCCTTGGTCTGGCCCACGTATTGGGGATCGCGGATGAAGACGCTGACAAGGGCCCCGGCCCCGCTGACCAGATCCTCGCGCGTGATCTGTCTGGCCTTCTTGTTCGAGACGCGGTCGCCGTAGTCGCGGATGCCCTTGAGGATCGCGGCCCAGAAGCCGGATTCATGCGTGCCGCCCTCGGGCGTGGGCACGGTATTGCAATAGGACTGGATGAAGCCGTCGCGCGACGGTGTCCAGTTGATCGCCCAGTCTACCTTGCCCAGCTCGCCGAACTTCTCCTTGAAGTCGACACTGCCCGCGAACGGGGCGTCGGCATAGGTAGTCGCGCCGTCCATCCGGTCGCCCAGATAGTCGGACAGGCCGCCGGGAAAGTGGAATTTGGCCTCCGTCGGGGTATCGCCATCGGCAACCGCCGATTTCCAGCGGATCTCGACGCCGGAGAACAGATAAGCCTTGGAGCGCGCCATGGCGAAGAGGCGCGCGGGCTTCAGCTTGAGGTGTCCGAAGATCTCGGGATCGGGGTGAAAGGTCACGCTGGTACCGCGGCGGTTCGGAGCCGCGCCGATCTTCTCCAGCGCCGTCATCGGCACGCCGCGGGAAAACTCCATCGCGACAAGCTCCTTGTTGCGGGCGACTTCCACGCGCAGGCGGTCGGAGAGCGCGTTCACCACCGACGAGCCCACACCGTTCAGGCCGCCCGAGGTCTCGTAATTCTCGCCCGAGAACTTGCCGCCGGCATTCAGCGTGCAGAAGATGATCTCGAGCGCGGATTTCGACGGATCCTTGGGATGCGGGTCGGTGGGAATGCCGCGACCGTTGTCGCGGATCGTGACGGAATGATCCTCGTGAAGCTCCACCTCGATCCAGTTGGCGTGGCCCGCGACGGCTTCGTCCATCGAGTTGTCGATGATCTCGGCCACCATGTGATGAAGCGCACGGTCATCCGTGCCGCCGATATACATGCCCGGCCTCAGGCGGACGTGCTCCATGTCCTCGAGGATCTGGATCGCCGAGGCGTCATAGGCCTTTCCGGCCTTTTCCGTCAGAAGGTCGTCTGCCATGTGCGCCTGCTCTTGTTCTGGCTTTGTGCCATTAGACCAGCGGCGGGGGGAATCGGCAATGGGGAAAGGCCGTGGCTCAATGGCCCGCGACAGCGGTTTGCCAAGCGACGGCGTGCGAAATAGGATGATCGCGAGCGACAAAGTGGGTCAAATGAAATTCCTCTGCTCAATGATCCTGTGCTTGGTGCTGCCCGCGGGCGCCCTTGCCGATGGCCTGTTGGACGGGCGGATTTTCGTGGGCCTTATCGGACCGGCGGGCAGCCCCGACCTTGCCGACGAGTTGAGGTTCGATGACGGCCATTTCTGGTCAGGGATTTGCACCGAGTGCGGTTTCGTCCCCGGCCTGTACGAAGCGCGCCGAACCGAGGGCGGTATCGCCTTCACCGGCGAGCTGGAAAGCGACAGCCGTGGCCACTTTCGATACGATGGCTTTGTCGCGGACGATGGAGATATCCGCGTGGATATCACCTGGGAGCGGAAACGCTGGTACTGGACGAACCGCCGGGCGCTCGTTTTTCAGGGTGCCGCCGCTCCCGACGCCGAGTTCGCCAGTCTGTCACACATCCTTGCCAGAATGAACGGACTGGATATCGACGGAAATCCTCGATGCGCGCGGTTCTGAGCGCCCTCTGGCAGGTCCGGCGCGCCTTGGCCATATATGCGTTTCTGCTGGTCGCCGGCGTCGTCGCGGGCCATTTTCTGAGGGAAGTGGCAATTCCCGATGTCCGCCCAGGCAACGAGCCGGTGATGCATCGGTTCATCTCGCTGGCATTGATCCTGTTTGTCTTGGCATCCGCCATGCCTTTCGTGCCGGGCGCCGAGATCGGCTTTGCGCTGCTTCTGGTCTTTGGAGCGCAAGCCGCGCCCGTGGTCTATCTCGCGATGGTGTTGGCTCTCACGACGGCCTACGCGGTGGCGCGCCTTGTGCCCTTGGGGTCCCTGGCGGGAGGGTTGCTTTGGCTGGGCCTGAGCCGAACAGCGGGGCTGGTCGTTGACATCGCGAGCGTGCCACGCACCGAACGGCTCGAGCATGTGCTTGGCAGGTTCGATTGGTCGCCCGGCGAGATCCTGTTGAGGAATCGGCACCTCGCGCTGGCGCTTGCCATAAATACGCCAGGCAACTCGTTGGTCGGAGGCGGTGGTGGGCTCGCCTTCGCGGCGGGCGCATCGGGTCTGTTCTCGGCACCGGCATTCATCCTGACCGTCGCCATTGCCGTCGCGCCGGTGCCACTGCTGTTCCTGCTTCTCTGACGATCAGGCGTACCCCACCCCTTGCGCGCGGACGTGAAGCGCGTAGAGCGACTGGCTGGCGGTCATGAAGAGCCGGGTGCGGTAGGTGCCGCCGAACGCCACGTTGGAGCAGCGTTCCGGCAGGTGGATATGGCCGAGTGGCGTGCCCTCGGCGTCGAAGACGCGGACGCCGTTCAGCCCCTCGCCCGTGCCCCAGCCGCACCAGAGATTGCCCGCGGTGTCGAGCCGGAAGCCGTCGGGCGCGCCCTTCTCGCCCGCGTCGATCAGCAGGCGGCCGTTCGTCGCGCCCTGCCCGTCCGGCGTCACGTCGAAGACGTGAATGCCGCGGGGGATCTGAGACTGTACGACGTAGAGCTTTGACTCATCAGGGGAAAACGCCAGCCCATTGGGAAGCGGGATGTCCGTGACGACCGCCGTCATTCCGCCCGAGGGGTCGACGCGGTAGACGTGCGTGGGCAGTTCAGGTTCGGCCTTGTACCCTTCGTAATAGTCGCGGATGCCGAAGATGGGATCGGTGAACCAGACCGAGCCGTCGGATTTCACCACGACATCGTTGGGCGAGTTCAGCCGCTTGCCCTCGAAGCTGTCGGCGATGACGGTGACCCGGCCGTCGTATTCGGTGCGCGTAACGCGGCGGTTGCCGTGCTCGCAGGAGATCAGCCGCCCCTGTCGGTCGCGGGTGTTTCCGTTTGTGAAGGGGCCCCGGCGAAAGACCGAGACCTCGCCGGTCTCCTCGTCCCAGCGCAGCATCCGGTTGTTCGGGATGTCGCTGAACAGAAGCGATCGCAGGTCGCCGAACCAGACCGGCCCCTCACCCCAGCGCAGGCCGGTGAACAGCCGCTCGACGGCGGTGTTGACGACGACCAGATCGGCAAAGCGGTGGTCTAGGTGTTCGATCCTGGGATCGGGATAGGCGCTGGCCTGTTGCCACATCTGTTTCATCCTCGCGCATTGGGCCCCCGCGGCCCTTCGCGTCGAACCCTAGACCGACGCGAGACACACGGACAATGCTTCAGAGAGCATTCGCCCGGAAACGGAAACAGTCAGTCAACCAAACTCCGCTACGGGACATGCTGCACTTGTGATACTGCAGAGCAAGGTACGATTTGACACGGGTAGAGGGTTTCCACGTGCGATTTGCATTCATTGCCGCCGGGCTGCTTGCGTTGGCATCACCGGCGATGTCCGCCACCATCAACTACAAGTCTTTCTCGGCCGGCGCGTACAATACCGCCGTCGGCGGGTTCTCGAACGCCGTCGTCGAGGACTTCGAATCCTTCTCCGAGGGCAATGTCGCCAACGGTTTCACGACCTCGGTCGGCACCTTTTCGACGCTGGGCGGGACCGGAACGGGTGGCACGGTGTCCGGTGCCGATTTCGCCAACGACGGCTCCAAGCTTGCGGTCCGCGACGGCAATGTCTATGGCCGCCGCAGCACGACGAGCGCGCTGAGTGGCAACTCTGGCGACAACATGTTCCTGGACAGCAACGACACTTACGGCATCCGCTGGGACGTGTCGCTGGGCGGCAATCTGTTCGACCGGCTGGTCCTGACGCTAAGCGACGCGACCGATGTCGGCGCGACGATGCGGATTTCGGTCGGCGGCGCGGTGCTGAACCTCAACGGTCTGGCAAACGGCAATCGCCAGATCATCGCGATCGATTTCGGCGCGGCGGTGTCGTCTGCGTCGATCTTCTTCGGCAATTACAGCAACGGCAAATACCGTCTGAACGATGGTTTCTCGATCGACGACATCGCCGTCAACGAGGTGCCGCTTCCGGCCTCGGCGCTGCTTCTGCTGGCGGGCCTGGGTGGCATGACGGCGCTTCGTCGGCGCAAGGGCTGACCGAAACATCGAGACCGATGATGACCCGCCACACGGCGGGTCTTGTCGTTTGAAGGGTCACTTGCGGCCGAACAGACGGTCCAGCCACGCGCTTGCACGGCGCTCGGCGGCGCCGATGCCCTCGCCCATGTCTTCGAGCCGTGGGTCGATACGCGCGCGGCGGAAGTTCAGCCAGAGCCGCCAGATCGTGGCGAAGAGGACGAACAGGACGGTCAGGAAGACGATGTTGAACCAGGGGATCAGCCGCTGATCCGGACCTGACACGACCTTGAGCGAGGTGGCGTTCGGAAAGATCGAGGCAAGCTGACTGCGCCAACCATAGTGGCGGATGGCGACCCATTGCGGATTGGCCTCGGTCGATTCGAGGTTCTTCGCCTGTGTCTGAAGATCGGCGGTATCGAACTTGAAATAGGGCGGCCACCCCCAGCCCGTGTCCTCGTTCCGGAACACCAGGGGGCGGCCATTGGGGCGGATCGTCTCGATGAAGAAGACGTCACGGTTGACGGGTGACACGGCATCGCCGGCGCCGGAGTTCTGCCAGAACGGGGCGTTCCACCCGAAATCGACGCGGCGCACCTCGGTGTTCACGATCCTGACGATATCGCGGTCAGGCAGGTTGTAGTGCAGGAAGCCGCCCACGATCAGCAGAAGCAGGATGCGGATGGACCATTTCAGATATGCCATGACGGACCCCCTTTTCTCTTTCCAGATAGGCCGCGCGCCCCCCTTGGCGCAAGGGCTTCCCTGAATGAGCCTTTGCGGGCATTCTTGGGCGCATGGATGTGCAGGACCTGATCGGAGACCGCGGAGGGGGCGGACCGGACGGCAGGCGGGAGGTCTGGAATGGGGGATGATCGCGTGCCGGTGCTGTTGACGGTGCTGGCGGGCACCTTTGCCAGCCAGCCTCTGGCCTTTGCAGCACTGAAGGACGCCGCGGACAGGATCGGGGCGGGCGTGGACCTGGCGGATGTCGATGTGATCCGCATGGCGCCGAATGTGCGACTGGCGCATTATTTCCGCCCGCAGATCGTGGCCCGCATCCAGTCAATACAGGCCGGCGACGACACGGTGATCGTGCTGCGGCCCAGCCTGCTGAGCGCCAATCCGGGGTTTCCGCCCGCCGGTTCGCCGCTGCGGCGGCTGGGCCGCTTTGCCGGCACCCTGATCGAACCGCCGGAGTTCCATGTGTGAGGGCCGGAGCGCTGAACACGATCATGGACGTGCCGGGTCTGAGAGGCGTGGGGCAGGCCCTGGACCCGGCTCTGAAATCGGGAGTGACGGTGGTTGCCGGATGGGCGCCGATAACCGTTGGCGTCCACGTGATGGGCGGCGCGCCGGGGACGCGCGAGACCGATCTGCTTCGCCCGGACGCGACGGTGGCCGAGGTCGATGCGCTTGTCCTGTCGGGCGGCTCGGCCTTCGGGCTGGCGGCGGCTGATGGGGTGACGGCGGAACTGCGTGCCGAGGGCAAGGGATTCGAGGCGGCGGGCCACAGGGTGCCGATTGTGCCGGCGGCGATCCTGTTCGATCTGGCAAACGGCGGGCAGAAGGATTGGACGGACAACCCCTACCCCGCTCTCGGGCGCGCGGCCTATCGCGGCATGCGCCGCGTCGTTGACTGCGGCAGCCATGGTGCGGGCACCGGCGCGACGGTGGCCGGGCTGAAGGGCGGGATCGGAACGGCATCGCAAGTCCTGGCCTCGGAAATCACCGTGGGCGCGCTGGTCGCCGTCAATGCGCTGGGTCAGGTCACCGTGGGCGACGGACCCCGGTTCTGGGCCGCGCCCTTCGAGATCGGCGACGAGTTCGGCGGCCTTGGTGTCGCGCCCGGCCCGGCTCCCGCGGCGCGCACCAAGTTCGACAGCCGCGCCAACACGACCATCGCCGTTGTCGCGACCGATGCGAGGCTGACCAAGGCCGAGGCGACGCGCATGGCGATGGCGGCCCATGACGGGATCGCGCGCGCGGTGGTGCCGGCCCACACGCCGCTCGATGGCGATCTGGTCTTCGCCGCCTCGACTGGCATTCGCACCGCCGAGGCTCAGGATCGTTTGTTGATCGGCCACGTGGCCGCCACCTGCCTGGCCCGCGCCATCGCGCGCGCGGTCTTCCATGCGACCCCGGCCGAGGGAGACCCTTTCCCGACATGGGTCGAGGCGTTCGGCTGAAGCCGGACTTCTGGCGCAACCTCAGGACAGGATCGCGTCGACCAGCGGGCTGTCCGGTTCGCTGACGTCGAAGTGGTGCCGTCCGGGCGCGATCCGATGCTCCGCGTTCCATGCCTCGGCCAGCCAGCGGGCCTGGTCGAGAAAGACGGGCCGTTCGTCGCCGCCGACCCAGACCGTGACGGGCACATCCGGCGCGGGAAGAAGCGCGGGGCTTTCGGATCGGGCTTCGGCCGCGTCGAGAGCCAAGGTGGCGTTCATCGACGTGTCGAGCAGCGGGCGCAGGTCGCCGACGGGCGAGATCGGGACAGCCTTGCGGATGCGGGCGCGGACGGTCTGGTGCATCTCCACGTCATCGCAGAGCATCCGCGAGACAAGGTGTCCGCCGGCCGAATGACCCACAAGACGGATCGGTCCCGGCACAAGCGCCGCCGCACCCTCGACCGCGCGCGCGATTTCCCGCGTGATCTCCGAGATGCGTGCGTCGGGCGCCAGGGTGTAGGACGGCATGGCCACGGCCCAGCCGCGTGCGGTCAGACCTTGCGAGAAATGGGACCAGAAATGCCGGTGGAACCGAAGCCAGTAACCGCCATGGACGAAGACGACGAGGCCTTCTGGCGGACCGGCGGGGTGGAAGACGTCCATGCGCTGCCGCTCGCCCGGGCCATAGGCATGATTCAGCCGGGCCCGGCCGACGGCGGCCTCGCGCTCGCGGTAGGCGCGGGCCTCTTCTTCCCATCGGTCGGGATAAGACGCGCCATCGGGAATGAAATCCACGTTGTTATAGGCGGTATCGTTCTTCATGGGTGTTCCCTTGGGGCAATAGCTTTCCTCAACCGGCGGAACCGGTGGCGCTGTCCCCGGACCCCGCCCTCGCTCGGAAAGATGGGTGAAACTAGTGGACTTATTCCTGCCTCAGTCCTGGTCCCAGCGCGGTTTTTCCTTGCGCTGAAGCGCAGCCAGCCCCTCGCGCGCGTCGTCGCATGCGCAGGCGTCGATCATCTTGTCGATGGCCAGGATATAGGCCTGGTCGATGGGCATCTCGGCCTGGGCATAGAACGCGGCCTTGCCCTGTCGAATGCCCTCGGGTCCGCGGCGGGCGATGTTCTGCGCCAGCGCCTCGGTCGCGCTGTGCAATTCGGTGTCGGGGACGACCCGGTTGACGAGACCGAAGCGCAGTGCGTCGGTGGCGGTGAACATATCGCCGGTCAGCGCCATTTCCATCGCGTGCTTGCGATGGATGTTGCGGCCTATGCCGATGAGCGGCGTGGTGCAGAACCCGCCGAAGTTGACGCCTGGCGTGCAGAAGGTCGCACTGTCGCCCGCCACGGCCAGGTCGCAGGCCGAGACCAGTTGCGCGCCCCCCGCCGTGGCGATGCCCTGGATGCAGGCGATCACCGGTTTGTCGAGGCGCATGACCGTCAGCATCAGGTCGCGGCAGACCTCGAGCACCTCGCGCTGCGCCGCGCGTGCCGCGGCCTCGCCGCCCCCCGGTTCCATTTCGAAGATGTCGTGGCCCGCCGAGAAGATGCGGCCCTCGGCGGCGATGACGATGACGCGGAGCGCACCGTCGGCCTCGGCCGGCTTCAGCGCGTCCGTGAGCGCGGTCAGGGGGGCGCGGGACAGCGCGTTGCCACGGTCGGGGCGCGAGAGCGTCAACCAGAGAACCGTGCCCGACAACTCGCGCCGAAAAGGGGCGGCGTCGTTGCCGCTTGCTGTCGGCTTTGCGTGTTCGTTCATGGGCTAGACCTCCGTCGGACGTGGCCAGTCTAGCACCGTTGCGACGCCGCGTGCCAGAACCGATCAGAGCGGCAGTTTGATCGGAAACCGCGTTCTGATGCGCTGGTCGCGGTCGCGGTCAAGCGCGGCGCGGCTGGGCTGAGAGAGGATCGCTTCCTTCCGGGCTCGGGCACGAAGGACCAGGTCCGGCTTGTCCTTCTCGGCCCATTCCTTGGGGCTCGTGCGATCGCCGAAGTGGGGATAGACGTAGTCGGTTTCCATCCGCGCCAGCGTGTCGCCGACGCCCAAGTAGTGGCCCGGCCCGCCGAGACAGACCTCGCGCATCGCCTCGAGCGCCAGCGTTTCGTCGTTGACCTCGATGCCCTTCACGCAGCGGAGTGCCTGGCCGATGATGTCGTCGCCGAGAATCAGGCTTTCGTGGCAGAACCCCAGAAGCGAGGCGTGCATCCCAGCCGCCTCGTAGACCATGTTGAGGCCCGAGAGCCCGGCCATGACGTTCGAGCACATCTGCTCCCAGCCGGCCTGCATGTCGGGAAGCTTCGAATCCGAAGCGCCCGCCGCCGCGCCGCCCGGCAGGTCGTAGAAGCGGTGCATCTGGGCGCAGCCCGCCGTCAAAAGCGCCTGTTCGCCCGAGCCGATGGACATGGCGCCGGTGCGCAGGTCGACCACGAAGGGCCAGGTGCCGAAGATCGCCGGGTGACCCGGCTCGATGGCATTGACGTAGACAACGCCCGCCAGGCATTCGGCGACAGCCTGCATGATCGCGCCGGCCAGCGTCGCGGGCGCCGTGGCGCCGGCCATGCCGGCCGAGAGAAGCAGGACCGGCATGCCACCCCGGACGCAGGCCTCCATCACCTCGCAGGATTCGGTGGCGAATTTCATCGGCGGGACGACAAAGCAGTTCGAGTTCGACACGAAGGGCCGCGCGCGGAACGCCGCCTCGCCGCCCGCGATCTCGTAGGCCAGCGCCAGGCAGTCGGGCACGTTGGCGGCCTCGGTGAAGGAGGTGCCGATGTGCTTGGTGGTGCCGGTGGCGCAGGCGTAGAGCGTGTTCAAGTCCAGTTCGCGGTTGTCGGGCAGATCGCGGGCGACCATCGGGCGTTGCAGGAAGTGGATGTTGTCCAATCGGTCCGCGATGCGGGCGGCGTCGTAGAGGTCCTGAAGCGTGGATTCGGCGTAGTCCCGCGTGACTGCATCGACAAGGTGAACGGCGGCGCCTGCGGTGCCGTAATGGACGCGGGTTCCGGTCAGGTGCATGTCGTGGGCGGGGTCGCGTCCGTGAAGGGTGATGCCGCGCGCGGCCTTGGCCAGCATGTCCTCGACCAGGGCGGACGGAAAGCGGATGCGCCCGTCGTCGCCCTGGATTGCGCCGGCACCGGTCAGGATCTCGACGCCTGAGGCGGGCGCGTCGGCCAAACCTATCGTCTCGAGCGCGTGCAATGCGGCGCGGTGGATGGCCTGCTGGTCGATTTCGGAGAGGGGGCCGTAGCTGCCGCCTGTCAGTCCGGGGCGGATCGGGCGGATGTCCTGCGCCAAGGGCGCGGCGCGAAGGGCCTGGCGAGCGGCGCGGCCGCCCTGGCGGCGGTGGGTGTCGGGCATTGAACAGTCCTTGGAAAGAAACGGGAGAACGGGTTCGCTTCAATCCGCTGGACGGCCTCGTGCGGCGCGTCCGCGCTCCGCACCGATGGTGCGGATCACGAGTGCGATGCGCCAATGATCTCCGGACACGTCTGTAGCTCCTTCGTTTGAGGAAAGGCTATCGGTGTCTTCGATGGGGTCTGTCGCGTTTCCGCCATGAAACGCGTCGGTTTTAGACGACAGGGCGTCGCTCAGTAATGCTTGCCTTCAGCGGCGTAGTCGGCGTGGCGCTCGCCCTCTGCCTCCGCCACGGCCCGGCTCCTGGCGGCCCAGAGCAGCCCCCGGCGCAGCATTTCGTGCGCCGGGCCGTCGGCGATCACGTCGGCCTTGTGGCCCAGCGCGTTGTAGTAGACGCGCCCCAGACCCCAGCGGCGGGTCCAGGCCACCGGCATGTCCACCGCCCCGTTCGGGCTGTGATACCAGGTAACGGTGGGAAAGCGCGTCGTGGCGAGGACGTGGTTGGCGGGATCGACGTGGAGGTAATACTGCTCGCTCGAGACCTGGAATTCGCCGATGCCGCTGACCAATTCGTGTTTGGGATCAGTGATGTGCACGGTGTAATTCACACCGTCGCCGCCCGGATGGGCGACCCAGTTCGCTCCGGTCATGAATTGCCAGAGCACATTGGAGCGAAAGGCGTCGCACATGCCGCCGTGGCATCCCGCGAGACCGGTGCCGCGCGAGACGGCTTCGGAGACGTTGACGGCGGCCTCCTTCGAGAGTTCCGACATGGTCCAGACCGGCACGATTAGATCGTAGCCGCGCAGACCCTCGGCGTCGTCGAACGCGGTCAAGCTGTCGGTGACGGTGACGGACATGCCCTCCGCCTCGAGCACGTCGCGGAAGATCGAGGCAACCTTGTCGGGCTCATGTCCGTCCCATCCGCCCCATGTAATCAGTGCCTTGCCAGCCATCCCTCACACTCCGTAGATTTGCGCGATTCGGTCGACGGCGGCCTCGGCGCTCATCTCCTCGCTGTCGCCGGTGCGCCGGGAGGTCAGTTCCACGACGTTCTTTTCCAGCCCGCGCGGACCGACGGTAATGCGCCACGGCAGGCCAATCAGGTCCATCGTGGCGAACTTGGCGCCCGCACGTTCGTCGCGGTCGTCGTAAAGGGGCTCGAGCCGCTTTTTTTCCAGAGCGAGTTGAATGCCGTGACAGGCCGCGTCGCAGGCGCTGTCGCCTTGCCGCAGGTTGACGATGCCGGCGTGGAAGGGCGTGACGCCCTCGGGCCAGATGATGCCGCGGTCGTCGTGGCTGGCCTCGATGATCGCGCCCAGAAGGCGGCTGACGCCGATCCCGTGGGACCCCATGTGAACCGGCACCTGGTTGCCGTCCTGATCCTGAACGGTCGCGCCCATCGGCTCGGAATACTTTGTTCCGAAATAGAAAATCTGGCCCACCTCGATGCCGCGCGCGCTGCGGCGGCGGGGTTCGGGGATCTGGTTGAAGAGCGCCTCGTCATGGGTCTCGTCGGTGCGTGCGTAGCGCGAAGTGAATTCTTCCAGCACCGCCTGGCACTCGGCGTGATCGTCGTAGTCGATGGCGCGGTCGCCGAATTTGAGGTCGGTGATCTCGCTGTCGTAGAAGACCTCGGACTCGCCCGTGTCGGCCAAGACCAGGAATTCATGGGTGTAATCGCCGCCGATGGGGCCGCCGTCGGCGCGCATCGGGATCGCCTGGAGGCCCATACGTTCGTAGGTGCGGAGGTAGCTGACGAGGTGGCGGTTGTAGGCGTGAAGCGCGTCTTCCTTGGTCAGGTCGAAATTGTAGCCGTCCTTCATCAGGAATTCCCGGCCCCGCATCACGCCGAAGCGGGGACGGATTTCGTCGCGGAACTTCCACTGGATATGATAAAGAGTGAGCGGCAAATCCCTGTAACTTTTGACGTAACTGCGGAAGATGTCGGTGATCAGCTCTTCGTTGGTGGGACCGTAGAGCATGTCGCGCCCGTGCCGGTCTGTGATGCGCAGCATCTCCTGCCCGTAATCGTCGTAGCGGCCCGACTCCCGCCAGAGGTCGGCGGATTGCCGCTTCCGCGTCAGCATC
>ERZ869936.1881-NODE-1881-length-13646-cov-18.982268_pt1 | contig 13646 bp, 12 predicted proteins | sample MGYA00520876_ERZ869936 | MGnify/ENA primary metagenome ERZ869936 (study PRJEB32218, sample SAMN09650985) | biofilter metagenome | isolation source: enrty point of leading RO module | place: Saudi Arabia: Thuwal, RO plant located on Red Sea | collected 2016-02-17...
CGAGCCGCTCTACTCAGCCTGACCGGCGAGCCGGGAGGCGTCAGCCCCCGGATGACTGTCCCTCACTCCCCGCCGCGACCCGTATCGGCAACAATGTGACGCTTCAACCGAGAACAACCGGCAAGGCGTGGGGGAGAAGACGGCATGGCGCGGCCCAGGGTGGTGGTCACCGACTTCATCGGCGGCGACCTGGAACATGAACTCAACGTTCTGGGAGGCGCGGCGCACGTGGAGGCGCTGGCCGCTGCTTCCGAGCAGGATCTTCAAGGCCGCATCGAAGACGCCGATGCGATGATGGTCTATCACTGCATCAGCATCGGGGCGGAGACGATCGAGCGGCTGGAGCGGTGCAAACTGATCGTGCGGTGCGGCGTGGGCTACGACAACGTGGACGGCGCGGCGGCCCGCCGCAAGGGCATCCCACTGGCGAACGTTCCCGATTACGGCACGGAAGAGGTCGCCGATTCGGCAATCGGCATGACGCTCTCGCTGATGCGGGGCATCAACTTCCTGAACCGGAGACTGCAGCGCGGCCGGGGCGAATGGAGCTACACCCAGATCCGCCCCGTGCACCGCCTGAGAGGCCGGGTGTTCGGGATCATCGGACTGGGCCGAATCGGGACCGCCGCTGCGCTCCGCGCCAAGGCGCTGGGGATGGACGTCGTCTACTACGATCCCTACGTGCCCGACGGGCGGGACAAGTCGCTCGGCGTGCGCCGCGTCGAGACGCTGGAGGAATTGCTCGGAATGGCGCACGTCGTCAGCCCGCACTGCCCGCTCACCGAGGAGACGCGTCACATCATCGACAGCAGTGCGATCGCAAAGATGCGGCGCGGCGGTTTCGTGGTCAACACGTCGCGGGGAGGCGTCGTCGACGTGCAGGCCGTCGCGGAGGCCATCGTCGGCGGACAACTGGCCGGGGCGGGGATCGACGTGCTGGAAACAGAACCTCCCGCAGACGACAATCCGCTGATCCGGGCGTGGCGCGATCCGGAGCACCCCGCGCACGATCGGGTCATCGTGAATCCCCATACGGCGTTTTACTGTGAAGAGGGACTGGAAGAGATGCGGATCAAGGGCAGCGAAAACTGCCTCCGCGTGCTGGAAGGCCGGCCCCCGCGGAATGTTGTGAACTGACGACCGCAACCAGTGTCGCCGGCTCGCTCCGCCGAGTCGGATGGCCACGACGAGGAATCTGCTGCACGCGCTTCACCGTTCGAAATGGCACAACACAGCTTTGCCTCAAAGCGCCGTCCCTGTCTTTCCGCGCTGCTTGACGGCGCCGAGCAATCCCCACCACGGAGGTTTGACATGATTTCTCTGGATCGGATGCCTCGCGTCTGTTTCGCGATGGCGCTCATTCTGTCCTGCGGCAGCGTTGCATTCGCTCAAGATGAAGGTGACGTCGTCACTCCCACGGCGAAAGTCGACCTGAAGGTGGAAAACGAGGTCGTCGCCACCGCAGCGAAGGGAGACCGGCTGACGGTCCGCATGGTCCAGGGGAAGTGGCTGTGGGTTGAGAACGCCGAAGGTGAACGAGGCTGGATCGAAAAGCGACGGGTCTCGCTGGTCGACGACGACTCCCCGCCGGACCGGCCGAGTCCTCCTGACGACGAGGCCGCCCCGGACGACGGTCCCGACGACGATCCGTGGCTTGTGACCATCGGGGTGCTCGCCGGGCAGAACATTTACACCACCTATGCCTACATCGGCGCCGTCGCCGACGGCTATGCCAACGACAACTACGACGGTGAGCAGACCCGCGAGCTGATGCAGGAAACGATCAGTCTCGCCGAGGTCGCCATCGAGCACCTCAAGACGGTGCAGAAATCGAACATCGTCGAATCAGACAAGGAGGCGATCGACGACATCGTCGAGATCTTCGAACTGCTCAAACGCGAGGCGACTGCGTTGTCCGATTTTACGCAATCGGGCGCACAGGAGGACCTCGACGCCTACGAAGAGGCGCGGACCACCGTCTGGCCCCGAATCAAGAGCGTCCTGCAGATCGAGTAATCGTGCGAACAAAGAGACGTCAGTCGCTTTCGGCTTCCAGTTGACGCCGGGCCGCTTCAATGGCGCTGTGCTCTTCCTCGCTGACGGTGGGATAGCTCAAGTCGAGTGATTCGATCTTTGCGGCGATGATGTCGGCGACGCAGGCGCGGGTGAACCATTTGCGATCGGCCGGAATGACGTGCCACGGCGCGTGCTTCGTGCTGGTGTGGCTCAGCATGTCCTCGTAGGCCGCCTGGTACATGTCCCAGTAACCTCGCTCGCGGAGATCGGCGGCCGAATACTTCCAGTGTTTCTCCGGATCGGTCACGCGTTCGAGGAACCGTTCTCTCTGCTCGGCCTTCGAGACGTTGAGGAAGAATTTGAGAATGGCGACTCCGTTTTCGGACATCAGCCGTTCAAAGGCGTTGATTTCTTCGAATCGCTCGGGCCATAACTCCTCGTAATGTCCGCCGCGATACCGGGGCGGCACCCACTGCCGCTCCAGCCATTCGGGATGGACGCGAACCACGAGCACCTCTTCGTAGTAGGAACGATTGAAAATCGCGATCCGCCCCCGCGCCGGCATGACTTTGGCCGGCCGCCACAGGAAGTGATGCAAGCGTTCCTCCTCCGTCGGCGCTTTGAAGCTGTACACGTCCACACCCTGCGGATTCACTCCCGACATCACATGCCGGATGGCGCCGTCTTTGCCGGCGGCGTCAAGCGCCTGGAAGACGATCAGCAGAGAGTATTCCTTCGCCGCCCACAACAACTGCTGCATCTCCGCCAGGAGTGAAACGTCCTCCAGCAGAGCCTTTTTCGCTTCCGACTTGTTCTTGAAGCCGGCGGTCTCTCGCGAATCGTAGTCCTTCAGCCTCACGCGCTGCCCCGGCTGGACGGTGAACGGCGCGTGGTCAAGCCGATGGCGATGGGGCATGGGGATACCTGCTGTCGTCAGGAAGGTAGATCGGGGAAGGTCAAACTCTCCGCCTCCGCGACGCGGTGAGCCATCGGCCATCTTGCACCGCAGCGATGCGAAGTGCCAGTCTCGGCGGATCGCGTCCGGGGCGACGCCGCGAGTTCTGCCACCGACCGGGCCAGTCGATACAATGCCGGAATGAAGGACGTTTCACTCGATTTCCTGTCTCCCTCCATCACGGAACCGCAGCGGCCCTGTTCCTACTTGCCCGAGGAAACCGCCTCACTCGTTTACCGCATCAGCGCGGGGATGAGCGAAACGGCGCTGGGGGAAATGCTGCGACGTGGCTGGCGGCGGCACGGCTGTCACCTGTTTCGCCCGGCGTGCCCCCGGTGCACGAAGTGCCGCAGTCTGCGCGTCGACGTGGCGCGCTTCACTCCCACCAAAAGCCAGCGCCGTTGCCGGAAACGAAACGCCGACGTCAATGTGTTCATCCGGCGGCCCACAGTGACGATCGACCACGTCCGTCTGTACAACGCCTGGCATGAAGACATGACCGAGCGGCGCGGCTGGCGGCCGAGCCACACGACCATCGACGACTATGCCGATTCGTTTTTGGCCGGCCAGTGGGAATCGGCCCGCGAGATGCTGTATCTGCGGAACAACCGGCTGGTCGGCGTCGGGCTGATCGACCTGGTTCCCGATGGTTTGTCGAGCATTTACTTCTATCACGATCCGGCCTGGAGGCCGCTTGGGCCGGGGACGTTCTCCGCGCTGCAGGAGATCGACCTCTGCCGGCGGACCGGGCGCGCCTTCTGTTACCTCGGCTACTGCATCGCCGGTTGTCCGTCGATGTCCTACAAGGCGCGTTTTCGTCCGCACCAGACTCTCTTGCGGTACGTCGACGACGACGAAGCACCGGAGTGGATCACTGAGCAGGAAACGCCGCTCCGCAAGTAAGCAAAGCCCACGGATTGCAATCCGTGGGCCTCGTGGGCCGCTCTCAACGCAGGATGGTCATCACGAAACCAGTTCCTCGATTACCTGCCCGTCGCGAACGATCATCACCGGACGGCCCGTGGTCGTGTGGTATTCCTTCGTATGGTCAATGCCGAGCGTGTGGAAGAACGAGGCGGCGACGTCATCGGGAGAGTAGGCCACGTCGAGCGGCTCGGTGCCGTTCTCGTTGGACGCGCCCAGCACACGGCCGCCGGCCACTCCGCCGCCCGCCATCAGCATGAACATGGCCCGCGGGTAATGGTCCCGGCCGACGCGTTCCTGGTTGATCTTCGGCGTGCGGCCGAATTCCCCGGTGACGAACACGGTCGTCGATTCCAGGAGACCCTTCTCTTCCAGACCGGTCAGCAAGGCCGACAGCCCCTGGTCGAACGGGGGCAGAAGATTGTCCTTCAGGCGCGTCCAGTTGTCGCGATGGGTGTCCCAACCGCCGGAGGAAACGGTCACGAAACGCACGCCCGACTCCACCAGGCGGGTCGCCAGCAGACAGCTTTGGCCGAACGGCGTTTCTCCGTATTTCTCGGCAAACGCGGGATCCTCCCGGCCGACGTCGAAGGCGGCTCGCGCCTGCGGCGAGGTGATCATCGAATACGCCTGCTGTGAGAATCGGTCCAACCCGTCGAGCAACTGGCTGTTCTTTTCGAATCCGGCAAACGCCGTATCGAGTTCATCCAGCAGATTCTGGCGCTTCTCCACGTCTTCAACCGTCAAACCGTTCTGCAGCGAGATGCCGCGTACGGTGAATGGTCGTCCGGGTTGCGGCGTCGCATTGGTGTGCAGGGGGGCGTACTTCACGCCCAAATACCCTGCTCTCTGAGCGGAGTTGGGAATCGAAACGAACGGCGGCAGACCGTCGGGACCGCCGAGTTCCCGTGTGACGACCGCGCCGTAGCCGGGGAATTCGAGCGAGGGAAGCGGCCGGTTCCCGGTGTTGATGTATTCACTGCCCAACTGGTGGGCCGCCAGCGTATGGGAGACGCCGCGCAGGATCACGAACTTGTCCATCACCGAGGCCAGGCGCGGCAGATGTTCGGAGATTTCGATGCCTGCGACCTTGGTCTGAATCGGATTGAACTCTCCGCGATACTCGTCGGACGCCTCCGGTTTGAGGTCGAAGGTGTCCATGTGGGTCGGACCGCCCTGCAGGTTGATGAAGATCGCCGAGGTCGCCGGCGCCTGCCGGTCGAGAGTGCCCGACTCCGCAGCCCGCAGGTAAGACCCGAGCGTCAAACCGCTCGCACCCAGCGCCCCGACTCTGAGAAAATCTCGCCGCCGCAGCCCGTCGCAAGTCATGTGAAGCGCCATGTCGTTATGTCCTTTAACAGTTGTTCTGAGTTGGATTCCGCCGCGAACACGGCCGAACGTCAGTGGTTGACAATGAATTCCTTGGTGTTGATGAGCGTCCAGACCAGTCCCCGCAGCCCTTCGATCGGGTTGTCCGCATCCTTCACGAAGGCCGCAGACACCTGCTGTTCATGGTCGTTCGGTTTGCGGTTGACCGTTTTCAGGTATGCCGATTCCACAAGTTGCGCAAGCGTCGCGTCGTCGATCGTCTGGCCCTCGAACTCCTGTTCGACTTCGACGAGTTCGGACTGTTCCATCTGCTGGCGGATCGCCCGGATCTGCCGGCGAACTTGCCTCACGCGATTCTCGTTGCCCTGGTCCTGGGCGCGCTTGAGGTTCGTCTGCAACCGCTCGAGCCTTCGCTGTTGTTGGCGGGCGTTGTTCCCATCGCGGCGTTGCTGCGGCTGCGAGTCGCTGCCGAAAACCTGTCTCGTCACCTGATTCACCCAGCCATCCGGTCGATCAATCATTTCCAGTGTCGCCTCGTCGTTCCTGAGGAAGACGGTCTGCAGCAGGCTTGCTTCCGAGGAACGCTCGCAGTCGCAGTTGTTTTCACGCAGCGAGCGGCCGAAGATCGTCAGCGCATAGTCCGGACCGTCGTTCCGGCGGTTGCGGCGGGGAACGCCGGGGATCGCCAGCGCCCGTCCATTGAGGTCCGTCAGGAATGTCTCAGCCCGGTCGTCGCTCGCGGTCGCCATGACCAGAGCGTCGTAGGCGGCTTCGGCGGGGAGTCGGCGGGGAACGGCGCGGCTGAAGTTCCGTTCGTCTCCCGCGTTGGTTTCATTCGGACGCCACGACCGCTGATAGGTCGCGCTGTTGCAGATCTCCCGGTGCAGCCATTTCATGTCATAGTCGTTCTCGACGAATCCAGCGGCCAGGTAATCGAAGAGCGGTCCGTTGCTGGGCGGATTCGCTTTCGAGAGGTCGTCCGTCGGTTCCACGATCCCGCGGCCGAAGTAGTTCGCCCACACCCGGTTGACGAACGCCCTCGCGAAGAGTTGCTTTTCGTCGTTACGGAGCCAGTCCATCAGCGCCGTGCGGGGATCGCCGATCTCCGTGAGGTTGATTTCCGCGCTGCCCAGCAGCCGCGCCGTCTGCGGCTGTGGGTTGTCGGCTTGCCTGTTTCGGCGCCGCCGGTTGTTGGCGCCGGGTCGCCGGACGACCAGTTCAGGGAAGGGGACGACTTGGCCGTCGTTGAGCGCCTGCTGCAGTTTGCGGCGAAGTTGACCCCCCCGTTCGCCTTGGAGGCCGAGTTCCTCGATCATCGCGCGGTACTCTTGTCTGTCGCTGCCGTTTCGGGCGTAGTTGATCTGCGTGAAGAATCGCTGAAACTCCTGGAAATCATTCTGAGTCCAGACGTCGAACGGATGCTTGTGGCATTGCGCGCACTGGATGCGGGTGCCCATGAATGTGTAGGCGAATCCGATGGCCCGGTCTTCCGGCTGGCGGAAGTTCCGCCGCGCCCAGTAGTAGGTCAGGCCGTCCAGATCCGCGAAACGGGTTTCCGAACCAGCGTGATAGAGCGCGCTCATCCGCTCGCTGTAGGCGCGGTAGTCCTCCCCGTCCTCGCGGCTCGTCGCCACAACGATCCCCTCCACCAGATCGTCATAAGCTGTGTTGTCTGCAACGCGCGTGAGAATCCATTCGTACCAGTCGCGGGCCGGCCGATTCCGGTTCGGGGAGACGTTGTTCAGTTGCTGATCGCTGTTCCCGGTCCAGTCGCAGAGCTTTGTCGTCCACCAGGCGGCGTAGGCCGGCGTCTCAAGCAACTCGTCGATCTTGCGGGACCGCTTGTCCGGAGACTCGTCGGCAAGAAACTGCCGGACTTCAGCCTCCGAGGGGAGCGTCCCGGCGATGTCCAGGCTGACCCGCCGCAGGAACTCCGCATCGGTGCACGATTCGGACGGTACGATCCCCAGCTTCGCCAGCTTTTCGGTGACGAGTTCATCAACCCGAGTGGGAGCGGCCACTTGCGGATACCGGTCTCCCGTCTGGTCGGAGACCGGACGCATGACCGGAATCGGGACGACCGCGTTGTCGTAGAAAACGACGACGTGCGTGTCGCCCGCTTCGCCCGACGTCACCCGTCCCTGTTGATCGATCCCGCAGATCGTCTCGTCATTCGTCTGATACCGGGAGAGGCAGGTCACATCCTCCCGCGTGCCGTCGCTCCAGACGGCGATCGCGCGCAACTGCTGTTCTTCATCAGCGTTGGAGAAACGCAGCTCCGCGGGGGAGACCTCCAGATCAACCAGTTGGGGGGCGTCCGCGGCAACCGGCCGGGCGCCGCCCTTGATCCAGTTCAGGAACAGGTTGTATTCCCAACCGCCGATCTCCATCCGCCGTCCTCCCTCGTGCGGTTCGAGGAGCGTCGGCTTGTGCAGAGCGTAGCTCGACGCCGGATCGTCAGTGTCCACCCGGTCGATCAGTCCGGCGTGGTCCATCTCGAAGTCATACCCGAACAGAGACAGCCGCAAGTCGCCTCGTCCCTGAAACGAGCCGTGGCACGCCCGCCCGTTGCAGCCCAGTTTGCCCAGCAACGGAACGAGATGCCGCTGGAAATCGGGCGTCTCTTCGATGTCTGCACCCTGAAATCGCTCCGAGGCGGGAGGCAACACGGTCTCCTCGGCGCGGACATGCGCAGTGAGCGTCGCCGCGAGGCATCCTGTGACAATTAGTCGGAATGAGTTACGCATCATCGATCCAGTTTTCCGTTCTTACTTGTCCGTCGTTCGCTGTTTCGCCTGACGAGCAGGCCGCTTGGAGTCGTTTCCGGGGGTGGAAACCTTCGTGTTCCGATTGCCTTTACGCTGCACCTGCTCGACCCGATTCCGCGCGCGCCGCAACAACTGGTCGAGTTCGCGATCAGCGGTTGTTTCAGGATCGGACTCCAATCGTTCAATGGAAGCGTCAATTCGCTCCAGACGGTCGGACAATCGCTGCCGTTCGAAACGCAGAAGCTCCAGTTTGACGACATTCCGTTCAACCAGCAGATCGCGGAGGCGCACGCGGGCTTCGTCCGCATCACCCATCACCGATTGTGCCGCGGTCAGGCGAATTCGCGAGTCAATCGTCCACGCCTTGAGTTCCAGTTCGTAGCGTTCGGGATTCCGCTCCTCGATTCGCTCCAAACGCGCCCGGTCGCGGGCCACTTCGCGAATCGCGTTTCGATACCCCTTCGGATTCGTCGCTCGAAGCTGATCGAGCAGGTCGGCCAACTCGGGATGATGGTCGCGAGCGAACTCCAAAGCCGCGTGTTCCTCGTCCGCGTCCAGATTCGGCTTGACCGACTGCTGCGCCACTGACGACGACACGCACATTGCGGCCGCCGCCCAGACTCCGGCGAAAAGCACTGTCACGATTTTCGAGCCGCGCCGCATCAGACAACTTTCCTCATCGAACAGGCCGCCCATCGACGGCAAACTCCCGACCGCGCTCCGAACCACATCCCCCGGCCATTGCTTTAACCCGGATTATTCGTAGCGCACGCTGCCAGCGTGCGTCACCGTTGACTCTTCGATAACCTAAATCTTTGGCAAAGACTTATACAGAACCGGGCCCTCGTCATGAATAATCCGGGATAGCGCTTTGCGAATCAGTGTTGGCGATCTGTCTCGCCGATTCTCGTCCTCGACAGTCCGAACACCGCTCGACGCGGACACATAGTCGAGCAATTCGCTCTAACTCTCATCTTCCTCGAGTTCGTCGTCGCCCGGTGCGGGAAGCAGGTTGGAATCATCCGGGTCGCCGGAAACTCCGGACATCAACCAGTCGGGAAATTCCTCCACGGCGTCTTCTGATCCCGGGTCGTCCTCATCCGGATCGTCGAACGTCTCTGCCACACCGTCGTCGCCATCGGCAGCGCCCAGTTGGCTCCAGATCGAAACAATCGAATCAACCTCCTCGCCTTGCGTGACACCCGTCGAGCCGTCACCCGCCACATCTAAACCCGTGGGAAACCCCGTCCACAGAGCAAGCAACACGACCAAAACTGCACCGACTGCCGCCATGACGGCGAAACCACGCGCTCGCCCCGGCGACCTGCCGGAAGCCGCCCGTCGTTGCACGCGCTGCGGCTGAAAGGCGTCCGGAGAATCAACAATCGCATCGCAAATCAGCACGATATCCGCCAGCGCCTGTTGAGCGTCCAAATCTGCTTCCAGCAGCGACTCGAACGTCCGCTGCTCCTCAGAACTCAACTCTCCTGCGACGTACCGAAACGCAGTCAGAGTCAGTTCGTCGGATTCGCCGTCATGCATCCCGGTCATTCGGTCAAAGCCTTGCGAAGTTTCTTCAGCGCCAGTCGCATGCGAGTCAGCACTGTTCCCAACGGCACGCCCAGGGTCTCGGCGATCTCCGCAAACGTCATCTCGTCGTAGATCCGCCGCCGCACAACATCCCGCTGTTCTTCCGGCAGCCGAGTCATCGCCTGCTGAATCTGTTCTTTCCACTCGGAACCGATCGCCGCCTCCTCCGGCGTTTCGGGAAACTTTGGCGAGGACCGCGCCAATCGGGCAAGCGACCGATTCTCGACCCCCTGCCGCCGCCGGATTGCCATTGCCTCGTTGTAGGCCACTCGAAACAGCCAGGCCCGCATGGCGCCCGGCTCGACGTCCCCCCCTTGAGAAATCGCTCTACTGAAAACCGTCTGCAGCGCCTCGGCAGCCGCGTCGTCGTTTCGCAGTAGGCCTCTCAGGAATCCACGCAGCGCCGCGCCATGCTCTGCATAGAGTCGGTCAATCGCCGCAGGGTCAATCCTGGATTCACCTTCCGTCGACGACACGTCTGTTTGTCAGCCTTCCTCGAACCGCACACAGCGCGAACGGCTCTGCTCAGGGATGCGCGAGGCGAGTCGGTTATTTTCCGGAAAGCCGAAAGTTTCCAGAATTCGTGCCGGAGACGCAATTCGACCCCTCCGGGCAAGGCTCTGGCGACTGCGCGCGAGCCCGGATTATTCGTAGCGCACGCGGCCAGCGTGCTCACCGTGGACATGAATAATCCGGGTTACGTCTGCGCCAGCGGGGAGAGCCAGGTCGCCAGCGCGCCCCCCGCGATCAACGGCGCCCACGCGCACTGCGCAGGCTGCATCAGACCGGTGTTGCCAAACAGCAGCATGCCTTGAGCCACCGCATAGACCACGCCCACGACCCCCATGCAGACGGCGACGTTCGTCACCAGACTCTGCTTTTCCCGCCGGGCCGTCAGCGGAATCACGAGAAACAGCCCGATCAGCGTGAGCACGGGCCGAGTCAGCCGCTCGTGCAGGTGCATGATCTGCGAACGCCTCACCGCCAATCCGGCGCTCGGGTTTCGAATCCTCGACAGCAGTTTCGCCGTCGAGAGGTAACGGAAGCCCATGCTCCGGTTGTAGAGCTGGTCGAACGTCAGCCCGCTCTGGATGAAGACGTCCTCGCCGTTCTTCTGAGGAAAAAGCACTTGCCGCCCGGCCTCCGTCAGGACGATTCGGTCAAGCGGTTCGCTCACACGTTTCAGCAGCCACCCTGCCGGCTCGCCGCCGACGGCGGGACGGAACAGCGCCTCCTCCGCCCGCAACGTCATCGATTGTTCGACCAGGCTCCGGGGGATCAGAAATCTCGCGCCCTGAATCATCCGGCGATCGAGGTACAGCTCGTTCCCCGCGATGAAGATTCCCTGAGAGTCGTAAGTCGGCTCAACCTTCTGCGCGTCACTGGCCGTGTCGCCGTGCGATCCGACAAAGTGCTGTGAGATCCGCGGGATGATCCATTCCTGGTTCGCCGTCAGCAATGCATTCACCAGCAACACGCCGACCACCAACGGCGCCGCCATGCGGTACAGCGGCACGCCCGCCGCCAGAACCGGATGCACTTCGCCGTGCCTGAGCGACAGCACAAGAACGCACATCGACGACATCACCGCCAGCGTCGGCCCCGTCAGGCTGAACATCAGGCTGCAGTGGTACAGATAATGCCGGCCCATCAAAGCGACCAGCGCGCCGGTCCCGTCATTACCGACCGCCGCCTGGAATCCGTCCAGGTTCGTAAACCCGTCGGCCACGACATACAATCCCATCATCGCGACGAAAAACACCGCGAAAATGTGGAAGTACCGCGACAGCAGATAACGATCGAGGGTCGTCACGCGAACGGACTCCTCCCTGAGAATCAGCGCTTCGATGGGGGGCGGGATTACAGGGAAACCGCGTAATCTGGTCAAGGTCTCTTCGGGCTCGGATCGAGAGTGCCAAGCGCGCTTTCCGTCGCCCGGTTTTCAACGCAAAGGCGCGAAGGGCGCAGAGAATCGCAAACAATTCTGGAGAGCCGATTCACCTTATGCCCGAACTTCTCCTTGGGCGCGGGGTTCCGATGTGGAATGACCTTTTTCCGCCCCCGAACTTTCCGCGCCTTTGCGGCCTCTGCGCCTTTGCGTTAAGAATGCAACGCGCGTTGTGCTGCCGACCCTGTCGATTGCTTCCACCCCGAGAAAACGCCGGAAAGCATGGTTCAACTCGATCGAATCTACACGAAAGGTGGCGACCAGGGGAAAACCTCCCTCGGCGACGGTTCCCGCGTTCCGAAGACGCACCCCCGCATTGTCGCGTATGGAACCGTCGACGAACTCAATTCACAACTCGGCGTGGCGCTCTTGGGCCCGCTCCCGGAACCGTTCGACCGATGGCTGCAAACGATTCAGAACGATCTCTTCGATCTCGGCGCCGACCTGTGCGTGCCGCCCTCCGACGAACCTCCCAGCCACGAGCCGCTGCGCGTCGCCGCCGCACAAACCGGCCAGCTTGAGGCATGGATCGACGAAGCGAACGCGCCGCTCGAACCATTGACCAGTTTCGTCCTGCCCGCCGGGACGGCCGCCGCCGCCGCGCTGCATGTCGCCCGCACCGTCTGCCGCCGGGCGGAGGTCGCCGTCTGGACGCTCGCTAATGCGGAGTCGATTAATGCGGAAGTTCCCCGTTATCTCAACCGCCTCTCTGACCTGCTGTTTGTGCTGGCGCGGGCCTGCAATCAGCAGGCCGGCGGCGACGTCCTCTGGGTTCCCGGCCAATCCCGTCAGCAGGCGAAGTAATGGCGCCTTCGCACAGCGACAACGGAAGGGGTTCGCGGGCCGACGTCGCGATCGTCGGCGGCGGGATCATCGGGATGGCGACCGCCTACAGCATCACGCAGAGATTTCCTGATCTGCGGCTGACGATTCTCGAAAAAGAGCCCCGGCTCGGCGCCCATCAGACCAGCCACAACTCGGGCGTCCTCCATTCCGGCATCTACTATCGTCCCGGCTCGCTCCGCGCAACCAACTGCCGCGAGGGGAACCGGCGTATGGTCGAATTCTGTGAGCGGGAGGGCATCCCCTGCGACGTCTGTGGCAAGGTGATCGTCGCCGTCGAGGAGAGCGAACTGCCCCGACTTGAAAACATCTTCGAGCGCGGCCAGGCCAATGGGGTCCGCTGTGAGATGATCGGGCCGGAGCGGCTGAAGGAGCTTGAACCACACGCGGCCGGTATGCGAGCGATCCACGTCCCGGACGCCGGCATCGTCGATTACGCCGGCGTCTGCAACCGTCTCGGCAGGCTCGTCCAGGAGGCCGGGGCGAACATCGTCCTCTCGGCGAAACTCACTGCCCTCGAGCGCCGCCCGAACGGTCTCGTGCTCCGCACGACGGCTGGAGAGTTTGAGAGCGAACGCCTCATCACCTGCGCCGGCCTGCACGCCGATCGCGTCACCGCCACGACCGGGCAAAAGCCGGCAGCGCAGATCGTCCCGTTCCGAGGCGAATACTTCCGACTCCGGCCGGAGGCGGAGCACCTCTGTCGCAACCTCATCTATCCCGTTCCCGATCCGCGATTCCCCTTTCTCGGCGTCCACTTTACGCGCGTCGTCACAGGCGGCGTGGAGTGCGGCCCCAACGCCGTCCTGGCATTCTCGCGAGAAGGGTACAAAAAAACCTCCTTCAACCCCCGCGACCTCGCCGGTTCTCTGACTCACACCGGCTTTCTCAAGCTGGCCGCGAAATACTGGCGAACCGGGCTGGGAGAAATCCACCGCTCAATGAGTAAGGCGGCCTTCGTCAAAGCGCTCGGGCGGCTGATCCCGGAAATCCGCGCAGACCACCTCGATCCCGCCCCGGCCGGCGTGCGCGCTCAAGCCCTCGGAACAAACGGCGAACTCCTCGACGAATTCGTCATCCAGGAGTCCGATCGCATCATCAACGTCCTCAACGCCCCCTCCCCCGCCGCAACCGCCTCCCTCAACATCGGCCGCCTGATCACCGACAAACTCGCCCTGCAACTGGACTCAACACCGGCCCAAAGCACTTCGTGACACAACGGGACGAAGCGCAACGGATTGCTCAATCCTGAATTGACGGGTCGGGTGCCACT
>ERZ869936.1882-NODE-1882-length-13638-cov-5.390783_pt1 | contig 13638 bp, 11 predicted proteins | sample MGYA00520876_ERZ869936 | MGnify/ENA primary metagenome ERZ869936 (study PRJEB32218, sample SAMN09650985) | biofilter metagenome | isolation source: enrty point of leading RO module | place: Saudi Arabia: Thuwal, RO plant located on Red Sea | collected 2016-02-17 ...
GTTGTCCACGAGGTGCAGCCGGGCGTGATGGATGTGGAGATTTCGGACGACAGGCTGGACCTTTACGTCGAATGGATCCTGGAAGCGCCTCTCGCCGGACTGGACCTTGAGGGTCTGACCGACACGAACGAGGCCGAGGGGGCCGAGGAATACGACCGCCTGCGGGCGCTGGAGCCCGCGGCGCTGCGCGAGCGGTTCGACGCGGTCTGGCCCGATCTGCGGGACAAGATCACCGTCCGCGCGGGCGACACGCCGCTAGAGTTGACCGTGGCGGACGTGACCGTGCCCGATGTGGGCGACGTGGACCTTGCCCGCACCTCGACCGTGCACCTGACCGCGCCCCTGCCGGAGGGCGACGCGCCGCTGGTGATCGGCTGGACCGCCGATCTGGGGCCCCTGGTCGTGCGCCAGAGAAACGTCGATGGCGGCTATGCGGGATACCTGGTCTCGGGCGACCTGTCGGATCCCATTCCGCGCGAAGGCGCGACCGAGCAGTCCGCCTGGAGCGCGTTCACCGATTACATCGGTGTCGGTTTCGATCATATCGTGCGCAAGGGTCTGGACCACATCCTGTTCGTCCTGGGCCTGTTCTTGCTGTCACTGCACCTGCGCCCGCTTCTGTGGCAGGTCACCGCCTTCACGCTGGCCCATACCGTGACGCTGGCGCTGGGCGCGCTGGATATCGTGCGCATCTCGCCCGATATCGTGGAGCCGCTGATCGCGGCCTCGATCGTCTATGTCGCGGTGGAGAACCTGCTGGTGCGAAAGCTGCATCCCTGGCGGCCGGCCATCGTCTTCGGCTTCGGCCTGCTGCACGGGCTTGGGTTCGCCTCGGTGTTGCAGGATTTCGGTCTGGGCTCCAGCCATTTCATCCCGAAGCTGATCGGCTTCAACGTCGGCGTCGAGATCGGGCAACTTGCGGTGATCGCCACCGCCTTTCTGGTCCTCGCCATCGCGTTCGGCAACCATTACTGGTGGCATCGCCGGATCGCCGCGCCGGTCAGCGTGGCCATCGCGCTGATCGCCGCCTTCTGGGTTCTGGAACGCACCGGGGTGATCGACCCCACCGGCGCCTGGACGCCGTTCAGCCTGTTGACCGAGGGCGGTCTGCCGCCGTTGTGGACCCTGATCGGCGCGGCCGTCGTCGCCACGGTTCTGACCGCGATCCTGATGCCGATGCCGGGGGCCGATACGTTCCGCGACGTGGCGGGGTTCGTCACGTCGTTCGTGTCCTTCACCGCCATCGTCGCGACCTTCACCTCGGGCGCCTGGATCATCACCGCCGTTCTGGCGGCGGTCTGGGTGCTGGCGCTGCGCCTGCAATCGCTGGGCGACATCGAGGCGAGGTAGGCGGATATGACCAGGACTGCCCTTGTGACCGGCGCCGCGCGCGGCATCGGGCTGGCCACCACCCGGCTGTTCCTGGAGGAGGGCTGGCAGGTCGCCATGATCGACCGCGACGGCGCGGCGCTGGCCGAGGCCGTGACCGAACTGGACGGCGTCCACGGCATCGACTGCGACGTGTCCGATCCCGGCTCGGTCGACGGCATGGTCGAGGAGACGCTGTCGCATTTCGGGCGGATCGACGCGGTGGTGAACAACGCCGGCGTGGCCGATTTCGGCCCCATCGAAGAGACGACGTTCGAGCGCTGGCGCACCGTGATGGCGACGAACCTGGACGGGGCGTTCCTGGTGACCCAGGCGGCGACACCGGCCTTGAAGGCGGCGCAGGGCGCGATCGTGAACGTCGCCTCCATCTCGGGGCTGCGCGCCTCGACGTTGCGGGTGGCCTACGGGACGTCGAAGGCGGGCGTGATCCATCTGACGCTGCAACAGGCGGCGGAGCTGGGCGAATACGGCATCCGCGCGAACTGCGTCGCGCCGGGCCCGGTCCGAACCAAGCTGGCGATGGCCGTCCACAGCCCCGAGAGCATCGCGGCCTATCACGACGCGATCCCGCTGAACCGCTATGGCACCGAGCGCGAGATCGCCGAGGCGATCATATTCCTCTGCTCGCATCGGGCGTCCTACATCACCGGTCAGATCCTGGCGGCGGACGGGGGATTCGAGGCCGTCGGAATCGGCCTGCCGGCCCTGCGCGACCGTTAGATTTCGGCTCTCACGACTTTCTGCCTGACCGCGTCAAGGCAGATGTTCAGATCAATCAACGCCATGACGCGCCACTATCCCCGATACGGTAACAATTCGTCGCGAAACGCATTGTTGATCCTGCGTTTCGGCGCGAAGAGGCGTATCATACGCGCATTAACAGGTAGCGGACATGATCGCTGGTAACGTGACGTCGATTGCCGAGGGCAGGGCCCGAAGGGCGCGCAAGACGGTATCTTTCCAAGACAAGCTGGAGGAGGCCCGCGAGCGGCGGGCCGCGACGCTGAGCCGTCAGCCCGCGAACAATCCCGGACCTGCTGCACCCGCGGCCCCGACAACGCTTCATCTGGTCCACCCGCGTCCCACAAGCCCCGAGGCGCCGGTAGGCCCCGAGACCGCCAGCGCCGAGCCGGCCGGGCGCGGCGCCACCGCGCCGCCGGCGGTCGAAACCGCGGAGGAAACCTCGCGCGCTACGGGGCTGACCTGGACGATCCGAAGCCTGACCGCCTTGCTTCTGCTGCTGACGGGTCTTGCAGTTCACCAGGTGTCCTCGACGCCCGGTGCGCTTGCGCCCGACTTCGCGCCGCCGCTCGCGCGGCTTTCGTCGCAGGCCTTTGGCCCGCCGCTTCTGGCAAGCGTCAGCCACCGCACCGACCGCCCCCTGCGCAGCGTCGACCGCGTCGCGCTGGCCCCCGCCACGCCCGCACCCGCGCCGGTCCTGAGAACCGCCGCCCCGGCACCACGCGGACCTGCGGTGATGCCCAGCGTCGTGGCCCCGGCCCTGCCCCGCGCGGCTCCGGCCGCCGTCGTGGTCGTCCCGAGCAACCTGCGCCCGCCCGAGCGTCCGAGCCGCGCGGCGTCGGGCGGCTGATCCGGGAAGCGCCCGTCAAGCGGGCAGATCGGACATTTCCGACCCTTTTCCGGGCAACCGGCGGCAATCCGCGCGGGCTGCGACCGCTGCGTTCAGCAATCCTCAGCATTTTCGGGTCAGGATTTTTGTCGGGGAGGCGTGCTATCGGAGTGGCCGCATGACAACCGAACTTCTGATCCTGATCGCCGCGCATTTCGCCTGTACCGACATCGCTGTCGAACGGCCAATGAACCTGGACGAGGCGCGGCACTGCGCGTCCGTCTATGACGAGGTGAAGCTGTCTTTCGTCCCCGGCGTATCCGCATCGGACTACCGGCGCCTGGACCCTGGCGAGCGCAGCGCGGTCAGCAAGGCCGGGTTCCTTGCGTTTTACCAATGGCGCGCCGAGAACCCCGAAATGGTCAGGCATCTGGTCGCGGTCGCGCGCGGCGAAGAGGCGCTGAAGGCCGCCGGCTGACCGTGGCTGCTTTTGCGGCTCGGCTTTGCTTGACGCTGGTAAGCTGACCATGCTTATCGTTCCGGCACTTCGCAGAACGCCTTCCGCGATCCGAAAGAACCCTTTCCTGTCAATGTCTTTCCCCTAGTATCTTTGTAAGGTGCATTTGGGGATACCGGTCATGTCCGGGCGTAAGTCAACGCGAACCACTTCGACGCGAAATGCGCCGTCGCAACGGCGCATCGACACCATGCAGGACAAACTGGCCAAGGCCCGTGAGCGGCGCCTGGAAGCCATGGCCGAGACGCCGAAGCCCGCCAACCTGACCCACGCGGCGCGCCAGATGCGCGATCCCGATGCCGCGCCGGCCCCGGTGCGCGCAGCGCCGCGCGCCCGAACTTTCGTGCTGCTTGCCGGGCTGGGCCTTCTGGCGCCGCTCTTCGCTGCGGCATGGATCGCCCGGCCACTGGAGAGCACAGTCACCGCCCCTGCGTCCAATCCGGCGCCGGCGGTCGATCTTGGGAGCGAGGCGACGGATCCGCCGGCGTCCGAGGCGACCTCCGCCATTGAGATGGCCGACCTGTCGCAGCCATCCGCCGCGCGAGGGGCGGCGCCGATGCCCGTGGCCGCGACGGATCGGGCGGATCCGCGTCCTGCGACCGAGGCTCCGCCACGGCCCGACATAGCGGATGCGTCGTCGCTGCGCCCGGCGGAGGACGGCGGACAGCCGTCCGCCATCCCGCCCGGCGCATTTCGTGACGGACTATACCGAAACGATGCATCTCCCGTCGTCCGCAGCCCCGCGCAGGCCGGGTTGCAGACGCCCGGCAACCTGGTATCGGTCGCGGCAATGGCGCGCCTTGCCGCCCCACCGCCCCGCCCGGCTGTCGCCGCATCGAATGCGGATGCCGTCCGATCGGGCGGCCCCGCTGTGCCGGTGGTCTTTCATGTCCCGTCGAACACCTCCGGCGACACCGTCTCGGCCCTTCGGGATGCCGCCGGGGCCGCCGGGTTCGATCTGGGCAAGGTCCATCGGCAGGGCGTCACGATCCGGCAGAGCAACGTCCGCTATTTCCACGAGGCCGACCGCCCGCTGGCGGCGCAGCTGGCCAGAGCGGCGGATGCGGACCTGCGCGATTTCACCGGGTACCGGCCGTCGCCACCTGTCGGCACCATCGAGTTCTGGGCGGCGGGCCGTGCGCCGCAGACCCGCCGCGCGCCGACCGGGCAGCCGGGGTTCCTGGCGGGATTCCGCCGCGATCTGGACGCCATGGGAAGGGGACTGGCCGGAGCGCTCCGGTCGATCGGCGACTGAGCCTCAGACCCATTTGGCCAGGGGCGGCAGGCTCATCAGCACCGCGTTCGCGTCGTGCCCGGTCTCGAGCCCGAACCTGGTGCCCCTGTCGTAGACCAGGTTGTACTCGGCATAAAGCCCGCGATGGACAAGCTGCGTGTCCTTGTCGGCCTCGCTCCAGGGGGTTGCGCGGCGGCGTTCGACCAGCGGCAGGTAGGCGGCCAGAAAGGCGCGGCCCACATCCTGCGTGAAGGCGAAATCGGCGTCCCAGTCGCCGGTGTTCCAGTCGTCGTAGAAGATGCCGCCCACGCCCCGCGCCCGGCCCCGGTGCGGCACGAAGAAATACTCGTCCGCCCAGGCCTTCAGCCGGGGGTAGATGTCGGCGCCGTGGCGCTCGCAATGGGCTTTCTGAACGGCGTGGAAATCGGCGGTGTCCTCGTCGTATTCGATGCAGGGGTTCAGGTCGGAGCCGCCGCCGAACCACCAGGCATGCGGCGTCCAGAACATCCGCGTGTTCATGTGAACGGCAGGCACATGCGGGTTCTGCATATGGGCCACCAGGCTGATGCCGCTGGCCCAGAAACGCGGGTCGTCGGCCATGCCGGGCACGCCACGGGCCGCCATCGCCTTCTGGGCGCGGTCTCCCAGCACTCCGTAGACGGTCGAGACGTTGACACCGACCTTCTCGAAGACGCGTCCGCCGCGCATCACGCTCATCAGCCCGCCGCCGGCGTCCGAGCCATCCTCGCTGGCGCGCCGCGTCTCGGTCACCTCGAAGCGCCCCGGCGCGCGGTCGGCAAGGGGGCCGTCGTTCTGGCTATCCTCGACCGCCTCGAAGGCGGCGACGATGTCGTCGCGCAATTCCCGGAACCAGCCGCTGGCGCGGGCTTTTCTGTCGTCGAATGGGTCTGTCATGGCGTCCGTCTGTTCATTTCGGTGACACTGGCACAGCGCGCGGGCGGGTGGAACCGCCTTGTGACAGATCAAATGCCCGGGCCCGGTCCGGCGGTATGACTTGCGCCATGGAGCACGACGACGGAACGCCCGAACACGGCCACGACGCGGCCAGCATCGCCCGGCGCATCAAGACGCCCGGCGACCGGTCGCATCTGCGCGACGTGATCTATGGCGCCATCGACGGGGCGGTGACGACCTTCGCCATCGTCGCCGGCGTCGTGGGGGCGGAATTGCCGACCAAGGTGATCATCGCGCTGGGCGTAGCGAACGTGCTAGCCGACGGGTTCTCGATGGCCGCCGGCAATTATTCGGGCACCAAGGCGGAACTGGACGACGCCCGCCGCCTGCGCGATGTCGAGGCGCGCCATATCCGCGTCGCGCCCGAGGGCGAGCGCGCCGAGTTGCGCGCGATCCTGGCCGCCAAGGGTCTGGACGGCGACGTGCTGGAGGCCGCGGTCGAGGCGATCGCGGCGAACAAGAAAAGCTGGATCGACATGATGCTGGTCGAGGAATACGGGCTGTCGCCCGTCGATCCGCATCCGATGCGCGCCGCGCGGGCCACCTTCCTTGCGTTCCTGGCCGCCGGGATGGTGCCGCTGCTGCCCTACATCCTGGGCCTGGACGACGCCTTCGCCTGGTCGGTCTGGGCGACCGCGGTGACGTTCTTCGCGGTGGGCGCGATGAAATCGGCCTGGTCGCTGACCTCGTGGTGGCGCTCGGGGCTGGAGACGCTGCTGATCGGCGGCTGCGCGGCGGCAATCGCCTATGTCGTCGGCACCATGTTCGCGGGCTGATCGCGCGCGGCAGGACGTCCGGAAACCGGGCCCCCATTAATCGCTTCTTGGCAAATTGCCGCAATAAGTCCCGGACGATCGCCGGAGGACCATGCGCGCCACCCTGCTCGACACATTGGCAACGCAGATGCCATTCGTGCTTCAGTTCGAGGCGCGCGACGTCGCCAAGCGGCTTGCGGTGGCCGTTCCGATCTGTGCCGCGCTGGCCTATTTCGGACTGCCGGACCATGCGGCGCAATGCCTGGCGCTGATCTTTTTGACCGAAGTGGCGGTCCGCGTGCAGGTGTTGCGCCGGTCGCGTGCGGCGGTCACGTTTGACAGGCGCAGCGTTCTGATGCCGCTGGCCACGCTCTCGGCGAACGCGGTCGCCTATTGCCTGCCGGCGGTCCACCTGATCCGGTCAGGCGATCCCCTGGCAGAGATGCTGGCCTTGATCTGGCTGGTCTGCATGTTTATGCCTTCGACGGGTCTTCATGCCCTGATCAAGGTCTGGAACTGGGTCGCCGTCGCGCCGCCGGCGCTGACCGTGCTGTTGCTGGCCTATCTCTACGGCGCGGCGCCCGAGGGGCGGGAGTTCTGGGATCGCGTGATCCTCTGGACGACGGCGGCGGTCATGGTGGGCACGACGATCGAGGTGGTGATCCGCCAGCATGACAACCGCACCGCCTTCGCGGCCGCCCAGAACGCGGCGGCCGAGCGGCTGGAACAACTGGAATACCTGTCCCGGCACGACCAGTTGACCGGACTTCTGAACCGGCGCGCCTTCGACGAGGTTTTGAGCGACGGGCTGCTGACGGCCTCGGACCGGGCGGTGGCGGTGCTGATGATCGACCTCGACGGCTTCAAGCCGATCAACGACACCTACGGCCATGCCGCGGGCGACGCCGTTCTGGTGGAGCTGGCCGAACGCCTGCGCTCGTCGGTCGCGGTGGGGCATATCGCGCGCCTTGGCGGCGACGAATTCGGCATCGTCTGCGACGGGTCGGACCGCGACGCGGTCGAGGAACTGGCGGTATACGTGCGCGAGGTCTGCGCCCAACCGATGATCTATCAGGGCGTGGAGATCAGCGTCGGCGCCTCGGTCGGCATCACCATCAGAGGCGCAGGCGACAGCCTGAAATCGGTCTGTGTCCGCGCCGACAAGGCCATGTACGCCGCCAAGACGGGCCGGGTGCCGCACCCGGTCTTCGACACCGGCGATCTGGCGCGCACCGGCTAGGACGGTTCCGGTTCGGCCCGACACGACCACCCCTCGTGCGTGCGGGCCGACGGCGAGAGACCGCGAAACGCGCTTCGGATCCGACCGGTATCGCCTTGACCGAGGCGCCCGGGCGCGCGCGGCGCAGACGCGTCTTGTCCTGCCCATTGCCCTTGCCTATAAGCGCTGCCATGACGATCAACCGGACGATCCTCATTCGAATTACGGGCCCGGCGCTCTGAGATCATGAGCCGCCGGGTAACTGCGTTTCGAATTCCTTCCAGATCGCATGGCGCATTTCGCGTTCGACCCTAGGAAGAGGCAGCAAGACGAGATGCCGTTCAATTCGATCCGCGCCGCTGGCGTCGAGACCGTTTCGCCGCCCCCTCCGACATCCTGACCCTTCGAGGACACGACCGATGTGTGCCGACACGCCCGACTACAAAGACACCCTGTTCCTGCCGCAGACCGATTTTCCGATGCGCGCGGGCCTGCCCGCGCGCGAGCCCGAGTGGCTGTCCCGCTGGGAGACGATCGGCGTCTACGACCGCCTGCGCAAGAAAGAGGGCCGACCCCCGTTCGTGCTGCATGACGGCCCGCCTTATGCCAACGGCCACCTGCATATCGGCCACGCGCTGAACAAGACGATCAAGGACATGATCGTGCGGTCGCATCAGATGATGGGCTACGACAGCCGCTATGTGCCCGGCTGGGACTGTCACGGCCTGCCCATCGAATGGAAGATCGAGGAGAAGTATCGCGAAAAGGGCCAGGACAAGGACGACGTGCCGGTCATCGACTTCCGCCAGGAATGCCGCCGCTTCGCCGAGGGCTGGGTCGACATCCAGCGCGAGGAATTCAAGCGCCTGGGCATCACCGGCAACTGGGCCGACCCGTACCTGACGATGGATTTCCACGCCGAGCGGGTGATCGCGGAAGAGTTCATGAAGTTCCTGATGAACGGCACACTTTATCAGGGCTCGAAGCCCGTGATGTGGTCGCCCGTCGAGGAAACCGCCCTGGCCGAGGCCGAGGTCGAGTACCACGACAAGGAAAGCTTCACGATCTGGGTGAAGTTCCGCGTGGCCGACTTCGCGCTGCCCGACATCGCGCTGGCGGGCGAAGAGGACACGCCCGAGGCCCGCGAGGCGGTGATCGCCGCCGAGGCGGCCCGCGACTTCAAGGGGGCCTTTGTCGTCATCTGGACCACGACGCCCTGGACGATTCCGTCGAACAAGGCCGTGGTCTTCGGCGAAGACATCTCCTATGGCCTTTACGAGATCACCGGACGGCCCGAGGAATGCTGGGCCCGGATCGGCGACCGCTACATCCTGGCCGACAAGATGGCCGCCGAGGTCATGTCGCGCGCGCGGCTGGACGACACGATGTACCGGCGACTGAGGAACGTCACCCCGGCGCAGCTGGCCGGCATGACGCTGACCCATCCGCTGGCCGGCGCCGAAGGGTCTGGCGGCGAATGGGACGATCTGCGCGATTTCCGCGCCGCCGAGTTCGTCTCCGACGAGGAAGGCACCGGCTTCGTCCATTGCGCGCCGTCGCACGGGATGGAGGAGTTCGAGCTCTACCGCGACCTTGGCATGCTGGAGCAGGTCATCACCTACAACGTCATGGATGACGGGTCCTTCCGCCCCGACCTGCCGTTCTTCGGCGGCACGCGCATCCTGCGCGCCAAGCCGAAAAAGGGCGACTGGGAAGGCGACGCGAACGCCGCCGTGATCGACAAGCTGATCGAGGTGGGCGGGCTTCTGGCGCGCGGCCGGATCAAGCACAGCTATCCGCATTCCTGGCGCTCGAAGGCGCCGGTCATCTACCGCAACACGCCGCAATGGTTCGCCGCCATCGACCGCCCGATCGACGACGGGCAGAGCGCATACGGCGACACGATCCGCAAGCGCGCGCTGACCTCGATCGACCAACTGGTGAAGTTCACGCCGCAATCGGGCCGGAACCGGCTTTATGCGATGATCGAGACGCGGCCCGACTGGGTTCTGTCGCGCCAGCGCGCCTGGGGCGTGCCGCTGACCTGTTTCACGAAGAAGGGCGCGTTGCCGACCGATCCCGATTTCCTTTTGCGGAACGAGGCGGTCAACCAGCGCATCGCCGAGGCGTTCGAGGCCGAGGGCGCGGATTGCTGGTATGCCGAGGGTGCGAAAGAGCGGTTCCTGGCCAACGACGCCAACCCGGACGACTACGATCAGGTCTTCGACGTGCTGGATGTCTGGTTCGACAGCGGAAGCACCCACGCCTTCGTCCTGCGCGACCGCAAGGACGGCACCGAGGACGGGATCGCGGATGTCTACATGGAGGGCACCGACCAGCACCGGGGCTGGTTCCACTCGTCGCTCTTGCAGGCTTGCGGGACGCTCGGCCGCGCGCCTTACCGGAACGTCGTCACCCACGGTTTCACGCTGGACGAGAAGGGCAACAAGATGTCCAAATCGCTCGGCAATACGATCGTGCCGGACGAGGTGGTCAAGCAATACGGCGCGGATATCCTTCGCCTCTGGGTGGCCCAGACCGACTACACCGCCGACCAGCGCATCGGACCGGAAATCCTGAAGGGTACCGCCGACAGCTATCGCCGCTTGCGCAACACCATGCGCTTCATGCTGGGCAACCTTGCCGGGTTTTCCGACGCCGAACGCGTGAAGCCCGCCGACATGCCCGAGCTTGAACGCTGGGTCCTGCACCGCCTGGCCGAGTTGGACGAGCGTGTGCGCACGGGCTACCGCGCCTTTGACTTCCAGGGCGTGTTCCGGGCGATCTTCGAGTTTGCGACGGTGGACCTGTCGTCGTTCTACTTCGACGTCAGGAAGGACGCGCTTTATTGCGACGGCGCCGACAGCCTGCGCCGCCGCTCGGCGCGCACGGTCCTGGACCTTCTGTTCCACCGGCTGACGACCTGGCTTGCGCCGATCCTGGTCTTCACGATGGAGGACGTCTGGCTCGACCGGTTCCCGGGCGACGGCTCGTCGGTGCACCTGAACGACATGCCCGAGACACCGGCTGACTGGCGCGACGAGGCGCTTGCCGCCAAGTGGTCCGGCATCCGCCGGGTCCGCCGCGTCGTCACCGCCGCGCTGGAAATCCAGCGGCGGGACAAGGTGATCGGCGCCTCGCTCGAGGCCGCGCCGGTGGTCCATGTCGAGGACAAGGCGGTGGTCGAGGCGCTGAAGACGGTCAGCTTCGACGACATCTGCATCACGAGCGGCATCAGCCTGACCACCGACCCGGCCCCGAACGAGGCGTTCCGCCTGCCCGAGGTCGAAGGCGTGGGCGTCGTCTTCGAGACGGCGGACGGCGAGAAGTGCCAGCGCTGCTGGAAGATCCTGCCCGATGTCGGCACCCATGCGCATCCCGGCACCTGCAAACGGTGCAACGCGGCGCTGGGATAACCTGCACAAACCATATCCCCACCCGCGCGGGCCGGTGTGCTACACTGGCCCGGCCCGGGGGGTGGAACGGGCCTGACATTGCCGATCTGACACGGGCCCGCGCATGACGCGCCCACCTTTCCCGGAAGAAAAGGGAGGGTGTTTCATGCCGTACTACTTGTTCAAGGGGAGGTATTCCCCGGCGTCCCTCAAATCCCTCGTCGCCAACCCCGAGGACCGCGAAGCAGCGGCGCGCCAGATGATCGAAGCCCTGGGCGGCAAGCTGCATCACCTGTTCTTCTGCTTCGGCGAAGAGGACGTGATCGCCCTGATCGAGGCGCCGGACGACCAGACGATGGCGGCGGGCGCTCTCCTTGTCGGAGCGTCGGGCACGATGTCGGGCGGCGCGACGGTCAAGCTGATGACCTCGAAAGAGGCGATGGCGGCCATGAAGAAGGCCGGACAGGCCAGCAGCCACTACCAGCCGGTCGGCGCCTGATCGCCGATCCGAACCACGGGGCGCGGCGCCACGGTGCCGCGCCTTTTTTCGCGCGCTATGTTCGGCGGGGATGACCCGACGAGCGAGACGCACCATGACCTACAAACCCGACGGCTACACCGACCTTGCCCCGTACCTTCTGGTCGCCGACGCAGGCGCGGTCCTGGACTTCGCCGAGACGGTCTTTGGCGCCGAACGCCTGCGCGTCTTCGCGGGCGACGGCGGCGGCATCATGCATGCCGAATGCCGGATCGGCGACACCGTCCTGATGATGGGCGAGGCCGAAGGCGCCAGTGCCATGCTGCATCTCTATCTGCCCGATCCGGACGCGGCCTTCGCCCGCGCCATCGCCGCAGGCGCCACCGAGCTTCAGCCGATGATGGAAAAGGGCGACGGCGACCGCCGGGGCGGCTTTCGCGCGCCGGACGGAACCCAGTGGTACGTCGCGCGGCAAACGGATGCGGGATGAGGTGATCGCCGCCGCGCTCATGGCGCTGGCGAAGGAACGCGCGCCTAGGACCTTCTGCCCGTCCGAGGCCGCGCGCCGCCTTGAACCCGACTGGCGTCCGCTGATGGCGCAGGTGCGCCGCGTCGCCGCCACGCTGCCGCTTGATGCCACGCAAAAGGGCCGCCCCGTCGATCCCCTGACGACGACGGGCCCCATCCGCCTCGCGCTTGGGGATGCGCGGCAAACCGACTGAAATCCTCCCTGCCCCTTGGCTCCGACGCCTCGAGGCCAACGAGGCTGAGCCCCTTCCGCCATTCCGTTCGCGCAAACCCATGCCCGGCATGGACGCGGCCCTCAAAATCGCGCATTTTCTCACCGAACGACCCGGGGGAGGACCGCACATGATCTTCGAGAGCCGCTATCCGCCCGTCGCGCCCCGCGACATCGCCATCACCGAGCGCGTCTTCGAGGGCCTGGATGCGCGCGCCGATCAGCCGGTTCTGGTCGACGGGCCGACGGGCGGGACGCTCACGGGGGCAGAGCTGAAAGACCGGATCAAGCGGTTCGCCGGCGGTCTGGCACAATCGGGCTTCGCGGGCGAGACAGTGGCGATCATGTCGACCAACCATGTCGACTACCCGGTCGTCTTCCACGGCACGGCCTATGCCGGCGGCACGATTTCGACTGCCAACCCGACCTACACGGCCAGGGAACTGAACTACCAGTTGAACGACTCGGGCGCCACGCTTCTGGTGACGCATCCGGCCTTCCTCGACACCGCGAAAGAGGCCGTTCAAGGCACGAAGATCAGGGAGATCGTGGTCCTGGGCGAGTCCGATGGCGCCACGCCCATCGAAACCTTCCTCGGCGCGCCCCGCACCGAACAGGCCCCCGTGGACCTCGCCGAGCATGTCGTCGTCCTGCCCTATTCCTCGGGCACGACCGGCCTGCCCAAGGGCGTGATGCTGACCCATCGCAACCTGGTGACGAATGTCGATCAGTCGCTGGGCGCGATCGACATCCAGCCCGGCGAATGGACGGTCGCCTTCCTGCCGTTTTTCCACATCTACGGCCAGACCGTCCTGATGAACGTCTACCTGGCGCGCGGCGCGGGCGTCGTGACGATGCCGCGCTTCGATCTGGAGCAGTTCCTGAAGCTGGTGCAGGAATACAAGACGCCCCGCGTCTGGGCCGTGCCGCCGGTCGCCATCGCGCTGGCCAAGCATCCGCTGGTCGATGACTACGATCTGTCGGCGGTGAAGCAGGTCTTTTCCGCCGCCGCGCCTGCCGACGAGACGCTGATGAACGCGATCAAGGCCCGGATCGGCGCCAACGGCGTGCAGGCCTACGGCATGACCGAGCTCTCGCCGATCAGCCACATCGCACCCTCCGAGAACGCCAAGCCCGGCGCGGTCGGCGTGGCGGTGCCCGACACGCAATGCCGGATCGTCGACCCCGAGACGATGCAGGACCTTGGCCCCAACGAAGAGGGCGAGTTGTGGATCAAGGGTCCACAGGTGATGAAGGGTTACCTGAACAAGCCCGATGCCACTGCTGAGACCATCGTCCAGGACGGCTGGCTACGCACCGGCGATCTGGGCCTGATCGACGACGACGGCGAGTTGTGGATCAAGGAC
>ERZ869936.1883-NODE-1883-length-13624-cov-19.030732_pt1 | contig 13624 bp, 12 predicted proteins | sample MGYA00520876_ERZ869936 | MGnify/ENA primary metagenome ERZ869936 (study PRJEB32218, sample SAMN09650985) | biofilter metagenome | isolation source: enrty point of leading RO module | place: Saudi Arabia: Thuwal, RO plant located on Red Sea | collected 2016-02-17...
AACCACAACTCTATAACGGTTCCCCCCGATGCGAAAGCCTCGGGCGGAAATCCCGGTCGTTTCACGGGGAGCGTCGCGGTCAGTTCCGGCGATTTGCTCCCTGCAGTCGACCAGTATCCAATAGTTGAAGCAGGAGAATTCGATGGCGACCACACGTGCCGCGGAAGTGGCGGAGATCCTCTGGGAACTGAAACGCGCCGACAAGGTGGCCTCGTTCAGCGCAATTGCTGAGCGAGCCGGATTTTCGGCAGGGTCGGAGGGCCGGACCGTGCGCAAGTGCCTCGTCACCGTGCGTCGCGATTGGCCTCATCTGCAATGGTGGCGGGCCGTGGCCGACAACGGCGTTGTTGAGAATGAAGAGCACGCGGAACGCCTGCAGGAAATGGGAGTGGACGTCGTCAAAGACGACAAGAGCGGCGACACATCCGCCGTGATCGAAGAGGATCGGATGATGAGTTGGTCGGAGGATGCCGAGGCTGAGGCGGCCGCCGAGCCAGAAGAGAAGTAACCCCGTCCAGGTCTGGTTTCGCGCCCGACAGAGTGGACGTCTCCGACTGACAGACGTTCTCGAAGTGGATGCCGGATAAGCGGTTACGTCGCCCGAATCGATTCAGCGACGCGGAATTCCGGAACGCGGCAGGCCGGAGAGGTCTCCATACTCTCGCCAAATGCTCACGTTGACTCATTCTCCTGAAACGCCATAGACTTACGTTATGGCGTCATCACCGCAAAGTCATCACTCGCGCGGCACGGTCGGCGACTGGCTCCGGCCGCATCTGCAGTGGATCACGGTCCCAAGCTGGGTGCTGTCCGCCGCCGCTCACGTCGCTGTCCTTTTCCTGCTGGTCATCATCTCCCAGACCCCGAGTTGCCGTTCGGACATTCAGGGAGAGGACGGAGACTCATTTCGGAAGGTGGGGATCTACACCCCCCCGGCGGACGAAGACGATTCCCGGCAGGACGCCACGCAATCAACCGAACAGGAAGCGTCGGAAGCTGAGAGTCAGGAAACAAGCGAGGCGCAGCCCGTTGAGGAGTCGTTGGCGGTTCCGCCGGTTCCGCTCGATCTGCCTCAGTCGGTGAGTCCGCCGTTGATTGGAATCGGTGCCGACCCGTCACTCCCCTCCGCTGATTCGCTGGTTGACAGCATCCTCAGCAGCGCTCCGGGCGCTCCGGGTGGACCAGCTAGCCCCTCGGACGGTGAGCCGGGAGGAACCACGTTTCTCGGCGCCTCGGCGACCGGCAATCGTTTCGTCTACGTCATCGATCGATCGTGGAGCATGGACGACTACGGCGCCTTGCGGGCGGCCAAGAACGAACTCGCTTCGAGCCTGCAGAGGCTCGACGCCACGCAGCAATTCCAGATTATTTTCTACAACGACCAGGGGCAGGTCATCCTGACGAGCAACGCCGGTCGCTTTGATTTCTTTTGGGGCACGGATACCCAGCGACTCGACGCCGTCCGACAATTGCGGTCGGTCCGCGCGAGCGGCGGAACGGACCACGTGCCTGCGCTGCAGAAAGCGCTCTCGTACGATCCGGATGTTGTTTTCTTTCTGACCGACGGCCAGGAGCCGCCGCTCAGCACCCGCGATCTGGAGAGCATCGGACGCCGAAACGCCAAAGCCCGCATTCACTGCATCGAGTTCGGTGATACGACGCGCACAGACGCCGGGGAAATCGATCCGGGGAACTGGGTGCAGAAGCTCGCCCAACAGAACGGCGGCAAGTACATCTATCACGATGTACGAACATTCGGGCGGCGCTGATCAGTCTCGACAATCGCTTGCGACTCCGGACATCAGCGAAACAGGAGTCGAATCAACGGAATGAGAAATCCCATGACATGGCTCGCTTCACGTAGGGTGCGGATCGTGTGGCTGCTGTTGTTGACCGCGACGCTCGTCGGTTGCGATCAGGCCACCAAGACATACGCGACGCGTCACTTGCAGTACACGAGCACGAACCCGCTTCAGTATCTCGGCGACACACTTGAGATCCGGTACGCTCACAATCGCGGTGCGTTTCTCAGCCTGTTTTCCGGTTTGTCTGAAGAATCGAGGTTCCTGCTGCTGACCGTGATGAACGCCGTCATTCTCACCGGGGTCGCCGTGTTTCTGCTCTCAAGCCGCGAGGTCGAAGGAGTTCCTTTCTTCGCCTTGACCCTGCTGCTTGCCGGCGGAATCGGCAACCTGATCGACCGCGCGTTTCTCGGCGGGATCGTCGTCGACTTCATGGTGATCAATCTCTCGTCCTGGACGGGGATCGGGTGGCTGAAGACCGGAATCTTCAACGTCGCCGACATTGCGATTACCGCGGGTTTTCTGTTGCTGCTGCCGCAACTGTTCCATAAGAGTCCTCCCCAGACTGCCCCCAAGGCCGCTCCCGCATGAGTCGCTTTCTCGTCCATTCCGCGGTGCGAAGAGGCTCTCGATCGGCGCTGATGTGTCTGCTGCTGGCAAGCGGCGCATCACCGGTCACGCGGGGCGACGATCGCGTGACCGTATTGCCGGAGGGGAAGTCGAAACCCATCGTGGTTGTCGGCGACGTGCAGTCCTTCGACGCGAGGATGATCACGATTCGCGTGAAGTCGGGCATCCCGATTCAGACCTTTCCGACGGAAAGCGTTCTGGACGTGGAGACGCGGCAGGTTCCCGGATTCACGCGCGGCATCGACGCTTTCGAATCCGGAGACATCGCCCGGGCGGAAGCCGAATTTCTGCAGGCCGTCAGCCTTGAGAAACGGCTTTGGGTGCGCGAGGAAATCTACGGCTGGCTCGTGCGCTGCGCCCGCCGCCGGGGCGATCGAACCGCCGCCGGCGAATACTTCAACCAGATTCTCTCGATTGAAGCCGAAACGCGGCAGTGGGGACTTGTTCCACTCGTGTGGGCGGCCGAAACGATCGATGCGGCGCTGCAGGACTCCGCCGCGAAGTGGCTGACCTCTCTCGACGAGGGGACGCGACTGATGGGCGCCAGCGCCCTGTTGCTCGACAGTCGTCGCAGCGAGGCGGCCCAACGCGAGATGGACAAGCTGGCGCGCAGTCCCGATCAGATTGTCAATTCGCTCGCCCGTGCGCAATTGTGGCGGATTCGCCTGGTCGACGCGGAACTGACTCGCAATGAATTAGAGAGCTGGCGGGCCCAGATCGAGCGGATGCCGGCGGAACTGCGGGCCGGGCCGATGTACCTGGCCGGCCGCGCAGCCGCCCTGCAAAACGACACCCAGCAGGCGGCGACCGACTGGCTCTGGCTGCCGCTCGTCTATACGCAGGACGAACCCTTGGCCGGCAGGGCCTGCCTCGACGCGGCGGACGCCTTGGCGCGGCTCGGCCGTCACGACGAAGCTTTGACGTTGTACGAAGAGGTCGTCGACCGTTTCGGATTCACGCCGTCGGCGCAAGAGGCCCGTCAGCGCGTCTCTGAACTGTCCGGCGATCCCAGCGACAGGAGAGACCCCGATGGCTCAGGATGAATCGACCGGGGGACGGCGAACCGGCAGGCTCGCCGCGATCGCGGTTGGGCTGCTGTTTTTCGTCGCTGCGGACTCCGCCCCCGGCGCCGAGAACGTCATGTTCGTGCGGGACGGGGCCGTCGACGTCAAGGCGCTGCTGCAGGCCGGCGGAACGATCGGTTGGGTCATCGTCGGATTGAGCGTGGCGATGGTCGCACTCATCATCGAGCATCTGCTCAGCATCCGCCGCGGATCGCTCATGCCCCGCAGTCTGGCGGAGCAACTGCACGAACAGATCTCCACAGGTCAATACGCCCAGGCGGAAACGTTGTGCCGCGAGCGGCCGAGTTTTCTCGGATTCGTCGTCGCGGCCGCGCTGCAGGAAATCGGCATCGGTTACAGTGCCATGGAAAAGGCGATGGAAGACGCCAGCGCGGAACAGGCCGCCCGACTCTTCCGCAAGATCGAGTACCTCTCGGTGATCGGCGTGCTGGCGCCGATGCTGGGTCTGATGGGAACGGTCTGGGGCATGATCCTGGCGTTCGGTGAATTCGCGTCGAACGCCAACCCTCAACCGACCGACCTGGCGCCGGCCATCTCTCTGGCATTGGTCACGACGCTGCAGGGACTCGTCGTCGCCGTTCCTGCACTCGCCGCCTTTGCATGGTTCCGCAGCCGCGTCGACGAGTACGTGGCAGAAACTTCGCTGATGGCAGAGCACGTCGTCAGCCCCCTCAAGCGGGCGCTGGTGGAACAGCGGCGCGCGGCACGACGCGACGCCGGCAAACCGGCGGCTGCCCGTCCCGGTGTTCCGTCAGTCGCTATGCAGCGGGAGGCGACGTCGTGAAGATTCCCGCGCGGCCGAGAACGCGTCTGGCGTTCAATATCACGCCGCTGATCGACATCGTGTTCAACATCATGATCTTCTTCCTCGTGACCGCGCACTTCGTGCGGAGCCAGGAGGTCGACCCGGTCGATCTGCCCACCGCGACGCAAACGGAGGAAGAAGAGACCGTCCCGCAGCGAATCGTCCTCACGATCATGAATGAGACAACTCTCCGCATGAACGGCAGAGACATCGATCGCGAGACCGTGGAGTTTCTGATCGCGGACGCGGCGGCGGAGGGACCGGACGATGTGGAGGTCCAGATTCGCTGCGACAAGTCGGTCCCGTACCGCGTCGTCGAACCGATTCTGTTCGATTGCGCCGGGCACGGCATCCAGCGCGTGGGTTTCAAGGTGATGGAAGGTAATTGAAGGGCCTTTGCAGGAATCCGCGGGCTGACGCCGCGCGGCTCGCCGAGGACGCACGAATACGATGCGACTGCCTACACAGTACGGCACGCAGAACAGGCGCGATCAGGACGCGATGACGCCGATGATCGACGTCGTGTTCCAGCTTCTCATTTTCTTCGTCGTCGCTTCGACCGGCCAGGTGGCGGAGGCGTTCCTGCCGACCGAACTGTCCGCCGGCGGGACCGTCACCGCGCCCGTCGATCCGATGGAGCGCGAACCCTGGGCGGACGAAGTCTGGGTGGAATTGATCTTCGACGAGAACGAGGCCAAGACCCTCGCCGATCTCAACGGCACGCTCTATGAAGACCTCACTGTGCTGACCGGCGTCCTGCGGCAGTTGGCGGAGGTCAGCCGGGAGAGCCCGGTGATTCTCGATATCGGCGGAGATGTCCCGCTGGGCGACGTGATCCTCGTCTACGACGTCTGCCGCGCCGCCGGATTCGACTCGGTCAACTTCGCGGCGGACCCATCCAACGGCGAGTAACTCACTCGCAGTGGACGTACCGGATCTCCGACGCGGAAAGCTATTGGCCATCACACCCATTCGCAGACCTTGACCACCCTTCTCTACGTCTCCGTGCCTCCACGATTGACGCCCTCTCAACGCGAACGCTCGACAATTCCTCCCAATGCGACCATGCTGATCCCTGACAGCGTTGACGGTCGTCATCAATCAGGGGGACAGACATGGCTGACAAGCACCGGGTCGGCGTCATTGGAGCGACGGGGAAGGGCAACTATGGGCACGGAATCGATGCGGTCTGGAAGGACATCGATCGCGCCGAAGTCGTTGCCGTTGCCGACGAACACGATGGAGGCCGCGGCGAGGCGAAAGAGCGCACCGGAGCGAAGACCGCCTATGCCGACTACCGCAAGATGCTGGATGAGGAATCTCTCGACATCGTCGCAGTCGGCCCTCGCTGGCTTGATCAGCATCGCGACATGTGCGTCGCAGCGGCGGAGCATGGCTGCCACATCTACATGGAAAAGCCTTTCTGCCAGGACCTCACGCAAGCCGACGAAATCGTCTCTGCCTGCGAGATGCGGCATGTCAAGCTGGCGATCGCCCACCAGACCCGCTGGTCCCCCGTCCTCGACGTCGTCCAGCGCGAGATCAGGAACGGGATCATCGGCGATGTGCTGGAGTTTCGAGCGCGCGGGAAGGAAGACGCCCGCCGGGGCGGCGGGGAGGATTTGTGGGTACTCGGCAGTCACGTCCTCGATTTGATGAGGCTCTTTGGCGGCGATCCGGAGACCTGCTATGCAACCGTTTACAACGACGGCCAACTCGCGACCGCTGACGATGTGATCGACGGAAACGAAGGCATCGGCCCCCTCACCGGAGACGCGATAAACGGCACATACTCGCTCGGGAATGGCGTCAAAGGCTATTTCGGATCACACCGTGGAGCGGCGGGAAGTCCCTCGCGATTCGGCTTGCAGATCTATGGCGCCGGCGGAGTGATCGAAGTTCTCACGGGTCACCCCAGCCCATGCCACGTGCTGGTCGATTCAAGCTGGTCTCCCGGAAGGTCCGGCAAGGAGTGGGTGAAGATCACCTCGGCCGGTGTCGGCGAACCGGAACCGCTGCCGGCCAGCGGACTTCACGGCGGAAACGTGCTCGCGGTGACTGATCTCATCGACTGCATCGAAAACCCGGACCGCCAACCCCGGTGCAGCATGTACGACGCCCGCTGGACGGTGGAGATGATCGCCGGCATCTTCGAGTCGCACCGCGTCCGCGGCCCGGTTTCTCTCCCGCTTGAGAACCGGCAGAACCCGCTCACGATGCTGTAGCCGCGGGGCCGACTTTGCCGGCCGCGTACCGACCACATACCGAATCGGCCGGCACAGCCGGACCTACGCGACTATGACAGCAACAGAGACTCTCGAAGAAACGATCTGCCGAAACCCGGCAACCGGCGAGGAAATCGGCGTCTCGCCATTGCACACGGTCGATGACCTGCGAATGGCGATCGATCGGGCACGTACGGCACAGCCGGAATGGGCGGCGACTCCGGTCAAGGTACGCGCGGCCGCCATTCGTCGTGTCCGCGACATCGTGGCCCAGCGCGCCGACGAACTGACCGAAACGATCTCCCGTGACAACGGCAAGACGCTGACCGACGCGCTGGCGACTGAAGTGCTGCCGGCGGCGATGGCGGCCGATTACTACGCAAGAAACGCCATCAAGTTCTTGAAGGACCGTAAGCTGCGGCCGGCCAGTGTTCTGCTGGGCAACAAAAAAAGCCGCATCCACCATGTTCCGTATGGCGTGGTCGGAATTATCTCTCCCTGGAACTATCCACTGGCGATCCCCTTCTCCGAAGTCGTCATGGCGCTGCTGGCGGGGAACAGCGTGGTGCTCAAGGTGGCGACACAGACGCAACTCGTGGGCCGGGCGATCGAGCGGCTGTTTCATGACGCCGGACTCCCGAAAGGAGTCTTTACCTACGTCAATCTTCCAGGACGAGTGGCCGGCGATGCGTTCCTGGAAGCCGGCGTCAACAAGCTCTTCTTTACGGGATCAGTTTCCGTCGGCAAGCAGTTGATGGCGAAGGCGGCCAAGACGCTCACACCGCTGGTCCTCGAACTCGGCGGGAACGACGCGATGCTCGTCTGTCCGGACGCAAATCTCGTCCGCGCCGCAGGCGGAGCCGTCTGGGCCGGGTTTCAGAACGCCGGTCAGTCGTGCGGCGGCGTCGAGAGAGTCTACGTTCACGCAGCGGTCTACGACGCGTTCCTCGAAAAGCTGGCGGCCAAGGTGCAATCACTGCGAGTCGGAGCCGATCACAGCCGGCATGGTGCGGACATGGGGTGCATGACGACTGCTGAGCAGGCCCGAAAAGTGCAGGAACACGTCGAAGAAGCGGTCGCCGCAGGCGCAGCCGTTTTCGCCGAATCTTCCCTTCCGGAAGGGGCGGGGGAGACGCTCCTGCCGGCGCGCGTTCTCACCGGCGTCGACCACACGATGCGGATTATGCGAGAAGAGACATTCGGCCCGGTGTTGGCCGTGATGAAAGTCGCCGACATGGAAGAGGCCTTGCGACTGGCCAACGATTCCGACCTCGGCCTGACGGCTTCCGTCTGGTCGAAGAATCGCCGGGAGGCCGACCGGTTGGCCCGTCGAATCCAGGCGGGTGTCGTGATGATCAACGACCATCTGATGAGTCACGGACTGGCGGAAACTCCCTGGGGAGGTTTCAAGCAGTCAGGGATCGGCCGCACACACGGACAACTCGGTTTCGATGAAATGACGCAGCCGCAGTGCATCGTCGACGACACGCTGGGCTTCCTGAACAGGAACCTCTGGTGGCCTCCCTACGATCCGGATGTGTATGCCGGCGTGCGCGGCCTCATCAATCTGCTATACGGCCAGAAACTCGCGACAAGACTCTCCGGGCTCTCCAGGCTGACGAAAGTCCTCCCGCGCACGTGGAGAAAGTGACACTCGGGGTCGTTGCTCGCACAACTCCGTAGAGCATCGGCACGGAACCGGTTGCGGACTTGGAACTCATTTGTTGAGTCTCAGGCCGCTTGCTATTCTCGCTGGCTCTTTCTGTTCAATCAGAAAACTGCCGGCGGGTTTCGTATCTGTCAGACGAACTGATTCTCAGGGAACATGAAGCTTCAAGACCGCAACATCCTGATCACGGGATCGTCGAAGGGCATCGGGCGCGGCTGCGCAGTGGAATGCGCCCGGGCCGGAGCGAATGTGGCGATCAATTATCGCTCAGAAGACGGAACCGCCCAGGAGGTGGCGGAGGAGATTCGTGCTCTCGGCCGTCAGGCGCTGCTGGTTCGCGGAGACGTCTCTGATCCTGGAGTGATCGACGACCTGATGACGCAGACCGTCGCCGAATTCGGCCGTCTCGATGGATTCGTCTCGAATGCCGTCTACAGCGACCGCGAACTGATGGTCGAGGCCGATCTGGCAGGCTTTCGCAAGACGATCGACGTCACGATGTGGGGCGCGTTCTACGGCGTCCGGGCGGCAGCCAGGCAGATGATCGAGCAGGGTGAAGGAGGAGCGGTGACCGTCATCAGTTCACCGCACGCAGTGATCCCGATCCCGACGGCGATGGCCTACAACATGGCCAAGGCGGCGATCGATCACATGTCCAGGACGGCGGCCATCGAACTGGCCGAACATCGCATTCGCGTCAACGTGGTGCACCCCGGCTGGATCGACACGCCCGGCGAGCGCAAATTCTTCACCGACGACCAACTCGCAGAAGCCGCCAGCGGGATTCCGTGGAAACGCATGGGACGCCCGGAAGAAATCGGCCGTCTCGTGGCCTTCATGATGAGCGACGACTGCGACTACATGACCGGCAGCACCGTCCTGATGGACGGCGGCATCAGCCTCCCCTGGTGGTCCAACCGCTCCGAAGGGAAACAATAGCGACGCCTTCCTGGGAGTGCGGCGAGTCGTCGCCGCTTTCAGTTGATCTCGCGCCCTGTCAGTGACGCACGCACAAGCTCCTGTCCGAAGTGACTTGTCGGCATCGGCACGGTAGCATACACTCCCATGGCGCGTGTGACAGATACCTGCGGTGGAAGCCGCGGGGTCTTCTGGTTCCACAGTGCTCGTCTGACATGAAGTCGGCTGATCAGAAGGACGCACTCAGCCGACTGGGCCTCAGCAATGGCGAGCTTGCAGCTCATCGACGACGTCGCGCTCGATCGGCGCATTTTCCTGCCGGACGACCAGACTTGGTTGATCGGTCGCGGCAGAGAGTGCGACGTCCGGTTGCGTGATTCCTCTATCTCCCGCGAGCACGCCCGAATCGTGGTCGAGTCCGGGCTGTACTACCTGGAGGATCTCGACAGCCGGAACGGGACGTTCCTCAACGAAGCGCCCGTCCACGCCGCCGTGCCTCTTTACGATGGCGACGTGCTGCGAATCAGCCGGTTCGCATTCACATTCCGCAGCGATGGGGACGGGCTGGCGGAGACATTCGACGACGAGTCGACGATGATCGCGCCCCAGGCGGGCGAACCGGCCGACGGCTTCTCCACCGAAGAATTCGTCGCCAGGATGAGCGTTGCCGAAACGAGCATTGCCGAACCGGCGCCCGACGGCGCGGAGACGGGGATCGATCGGCAATTGCGCGTGATCCTGCAACTCCTGCACGACGTCAAGTCGACCCACGATCTCGATGTCAGCCTGCCGCTTATTCTCGGTGCCGCCTGCGAACTCTTTCCGCAGTGCGAGAATGCCCAAATTGCAGTGGTCCGGTCGGATGGGCGGATCGTCACGCGAGCGGTCAAGCGCGGAGCGGACCAGGCGGCGGCGGTCTTCGAGGTGATCGACCGCGCCGATTCGATTCCGGCCAGTGTGGTGCGCAGCGGCGAGTTCGTTTCGCTTCTCGGGAGCGACGCCCGCCGCCATGCCATGTTCGGCGACGACGTCCAATGCCTCGTCTGCGTTCCAATCGTCAGTACGGGAGGCTGCGTTCGCGGAGCGTTGTCGCTCGAAGGGAGGACGAGCCCGACCTCGGCCTGCGAGGCACAGCGGCCTCTTCTCGAAGGCGTCGCCTCGGTCGTCGCCGGAGCCATCGAGGCGTCCGACGCCCTCGCCAACCAGCGAGAACTCGAGAAAGATCGGCGACAACTGCGGATGGCCCGCGTCATCCAACAGCGGATGCTCCCTTCCGAGCCGCCCGAGATCGCAGGCTACTCCGTAGCGCACGCTTATCAACCGGCGCACGGAGTCGGGGGCGACTACTTCGACTATTACCCCCTGCAGGATAACCGTTGGGTTCTGATCATCGCCGACGTTTGCGGCAAGGGGCTTTCCGCCTCGCTCTCGGCCGCCCAACTGGCCGCCGAGTTCCGGCACTGCATGGAGCTTTCGCGCTCGGTGAAGGCGGCGCTGCGGCGGCTGAACCAGTTCTTCTTCGCCACCGAAGTGCTGGTCACGCTGCAGTTCGCCGTCTTGGATCCGCGCGGTCACACACTCTCCATCGCCAACGCCGGACATCCCGCCCCGCTGCGCCGCCGCGGGAAGACGGGGAGCGTGACACGAGTCGCTGCGCAACGGTCCGGCCTCCCGCTCGGCATCGACGCCGATGAGCAGTACCATCTCACGAACATCCGGATCAAACCAAATGATTTGCTGCTGTTCTACACGGACGGTGCAACCGACGCCTTCAACCGGCAAGGCGAATTCTTCGGATGGAAGCTCCTCCAGGCGGCGCTGGCCGACGGAACGGGAGGCGCAGCGGAGCAGATCGAGCTGATCCGCAACCGACTGAACAAGCACCAGTCGGGACGAGAGCCGACTGACGACACCTGCCTCGTCTGTTTGCAACGGACTGCGGAGTGACCGGCTGGCGGATGCTCACGCCCGTTCATGCAATGGCACGTACGTCAGATCCTCGGCGCCGCGGTACCGTGCCCGCGGCCGGATCAACTGTCCGTCTTGCATCTGCTCGATGGCATGAGCGCACCAGCCGACCGAACGGGCGCAAATGAACAACGGCAGATGCAGTTCCGGCGGAAGACCGAGGTAGTGGAATACGCGGGCAAGCGGCCAGTCGAGATTGGCCGGCCGCTTCCAGCGCTCATGAATCGCGACCTCGATCGCACGGGCCGTCCGTTCCAGTTCGACCTCTCCGCGTGCATCAGCCAGTTCGAGACAAACCTCGGACAGAATCACGGCACGGGGGTCGGCGTCGCGGTAGACCGGATGACCGAAGCCGGGTACGGAGGCGTCCTCAGGCAGGGACTCCACCCATTCCCGCGCCCGCTCAGCGTCGCCGACCTCGTGCACGATGCGAAGCACGCCGTCGTTTCCGCCGCCGTGGTCCGGTCCGATCACTGTCCCCAGCCCGGCCAGCACCGAGGCGTACAGCCCGGCCCTCGTCGACGCAACGACCCGTGCCGCATAGGTCGACGGATTGAACTCCTGTTCAGCCGAAACAATCAGCGCAGTCTCCAGTGCCCGCTCATCGAGCACACACGGTCGTCGGCCCGTCAACAGGTGCAGGATGTTGGCGCCGAATCCCATCTCCGGATCGAACCTCCCCGCCGGACGGCCTGACCGCAGGCGATCAGCCGCAGCGACCAGCAACGGCAGCCGCGCCAGCACCCGCCGCGCTTGCGCCTCGACGGCGGCTTCCCCTTCGTCCTGCGCCGCAGGATCAAAATGGGCCAGCAGGCTCACGCCCGTCCGGACCGCTTCGACGGGAGAAACATGCAGCGGCAATTGCTCGAACAGCCAGCCGGTCTCGGGGGGCAGCACGGCGTCTTCTGCAAGAATGCTGTAGAAATCCGCCAGCTCGACAGGAGAGGGGAGATCCTCATAGAAGAGCAGGTAGGCGACCTCCAGAAAAGACGCCTCGCGAGCCAATTGCTGGATCGGGTAGCCGCGGTACTGCAGCCCGCCGTCCAGTCGAGAGATCTCTGTCTCGCCGACGACAATTCCGCGCAGCCCCGGGTGGTAGAGTTCGATCGCCATCGGATCAGGCCTCCGTGCATGCAGCCGAAGATTCCGTTCGGTGTGAGAAACTATAGCAGGAACTCGGGCTCGGGGTGTAGGGTTCGAGGCGGATAGGGGATCGACGCGGAGATGCAAGCACGCGAAGATGGCGCAGAGATTCGGGAAATGAGGCGTTGAATTCCGTCGCGTCCAACGCAAGCAACCTGGTGAACTTGCGACGCGTCGTCGCTATTCTGCAAGCAAGTCCGTTGTCGACGCGGCAGTGCAGGCGAGCCGCGCGGCGTCAGCCCGCGGATACCCCCGCAGCCCCACACGCCTCGAACACTACCGTGAAGTCGAGAAGACGCAGAAATGCCCCTCCCTTCCACAATCTACCTCGACAACAACGCAACAACCCGGCCGCGCCCGGAAGTTGTCGAAGCGATGCAGCGCGCATTCACCGCGTCCTACGCCAATCCCGGCAGCCGGCACCAGGAGGGCCGCAAAGCGCGTCAGGCGCTTGAAACTGCCCGCGAGTCGATCGCCCGGATTCTCAACGCGCAACCGGGAGAGGTCATCTTCACCAGCGGCGGGACTGAAGCCAGCAACATGGCGATCTTCGGTCTCGCCGGCGAACGGACCGGAACCTTGGTTCTGCCGCCCGGCGAGCACCCCGCAACGGAGGAAAGTGTGCGCGTCCTCGAACGCCGCGGCTGGCAGCGTTTGACGCTGGAACTCGATGGGGCAGGGCGATTGCGTCCGGAACAGCTTGAGTCCCTTCCCTGGGACGACATCTGTTTGGCCACGGCGCTATTGGCTCACAACGAGACGGGGACGATTCAGGATCTGGCGCCCCTTGCGGAAACGTGCCGGGCCCATCGCGTCCCGTTGCACGTCGATGCCGTTCAGGCCGTCGGAAAAATCGACGTCGACTTCCGTGAGCTGGCGGCCTCAACACTGGCGCTGGGCGCACACAAGTTCTTCGGCCCGCGCGGAATCGGCGCGTTGCTCGTTCGAGACGGCGTTCAGCTGGCGTCCACGCAGTACGGCGGACATCAGGAAGCGGGACGGCGACCGGGAACGGAATGTGTCGCGCTGGCGGTCGGCATGGCGCGTGCGCTCGAACTCTGGCACGCCGAGCGGGAAGAACTGGCGGCACGGATGACAATGCTGCGAGATCGTCTGGAAGCGGGATTGCTCGCGACCTGCGAACCGGCCGTCGTGAACGGCAGCCGGGAGCATCGTTTGCCCAATACGCTCAGCATCGCCTTTCCCGGCTGCGACGGTGACGCACTCCTCGTCGCACTCGACCTGGAAGGCGTCTGCTGTTCGCTCGGCAGCACGTGCGCCAGCGGCTCGAGCGAGCCGGCCCCCATTCTGGTGGCCATGGGATGTTCGCCTGAGGTAGTGCGATCAACTCTGCGGTTCAGTCTGGGACGCGAGAACAC
>ERZ869936.1884-NODE-1884-length-13614-cov-9.471569_pt1 | contig 13614 bp, 11 predicted proteins | sample MGYA00520876_ERZ869936 | MGnify/ENA primary metagenome ERZ869936 (study PRJEB32218, sample SAMN09650985) | biofilter metagenome | isolation source: enrty point of leading RO module | place: Saudi Arabia: Thuwal, RO plant located on Red Sea | collected 2016-02-17 ...
CGTTTGCTATCCGCGATGTTCGCAAGGGTCGATTCAGAGACGACTTTATTCTTCGCTACTAGGGGGTGATACATGGCTAACTTTGTAAGCCAGTTCCAACTGAGCGATGAAGCGACTAATCTACAGCGCGAGATTCAAGACTTTGCAGATACCATCACGAGCTCTGCAATCATCGAAGGCCAGCTCATAAAAGATGTTGAGCTTGATGCCTCTCAAGAAAACATTGTAACGCATTCGCTAGGTAGAGCGATCCGTGGTTATATAGTAACTGGGAGAAACGCAAACTCAGTTATCTATGACAGCCTTAAAGCAAACCGCCGCCCTGATAGGCAGTTTGTGGTTAAGTGCTCGGCGGATGTAACCGCTAGCTTTTGGGTGTTCTAATGGCGCTAAAGAAACAAACATTATCAATCCCTTTCGCTCGCGGCTTAGACCAGAAGACTTCTGAGGCCACTGGAGAACCGGGGACTTTATCGTCAGCCAAAAACATCACGATGGACAAGGCGGGCCTTATCTCAAAGAGAAAAGGCTTTGAGACCTTTCGCGATTCATCGACGGTCATTGGCGACACTGTACCAAAGGGCAAGTCTCTCACCTTCACCACTGGCGCAAACATCTACTCTTACGATGAAGATTTGCTGGTTGCAGATGGCGGCAGGCTCTACCACAAGTCCGGCGATACAGGCCTGCAAGATGCAGGCGCTTTGATTGACTGCACGTATTCTCGAAGTCAGATTTACTCTGATGAGTCTAAGAAGATTGGCCAGGTTCGTAGTGTCAGGGTTACTCGGTCAGGCATTGATTATGATGTGATGGCGTGGGTTCAGGTCGAGCCGATAAAGCTAGCAGACTATGAGGTGTGTATTGCTGTTCGAGATGTAAAGTCCGGAGCCTTCTACAGAAAACCTTATGTGGTTGAAACTATAGCCAAAGACTCAAACCTTGCGGATATTAGCCTTTGGTCAGTGGCCCCGTCTATTCATCTTGTGAAGGTGACAGATAACAAAATTATTTTAGTTTACAAATTAGGTAATGCAACAACTCTGACGCCAGACATAAAGTATGTTTTCATACCTGACTTCCCTACGGTAGCGTTTAGCGCATCGTCTGTCCTTTCAGTCTCTGTATCTTCTTCACTCTCGAATCTTAACAATACGGCAACCTGTATCGATGTGGCATTAAGCGATGACGATGCTTCATTGTTTATGGCTTATTATACACAAGCCACCGGAGCCGGGACTGCTGGAGCAGTTCAAGCTCCAAGAATAGCCAAGTTCACGATTGGATCAAACACTTTAACATTTGGATCGGAACAAGAAGTATATAGGACCGTTAGTCCAAATGTCTCTTTTGCGACTCATTCCCAAGATAACTATTTCTACGGCAATGGATACATACCTGGAATATCTTTGCACGCTGCTGAAGGAGACTTGCTTCTTTGCTTCAACGCAAGCGGCGCGAGTACATACGCAAGACTTAGGATTAGCATTTGGTGCGTAAAGATATCAGAGGCACTCAGTCAGACAGATGATGCATTTCAAGATACTAAACTTCAGAATAAAGTTTTAGCCAACGGGGGATTTGTCACGGGGTCTTTTGGGACTAAGGGATTTATTACCGCCATTCAAGGGAACTCTAATAGTCTAACGAAATCTTACGGAGTACAGGATAACAACTTTGCTTCTTCTCGATATAGGACAGGCACTTCGGGGTCAGGTTATACCTATTATGGTGGCTTAAAGATAAAGACCTACGATTTGACTGGTTCTCATTCCGGATCGATTAGCCCTACGACTGGCGAAGAATACGTTAGGATATATTCTTCGACAGCTTCTGGCGCGACAACAGACACTCCTTCTGCTCTTGGATGGCTAAGGTGGGATGATAGTTCAGGCAGCAAGGAGGTTTATTTAAGTATTGTCGAGCCGGGGGCGGGATTTGAATACGATGATGCTACGGGGATTATAACTTCAGGGGAGCAGACAATTGCTCAACTTTGGATAAGATCGCAAGTTACGGGAACATGGTTTACCATGCCTGCGAATACTCTTGAGGCAGATGATTTCCCTATAGAGAATGTGCGAGCACCTTTTCACGAAATACTTCATCTTGACTTTGACGGAGATATGTCTGGTTTTGACTCAATTAATTCTGTGCATCAAAATGCGACCGTGGTGTCTGCCCCTATAGTCGTGACAGCGGCAGGAAACACAGAGATACTTGTTGCCGCAAGCAGAACTAATGACAACATAGGCGACGCAAATAGCTTTGAATTCTTAACTGATGCAGATGGCGTGATTCACGGGACAGGCATCACAGGCAATTCATCAAATAATGTTACTTCTGAATACGCAAGTATGAATGAAAACATTTGCCGTCTTCTAGACTCGGTTTCTTCGGTGGAATCAATATCAGGAAACTTTGAGTACTCGACCAACACTTTAGTAAAAACCTTTTTGTCTTCTTCTGATAATTCAACAGCAGGCTATATTAAAAGCCACGAACAGATATTCTCTCCTGCAAGGTGTGTCGTTAATCTATCGCCTGATCGATCATTACCAGGAATCAATGGCGGCACATCATTTCTTATCGGGGCAGGCACCCTTTTCTCTTACGATGGCGAGGAGCTTGTAGAGAATGGGTATTACGAGTCTCCTTCGATTAGAAGCATTGTTGCAGTTTCTACATCTGTAGACTCTCGACTCACAGCGGGGGAGTTCTACTCGTACTCAGTGGTCTATGAGTTTGTTGATAAGAATGGCAACCTTCACGAGTCTCCTCCATTGGCAGCGGTTGAAGTGCAAACTGCGACAAACTTTGAGTCTGTTGCTCTTCGGATACCAACGTTTGACGCAACCCGTAAAAACGCCAATCGCATATCTATCTACCGAACTCGAGAGAATGGCCCTGTACTAAAGAAGATTGTTTCGATTGAGCCATCGGCCTATCAGAAGAGCCTCGGGTACATCGACTACATTGACCTTGGCGAGTCAGAAGAGGATTTTAATAATCTGCCAATTCTCTACACGACTGGCGGATTGCTCGCGAACAATCAACCGGGTAGTGTCACCGACCTGTGTGAGCACAAGGGTCGTATCATCGCAGCGACTCCAACCGAGTATGTGATCTTCTCAAAGGTTAACTCTCCAGGGTTTGGTTACTCATTTCCGTTGCCGTCGTTCGTCATAGATTTGCCGGTTGATTCTAGTTTGATTACGGCAGTGGAGAGCAACCCCAACTTCTTAGCGGTCTTCACCGCTGATGATGTGTTTGTGGTCTCAGGTGACGGCCCTAATAACTTGGGCGTTGGTGCTTTTACTCGGCCTAATCTGTTGGCAGGCAGCCAGGGCGCAATCAAGGGCAGCCCCCACATCTCGACCGTCTTCGGGACTTTCTATGTTTCTGAGCGTGGTATCTATTTGATCGCTCCTAATGGGCAGATTCAGTATATCGGTGCTGCGGTTGAAGACTTGGTTGACGGCAGAACAATCAAATCAATCGACTACTTTGACGCGACCAATGAGATTAGATTTCTTTGCTCGACTGGTGAGTTTGATGATGGGTTTACAGTCATCTGCTACAACACCGTGTTCCAACAGTGGTACTCGTGGGAAGTAGACAAAGACTCAAATCAGACAGCGGTTGGCCAGTGCTTATATTCTCCTACTGGCGTAACGTCTGAGAAATATCACAACATCCTGCTCTCTGATGGTGAGATGCTGCGGCAGGGCACCGGGTACACAGACCGAGCTGCGGCAGAAGAGTATGATATGGACTTCGAGATTAAAAACATCTCGGCGGCAGGATTGCAGGGAGCGCAGCGGATCTATCGATTGATGGCTCTTTATGATTACCATTCATCAAGTGCTCTAAATATTACGATTACAAACGATTACAAATCGACAGGCGCGGCATCCTCAAGCGAACAGCATATTATTACGCTCGCAGCAGACTTTGAGCAGGCATTGGTGCATCTTCGCAATCAGAAAAGCACCGCAATAAGGGCTCGCTTTGTTGTCGCTGCGGCAGGTCAGGGTATATCGTTTAATGGTCTAGCATTGCAGGTTGGTGTAAGACCTACCGCATTCAAGAAGCCCGCAGCGCAGATAGCACCGGAGGCATAAGATGGCACAGACAAAAGCAGCGCAGTTCAGCAACCGGCCACCTTCACAGTCTATGGTGCCTACAGGCGGCAACATCGCTCAAGCGGCTATGCAGGCGGCGGCATCGGGTGTTCCTATTGAAATGCTTATCCCGGCTTCTCAAAGGCAAGTGCGTCAATTGGGTGCAGAGGCTCAAAGAGAAGAGAAGATCGCGGGCGCTAAGGAAAGACGTGCAATTACAGGCGAAGCTAAGCTTGAGCAACTTAGGCAAAAGCCCGAGCAAATTAAGGCGGCCAGCAGAGAAAAGATTGAGCGTGCTTTTGCGGCAGGCGGCATTGGTCTTGGTCGTCAGTTGCTCGTTGCTGAGCTTCAAAAGCGTAGAGAGATTGAAGCGCAAAACAAGGCAGAGCTTCGTCAGGCGGCAGGCAAAGGGCAGGATGCTTTCTTTGAATTCTTGGAAGCAAACCCTGATATGCAGTTCGATGCCGAGACTCTTAATGAGGCATATGGCGCTATTCCTGGTGTGGCGAAAGAAAGATCACTTGCCAGAGAAGCATTCAAACAGACTCCCGTAGACTTTAGTCGTGGAGAAGATTACCGCAGAGACTTGGCTCAACGGGTTCTTCAAGAATCACCAGAGATGCAGGCAGAGGCAGCACTTCGTAGCTTAGTGCCAATGGACCAACGGGCTCCGGCAGTGTTTCGCCCTGAGTTTCGGCAGCCTCAACTTGAGCCACGGGATATCAATGCGCAGGCCCTGCAAGATATGATGGGGGCGCGTGCGGCAAGTCAGGTAAATCTTGGGGCGCTTGAACTAGCACAGTCCCCGGAGAGCATCTTAAATCCGGCGGGCTCTCGTGCTGTTGGCGCTGCTGCGAAGTCTTTGCGATTGCGTGAAGGCGCAGAAGGCGCAGAGGTTTTAGAAGTGCAGAAGGCAATCAGTGCTTTGCCTGGGTTTGAGACCGTGGAGCTAATCCCTGGCGTCTATGATGAAGCAACGAAAGATGCGGTTCGAGCATATCAAAGATCTAGGGGCTTAGATGTCGATGGTATCCTTGGCCCAAGAACATACGAAAGACTTTTCGATGATTTGTATCAATTGGCAGAGAGTCAGGAGTTGGATGCTCTTAATCAGGCGGCGATGCAGAGCAGAGCAGCCCAAGCCAATGAGCAGCAAAGAGCAGCCGCTGCTGCTCGACAACTTCAGCAGTTGGGTGGATATGCCCTTCCTAATCAGCAGCAAGATCTAGTTCGCAGAATACTTGGAGGCATGTAATGGGATTTATGAGCTTTATGGGTAAAGTAGGCGACGTTATAACTAGCCCATTTACCTACGACCCTCCGCCAAACCCTTATGACTCCGAAGGCTTTACTCAGCGACAGGCTCAGCGGGCAAAGAGACAGCGTGAAGAGATAGCTCGTTTACAGGCAGGCGGTGTCTCTGAAAGAGGCGAACAGGTAATCAGAGAAGGCCGAGAGATTGCTGGCCAGGTCCGGGGTGCAGCAAAGCAGACTAGAGGCTCTCTTGGTGGTACAGCTCAGGAAGCAGGCGAGCGTGTTGGCGGTCAAATCATGATGGGCGCAAGAGGCCAGGAACAAGATGTTAGCCAAGAGGCCCTGGAGCAGAAAGAAGAGCAGCAGCAAGCTCTAGAGGATATTGGTGAAGGACAGCAACTCGGATACGAGGCTACAGTGGCGCAGGGCGAAGAAGCGCAAAAGCAAGCAAACATTGGGATGCTTACCAATTTGGCGAGTGCTGGCATTGCAGCGTATTTCTCCGATAAGCGCATCAAGTCTGACGTTCGTGATGGCTCTAAGGATATTGAGCAGATGCTAGACGCACTCAGCCCTAAAACGTACAATAAACTCGGCAGAGAAGAGACGGGAGTTATGGCGCAAGATTTAGAGCGCACTCCGGGGGCGGGCATGGTGAAAGATCTTGGCGGCATCAAAGGCATTGCGATGAGTCCGACTGAGACATTGGCCATTGCTGCATATCAGCAAGACAAGATGAATGAGCAAGAGGAGCGCATTAAGGCGCTTGAGGCGATGCTCAAGAAGAAGCGGGGCTAGATATGGCTATAGGTGATATAACTGAGAACCCAATTCTCCCGTCGATCGAAGGTGAGCAGTATGCTAAGCAAGACGTTCTTGGTCAGACTGGCGCAGACTATGGCTCTACAGAAGTTTCTCCTCTTGATGTTCCCCCGCCAGAGCAAGAAGAACTAAAAGACTTTGAGACCATTCTTCAGGAAGAACAAGCCCGCGCTTTTGGTGGCCAAGAGGGTATGCGGGTTGCTGTCCCGCGTGCTCGCGTTAGATATCTAGACCCAAGCAAGTACGATCTTCAGGCTGAAGAAAGATACCTGCGGGATGAGCAAACAAGAATAGGCGCGTTAGAAACTCCTGAGTATTTAGACGCGGCACAAAAAGAAGCCGATGAGTTCAAGGCATTGGCAGACCAGTCTAGGGCCGCACTTGATTCATGGAAGCCCGCTCGAACTGGCGCATACAAGACGTTTACAGACAGAGTACTCTCGGCATTGGTTGTTGGTCTTGGCGAGGTTGGCAGAACCCTAACCGGCGGCAAGAATGTCGGCCTTGAGATGCTTAACAAGATCATTGATGACGAAGCACGAAGGCAACAGCAAGAGTATCAAAAGCTCAGAGAGAGAGCGAACACAGATCAAAATGCTTACGCTCGATCGATGAATGTTCTTCGTAATGAGCGAATTGCATTTCAAAACACTAAAGATCGATTGTTCAAAGAAGCCTCTCAGATAGGGCAAACCATCGGTAAGCAAACCGGTGCATCTATGAACCTAGACAAGATCAATACTGAGATTGCTAACTCCGCCTCAGCAAATCAAGCAAAGCTCGCAATGGAAACCAATGCAGCGATGGCGAAGCTTTCAAAAGAAGCTCGTGCTAATGATGCACTTACCGTTAAAATGCGAAGAAAAGCATCTGATGATCGAATTAAGGCAGAAAATCTCAGAAAAGACCTATCAAGCGCATTGGGCAAGTTTACGGAAGCATTTGGAGAACCCGGTCAATTATCTTCACAGATGACTATCAGTGACGGATTGAAAAAATCACTTGCGGACTGGGCGAAGTCAAGCGACCCCGATAAGTTTGAGCCTGGGTCTGCTTTCGCTAAAAGCTTCATAGCTTCTACAAGTCTTGGTCCACTTGTCGATTTCTACAACAAGATCTCTGCAATTGCTTTTGGTGCTGCTTCAGAAGGTCAATCTGCATCATCTATCTCAAACAAAGATGTTCAAATTTTTATCAACCTTCTCGCCTCTCCCAATGTAAGCAACAAGCAAATCTACGACTACATGAAACATCTTGAAAACAGAGCAATAGCAGATGCTTCAAGACAGCGAGCTTTCTTGGAGTCAGGCAGTGTCTCGGTCGGTGACGCTGTTTATTATCGCTCCCTTGAGCAACTCCAAAAGCAACAAGATTACTACGATCAATTTGCAGACACCAACTACTTGGATCGATTCAAATCGACTAGGACCCGATAATGGCAGAACAACCACCAAAGCCCGAGTATTACTACTTTGAGCATGATGGTAATGCTTATACGGTTCCGTCAACCGACACGGAAGCCCTGCAAAACTTTGTCTATCGTCTTGGCGCTAAGCCAATCTCAGAATACGACAAGAATGTTTTGGTGGAGCGTCGCAATTTACGAGACGCGGGTGCGCTTGGTTACCTGGAGGCAGGTGCTCGTGGTGTAGCCTCTGGTCTAACTTTGTCTGCATCTCAGTTCCTTGGTGACCCCGTAAGGCAGAAAGCAATCACCGAAGAGTTTCCGGGGACTTTCTACGGCACTGACATTGCGACAAGTTTAGCAACATCGATCCTTAGCAGTGGCGCTACTGCTGCTGCAAAGGGCGCTGTAACTGCTCCAAAGCTTTTGGCGGAAGGTGCCGAGGCTGCCGGTGCTAGGGCATTGCTCGAGTCTGGTGAGCAAGTCGCAGCAAGGACCGCAGCCCAAGAAGCAGGCCAGGCTCCGCTCGGTCAGTTTCTCCCTGTTACTTCTCGCCAACTGGTTGCGCGTGAAGCCGGAGAAGAAGCGGCTGAAGAAGTAGCAGAAGCAGGCGCTCGAATTGGTCTGCGTGATATAGCAGAGAGAACCCTTCCGGGTATGGTTACCCGTGGCGTCGAAGGTGTCACCAACAAGATATTGGCAAAGGCAGCAGGCGACAGCGTTCTTGAGAGCGCGATTCGCACCGTGGCACCGTACACTGTCCCGGCGGCTCTTGAATCCGGGATCTATGGCTTTACCCAGGGTATGGCCGATCAATACCTAAATGACCCGTATTCTTCAGATGCCGTGCTTGCATCAGCAGGTCTTGAGGCTGGATCGAATGCATTCCTATTTGGTGGAGGCGTCGGCTTAGGTTTAACTGGAGCCATCACCACAGCAAAGCTTACTCCCGCAGCAATCACTAAAACTGCCAAAGCCATCTACAAGCCACTAGCGGATAACTTCGGTGATAAGTTTGCATCGGGCCTTGGTAAGTTCGTAGCCTCGGAAGACCCACGGGTGCAGAAGGCATTTACGGAGCAACTCACCGGCATTCTTCAGTTCAATGATGAGGCTCAAGGGTTTGCTGTCAGGATGCAGCGGCTGCAAGACCAAATCGCAGACATGCGAGACCGTGGTGTTGAGCAAGCAGTTATTGCTAAGACTTACAATGATGAAATCAAAGCTCTTAGAATAGACAAAGCAGAGCTTGATGCGAAGTCTAAGCAGGCCGCTAAATCTCTCAAGGGCCTGCAAGAAACGCTTTCAGAGCAGCGCAAGGGCATTGAGAAAGAGTTAGGCTTACAGCAGCAAGAGTTGCTTGCCGGCGTGGCGGAAGATCTACAAGAGGCCCTTGCCAGTCAAAGAAACTTAGCAGCGTTCTTTGGTGATACTACGACCAAGAGCGGCACGAAGTCAGTCAGTAAAGTCGATGCAGCGATTCGTGAAAATCTTAAAGATGCGTCTCTTGATTACAATGCGATCTTTCAAAACGTCAAAGGGCCAAACGGTTCACTTCGTGCCGCTGTTAACGAGCTAGAATCCGCCGCAACTGAGGCTGCTGCTCGTGGTTCTGCGGAGATATCGCAATCTTTGAAGAATGCAGCTCGTGAGCTTGATAACTTTTCGAAGCTAGATATCCCGGTCGAAAGAGACAAGTTAATCGAGTTTTACCTAGAGCAGCGCCGAGCTTTGCGTCGTGCTGATTTGGACATAAGCAGAGCCGACGAATTAGCGAAAGCAACCAAGGGCGCTGAACGCATGAAGCTTAGCGATACCTTTGGTGCTATGGGTAGATACAGGGCTTATACCAGCAGCCCTGAAGTATTCGGTAAAGCGGGCAGGCTTGAAGGGGCACGGGCTTTTATTCAACGCGCTTTGATGGGGCTTCGGCTTCCAGACAAAGCTAAGCGAGGCAAAAGAAAGGCTGACCCATATACTGTTATCAGCGCCGATGATCTTCAAAAGACCAGCGATCTTCTTAATCGGCAACTCGATAGTATTTCGGACTTCATTGACGAAGGTGCCCTGAAGGGGCTTCGCGATGCTGTTGGCCGCATCTCCGCAGCGGCAGGAAAAGCCACCAAGAAAGTCGAATCGGTAAACGAGTTCAATCGTGTGGCCAATGAGTTAGGCGCTCTACTTGGCAAGGGCAAAAACGCCACACTGCCCAAGGGGACACAACTTCAGGACTTGGTTTCTGGTGCTCAAATTGAAGAAGCCATGCAAGGGCACTTCGATGAGATCCTTGGTACTTTCAACAAAGCAGTTGATGAGGCTAAGACTGTAGACGAGTTCACTGATGCGATGCAGGCTATTTCTGACGATATCCTGTTTGCAAAACGGAAGAGCCAAGAGGCCACGCGGCTAAAAGATGACTTTATTAAGCGAGCTCAAGACCCAGATATCGACCCAGATATTCAGGCACTACTAAGTTATCGGTCAGGTAAAAAAGGTGTCGATGGTGTCGGTGCTTTCGTCATGGCCAATCTCTTAGGCATTCCCGAGGAGTTTGTAGCTGCCGGTCTAGGGGTAAGCTCTGCGCGAAACAATCCGTTATCCTTCTTGAATGGTGTGGCTGCTGTTGCCAGTGCTGCAAATAAAGCAGACCAGAAAGCCACTCAGATGGCCAAGAAGGCGCTCAACATCGTGACTGACCCCAACGCTCCACCGATGAAGCTCAAGAAGCGTCAGTCAGTGATGGGCAAACTTATCGGTCTGCCTACTGGCATCAGCAATGCTGACGGAAGCGTAAACGAAAAAGAGTTCGATAAGGCCGTTAAAAAGGTTCAAGATTATCAAGCAAACCCGAAGAAACGAGAGGCTTTGCTGACAAAGATTGATTCGCCATATCCTCAGTTTAGTGACTTCGCCTTGAGCACTAAGACCAAAGTTACTGTTGCCGTGGATTTCCTTAATTCGCTGGTGCCTATTCCGCCGCCACCACCACCATTTCAGCGAAAGGAATACGAAGTTCCTGCTGAAGTGAAGCGCAACTTTGCGGCGGCAGTCGATCAAATCAATGACCCAGAAGGTCAATTCTTTAAGGAGCTGTCTCAGGGTACAATCAGTGAAGATGCGATGACTCCGATGCGGGCGGTCTATCCTGACCTATATGCTCACTTGCTTACGAAGACGGTGGAAGTGTTTTCATCGTCAAATGTCGAGATACCATTCTCCACGAGATTGGCGCTCGGTTTTACTATTGGGCCGGATATGATCCCAGCGATGAATCCAAGCCTAACTATGATGATGCAGCAAAACATTTCACAGCCACCCGCTGGCCAAGAGCAGCCCGGTGGGGTTAACATGACACAAGGGGGAGTAGGCAAGCTACGTAAGTCAGCCGCTGAATTTACAACCCCGATGCAAGCGATAGAGGGGGCCTGACATGGCAACAACAGTTACAGGATCAATTTCCACAGGCCAGATTGCCAAGGAGGCAGTCAGCGACGCCGCAGAAACCGGTATCACCATTGACTTCGAGTCACAGCGTAAGGACCAACTAACAGTTGCGATTTACAATTCTGGCTCTGGTGCTTTGAGTAACTTGCAGATTGACCGAGTTTTCCAAGACGGCACCACAAGCTCAGAGTCTTCTCATGGTGCGTTAGCATCAGGCGCAGGCGTTACATTTGTCTTCTCCTACAATGTGCCTAAGTTTCAGGTTGCATATGATGCAGACGCGGCAACCACTGTCCTGGTTGAAGTAGACAACGGGAGCCCAACATGACCCAGACCATTATTAAGATACCTGCTGCGGGCGCATTCGACCCGACTGATATTGAGATTACCGACAACACGTCTGGGGCGTTTCTAGTCAAAGAGGGCTCTAACGAATACATTCGAATTGATACGACCAATGGGTCTGAGCAGATAGTGCTGAAGGGTCGGCCAGGTAGTGCGGCCAACGCTAAGCTAGTAATGAGCGATCAGCCCTTCATTCAAGGTTCTGATCAGCAAAACATTCAAATGACGAGTAGCGGAATTTTCGCAAATGTCAGCGGTTCATCGGGCAAACGTTTTCAAATCAGAGCATCGGGGACTAATCAATATTTTGAAATTCAAAGAACAGGCAACGTCCCTGGTTTGAGACAAGATGCTGATTCTGCCTTCACCTACACGCTAGACGACGCTAGTGGGGCGGTCTTTAAAATTGTTGATGACGATAGCTCACCGCGTACTTACTTCACTGCGACTGAGAATGGGATCGTTGAAGTTGATGGCGTAAAGATTACCGCCAACATTGGGGGCTCTACTACCGCTTCAATTGGTATTGGGAATTTGGCCTTTAACACTACGCAAACAGGCTTTGGGAGTTCTGTAGCAATTGGAGACGAAGCAGGCAAAAACCAATCAAGTGGTCACTCGACCGTTTTAATTGGTCGAAGAGCAGGCCAGAATTTAACAACCCCAAACGGCGTTGTTGCAATCGGCACAGCTACAATGGAAACCAATGAAGTCACTGGCAACAACAATACAACCTGCGGCGCTTTCTCTATGCGCGCCGTTTCATCGGGTGCCAATAACACCGCTCTCGGCAAAAGCGCGGGTGACTCAATTACGACGGGATCTGGCAATACCGCAATCGGTTATGATTCAGATTGCGCCGCTGCCGGTACAAACCAAATCGCAATTGGAAACGGCGTAGTTGAAAGCACCAACAACCGGGCTTCAATCGGCGATTCAAGCAATGTTGCGACTTTGGACTTCTCAAGTTCTGGCAACTCTTGGTCAAATACATCGGATGTTCGAATCAAGGAAAACATCCAAGACAGCGACCTTGGCCTAGCGTTTATCAACTCGCTTCGCCCGGTAAAACATACATCGAAAGACCCGGCGCAATGGCCCGAAGAGATTAGGCCAGCCGAGCCATCCGACAGAACACCGGAGCAACTCGAAGCCGTCAAAGACGGCCTTATTGCGCAGGAAGTCAAAGCCGCAGCCGATGCTCTGGGGACTACATTCTCAGGATGGGAGCAAGAGTCAAACGGTCTTAACCGTCTGCAATACGAAAGATTTGTAGTGCCGCTAATTAAGGCGGTCCAAGAATTATCGGCCCAAGTCGAAGAACTAAAAGGGGACAAATAATGTCAGGACACTCATGTACCGTGGTAAGTTGGAACATCTCATTTACTGGAGCGTATTCAGATAGTGGTTATTCGGTGGCTACCAACGAGATTCGCTGCCGCTATGTATCTAACGCAGACAGTCGCTTTGGCGGTGGTGCTGGTCTTCAGTTGCCTAAGATGGGCCAAGATTCAGAAGGTGAGCCCGTTGTTGTTGTGCCGCAGGTTCAACTCACCGCTGAGCAAATCACAACAATCCAGAATGTGATTGAAGAGGCGATGACTGCCACGATGTACGGAGCTTGCGACTTCGGTCCAGCGCCCGCACCGCCGAGTGAGTGATGGAAGAGTCTCTCGCATCAGGTGGTATAACTGGTGCCATTACCATGGCTATGCTTTTGGCGATGCGTGTTTACGAATCGCGCAAAGCCAAGGCTAACGGGGGCTCGACCTACGATAACATCAAGCAGAACCAAGGCACGCTGCGCATCTTAGAGGAGCGCAATCAGCGCGTCGAGCAAGATGTTGCGGAGTTGCGAGAGAAACAAAAAACTATGCATAGGGACTTGTGCGAGTTTCGCGAGGAGTTTCGGGAGTTCCTGGCATTTCAGAGGGGGATTGAACATGCCAAACGTCAAGGGAAAGACTAACGGCCTCAAGTCGTCAGAGTTTTTAGTAACAATCTGCGGTCTCATTCTGGGACTGGCAATGGCAATCGCAGAGCAGGTGTTGGGTGATGGTCATGCTGGTTGGCTCAGTGCGGTAGGTGGCGTCATTGCCGCTATTTGCGGTGGTAGCTACAATCTCTCTCGCGCTAAAGTAAAGGCGGCTCTTGCTGGCGCAGAAGCGGTTGCTGAAGCGGGAAAGCAGCAAGCCAGCTCACAGGACAAGTGAGCCGTGC
>ERZ869936.1885-NODE-1885-length-13605-cov-4.029963_pt1 | contig 13605 bp, 12 predicted proteins | sample MGYA00520876_ERZ869936 | MGnify/ENA primary metagenome ERZ869936 (study PRJEB32218, sample SAMN09650985) | biofilter metagenome | isolation source: enrty point of leading RO module | place: Saudi Arabia: Thuwal, RO plant located on Red Sea | collected 2016-02-17 ...
ACGTGATTCCGGGAACGGGCGGGATCATCATTGCTGCGGCCGGAACTCCGATTGGTCGTTACGCTCCCCGTTCGATGCATGATTCGTATACGGAGTTCCGAGCGAAGGTGGCGGCTGGCCATCGGCCGAAGTTCCGTGACGATCAGCCGCTCAGTAAGTTCATCATCTTCGCGCGTGACGAATTCCGCTGTCTGTACTGCGGCAATCTTGCGGACTGCCCGACCCTGGACCATGTTTGCCCGGTGTCATGCGACGGAGACGACACGGCTGCGAACATCGCAACATGCTGCGGACCATGCAACAGTCGAAAGCACGACTCGCGGACGCCAGACGAGTTGGACAAGCTGGCCGAACTGCGCCGGCGCAATGCTGCCTATGGCATTCGAGACAACCATATCGTGAAAGACGCCGTGCGGCCGGTCCTGGAAGAATTCCCAGACGTGCCGTATGAGGATTTGCCAATCCCGTCCAATTGAAATTGCGATAATGCCCGACATTCTACAGCGATCAATCGCCGAGCCGATACGAGCCGGACTCACGCAAGACCAGCGTTGGGCCGGTCCCGACAAGGGCTTGATTTGGTGCTGGGAACGCGGCCGTCAAAAGGCGGTTGAAGAACCCGACCTTGCGGAGCAAGCGAAGCGCGGCGAGTTCGTACCGCTCGCCTGGAAAAGAGGTAGCGCCACGCTTCCGGGGACTCTTCAGTACCTTGCAACGTGGCAGGGACTGCGCGGCGAAGATCTGAACATTGACCGCGCTGGCGAAACGATTCTGACCTGCCCGAAGACACAGAAGCCGCGAAAGTTCAAAGCGGGTCATCACGGCGATGAGGAAGCGGAATCGGAGTAGTCTTCAGCAAGGTCGATAATCTTGCAGAAATCCGTCTCTCTCAGAATTCGGATCGACTGCCCCTTGCCGATCAAGTCTTCCGCCTTCCGGTGCTTTGTGCTCTTGTCGTGACCCGCGAGTTTGCGAACGTCCTGATCCCCTACAACGAGAATGGTCGTGCGTTTCGTAACGTCGCGGCCCACATCGCAGCCGGCAACGGCAGCCAAGTCGGCCGCTTCGTTCTTTGTTATGGACAGCTTGCCGGTGAATACAATCTCTTCGCCGTAGAGCGGCCCATCAGGATTACCATCCCGCTTCACCGATTGCTCGCTTCCGCGCGAGCGGCCCGCGATCGGCTGGCGTACACGCTTGAGCCAGCCTTCAAGATTATGGCCGCTCTTGCGAATCGCTTCCATGAGCACATGGGCCGCTGCCTTCGCGTCTTCCAAAGCATCATGCGGCCGAAAGTCGTAACCGAGTTCCCGGCAGACGTTCGGCAATCCGTAGCCACTGCGAGCAAATTGCTCCCATGCGCGCCGAGCAACGCACGCCGAATCCAACCATGTTGGCACGCACGGCTCAAGCCGATATCGGCTGAATGCCTGATGAAGTGAACATCGGTCGAAATGGGTATGACAGACGGCTACCGCGCCGTTCAGAAAGCGATGGAGGGAATCGGCAATCGCCGGAAACGTCGGCGCGCCGGAAACAGTCGTTTCATCAATGCCGTGAATGGAGACGTTGATGAAATCGAAGTAATCCTCCGGGTCAACGAGTGTCACCCATTCTTCGGCGATTGCCCCGGCGGAGTATCGCACAACGCCGACTTGGCAAATTGACGACATGTCCGCATTTGCGGTCTCAACATCGATGGCGACGAAATCCATGCGCGGCCCTTTCGCGGATTCGCTGGAACGTGCCTCCAATGCAGCTAGGATCAACTGACCGGTCGCAAAGTTCAAGCGACAAACGCCGAACGCGGCGGCCTGGAAGAGCGCCCCGATGGATGCACCATGTCTGACGTACAGCGCGATACCGTCCTGTTCCTCGGCGCAGGCTTTTCAGCGGCTGCCGGGTTACCGGTGATGGCGCAATTCACGAAGGATTCGCGAGAAGACTACAAGACGATCAAGGGGCATGATGAAGCTGGCCGCAAATTGGCGGCGGGAATGCTCCGCAAGGCCGCTGAAACGTACTACGCCTTTCAGCGGACCTGCCAGAAGTCGCCGACACTTACGACTGCCGACTCGGAAAACCTGGAGACGATTTTTTGCATTGCGGAGGCGATGCACGAAAGCGGAATCAATTCAGTCCGCATTAACGATCGGGTTGTTTCGACCGATGAACTGTCGCGACAAATCGCACTGTGGCTGTGGAAGGTGTACCAGCAAGCGCCGTGGCGGAACCGGGACCGTGTATCGGATGCCGCGCTGTATCGGTCGTTCTTCCGTGTTTGCGGTGATGCCGGGTTGTGGGATCGAACAACGGTCGTTTCGATGAATTACGATCTTGTGTTCGAGACGTTCGCATGGGAGCACGGCCGGCCGTGTCATTTGTCACTTGCGAATGAATCCGCACAGCCGCTTGGGGATTTCGGGAACGGGCAATACGTTTCATGGGGATCGGCGCATGGGGCGCGGTGCATCCCGATTTGCAAGCTGCATGGAAGCGTGAATTTCTTCGATGGGACGGGCGACTCATTGAACGTGGCCGCTTGCGTGGGACCGCAGCAAGGCGGTATCGGCAAATCGTTCCGGTTTGGAGATGCGCCGGCCGTCTTTGCCCTTGATTGGATTGCGTACATCAACCAGCGGCGTCCGACCCTGGATTATGTGCCGGCTATCATCCCGCCAACCTACGCCAAACTTCAGCGGCGGCCGTGGCTCCGCGAAATGTGGCGGGCCGCATTCGACGCAATCAGTAACGCTCGCAACCTGATATTTGTGGGATACAGCCTCCCGCTGACTGACGGCTTTATCCGGGCGTTGTTCCACGGAGCGTTCGCCACCGCCGAAACGTCCCGATTGGAGCATGTCTACGTCATTGATCCCGGCGACCACGCGACGTATCGGAATCTCTTCGGCACACGGCTGCAAGACACGGGGTCGATGAGGTTGAGCGAAGCCGTGGGCAGCGGCCTGCTTCAGGAAATCGCGGCCCAATGCGTGACTTGAATGGCGACCGTATCACGCGCGAGCGGTACTAGTCGCATCGCCATTGTCGGGCGGTACTCAGCGAACCTTGACGAGCGATAGTGTGCCGCCACGCTCGCCAATTGGAAACGACAAACCCTCCAAATTCACGTCCTGCCACTTCGGGTAAAGCGGCTTTGCCGGCAATCCACCGACGCCGGCAAGCCACTCCACACACTCACAGCAGAGATGGTGGGCGTCAAGCGCTTCCTGAGTGGAAGGCCGATGACCAGTGTGCGCAATCTGGTGTCGTAGTTTCTGAATGGTGTGCAGCGCGTCGTATTTCGTTTTGTCGTCGTCCAAGAGGCTGCGCCCAGACGCATCCTTCAACCCTGAATTGAACAGAAACGATGCATCCGTCCGGGAGGGGCGGCGGATGCGTTCCGCCTCCGCTTCCGCATCAGCTGCTGCCATCCCCGAAGCGGTAAGCTGTGCTGTCTTGAGCTTCAGATAGAGAGCGTTCGCAAGTTGCTCGACGGCCGCATATGAGTTGAGAACTCCCAGACGAGGCACGCCCCGGTGAATCGACAAGAGCGCTTCCGCCAGCATTTCGTTCGTCACGTCCATCGGAGTCGATGCCCCGGCGGTCGGTTCATCCATCCAGAAGAGCGGCCCGACCGCCTTCGTTGTGACGTTGAAGGCAGTGGCAGTCGTGTACAACGCCCAATGCGCAGTTGGGCCTCCACGCTGCTCCACAACCGCATAGACATACCCCAAGTCGAAGGTTGACAAGGGGAACACCAGCCAAGCGCAAAGATGCGGTGCGTCACGTTGCCAGTTGGCGAGATAGCCAGAAAGGTACTCGACGCAATTTGCAATTTTGGCTTCAGTATCACGAAATGCATCGTTGGCGGTTGGGTACTCGCGGTCCTCATTGAAGAGCGCCATCGCCTTCGGACATTCCACTTCGCACGACCAACCCTCGCGAATGCGGATTGGTGCCTTGCAGCGGCGGTCTGCGACCATGACCTGCGTCATTGGTGGAGTTGCCGGAGAGCGCAGGTGCAGGCGGTCGAAGTAATTGCTGACCTTCACGCTGAATCGGCCAGTTGCGAGTTCGGCAGTGCGCGAACAGTCAGAGCGATTCGGGATAGCGAACGGGAGCGCGATATTGCACGTCCAGCGATACCGCAATCCTGGATTGGCTGGTGGATCGCAGACTGGAACCAAAGCGGTGAAGCGCAAAGGCGTTTGCGAGAACAACTGTTCTCGCGTCGGCCCCGTCGGAGATTTCGCTTTCTTGGCCATGTGCGATGCCGTTCGCGCGCCTGGACGATCACACCGCCGTGTCACCAGTACCATCGCCGTCGCACAAGATGCTGTGCAGCACGTCCGCTTCGCGCGTCGGAAGCGCAAATAGCCCCAGACGGCTGATCGTCGGCAGCCAATCGTTTAGCGCTGAGTTGATAACTTCGCGTGCGTCTCCATGGACGGTATTCGAGTCATTGACCAGAATGCTCACGCGAAACGGGATCGGGACGGGATTCGCCACGATCAAACCCTGTTCTTTCAATGCGCCTTGATAGGCGAATTCGACCGCGCCACTATGGCTCGTGTCGAATTCGACCAGTCCTAAGCGGGGATTCAATCCCGATCTATTCTCGTTCCGGCCGTGTTTCTTCGCGTTGGCAAGGTCGGAGCAGACGGGCAGTGAGGTGCTGCCGCCGGCAATCGACTTGATGTCGAAGTTCTGGTTTGTTTCTTTGGCGTACTGATGCAATCGGTCCTTCAGTTGCCAGACCAGCTTCGCGAATTCCAGAACCGTGTCGCAGATTCTTTCACCTGGAAGTTGGAGGGATTTGATGCCGGCAAGCCTGAGACCGGTGAACTCCAATCGCGGTCGTGTGTCGAAATGAACGTAGAAGCGTCGCGACCCGTCCGCAGCCGGTTCAATTTCCTCAAACTGACTGACGGGCGCGTATGCATCCCGGCGCGTTCGGAGGATGCTGCGGAGTTCGGTGAAGATTCCGTCAGCAATCTTCTCTGCAAGGGACGGTGATTGAGTAACGGGCTTCTGCACTGGCAACCTCCCTGCAATCAGCGTTTGAGTCCTGGATATGACGCGAGTGGATGACGATTGGTTCGCTGGCGCTCGGATTCTATGACCGCACTGACCGCCGAGACCAGTTCCTACAGCAACGGTGACCTGGAAATCGCACTTTCAGCCGAGCAATGAAGGCAATTCCGTTTGCCATCGGTGACCCGCGCGGGTAAGTTTGGGCGGTCAGCTTGCCAGCGGGGCAAGCGCTCCCGTGTCCATCGGTGACCGGGTCACCAAACCCCTACGTTTCGGGTCACTGCGGGTCATTACCCGACACCGCGAACCCCCGAAAACTCCGGGAAAACTGAGGTTTCGGCTTCCCTTCAGGGTCTTTCGGGACCAAGAGGTCGCAGGTTCAAATCCTGTCACTCCGACTATTCTTCAATTCGAGCCGTTCGGCGAATGCGTCGAACGGTTTTCTCTTTTCGGTGACGAGGTTTACGTCGCCCAATGTACGGTTCAAACAAATCGCATCCAGGAGTTCGCGACGGACCTCGGTGTTTGAACCGCGCCAGATTTCGGCCGCCCGTTGCGTCCAGTCGAATAGCGCCAGGGCCCCCGTCGCCCGCCCCGCGTCCGCCTCTTCGACGCTGGCCAGTTCCTCGTCCACCCGCGTCCAGATCACCACGTTCATCGCTGGTTCTCCTCGGCTCGCACCAGGACCTCGGCCAGCCGACGGACATTGGTCAGGATCTCGATGGCTTCCTCGTCGCTGATCACCCGCCCGTAGGTTTTCGACCACACACGGCGGGCTTCGGCGAGGGGAAACACGCTGGCGTCAACATGGGTCATGCCCTCCTTTCTGAGGGACATTCCATGCAATCGGCGGGCCGATTTGTTCAGTAGGTCAGAGGTTTTGACGGAAGTTCGTGTCATTTTGGCAGCGGCAGGGGGTGAATGTGCCGGATTCTGTGCCGCCCTGCCCGGAATCGTCGGTAATTGCAACGGATTTCGAGTCCTGCGGGGTGTACTATCCAAGCCGTTGCATTGCAGCGGCTTGCGTCATCTCAATGCCGTCGTTCGACGCAATTCCGGCCGGGCTTTCAGAATTCGACCGGCCCAGTACGGCTTCGCTGGCCGCGTTTGCTCGACGCTGCTCGACGGTCCGTACCAAGGCGGTGTTGCCGTAGAACTGCTCGCTGAGCTGTCTCCGGGCGAGTCAGTCTGATCTGCACCGGTTTCGCTGATCTGCTGCGTCAGACGAGGTGGCGTCATAGACCTGCACGCCCTATCGGCCTCCGACAGGCCCACCGCCCGGTCCAGCCACCGCTTTCGGGCCGATAGCCCTTTTCGAATCAGCGTAGAGGCCCCTCAGCTCGGTGAGCGTCGGCAGTTTTCTGTTCTGAACTCGATACGGTTCGACGACGGTGTTTGCTTGACAGGTTCGATTGAGAAACCTGTGTAGGCGCGTGTAGAGTTATACAGATGCAACTCGAACAGCTTGTGCACTATTTCGAGTCATCGCCCGCCGTGCGGTTGTTGCGGGCGCAGAATGCGCCCTACGTGCTGCGGTTTCTCTACGAGCAGTTCAAGATCGGCGAACGGATTGCGATTCCGCACTCGGAACTGCTGCCGGCCCTGGCGTCGTTTCAGGATCAGACTCAGGAACTCTATCGCGACGCTTTGCGGGATCGCGCAGAAGCATATCTTGCAGACTGGTGTTCGCGCGAGAAGCTGTGGCTTAAACGGTTCATGGAGGCGGGACGCGATGAAGCGATGTATCAACTCACTCCGACGACCGAAGGGATCCTCGATTTCCTTGGCCGGACCCTTGAGCGAGGGTCGGATTTCGTCGGGACGGAGTCGCGTCTGAAGCACGTGATCGACACGCTCGAGAAAGTCGTCGTGGGCGCCTCGCACGACCCGACAGTTCACCTTCGGCACCTGACCAACGATCTGCGGCGCATCCAGCAGCAGATCGATGCGATTCACGCCAACGGCCAGGCGGCCGCGTGGACGCCGACCCGGATTCGAGAGCAATTTGCACTGGCCGTGTCGCTACTGCGCGAACTCCAGCGGGATTTCCGCGCTGTCGAGGAACGGTTCAAGGAAATCACGCATGAGGTTCAACTGCGACATGGGCACGGACTGGATTCCCGCGGAGGGATCCTCGCCGGTGCGCTGGATGCCGTCGATGAGCTGCGCTCGGACGACCAGGGTGTCAGCTTCTACGAATTCTTCAGATTCATCCAGTCACCCGAGCAACAGGACCGGTTACGGGAGATCGTGCGGCAGCTCGAACGCATCCGCGACCTCGCCGAACAGAGTGAAGGTCTTGCGGCCGTGCGGCGGATGATGCCGCTGCTGCTTGCTGAAGCCAACAAGGTCACGGAGACCGAACGCCGGCTCTCCGCCACCCTCCGGCGCCTGCTGGATGTGCAGGGCCAGCGCGAACGCCGCCGTGTGGCTGATCTGCTCCGTGAAATCCGCACGATTGCCATCGGCATGGCGGATGCCCCGCCGCGCAACGGTTCGATACTGGAATTCGACGAGTCGCTCCGAATGGGGTCGCCTGTGCGGCATCGGGACTGGTCTCCGCCGGCGCGGTTCGATGAGATTGACTTCACGGTCGCAAAGGGAGACTCCGCACAACGACAAGTATTCATCGAACAGTTCGTACGGATGTACCGCATCGATTTCCGCACGATGCGGTCGAATGTCCGCGACGCCGTCACGGCGAGCGGTGCGATTTCACTGCGCGACCTGCTGGCGGCACATCCGCCGACGGCCGGGGTGATCGACGTGGTCGGCTATCTGCAGATCGCCAGCGAGGACGGGCATCTGATCAGTGACGCCGCCAGCGAAGAAATCGTGATTCCGTCACCGGACGGCGCGGGATTGTTGGAGGTTTCCGTTCCGATCGTCACGTTTGTGGAACGGAACCGACGATGACGTTGTGCGAATCCGACTTGCCGGAACTGCACGAGTGGAGCCCGGCCGCCATCCGTCTGCTGCAAGGGGTCGTGTACCACGATGACACGCCGACATGGGACCTGCTGCTGCGGTATCGGTCCCGGCTGGAAGACTGGTTTGCCGCAGTCGCACTGCGGCTGGTCGTCGACGAGCCGGAAGGCTTCGCGTACGTCCGGCAAGTCGATGCTGAGCAGGACGGCGAACTGCCGGCGTCGTACGAAGGCCTGCCGAAGCTGTTCCATCGTGTGCGCCTGACCTACGACGCGACGCTGCTGTGCGTGCTGCTCCGCGAGGAACTGCGGCGTTTCGAGGATGAAGACGTCGACAACGAACGCTGCGTGATTTCGACGCTCGATCTGTTCGAGCAGTGGAAGGCGTTTTTCACGACGGAACACGATGACCTGCGTCTTCGCCGGACGCTCGGCACGGCGCTGAATAAACTGGACGAATTGAAGTTCGTGCGACGGTTCAGCGAGGAACCGGAAGAGTGGGAAGTCCGCCGCATCCTGAAGGCACGGCTGTCTGCGGCCGAACTGGAAAAGTTGAAAGCGGCATTGCTGGCGGCGCAAGCGCGGGATTGACTGCCATCCTCGCAGCAGACCGCAGCATGTCGAGTACCGAGCCATGCCCGATTTAATTTCGACCACCGCATTCAGCGACGGGACCGCCCCCGAGGCTGCCCACGACTTGTTCGGGGCGATCAACCGGCCCGGATTCCGACTGCACCGGCTCGAAATGTTCAACTGGGGCACGTTCGACAGTGCGGGCGAACGCACTCTCGGGCATGTGTACCGCGTCGATCCGGCCGGCGGCACGACCTTGTTGATCGGGCGAAACGGTTCCGGCAAGTCGACGTTGGTGGACGCCCTGTTGACGCTGCTCGTCCGGCCACAGGTCCGCAACTACAACGTCGCGGCAGGCGCCAGGAAGCGGGAACGTGACGAACGCACGTACGTGAAGGGCGCCTTCGAGCGCCGCAGCCGTGAAGACGACAATCGCGCGGACGTGCAGTTTCTGCGGCCCCACGGCACTCACTACTCCGTACTGCTGGCGTGTTTCCGGAACGCGCGCAAGGGCCGTGCGTTCACGCTGGCCGTTGTGCTGTACCTGGCCGTGGACGGACGTTGTCGCAAGGTGTACTGCTTTTCGACGGACGAACGAACGATCGCCGGTGACTTCGGCGGGTTTTACAGCATGGACAAGTTGACGCGTCAGCTGCGCGAGCGCGGGTTTCAGACGACCGAACACTACACCGAGTATTACGAGTGGTTCCGCAAGGCGACCGGCGTTCAGCCGAAAGCGATGGACACCTTCAACCAGACGGTCGCTGTAAAAGACATCGAACGGTTGAACGATTTCATTCGGGACCACATGCTCGAACCGTCGCTGCGGGAAGACGACATTAACAGCCTGCTGACGCACTACGATCAGCTTCACCAGGCGCATCAGTGCCTGGTGCGCGTGCGCGAGCAGGAACGGCTGCTGCTGCCGATCGAAGAATCGGGGTTGGAGTGGAAACGCCAGAGTTCCCGGCTGAACGATGTGCAGCGGATGGTGGACGCCTCAGAGGCGTACTTCCGCCGGAAAACGATTGATCTGTATGAGCCGGAGTGCCGGCGGCGACGGGAAGAACTCGACCGGGTGGTCGAGAGCAAACAGGAGTTGAAGGCGTCGATCGAAGCAGCGCAAGAAGAAGCCCGGCGGCTGCGCACTCAGATCGAGGGGGCCGGAGGCGACCGGTTGCGGATGATTCCGCACGAGATAGCAAATCACGAAACGGCCGCGTCGGCGAAGCGACGGGACAGTCTCAGGTATCACCAACTGCTTCGCACCGTGGGCCTGACCGAAGCTGTCTCGAACCAGCAGCAGCTTGAGGATGTTCAGCGGCGCCTGGTCCCGTATCAACGCGAGGTGCAGAAGCGGCTCGAGGACGCTCGGAAGCGGCATGAAGCACTCGTGGTGGAGCGCGGCGACGTGCGGCGAATCCGCAACGAATCGCAAGACGAGTGGGCCTTGCTGGAAGGTCGCCGCGAAAACCTTCCGCCCGTCCATTCGGAACTGCGACGGAACCTGTGCGCTGAACTAGGGCTCGCCGTGGACGACCTGCGGTTCGCGGGCGAGTTGATGCGCGTCACCCCAGAGGAGTCGGCTTGGGAGGCGAGCATCGAAATCGTGCTCCGCACGCTCGCGCTCAGCCTCCTAGTGCCGGATCGGAATTACGAACTCGTCAGCAGCTATATCGACCGGAACCGTCTGGCGGGGCGACGCGGTGAAGGACTCCGGCTGGACTATCTTCGCGTCGGACCGGTCTCGAGGACAGGCTCGGTGCCGGCGCACGATTCGATCATCCGGAAGCTGCAGTTTCGGAACGGGCATCCGCTGCTGCCGTGGCTCAAAGCGGAGCTGCAGCAGCGGTTCGACTTCCACTGCTGCGAGACGATCGAGGACTTTCAACTTGCGGCCGGCCTCGCGGTGACACGGGAAAGGCACGTCAAACGTGGCCGGACGCGACACACCAAAGATGACCGCGAACTGGCGTCGAACCCGCGGAACTTCGTGCTCGGCTGGGACAACCGCGAGAAGCGCCGCCGACTGGCCGAGGAAATCGCCCGTTGCGACGCGCGCATCGCCGCACTCGGCGGTCCGATCGCAATCCTCGAGACCGAACGCACACATCGCGAGGCACAACTGGCGGCCATCAATGAGCTTGACCAATTCCGCAGCTTTGCGGACATGGATTTCGCGTCGCACGAGCGAGCCATCACCGACCTGGAGCTGGAACGCAAGAGAATCGAAGAGGGCAGCGACCAGATTCGAGCCTTACGAGCGCGGTTGTCGGCCTGCGAGGCAAGCGAGGACGGCCTGCAGGCTCAGCGAGACGATGCGGTCGGTCGCGAACGCGAGTTGCGCAACGAAATCGAAGGGGCAGAGACGCTGGTGGCGAATGCCCGGCGATCTCTCGAGGAGTTAAACTCCGCCGGAATGCTTGAGAGCGTTCAGTCGCAGTTCAGCCGCCTGGATGCGCACTTCGCCGAGAGCCCCCTGACGTTCGAGGACCTGTTCGAAAGAAGCGCCGAATTTGAGAGGAGCCAGCGCGCCCGACTCGCCGGGATTCGCGATCAACTCAAGCCGCTGGAATCGGCAATCGCCGGCGCAATGACCGCGTTCGTGCGGAAGTTCCAGGCCGAAAGCGCGGACCTGGCAGCGACGGTGGAATATCTTGACAGCTACCTCAGCCTGCTGACGGCCAGTCGTGAAGAAGACCTCCCGCGGCACGAAGCGCGGTTCAAGGAACATCTCAACGACAAGGTGACGCGGGAGATTGGCCAGTTGAGCGGTCAGTTGCAGCTGGAGCGGACGTCCATCGAAGACAGAATCGAGCTGCTCAACGACGCGTTGCGGCAGCTCGAATACCGCCCGGGAACGTACATGCGCCTGGAAGCGCGGCTGGTCCGCGACCGGGAGATCATCGACTTTCAGCAGGCATTGGCGAACTGTCTGAGCGACGCCTTTGAGGGGTCGTTCGAAGCCGACGAAGCCCGGTTCGAGCGAATCCGTGATCTGATCATGCGGTTGCGGGAAGAGGATCGCTGGCGGAATAAGGTCACCGACGTGCGGCGTTGGTTCGATTTCGTGGCGCGGGAGATCGACAACCACTCCGGCGAAGAGCGCGGGTACTACGAAGACAGCACGGGTCAGTCCGGCGGCGAGAAAGCGAAGCTCGCCTTCACCATCCTCGTGGCCGCAGTTGCCTACCAGTATTGCATCGACCCGCAGCGAGAAGACAGCGACCGGTTTCATTTTGTCGTCGTCGACGAAATGTTCTCGAAGGTCGACGACCAGTACTCCGAATACGCGCTGCGCCTGTTCGAGCGATTCGGCCTGCAACTGCTGATCGTCGCGCCGCTGGATGCCAAAGCACGTGTCACGGACGGGCACGTGCAGTGCTATCTGCTGGTTACGAAGGACGAGACGAGCCGGTCGAGCATTCACACCATGACGGCCCGCGAATTTGAGGACCAGGTCGACGACGGCGGCAGTGCTGACGATTCGCCGGCCGAGTTCGCCCGCAGACGGCCGCCCAAGCGGCCGCGATGACCTCGACCGATGATTACTCCCGACCAGATCCGAGAGAAAGCGGAGCGGCTGTACCACCAGGTCATCAAGGCCTGGCTTGCAGGCGACGAATCGTTCTTTCCCCGAACGATTCCTGCCTCGAAGTCGCTGGAGGACGCTGACTTGCCTGCGGCGATCAAGTCAGTCCAGCGGCTTCGCTCGGCCTCACGCGAAGCGCTGGGCTATGGCTATTCGATCGAGTGGGAAGTACGCCGCTCTCGCCGGTTCGGACAAAACGGCTTCCCCCGTCGCATCTTCTTTGAAACCGCGAACGATCTGTTGCGGCTGATCGGGCGCGAACGCGAATTTGCCGCGTTCCAAGCGGGAGTCGGTAAGCTGCGAGCAGCGTTCGACGATCTCCTGGATGACTGGATGCCGTCCAACGTCCGGCTGCTGTCGGAAAACCTGCCCGACGTCGACGGCCTGATTGCCGTTGTCCGCTACTTCCTGGATCACCCGCAGCCCAACCTGTTTGCAAGGGAATTGCCAATCGACGTCGACACGAAGTTTGTCGAACGCCATCAATCGATCCTTCGACAATGGCTCGACCGCCTGCTGCCGCCGAACGCGATCCGTGCGGACGAAATCCAGTTCGAACGCCGCTACGGCTTGCGCGACAAAGAACCATTCCTGATTCTGCGGTCCCTCGATCCTGCGATCCAGGCCGAACTGCACCTGATCGCACCCGATATCGCACTTCCCCTGTCAGCGCTCGCCACGTTGCCGGTTCGTTCAGCCACGATTTTCGTCATTGAGAACCGTGTCCCCTTGCGGACCTTTCCACCCGTTTCCCGCGGGCTCGCGCTCGAAGGCCGGGGATGTGCCGTCACCGAGCTGCGCGACGTCCCCTGGCTGGCCGAAAACCAGCTGTACTACTGGGGAGACATGGACGTCGAGGGGTTTGCGATCCTCAATTCCCTGCGGTCGCTGTTCCCGCGCGCGCGGAGTCTGCTGATGGATGCCGACTCCTTCGACGCGTTGGTCGCTCTCGCCATCTCAGGCACCGACCGCGTTTCAGCATCGACCGCCCACCTTACTGCGACCGAACTTCAAGCCTTCACTCGCTGCTGCGATGCTCAACTGCGCATCGAGCAGGAACGAATCTCGCAATCTGAAGTCAGGCGGGCGGTGACGCAGAGAGTCGATGAATTCGCAGGTTAGGCGAGTTCCGACCCAGTGCGATTCGGCCGACAAGAAAGCTGTGAGCAGCAGACGGGCAGCGGTTATCTGACAATGGCGTGGAGCTCGCTCGCGAGTCATCCTGATGCTCGGCCGAAACTCGCCATGGCATCGTGACTGATGCGACATATGCGACAGCCGTGGAGGGGATTGCACTGCCGCGCCGCTTTGCAGGCTTGGAGACATTGTTGTGCTCGGCAATTGATCCCGGACCGAAACGAACTGAATTGGTCTGCGAGATGCACTCGCGGAACCCATAGCGCCTGCTGCCTGACTAAATTATCGCCCCAAATGCGCCACAATGCAGTGGTAGTGGATAGAGAAGAGAGTTGAGTG
>ERZ869936.1886-NODE-1886-length-13603-cov-4.901314_pt1 | contig 13603 bp, 10 predicted proteins | sample MGYA00520876_ERZ869936 | MGnify/ENA primary metagenome ERZ869936 (study PRJEB32218, sample SAMN09650985) | biofilter metagenome | isolation source: enrty point of leading RO module | place: Saudi Arabia: Thuwal, RO plant located on Red Sea | collected 2016-02-17 ...
CATGCGCTACGACGACTGGAAGGCGAATCGAGGCCGTCCGTGACGACCTCCACCCACACATCGGCCCGGAGGCGTTTCAGCGCATGCGTCCTCGCTCTACTCTCCGTTGCCGCTCTCGCGGCGTGTGGAGGCGGCACCGACGAGGCATCGTCGACCGATGAGGCCGGCGGCCCCACCACGACCGCCAACGTCCCGGCCGACCAACTCGTCCGCACCGCCGATCCCTTCGAGCGCGGATACACCGTCGACGATTTCCCGCGGGTGCAGGAGCTGGCCACCGGCGTGTACAGCTACGAGCAGCTCCGCTCCGCCGGCGAGGAGATGTTCACCACGGTGAGCATGTTCGTCGTCACCGACGAGGGCGTTCTCGTGGCCGACGGTCAGGGGAGCGTGGAGGAGACCCAGCGGCTCATCGAGCACATCGGTGAGATCACCGACCAGCCCATCACGACGGTGGTGGTGGCATCGGACCACGGCGACCATACCGCCGGCAACTCGGCGTTCGCGGACGGCGTGGAGTTCATCGCCCACCCCACGTCGGCGGAAGCATTGGAACGCATGGACGGCGTGCCTGCCGCCACGCGCATGGTGGAAGACGAGCTCGTCCTTTCGATGGGCGGCAAGGAGATCCAGGTCCTGCACCTCGGCCGTGCCCACACCGGAGGCGACCTGGTGGTCTACCTCCCCGAGGAGAGCATCATGTTCATGAGCGAGGCGTACCTGCACCGGATCTTTCCGGCCATGCGGAGCGCCTTTCCCTCGGAGTGGATCGACATGATCGAGCGGGCCCAGGAGATGAACGTCGAGACGTACGTTCCAGGCCACGGTTTCGTGGACCACCCCTCCATCCTGGCCGAAGAGCTGGAGCTCTTCCAGGGAGCCATCCGCGTGGTCATCGCCCAGGCCGAGCAGCTTCACGAAGAAGGGTATGGTGTGGAGGACGCCCAGCAGCAGGCATTCTTCGGCGACCTGGAGGAGTGGTCACTCCGCGAGAGCCAGGGCGATCGGGCCATCGCCCAGGTGTACGCCGAGATCGACGGCACCCTCCCCGAGCCGCGCCGATGACCAGCCCCTTCCCGTCCGTCATCGACGGGGCCCGGAACCGCGCGGGCAACGACCCCATCTTCACGCTCAACGCCGAAGCCCGAGCCCGGGCGGCGGCAGGAGAGTCCATTCTCAACGCCACTCTCGGCGCCCTCATGGACGACGACGGCGCGCAGTGCACCATGCCCACCGTCCTCGAGACGATGGCCCGACACGCCGCCACGGGGCGGCCGGCTGGGTACGCGCCCATCTCGGGAATGCCGGCGTACCGTGAGGCCGTGATCCGCGACCTCTTCGGCGACGGTCCTCTCGCCGCTCAAGCCGTCTGCGTGGCGACGCCCGGCGGCACCGGCGCCGTCCATGCCGGCGTGGTGAACTTCCTGGCTCCGGGGCAGAAGCTCCTGGTGCCCGAGTTCTACTGGGGCCCGTACCGCCCCATCTGCCACCACACCGGCCGCGACCTCGAGCCCTTCCGGATGTTCGACGCCGACGGCTCCTTCGACGTCGCGGAGATGGCCGCCGGGCTCGAACGCCACATCGATGCCCAGGGCCGGGCCATGGTCGTCCTCAACTTCCCCTGCCACAACCCCACCGGGTATTCGCTGGACGCGGGAGAGTGGCAGGAGGTGGTCACGGCCGTGAAGGCCGCCGGCGCCCGGGGCCCCGTCACGGTGATGATCGATGCCGCGTACATGGAGTTCGGCGGCGACTCGGCCCGACGGTGGATCGACGCCGTGCCCGGCCTCCTGGAGCATGCGACGGTCCTGGTGGCGTGGACGGCGTCGAAGAGCTTCGCCCAGTACGGGGCACGGGTCGGAGCGCTCATCGGGCTCCACCGGGCCCCGGCGGAGCGGACGCAGATCGACAACGCGCTCGGCTACACGTGCCGCTCGACCTGGTCCAACTGCAACCACCTCGGCCAGCTGGCGGTGACCGAGCTTCTCACCGACCGCGACCTCTCCAATCAGGTGGCCGTCGAGCGGGCTGCCCTGGCCGCGCTCCTCGACGAGCGCATCGACGCCTTCAACGAACACGCCTCCAAGGCCGGCCTACCGACGCCCCGCTTCGACGCCGGCTTCTTCGTGGCCATGTTCACGCCCGACCAGGAGCGGACGGCGGCGAGGATGCGCGAGTTGGGCGTCTACACCGTGCCCATCCCCGGAGCGGTTCGCGTCGCCATGTGTTCGACGCCGGCCGCGGCGGTACCCCGCCTGGTGGAGGCGCTCGAGGCGGGCGTGGCTGCCGGGGTGTCGGGCTAGTCCGACTCGAAGCGACCCGGGCGCTACCGCCCACCTATCGCCCGGCTGCCGCCCGTCCCGCCCGAATCGCGTCGTCGGCCTCGGGACCCGCCATGAGGAGTCCCAGGAAGCCCTCGTCGATGCGCTGGGCAACGTCCTGCGTGTTGGCCGTGATCATGTCCGGTCGGCCCACCCGCTTCGCCTCCTCCAGCACTCGCTGGTTGCCCGCCTCACCGGCCTCGCGACTGCCGAGAGCCTGGGACAGGCTGCCGATGCCACACGCGAGGACGCTGTAGCCATCCACGTCGGCGATGGCGGCCGCGGCCTCGAGTGCGCCGGGGTCTTCGATCATGACCATGGCGATGACGGTGCCGTCGGGGTTCGACGGCGACCATACGTCGGCGCCGGCCGACTCCATGAACTCCACCACCATCTGCGCTTCTTCCACGCTTCGGACGTGGGGGAAGACGAGGCCGTCGGCACCCGCCTCCAGCGCCTCCGCGGCTCGCACGCGCGCGGCCTCGGGCCCGTCGGCGGAGATGGGAGGAATGCGCACCAGGAGCGTGGGCGCCGAGGGATCGTCGCCCAGTCCGGCAGCTACCGTCGCCACCGCCTCGGGATCGTAGGCCCCTTCGAGATTCAGGAAGAGGTAGTCCAGGAGTTCGTTCTCCGCGAGGCGGGCGGCGCCCTCTTCGGTGTAGAGTGGCGGCAACCGTTCGCCGTCGGGACCGCGGGCTCCACGTTCTCGCTCGCTGGGCACGAAGACGCCGAACGCCGGCGTACCCTCGGACCACAGATCGACGAGGGTGGTGCGCTGTGCGTGGATCGACGCCGATTGCGGCCCGATGCTCGCCTCTCCGGTGGCCGACGCGGACTCGCCGGAGTCGACCCCACCGCACGCCCCGAAGACCGACAGGGCGGCAAGAGCCAACCAACGGCGGGGGGTGCGACTCATTCCCGTCGCCATCCTCAGCCTCCCCTGCCTGAAGCCTGGAGTCCCACCGCCAGCGCTTCGGGACGCGTCACGATGATCATCTCGAAGCCCTGTTCCAGGCGTTCGGCGATGTCGTCGGGTCCCGCGGTGATCCCGCAGGGGACGTCGAACTCCTGACACGCGGCGAGCACCGTCTGGATGGCGCTCTCCACCGCCTCCATGTCACCCTCGTAGGCCCGGCGCAGGTCGCCGGGGCCGGGAATGGCGACGCCGACGCCAGGCGCACCGACGAGTTCGCGCGCCAAAGCGATGCCCGACCGGTCCTCGATGAGGATGACGTTGAGGACGTCGCCGTCTGGGTTCAGCGGCCAGAGCCGATCACCGGCGACCTCGGTGGCGAGTGCAACGTCCTCCACCGTCTCCACGTGGGGGAGGACCAAGCCGTCGATCCCGGCCGCCAACCCCTCCTCCATGTACGTGCGGGCCGCGTCAGGGTCGTCCCGGATGGGCGGAATCCGAAGCACCACGGGGTGCGGACCCGCCTGCCCCGACGCCTCGGCCATGCTGGCCATGAACGTCTCCATGGTGGGGATGTCCCACGGGCCCGACTCCAGCGAGTAGAAGATGAAGTCGGTCTCGTCGTTCCCGGCGGCCTGGACGCCTCCCTCGGCCGACTGCTCGGGAGCGAACATGCCGAAGACCGGCTGCCCGGAGGCCAGCAACGCGATGATGTCGTTGTCGTGCTCCATGGGTGCTGCCGTCATGGACGGCTCACCCTCGGGCATGGTCTCCTCCTCCGCCCCGCAGGCCGCGACGGCGGCAACGGCCAGGACGAGAGTCGTACGGCGGATCATCGGGACCATGGGGGGACGACTCCGTTCATGCGGGCGTAGGCGATGGATTGACCGAGGTGTTCGTTCATGTGGGTCACGAGCTGCAGCAACACGGCCCACTCCCCGACCTGACGACCGTACAGCATCGTCGACGCATCGAGGTCGCTTCCGTCCATGGAGTCGGCCACGTCACGGACGTACTGCATGGAGGCCTCGAGGATGGCGACGACGTCGTCCTTCTCGGTGACCTCGTCCTCCCAGCGCGCGTACTCCGCCCGGGAGACCGGCGACGACCGATCCATGTTCTCATGGGGGTACATGTAGTTGTAGCGGGCGATGTGCATGAAGACGCGCGCCACGCTGGCTACGCCCTCGCCGGGGCTCCAGTCGTACGTCGACTCGGGCATGGCCCGGGCCAACGCCACCAGCTTCTGTGACGACGCCCCGAACTGGCCCTGGAACTCCTCCATGAAGCCGGGAGGCGCGCTCTGCGACGCGGCCGCGCGTGACGCAGCAGGCGCCCCAGGCGCCGCAGACGCGGCCTGGGCCACCACCGCCATCGGCATCGCCAGAAGCGCACCCACGACGACGGCCGCACCTGCACCCAGGCCCCTCATCGGGACGAGACCTGTTCGGCGCGCATGGCCTCGGGGTTCTCTTCGAGGGGGTTCAGGACCATCTGTCACTCGATGTTCTCTCCCATTCCACGCACGTAGTGGTCCATCCACGCCATCTCGCTCACCGCCTTCACCAGGCGATTGCGCGGGTCCGGAATGCCGTGGCTGCGGCCGGGATACATGAAGAGCTCGGTGGGCACATTCAGCTTCTTGAGCGCCATGTGCAGCTCCACCGACTGGGGGCTGGGGACGCGCGGATCACCCTCAACCACGTGGATCATGGTGGGCGTGCTGGCGTTGGTGATGTACTTGAGGGGCGACTGGTCGAAGTAGGTGTCGAAGTCCTCGTACAGGAAGCCGTCGCCCACGTAGAACTGGCGGTTCCTCTGCACGTCGCTCTGGGCGTACATGCTGATCCAGTTCATGGTCCCCGCCCCGGAGCTGATGGCCTTGAAGCGGTCGGTCTGGGTGAGGATCCAGTTGGACCAGTGGCCGCCGGCGCTCCAGCCGAGGGCGCCCATGCGGTCACCGTCGACGATCCCCTCGTCGATGAGGTAGTCGACACCCGTCATGATGTCGTCGTAGCCCAGCGTGAAGTAGTCGCCGACGATGTCGGTCCGATGGGCGTTTCCGTAGTTGCGTGAGCCGCGGTAGTTGGGCTTGAGCACCGCGTATCCCGCACCGGCGTACACCTGGGCGCTGTACCCACCGTTGAAGCGGAGGACGTCCGCCGACGCCGGCCCACCGTGGATGGCCACGATGAGGGGGTATCGCGTGCCCTCCTGATAGCCGACGGGGTAGACCAGGACGCCGCCCACCTCCTTGCCGTCGGTGGACGTCCAGTTGATCTCCACCTCCCGGCCGAGGGCGATCTCGTCGACCTGGGGATTGGCATCCACCAGCCGGGTCCAGCGGCTCCGGTCGGCGACATGGTCCAGGCTGGCCACGGTGAACACCGTCGGCGGCGTCTCCGGATCCTGATAGTCGATGAGGATGGCGTCGCTGTCCTCGTCCCGATCCACGGAGAGGGACGCCCGTTCGAAGGTGATCTGCGTCACCTCGTCGGCGGCGATGTCCAGAGCCCACAGTTGGTTCGTGACGGTGATGCCGGTGTTGAAGTAGATGGTGCCGGCGTCGTCGGACCAGAAGCCCACGGACAGGCTCTGATCGAAGTCGGAGCCCAGCTTGCGGAAGGGCTCACCCCGGGCCGTCACCTCGCGCAGGTAGATCCGGTTCTCGGTCATGGCGTTCCGCGCCATGTCGGCGGGAGCCGAGAAGGCGGTGGTGCGGCTCGCCGGCGAGAACGTCGCCTGCCTTTCACCGACCTCGAAGTTCTCCGTGAGGCGCTCCACCCGATTGGTAGCGAGATCCAGGAGGTACTGATCGGCGTAGAGGCGCGCCCCGGTGATGTTGCGCTCGTACCGGTTCGGGGAGCCACCACTGAAGGCGACCCACCGGCCATCGGGCGACAGCTCGAAGTTCTCGACGCTGTACTCCGGAGAGCTGACCAGCTCATCCTCCATGCCGCTCGCCACGTCGACGATCCAGAGACTCGACAGGGGCGTGACCCCGTTCTTCACGTCCACCGTGAACCCGGCCTCGAGGCGTGCCTTCTCGTCTTCGAGAAAGTCGTCGGGGCGCGTGAAGTAGATGGAGCCCCCGTCCACACTCCACTCCCACCGGTCCACTCCGGCTTCGCCCCGGGTGACGACCGTGGATTCGGCCTCGGGCAGGTCGGCCACCGCCATCCGATGGAGCTGCTCCTGCCCCGAGTCACCACTACGGTAGACGAGCCACGCGCCGTCGGGGCTGAAGTCGAAGCCCGAGACGCCGTGCTCCGCGTCGGTGATGCGCTGCCCTTCCCCTCCATCGGGTCGCATCATGTAGAGCTGGTCATCGCCGCCCTCCGAGTCGCGATCCGACGCGAAGACGAAGAACGACCCGTCGGGGCTCCAGGTCGGGCTGGTCTCGCTCTCCTCGTCGGTGAAGGTCAGCTGCCGGCTGGATGCGACCCCGTCGGCCATGGACACCAGGTGGATGTCCGTCTGGGAGTCGGCCTCTTCCCAGTCCGGTGTGGTCACGGTGTAGAGCATCCAGCGGGCGTCGGGGCTGGGGGCCCACGAGCCGGCGCGATTCATGAGCTGGACGTCCATGAAGGTCATGGGGCGCTGCTGAGCCGCGACATCGGCAGCGGGCAAAGCCACGGCGGCGACGGCCAGCAGGGCGACGAGCGTGCGGGAAGGTGCGGGGCGTGCGGTTGTCATGGTCATTCGGATGGGACGTCGGGTCGACGATGGCCGGAGCTGCGCGCGGGGCGCTTCCGACTGGGAGCAGACGCTCATAATGGGGCGCCTCGCTCGATCTGGCACGGGGTAGCCCACCCACCGGATGCAGCGGGGGTGGTCGGCTATTCGTGCGGGTCGCCGCCGACCTTCTCGCCGGAGATGAACGCCCGAGCGCCCTCGGGGAGCAGGAGATCGTCGGAAATGGCTGCGATCTCCTCCGCTTCCTCCCACGCCCGCTCGAGGAGCCAGAGCTCGCCCTCGAGGGCCCTGCGCTCCTGCTCTTCGTGAAGCGCCATCTCGAGAGCGAGCTTGGTGGGCTTCGGCATCTTGTTGACGTATCCGGGGACGCCCTTCTTGTCGGTGAAGCGGTCCCCCTGCACCAGCTCGTGCAGGAAGTGATCGGGGTGACCGTGCTCCTCGATCTGCGTCACCGCATCCTGCACGACCCGCTCCTTCCCGCCGGCGTGGTTCATCGCGGGCATGATCAGGCTGATGTGGCGCTCCGCCTCCTCGCCGTCGAACCACTCCGTCTTCTTGCCCTTCCGCACCTCGAGTCGATAGCCGGACTCGCCCTCTGGTGCCCGCAGTCGCGTACCCAGGAGGTCGATGTTCTTGAGCTTGATGACCCGGCCGTCGTCGGTGCGCAGCTTCACCCGCGTACGACCGTTCATCCACAGGTTGAAAAGGTTGCCCGACTGACCCAGTACGGCTCCGCTCACCACACCCGTCACCGCGCCCCCGATGATGACGGCTCCGAAGACCACGGCGGCGCCGGCCCCGTAGAGCACGGCCTTCTTCCGCCTCCGCCCGAACTGATCACCGTAGCGCCACGCGGCGAACTCCTGACGAAGGGGATCGCCGATGCGGACGAGCTCGAGACCTTCGGCATGGCGAGCCAGCCCCACGTTCTCCGACGAAACACGCACCCGGGTCTCGCGGAAGAGGCGCTCGCATGTCTCCACGGCTTCCCAGCGCTCTTCCATGGGGGTGAGGTTCCACCGCTCGCACTTCCGGCACACGACCCAGAGACGGCCCCGGGCGGCATCGAAGGCCAGGCGCCGGCCTACCGGGAAGGTCTCCACCACCTCGTTCGCCCCGAGGGGGCGATTGCAGAACATGCAGGTGGTGTACATGGGGGCTCCCCGTCATGGACCGTCCAGTGGAGTGACGCACTCCTCTACCTCCAATACGGGCCAGGAAGGCGGCGTATTCAAGATCGGAGCCACGCATGTACGCGGTGGGGCTATCGGGACCGGGCACCCGAGCCCCCTCCGATGGTAGCTTTCGGTCAGGGGCCCTCCCGAGGCCCTGTGCACATCAGCCTCGAGAGACGCATGCTCCACCTCGTACGACTCCACCACGCCGCGGTCCTCGTTCGATTCCGCCACGCCCTGGTCCTCGGCGGCCTCCTCCTCGCATCCGGCTGTGCCACCCTTCAGCAGCTGGGCGCCCTGCGGAACGTCGACTTCGACCTCCGCGGCGTGTCCGACGTCCGTCTGGCCGGCATCGACTTCACCCGGGTCCGATCGTTCAGTGACTTGAGCCTGGGCGACGCGGCCGCGCTGGCGACAGCGGTGGCGGACCGCAATCTGCCCCTGGACCTCCAGTTGGACGTCGTCGCCGTGAACCCAGAAGACAACTACGCCGATGCGCGCCTCGTCGAGATGGCGTGGACGCTCTTCCTGGAAGACCGGGAGACGGTGAGCGGCATTCTCGATCGTGAGATGGTGCTGCCTCGCGGCGAACCCACCGACGTACCCGTGCGCGTAGGTCTCAACCTCGTCGAGTTCTACGAGGGCAATGCCCGCGATCTCTTCGAGCTGGCGCAGTCCCTCGCAGGCGTCGGTGGGCAGCCCAAGGAGGTCATGGTGGAGGTGCTCCCCACCGTCCAGACCTCCCTCGGCCCCATTCGGTACCCCGAGCCGCTACGCCTTCGTCACACCGTAGGCGGGTAGCCGCGGCCGCGGCCACCCGCCCGGGGGCGAAGGCGGACCGTCAGTAGCCCGCCCGGGCGCGACGGCGCTCGTCAGTAACCGGGCCGGAAGTACCGGTTGCGCTGGTACAGGTTGAAGGGCTGAACCTCCACCACCGGCAGGTACTGGTGGCTCATGACGCGCATCATCGGCACGCGCTGACGCTCGTCGTCCCCCTCGTCGGTCACCTCGAGGATGTGATCGGTCCATCCCCAGGTGATGAGGTTGTCGTCGGTCTCGGGCTCGAGGATGTAGTTGATGAGGTTGGCCCTCGACTGGGCGCTGGGAATCCAGAACCAGCCGGGTGCCACATCCACGGCCTCGGTGGCCTTCTCCACCTCCACCGACTTGAGGTAGTGGCCCTGGAAGTACGAGTCGCGATTCACGTCGGTGGCGTAGTAGACCTCGGCGTCCAGGGTGGCCGGCTCGCGGAATCGGTAGACGGAGATGTCGTGGTCTTGGAGCAGCGGAACGATGGACGCCATGGCCGGGGGCAGGAGATAGCCCACGGGACGGGTCGTCGTGCGCGTCGGCACCCACTCGAGGAAGACCGGAACGGTCTGAAGCGAGTACCCGCCGGTCGCGTCCTCGTCGGGCATCCACACGGACTCGTCGCCCCGGTTCGTGAGCTCGTACTCCAGGACGATGGGATCGCCTCCCTGGGCTCCCGCCTCCACCGCACGCATCCGGGACCCGGTAGTGAGGGCCCGGATCTCGTCGCGGTTGTCGGCGGCGACGCGAAGGATTTCGCTGGTGGCCAGGAAGCCGCCGCGAACCTGATGGTAGTACCGCTCCTCTTCGGCGATCGCTTCGAGCGATCCGTTGCGGAAGAGCGTCCGCGCGTTTGGCGTCTCCAGCAGGATGCCGATGGAGTTGGTCAGGCCCGTGTATACGTGGTGCTTCCGTGGCTCCACCGACGTGGAGCCCCATCCGCGCTCCCCGTCCTGGGTCCGGACTCCCGAATAGTCGAAGGCCCGGTATCCTTCAGCCGCCACCGCCTCACGGAGGCGGGGGAAGATGTTCTGGTAGGGATATCTCCGCAGCTCCTCGTCGGCGGCGGGATTCAGCGTGCCCTGGTAGGTGATGACATAGGGCGGTGACCCTCCATGGTGACCGTCGACGTGGATGTCGGGCGTCCACTCGTTCATGACCTGGGTGACGAGAGCGTGGATCTCCTGGGACTCGAGCTTCACGTAGTCCCGGTTCATGTCGTAGCCCGCTTCGTTGGTCCGGCGCCGCACTTCACCCCCGTCGGGGTTGATGATTGGCACGACCACTACGATGACGTCGTCGAGCACGCTGCGGAGGTCGCCCGCCACCAACTCCTTCGCCACCAGCTGGACCGACTCCTTCGGCGAGACCTCACCGCCGTGCACCGACGGGGCCAGGAGGACGATGGTCTTCCCCGAGCGTACCGCGTCCTCCGGGTTCGTGATGGGCGGGTCGGCGATGGTGACCGTGTACATCTCCCGATCGAGGAGCGTGTGGGTCAGCGGTCGCATGTTCACGATGTGACTGATGGCGTCGAGCTCGTACCAGAACGCCATCAACGGCTCGAAGGGCGTGGGCCCCGAGCGGAAGTTCTGCTCCTCCTGCCACGTTTGTGGGAGTTCCTGGGCGCCGAGAGGGGCGGCCGCCGGGACGGCGACGAGAGCGAGGAGGGCTAGGGCCCGGCTGAAGCCGGAGAGCGTGCGACGGAGCATGATGGCCATGGTGCGGGTGAGTCGGTCCGAAAACGGACCGACACGGTAGGCGTGCACCCGCGAGGCCGCCACCGGTGGCGGCCGGATGGACTCCGCATACCTCAGGGCGTCGTCAGGAACAGGTGCGTGCCGCGCGTGACCACGATACCCACCCCGTGCTGCCGAAGAGCGCAGTTCTCGATGTTCGCCCGGTGCCCGGGGCTGTCGATCCAGGCCTGGAGGACCGAGGCGGCGTCGTAGTACCCGTAGGCGATGTTCTCCGCAGCGCCGGAGTAGGAGATGCCGGCATTGGTCATGCGATCGAACGGGGAGTCGCCGTCCGGATTCGTGTGGGCGAAGTAGTTCCGGGCGATCATGTCCGCCGAGTGGGCTTCCGCCACCTCGGCCGCCGCACCGTGCCACTCGAGGACCGGACATCCGACATCGACCCGGTGGTCGTTGAGAAGCTCCACGAACTCGACCACACGGGGGTCCGCGGCCTCCGGGCCGGTGAGACTGTCCCCGCACGCAGCCAGCACCGCCACACAGAGCCCGAGGGTACCGTACCACGTTCTCGGCTTCGCATCCATGAGCGTTCTACCTCGGCTTCGTGTCCGGAGTTCGTGTCGATCACTGCCCTTGTCGGAAAATCCGTGCCATTCCCCTTCCAGGGGCCGGGGGGCATGCCGCCGGCCCGCTCCAGCGGCTTTCGCGCCCCGCTTCGGGCCCCGCGAAGGCCGGCGATAAGCTGGAATGGCGCGCCTCGCTGGCCCCTGGGACCCCCGGACCGTACCGTGACCCCTCGATCGTGTACCCGCCACCCGTCGGGTACCGCGGACAGGCAAAGATTTCGTGGTGGAGGAAGGACGTGCGTCTCGTCATCGAAGGGCTCTCCAAGACGTATCCGGGCGGAGTCCAGGCCCTGAGCGATGTCACGCTGACCATCGATCCGGGCATGTTCGGGCTCCTCGGCCCCAACGGGGCCGGAAAGTCGACCCTCATGCGAACCATCGCCACGCTCCAGCGCCCGGATACCGGGTCCATCCACCTGGGCGACCTCGACGTGCTGGCGCAGCCCGACGAAGTGCGGAAGGTCCTGGGCTACCTCCCGCAGGAGTTCGGGCTCTATCCCAACCTTTCGGCGAAGGTGGTGCTGGACCACTTCACCACCCTCAAGGGCATCACCGGACGAAATGAGCGAACGGAGCTCGTCGAGTCCCTCCTGGTGAAGACCAACCTCTGGGAATCGAAGGACAAGGCGGTGGGTGGATTCTCGGGCGGGATGAAGCAACGCCTGGGCATCGCCATCGCGCTGGCCGGCGATCCGAAGCTGCTCATCGTGGATGAGCCGACGGCGGGCCTCGACCCGACGGAACGCCATCGCTTCCTGAACCTCCTGGCGGAGCTCGGCGAGGACATCGTCGTGATCCTGTCCACGCACATCGTCGAGGACGTGCGGGAGCTGTGCAGCTCCATGGCCATCATCCATCGCGGGCGGGTCGTACTCGAAGGCGATCCCGCGGCGGTCCTCGAGGGCGCTCGTGGCAAAGTGTGGCGAAAGAAGGTGGGCCGGGACGAGTTGGAGGCGCACCAGAACGACCTGGATGTCATCTCCATACGCCTTCAGGCAGGCGAGCCCCTCATCCACGTGTGGAGTGACGATGCGCCTGGCGCCGGCTTCCAGAGCGTCGAACCGGCCCTGGAGGACGTCTACTTCCATCAGGTGGGCGAAGCCGCCGCCCGGAGCGTCTGATGTTCTGGCCCATCCTACGCTTCGAGCTCACCTACCATCTCCGGCGGCCGGTGACGTGGCTGTACCTCGGGATCCTCTTCCTCTTCAGCCTCTTCCTGATCTCCTCCGACGCAGTGGTCGTCATTGGCGCAGCGGGGCTGGTGAAGCGGAACTCGCCCTATGCCCTCGCCCAGGCCACCACGGTCCTCACCGCCCTCGGGACCGTCTTCACCGTGGCCATCGTCGGCACGTCGCTTCTCCGCGACTTCCGGGTCAAGACCCACGAGCTCCTCTTCACGACCCATCTCACCCGTCTCGGCTATCTGGCAGGTCGTTTCCTGGGCGGCTTCGCCGTCATGGTAGTGGTCTACTCGGCGATTCCCATCGGGAGCTTCCTCGGAACGCTGGTGCCGTGGGCCGACCCCGAGACGCTCCTCGAGGCACCCAACCTCTGGTTCCACGTCCAGCCGTTCCTGCTCTACGGCACCACGACGCTCTTCCTCGTCAGCGCCATCTTCTACGCCATCGGGGCCCTCACCCGCAGTCTGGTGGCGGTCTACACCAGCGGCATCGCCCTGCTGGCCGCGTGGAGCATCGCCGGCAACTGGACCCAGAACTTCGATCTCGACTGGCTCACCAACGCCGTCGACATCTTCGGCCTCATGAGCCTGGACCTGACGACGCGGTACTGGACCGTGGCCGAACGGAACACCCAGTTGATTCCGCTGGACGGCTTCACGTTGACCAACCGGGCCATCTGGGTAGGCGTGGGCGTGCTCGTCGCCGTCGTCGCCATCGCCTCCTTCCGTCTCGAGGTGACGGCCAACAAGGCGACGAAGAAGCCGAAGAAGCAGCCCGAGCCCGCGCCCCCCGTTCGCGACGGCGTGGCGCGTCCGACCTTCGGCGCGGCGACGGCACGCCGGCAGTTCGCCGACACGGCCCTCGCTTCGTATCGGCACATCCTGAAGGACAAGGCGTTCATCGCCATCCTCCTCATCGCCACCATCGACTCCGCCATGAGCGCGTGGTACGCCGACCAGCTGTACGGCGTCACGACGTGGCCGGTCACCTACCTCGTCGCCGAGCTCATCGCCCAGGAGTTCTTCCTCTTCATGATCATCCTGTCCACGATCTTCGCCGGCGAAGCCGTGTGGAGGGAGCGGAGCCAGGGATCGGACCAGATCGTCGATGCGGCGCCGGTGGCGACGTCGACGCTGGTCACCGGGAAGATCGTGAGCGTGGTGCTCGCCGTGATGACCGTGTTC